>CHCFR05602__coassemble_113_pt1 | contig 103279 bp, 85 predicted proteins | sample CHCFR05602__metabat2_low_PE_022 | metagenome-assembled genome bin CHCFR05602 | reverse complement strand
CTACAATGGCTCGTGTAAAAGAAATTGGAATAAGGAAGGTGTTAGGGGCTGATAAGAAAAGTCTTTTCTGGGTTTTAACACGAGAGTTGATATTACTTACGATATTGGCTACAGTATTGGGAACTCCTCTTTCTATTATTTTGATGGATGAATGGCTTAGAACTTATGCCTTTCATATTATTTTGCCTTGGTGGGGATATGTAATAGCATTTGTGTTAATGATATTTGTCGCTTTATTGACAGTAGCTCATCAAGTTTGGCGTGTAATTCGTTTAAAACCAATGCGTATTTTGAGAAATGAGTAATTTAAATTTTTAAAATATGATTAGAACAGAAAATCTTTCCATGGTCTTTACGACAGAGGATGTACAGACTAGAGCATTAAGCAATGTAAATTTGGAAATTAAACAAGGGGAATTTGTTGCCATCATGGGACCATCAGGATGTGGAAAATCAACGTTGCTAAATATTTTAGGAACGCTAGACATACCTACGTCTGGAAAATATTTTATTAACGAGAAAGAAATGACCAAAATGAGTGAAAATCAGTTGAGCTCTTTTCGTAAGAAAAATATTGGCTTTGTGTTCCAAAGTTTTAATCTGATAGATGAATTAACGGTATTTGAAAATGTTGAGTTACCATTAGTTTATCTGGGTATTCAGAAGAAAGAACGAATATCAAAAGTAATGGATGTATTAGAACAAATGAATATAGCCCATCGTGCCAAACACTTTCCACAGCAATTGTCAGGAGGGCAACAACAACGAGTGGCCATTGCTCGTGCTATAGTCACAGATTGTCCTTTGATATTAGCAGATGAGCCAACTGGTAATTTGGATTCAACAACTGGTATTGAAGTCATGACGTTACTACAACAACTTAACAAACAGGGAACAACAATTATAATGGTTACACATTCGGAAAGAGATGCTGGTTATGCCAATCGAGTGATTTATTTGTTGGATGGTAGAATAATAAGTAAGTAATGGTAATGTAATAATATATCAGTTAATTCTTAAAATATTCTATTATAGGAATTTTATTTCAGGAGGTTTTCTATGGTCCGGCTGATGTTTGTTTGGGCCACATCTTTCTGCATGGCAGTGCTGAGGGGCATATCCGGAGGGGTGGTGGCATATACTTGGCTGAAACCGGCCGAACGAAGTATTTCTTTGTCGGCTACTTGGCCGGCTATCAGAACGACAGGAATACCTGTTTGGCGGGATTCGTTCAGTACGCCTGCCGGAACTTTCCCCATCGTAGTCTGTCGGTCGGCACGGCCTTCACCTGTAATGATCAGGTCTGCTCCCTTTATCTTGTCCCTAAATCCGTTGGCTTCCAGCAGCAAGCTGATGCCCGGACGGAGTGCGGCGTTCAGAAAGGCAGCCAGTGCGCCGCCCAGTCCTCCTGCGGCTCCAGCACCGGGTAGGGTGGCAATGTCGTGTCCTGTCGTTTGCCGGTAGAGTTCGGCCAAATGGCGCAGGCCTTTGTCAAGCTGTTGCACCTCGTCGGGGCTGGCACCTTTTTGTGGAGAGAAGATATGGGCTGCACCTTCGGGGCCGTAGAACGGATTGCGGACATCGCAGGCAGCGGTACATCGGACGGCCTTTAAGGCTGGGTGGGCAAACGAGGTATCTATTCTGTCTGTTTCTTCCATGTCGCAACCCCTTCCTTCCAGTTCCTGCCCCTGACGGTCTAGAAAACGGATACCTAAAGCGCTGAGCATGCCCATCCCTCCGTCGTTGGTAGCACTGCCACCCAGTCCGATGACCAGGTGGTTGCATCCCCTGTCGAGGGCATCGCGCATTAGTTCGCCTGTCCCACGGGTAGTGGTTAGCAGAGGATTGCGTTGGTTTTCAGGCACAAGGGGGAGTCCGCTGGCTGAAGCCATTTCGATGTAGGCCGTTTGTCCGTCGGAACTTATCAGATAACGTGCTTCCACTTTCTCGTCCAAAGGTCCTTGTACACGGAGGCGCACTTCCTGTGCACGGAGGCGCACTTCCTGTGCACGTAAGGCAGAAAGGGCTTCCAGCATACCTTCGCCACCATCGGCTATCGGGATACAGACGATTTCAGCTTGAGGATACACCCGCCGGATGCCTTCGAGAGCAGCGGCTTCGGCCTCGGCAGAGGTGAGGCTCCCTTTAAAGGAGTCGATGGCAAGGACTATCTTTTTCATGACTACGGTGGATTACTGTACTGCAAAATTAGGATTTTTGTCGGGAATAGGCGAGGAGTAAGTGGAAAAATGCATTATCTTTGTCGGTATGAACGAAGACGTATACAGAACCATAGCCGCTCCTGCCGAGGGGATCTATACGGAGAAACGGAGCAAATTCATAGCCATTGCCTTGCCTGTACGTACGGTGGACGAAGTGAAGGCTTTGCTGGAGGAGTATCAGAAAAAATATTACGATGCCCGTCATGTGTGTTATGCCTACATGCTCGGTCCTCAGCGCAAGGACTTTCGGGCGAACGACAACGGAGAACCGTCGGGCACGGCCGGAAAACCTATCCTGGGACAGATAAACTCCAACGAATTGACGGACATCCTCATCATCGTGGTGCGCTACTTCGGAGGCATCAAGTTGGGGACGAGCGGGCTGATTGTGGCCTATAAGGCCGCCGCAGCCGAAGCGCTTGCCGCCGCCGAGGTTGTGGAGAAGACGGTGGACGAATGCATCCGCTTCTGGTTCGAATATCCTTTCATGAACGACGTGATGCGGGTGGTCAAGGAAGAAGGTCCTGAGATTGTAGAGCAGGGTTACGACATGGATTGCCGCATGACACTCCGCATACGTAGCTCCCTGATGCTACGCTTGCGGGCACGGCTGGAGAAGGTGGAGACATTGAGGATAGAAGAGTAGGGATTTACATCGATAACTTTACACATTATATATAAGTATGTTCAAAGCAACAAAAAGAGAATTGGGCGAGATTTATGCCTTTTTCCGTCTGTTGGCAGATGGAAGCGTGTATATGGGTACACCTCAGGTACAGAAGGACATGAACCGTTGCTGGCCGGTAGCGCTGGTTCAGCGTGAGGAACACGACGGCACGCGTCGGTATTACATAGAAGAGGACGAAATCCTCATGGTGTCGGGCGAGGTAGATCGTAGTGGGCAGTTTGTGCCGAAGGAGGAGGCTGAGTCGGTTACCTTTCCAAGGGCCGACTTTGGCGAGGCGGCCGACTATGTGCTCGATATCCTGAAACATTCGTCGGGCGAAGAAGTCGAAGTGCCCGACGGCTTGGAAGGTTTTCTCGACGCCGTACGCATTTACGACCTGGAAGCCAAGACCGATGACCGTACCGACTTCAAGATAGCTTTCTGGCAGAAAGACGCTCCCTTGACGGGCTTTTGTGTACGTTGTCGCCTGAGTCCCATGAATCCGTTGCTCGACGGCGGACGTACGGCCAACCTGAAGCTGGAGCAGACAGGCGTGAAATTTGCCGTGCCTACGGTCAACAAGGTGAACGCCCTGCCCGAATCGCCCAACGAAGTGGCCGAGCGTATGCTGATGATTGAGCGGCTGGGTGGTGTGCTGAAGTATAGCGACGTGGCCGACCGCGTGTTCCGTTGCAACCTGCTGATGATTGACCTGCACTTTCCCCGCATGCTGGCCGAGATGGTTCGCCTGATGCACCTCGAAGGCATCACGCGCGTTGCCGAACTGACGGAACGTATCAAGGAACTCAATCCGCTGAAGATAAAGGATGAGCTCATCCAGAAACACGGTTTCTATGAATACAAGATGAAGCAGTTCTTGCTGGCTCTGGCCTTGGGCATGCGTCCTGCCAAGATTTTCAGAGGTACCGATTCGGCCGTTGAAGGCATGTTGTTGGTTGATGGGCAAGGCGATTTGCTCTGCTACCATCAGTCGTACCGGCAGGACTTTGCCGAATTTCTGTATCAGAATACACGCTTCGAGAAAGGGGCGCTGGAGAAGGACAAATACGGCTTTCTGGAGCGTGAGAACGGCTCCTGGTATTTCAAGTTGAATGTCAAGATAGGACTGGTAAAACGTTGAACCTGATAAATAGAGGAATGATGAACGAAGTATTGCAAAACATCAAGGCACGCCGTAGTGTGCGTGCTTATACTGACCGACAAGTGTCGGCACAAGATCTGGATTTGATTCTTGAAGCTGCTGCTTATGCTCCCAATGGCATGCACTATGAAACGTGGCACTTCACGGCCATTCAGGATGCAGCCATATTAACCGAATTGAACGAGGCTATCAAAGGAGTCTTTGCCAAGAGTGACGAACCCCGCTTGCGCGAACGCGGACAGAGTGAAACCTATTGTTGCTACTATCACGCCCCTACGTTGGTGATAGTTTCCAACGAACCTACGCAGTGGTGGGCGCCGATGGATTGTGCCTGTGCGTTGGAAAATATTTTCCTGGCAGCCCGTTCGCTGGGCATTGGTTCCTGTTGGATCAATCAGCTGGGTCAGACTTGCGATGATCCGGAAGTCCGTGCGTTGCTCACCCGTTTGGGAGTCCCTCAAAATCATAAAGTCTATGGTTGTGCAGCTTTAGGGTATGAGCCGGCCAATACACCTCAGAAAGAGAAGAGGATCAAGGAGGGGACGATCACAATTGTCAGATGAATACTCGAGTGATATCATTTATAGAAAAAAGGTGGGCAACTCAAGATTTATATTCACTTGGTTTGTCCACCTTTTTTGAGTCATTTACAGAACATAGATTAACTATTTCCTTTCAGCAAAATATTTCCATAACGGAGCTGCCATGAGAGCCTGACGTATTTGGTCTTTTCGTAACAAGTCGAACACCTCATCTGCAGTGAGCAGATGGATGCTAATATCCTCTGTCTCTTCCAAATGTTGGGTAGAGATAGGTTCTACATCTGTTGCGATAAAGCAATGACAAAGGTTTGTCATGGTGCTGGTATTAGCTGATATTGTCATATGGTGTGTCCACTGTCCACCACCGTAACCAGTTTCTTCATAGAGTTCACGGCGTGCGGCATCAATCGGCTCTTCGCCAGGCTCGCATACACCGGCACATATTTCATAGTCGGTGTAGCGTAGTCCATGACGATATTGTCGTTCCATGAGGAAGTGTCCGTCACGGGTTAGGGCGATGACATTTACCCAATCAGGGTATTCCAGTACGTAATATTCCGGATTTTCTACACCGTTAGGCAAGCGCACATGATCACGTCGTGCTGTTAGCCAAGGGCGACGGATCAGGTATTCACTGTGCAGGACTTCCCATTTCTTTTCGTCATCCATGATTCTGTTTTTTCTTTTTTATTCAAATTTTCCGTAGCGTGTAGGCAATAATTTGCGGTCACCTAATGTGTTGTCTACGCGGGCTACATTTATCCAGAACTTGTTTTCGCGGACAGCTTCTGTGGGATAAGCGGCTTTCTGCCGTGTGTAACTGTGCTCCCATTGATCGGACACAACCTCATATTCAGGGTGAGGTGCATTGAGCAGGACATTATCAGTCTTGTCGGCACGTCCTTCTTTTACTTCCTGAATTTCTTCCCAAATGTGGAGCATTACGTCCACAAAATTGTCCAATTCTGCCAAGCTTTCGCTTTCGGTAGGTTCTATCATCAGGGTACCGTGTACAGGGAAGGAAAGGGTTGGAGCATGATAACCATAATCCATCAGACGTTTGGCTATATCGTTCTCACTGATACCTGTCTCTTCGTGTACCTTGCGGCACTCCAAGATCATTTCATGTCCTACAAAACCTTGTGCACCGTGATAAACAATGCCGTAAGTGTCTTGCAGGCAGGCGGCCAGATAGTTGGCATTGAGGATGGCTGTACGGGTAGCTCGTGTCAGACCTTCTGTACCCATCATGCGGATATACCCATACGTGATGGGGAGGATACCTGCACTGCCGAAAGGAGCTGCAGATACTTCATTGGTAGCGTTCCCAAATAGTACATGTCCGGGCAAGAAGGGAACGAGGTGGGCTGCTACACAGATGGGACCTACACCGGGACCTCCTCCTCCATGAGGCGAAGCAAAGGTTTTATGTAGGTTCAGGTGGCAGACATCGGCACCGATAAATCCAGGATTGGTTAAACCTACCTGTGCATTCATGTTAGCGCCGTCCATGTAGACTTGTGCGCCGCAAGCATGGATAATCTTGCATATTTCTACAATTTCGGTTTCGAAAATACCGTGGGTAGAGGGGTAGGTAATCATCAGGGCTGCCAGCGAATCCTTATTTTCTTCGGCTTTGATACGCAAGTCGGTCATATCAACATTGCCATGGTCATCACAAGCACAGGTGACGGTAGTAAAACCGGCTTGTACGGCACTGGCCGGGTTGGTTCCGTGTGCTGATGCAGGGATAAGTATCTTGTTTCGGTGTCCCTGGCCGATGCTTTCCAGATAGGCGCGAATAACGCGTAGACCCGTGTACTCGCCTGCTGCTCCAGAGTTGGGCTGAAGGCTGACACCTGCAAATCCTGTAATGATTTTCAGTTCCTCGCAGAGATTATGAATCAGTTCATGATACCCTTGAGCTTGATCTTCTGGTACAAGAGGATGGAGGTTCATAAATTCAGGACGACTCAATGGAAGCATTTCTGCAGCCGCGTTGAGCTTCATGGTACAGGATCCTAGAGAAATCATGGAGTGAGCCAATGAGATGTCCTTGCGGTCGAGACGTTTGATGTAACGCATCATTTCAGTTTCTGTGTGATAACGGCAGAATACTTCGTGCGTTAAATATGGGCTCTGGCGTCGGAATGTTTGAGGTAGGGTGCAAGCTTCGGTTACATCGGCTGTTTGTGGTGCTTCTACTCCAGCGGCAATGGCAAAGATAGCGAGCAGAGTGTTGATGGCAGCGATATCCGTTGTTTCGTCAATGCTCATGCCAACGTCGCCATTGTCAAAATATCGTAGGTTTACTTCTTTACTCAAAGCGATAGTACGTATCTGTTGGGCAGAAGTGCTTTCTGGTAGAGAAAAACGCAGGGTATCGAAATAGACTGAATTTTTTTGCGTATAACCCAGTTTACTGAGTGATTTCTCCAAGAAAACGGCAATGCTGTGGATGCGGGTGGCGATAGCACGAATGCCTTCCTGCCCATGATAGACTGCATAAAATCCTGCCATGGTAGCTAGCAAGGCTTGTGCTGTACAAATATTTGAGGTGGCCTTTTCACGTTTGATGTGTTGTTCACGTGTTTGAAGTGCCATGCGGTAACATAATTTCCCATATTTGTCTTTAGACCATCCGATGATGCGTCCCGGCATGTTGCGTTTGTATTCGTCGCGGGTAGCGAAATAGGCTGCTGACGGACCACCATAGAACATGGGTGTACCTAGTCGTTGGGTTGAGCCAAATACGATATCTGCTCCCCATTCACCCGGGGGAGTGAGCAGGGCAAGGCTCAAAATGTCGGCAGCAACCGCTACTTTGCATCCTGCTGTATGGGCTTGCTCTACGAATGCCCGGTAATCTTCTACATTTCCGTTGGCATTGGGATACTGGAGGACACAGGCGAATATGTCGGAAGTCAGCTCTGCCTCATTATATTTTCCTGTACGCAGAACCATGCCTTGGGGGATGGCACGGGTAGTCATGACTGCCAGGGTTTGAGGGAAAATAGATTCATCCACAAATACAACGTTGGCTCCATCTTTCTGTTGCTGGCGCGAACGGAGAGCGTACATCATAGTGACGGCTTCAGCTGCGGCTGTGGCTTCATCTAGCAGTGAACAGTTGGCTAAGGGCATTCCTGTCAGGTCTGATATAGCGGTTTGGAAATTCATCAGGGCTTCAAGGCGGCCTTGCGATACTTCGGTCTGATAAGGTGTATAGGAAGTGTACCAAACCGGATTTTCAAAAACATTGCGTTGGATAACAGCCGGAGTGATGGTACCATACCACCCCATACCGATATAGGTTGTGTAGAGTTTGTTCTTAGAAGCGAGTTGGGCAATATGTTGTGCAAACTCGTATTCGGTCATGGGCTTGGGCAGATCGAGTGGTTCCTTCAGACGGATATTCGAGGGAATGGTCTTGTCGATCAGTTCATCTAAGCTGCTCACGCCTATTTTGCGAAGCATGGTCTCTTCATCTTTTGGGCCGATGCCATTATGGCGTCGGGATAAAAAGTCGTTTGTCATGGCGATATTATTTAAGATAGTAAATGTTTTATTGGTTATGAATTGTTTTTTTCTTTTATCTGAAAAACGGATTTTCTGCTTTCTCGATTCCAATGGTAGTCGGAGCCCCATGGCCGGGGTAGACAATCGTTTCGTTGGGAAGGACAAACAGGCGGCTGCAAATATGCTCGATCAGTGTATCGAAATTACCTCCAGCCAAGTCGGCCCGTCCGATGCTTCCTTGGAAAAGTACATCTCCAGAGAACATGCAGTGCTCTGCTGCACAGTAATATACCAAGCTTCCAGGTGAATGCCCCGGTACGTGGATACATTCTAGTTGTGTATGACCGAAAGTGATAATATCACCGTCATACAGGTATTTTCCCAACGGTGGAAGCTCTTCCTGAAATTGGAAGCCGAACATACGACTCTGTTTGGGAGCGTTCTCTATCCAATATTCATCAGCCTGGTTGGCTTCTGCTTTCAATCCGAATTCTTTCAGTACGAATGGATTTCCAAAAATATGGTCTAGATGGAGATGCGTGTTTAGCAGGTGTTTCACTTGCAGATTGTTTCCCTGGATGAAGTTTTTCAGGGCTTGTTTCTCTTCTTCGTAGAAACAGCCGGGATCGATGACTACCGCTTCGTTGGTTTCATCCCACAGCAAGTAGCAGTTCACAGGAAACATATTAAATTCAAATCTTTTTATTTTCATAATTTGTACAGGTCTTATTCTTGTTGCTTGTTTCGGGCAAATTGTTTTTTATCCTGCCACGTATACTACTTTTTTTGTTTCAAAAAAATCTTCGTCAAAATAGTCGCTCAAATTCCACATTGTGGTCTTGTTTCGGAAGGGCATCGTTTCGTGTTCCAGTTCTCCCCCTTTCAGGCAGATGAGTCCATTAGGTAAAGCATTCTGTTGGTGGGTAGAGAAATTTTTCCGTATGATTTTCATCAGGTCGGTCAGTGGCATTACTGCGCGACTCACCACAAAGTCATACATGTCTTTTATCTCTTCGGCACGCGCATGGCTGAAAGTGACATTTTTTAGCCCGATACTGTTTGCTACTTCAGAAGCTACACGTACTTTCTTGCCGATGCTGTCTACCAGATGGAATTTGACTTCCGGGAAAAAGATAGCCAAGGGGATGCCGGGAAATCCTCCGCCAGTTCCCAAATCCATGATTTTGGTTTCAGGACTGAAATGGATTACCTTGGCAATGCCCAGCGAATGGAGTACATGATGTTCGTACAGGTTGCCAATATCCTTGCGTGAAATGACGTTGATTTTGGCATTCCAGTCTGTATAGAGTTCTCCCAGCGCTGCAAACTGTTCCTTTTGTTTTTCGTCCAGTTCGGGGAAATATTTTAATAACAGTTCCATAAAATTCAGTTGATTTGGCTGATAATGGTATTCTCGTTCAACAGATGTCTTACGGCATCGTAAGGCAGTTTGATTTGGATGGCTCCCATTACATACGGTGCAATATCGTAAATGTTATAATGGAAAGTGATACCATCGGAATCTAGGAAAAAGTTTTCAGTAGGAGTCAGTTCTCCTGTGCTGGTGTATCCCATGTTTTCAAGTTCTTCGTGGGTTGTAACCTGATTGTCTGCCATCAGTTGGTTCCAAAGCAGATCGGTCAGGGCATCCTTATAGTTGGGGACAAACAAGTCATCCAAGCGAATAGGGGTCAGGGTGTCCAGTCTTAGATTGAGGTAGGAGGTCATATAGACGCCATGTGCTCCACCTGTGTATTCGTTGTAGTCGATTCGGTAAACAAGTAAGTTTCCGTTGTAGAGTTGTACGTGTCCTTCCAAACCTTTATAATAAGAATACCATGCACCAATATTGGCCGAATCTTCTACGGATTCCTGTTTGTACATCGGTTCCAGATCTTTGCGGTAATTCTCAATATAAGTTTCCGCATATTTATCTGGTACGTTTTCTGGTGCTATTGTCATGTATTTCTCGCCAAAGCACATGGACAAGAAGTATTTGTTTACACTGTCCTTCATCTGTTCGTCAGACGATTTTGTGATATAGGTGAAATTGATGTTGATGTTACAGGCGGGTTTGGCTGTGTCTCCGAAGAGGTGTGCCGTCTGATTTACTTGAAGACTGTCGAAGGTAAAGTCGCCTGTATGCTGGTTCACTGTGTCATTGCATGAGAAGAAAAAGCTGCTTGCTGCAAGCAAAATGACAAGTAGAATGACAGAATGTTTTTTCATTTCGGTTTTCATTTATAAAACAATAATCGGTTGTTGAAACAGTACCTACAAATATAGAATTAATTACTCAATCCGTGTATAGCAGGAGGATTTTTTTTCTCATTGTTTTAGCACGTCTGTCGGCAATGGTTTAGCTGTTTCGATATTCCTGCGGACTCATTCCGACATGGCGCTTAAAGTATTTGCCAAAGAATGAAGCGTTGGGGAAGTTTAACGAATAAGCTATTTCCTGTACGGTCATGTCGGTCGACTTTAGTTTGGATTTTACATCTATCAGAACAACATGGGCGATAATGTCAAGAATGTTCTTCCCTGTAGCTTGTTTTACGGTGGTACTCAGGTGTTGTAGTGAAATACCCATTTTGTCGGCATAGAACTGGGCTCGGCGTTCGTGGGTATAGTTTTCGATGACAAGTTGCACCAATTTACGGCAGATTTCTTCTTTTCGGCTTTGCATCCGGACGTCTTGCATGGGGACATCGCTGTATAGCTTGTCCACGCCGTAGAGCATACCTTCCAGAATGTGTCGGATCATTTCTGTGTCCAGTGTATGAGAGCCGGTGGTAATGCGGCCCAGCAATGCAAAGTAATCTTGAAAGTAGGATGCTACGGCTGGGTCGATGTGGAGTACAGGTGAGCGTAGGATGGAAGAGAGGGAGTGGAAGGTCGATTGGACGACATTCACCTTTGTAATACACTGCTCCGAGAACCCTACAAATCCGATGCGGACTTTCTCCTGTTGGGAATAGAACTGGATGATGGTGCCGGGCAGGAGCACGACAAAATCGCCCTGCTTGATTTCTGTTTCCATCAGATTGATGGATACGGTGATGGTACCTTCGATGCACACGGCGAAAATACATGCTTTCAGACGGCATGATTGCTTGTAGATGTTCAGAATATCTTCGGTCACATCGGTCCATGCGATGATGTCTACCGGTAGGTCAACGTGAGGAAAATCCATAACGCTATCATATTTTTTTATGCGGCAAAGATAAGGTTTTTCTCGAAATCTTTTACCTTTGCAGACATGAAAACATTGGTAGAAAATTGGGGAATTATCTCCTATGAGCAGGCTTGGAAAAAGCAGGCTGAATGCTTTGAAACGTTGGTACAGGCCAAGCAGTGTGGTCATGAGTATCTGAATCGTATTGTCTTCTGCGAGCATCCGCACGTCTATACATTGGGACGTAGCGGTAAAGAACGGAATATGCTCTTGAGCGAAGGGCAACTTCAGCGGATAGGTGCTACTTATTATCATATAGATCGTGGGGGCGACATTACTTATCACGGTCCTGGTCAGCAGGTGTGTTATCCCATTTTAAATCTGGAAGATTTTGGTCTTGGCCTGAAGGAATATGTTCATCTGCTCGAAGAGGCAGTCATCGGTGTGTGCGCTTCCTATGGTATTGTGGCCGGAAGGGTGGACAAGGCTACAGGTGTCTGGTTGGAAGGAGACACGTCGCGTGCGCGTAAAATTTGTGCCATCGGGGTACGTAGCAGCCATTACGTTACGATGCATGGCCTGGCCTTCAATGTGAATACCGATTTGCGCTATTTCAGTTACATCAACCCTTGTGGTTTTGTGGACAAAGGTGTCACTTCCCTGCAAAAGGAACTGGGGCATGATGTGCCGATGGAAGAGGCTCGTCTGCGCTTGGAGTCCGAATTGCAGAAACTTCTTTCATAGGGACGTATCGCTACGTTCATGACCTTGCATGGGCTTTTTGCGTATTTTCTTGGGGGATAATTCCCTACGAAATAAAAAATCTTATTAACTTTGCAGGTCACTTTTGGAAACAATAAAAAACATTACGATATGAATATCTCTTATAATTGGCTGAAAGAGTATGTCGATTTCGACTTGACGCCAGACGAAGTAGCCGCCGCGCTGACTTCCATCGGACTGGAGACAGGTGGTGTGGAAGAGGTGCAGACTATCAAGGGTGGACTGGAAGGTCTGGTGATTGGCGAAGTGCTGACATGCGTTCCTCATCCTAATTCAGACCACATGCACGTCACTACCGTCAATCTCGGTTCGGGCGAGCCTGTACAGATTGTGTGCGGCGCACCTAATGTAGCTGCCGGACAGAAAGTGGTAGTTGCTACACTGGGCACCAAGCTCTATGACGGAGAACAGTGCTTTACCATTAAGAAATCAAAGCTTCGCGGAGTGGAATCCAATGGAATGATTTGCGCGGAAGACGAGATAGGTATCGGCACCGACCATGCCGGTATCATCGTGCTGCCCGCCGATGTAGTTCCCGGTACGCTGGCCAAGGATTATTATCAGGTGAAGAGCGATTATGTGCTCGAGGTGGACATTACTCCCAACCGTGCTGATGCCTGCTCGCACTACGGTGTAGCTCGCGACCTCTATGCCTGGTTGATTCAGAATGGACGTACAGCTACCTTGAAGCGTCCGTCGGTAGAGGCTTTTGCCGTCGAAAACCACGACCTGGACATCAACGTGACGGTCGAAAACGCTGAGGCCTGTCCTCATTATGCCGGCGTTACAGTCAAAGGGGTTACGGTCAAGGAAAGTCCCGCCTGGTTGCAGGACAAGCTTCGCACCATTGGTTTGCGTCCTATTAATAATGTAGTCGATATTACCAACTATATCGTTCATGCTTTCGGCCAGCCGTTGCACTGCTTCGATGCTGATACCATCAAGGGGGGAGAGGTTATCGTGAAGACCATGCCCGAAGGTACGCCTTTCGTGACATTGGACGGCGTGGAGCGTAAGTTGAGCGAACGCGACCTGATGATTTGCAACCGAGAAGAAGCCATGTGTATCGCTGGTGTATTTGGCGGACTGAACTCAGGTTCTACTGAAGCAACCAAGGATGTATTCCTTGAGAGCGCCTATTTCCATCCCACTTGGGTGCGTAAGACGGCCCGTCGTCATGGCTTGAGCACCGATGCTTCCTTCCGTTTCGAGCGCGGCATTGATCCCAACAGTGTCATTTACTGCCTGAAACTGGCTGCCCTGATGGTGAAGGAACTGGCCGGTGGTACCATTTCGTCCGAGATTAAGGATGTGTGTGCAGGTCCTGTGGCCGACTTCCGCGTGGAGCTTCCTTACGAAAAGGTACATTCACTCATCGGCAAGACCATTCCTGTAGAGACCATCAAGAGCATCGTGAAGAGCTTGGAGATGAAGATTGTAAGTGAAACCTCTGAAGGACTGACGCTCGACGTGCCTCCCTATCGGGTAGACGTGCAGCGCGATTGCGATGTCATCGAAGATATCCTCCGTATCTATGGATATAATAATGTAGAGATACCTACGACCTTGAAGTTCAGCCTGACCACAAAGGGTGAGTGTGACAAGTCGAACAAGATACAGAACCTCATTGCCGAACAGCTGGTAGGTGCCGGCTTCAACGAGATCCTGAACAATTCGTTGACGCGTGCCGCCTATTATGACGGGTTGGAATCTTATCCGTCTGCCAATCTGGTAATGCTGATGAATCCGTTGAGTGCTGATTTGAATGCCATGCGTCAGACTCTCCTCTTCGGTGGTTTGGAAAGCATCGTGCGCAATGCCAACCGTAAGAATGCCGACCTGAAGTTCTTCGAATTCGGTAACTGCTACCACTTCAATGCCGAAAAGAAGAACGACGAGAAACCTCTTGCCGCCTATTCAGAAGAATATCACCTGGGCTTGTGGCTTACCGGTAAGAAGGTGTCCAACTCGTGGGCACATGCCGATGAAGACAGTTCGGTATACGAACTCAAGGCCTATGTAGAGAATATCTTGGCCCGTGTAGGTCTACACATGCACGACTTGGTTATCGGTAACCTGACCGACGATATCTATGCAGCTGCTTTGTCTGTAAACACACGTGGAGGAAAACGTCTGGCAACGTTCGGCGTTGTGACGCGTAAGATTCTGAAAGCTTTCGATATCGAAAATGAAGTCTTCTACGCCGACCTCAACTGGAACGAGCTGATGAAGGCTATCAAGAATATCAAGGTCAGCTATACGGAAATTTCCAAGTTCCCGGCTGTGAAACGCGACCTGGCTCTGCTGCTCGACAAGAAAATCCAGTTTGCCGAAATCGAGAAGATTGCTTATGAAACCGAGAAGAAGCTCTTGAAATCCGTTGAGTTGTTCGATGTGTACGAAGGCAAGAATCTCGAAGCCGGTAAGAAGAGTTATGCCGTCAGCTTCCTGTTGCAGGACGAAAATGCCACGCTCAACGAGAAGCAGATCGACAAGATTATGCAGAAGCTCATCGCCAACTTGCAGAACAAGCTGGATGCCAAACTGAGATAAAACTAATTGAACGAATCATTTAAAATCAAAATAAAAACATTACTCCCATGGGAAGAGCGTTTGAATATAGAAAAGCTACCAAGCTGAAAAGATGGGGCCACATGGCCAAAACATTTACACGTCTGGGCAAACAAATCGCCATCGCCGTAAAGGCTGGCGGTCCGGAACCTGAAAACAACCCTACATTGCGTTCAGTTATCGCCACTTGTAAGCGTGAGAACATGCCGAAGGACAACATCGAGCGTGCCATCAAGAATGCAATGGGTAAGGACCAGAGCGACTACAAGGGAATGACATACGAAGGCTACGGCCCTCACGGCATTGCTGTATTTGTAGATACGCTGACCGACAATCCTACCCGTACTGTTGCCGATGTCCGTTCGGTATTCAACAAGTTTGGCGGCAACCTTGGTACAATGGGTTCGCTGGCTTTCCTCTTCGACCACAAATGCGTATTCACGTTCAAGAAGAAAGATGGCATGGACATGGAAGAATTCATCCTCGACATGATCGATTTCGATGTAGACGAAGACTACGAAGAAGATGAGGAAGAAGGCACTATCACTATTTATGGTGATCCGAAGAGCTATGCAGCTATCCAGAAACACCTTGAAGAGTGCGGTTTCGAAGATGTCGGTGGTGACTTCACCTATATCCCCAACGATCTGAAGGACATCGAGCCCGAGCATCGCGAGACGATCAATAAGATGATTGAGCGTCTGGAAGAGTTCGACGATGTACAGACGGTTTATACCAATATGAAGCCCGAAGAGGAATAATCTATTGAAATGACTTACCATTACAAAACAAAAGGTACGTGTAGTACTGATATCAATCTTGAAGTGGAAGACGGTATCATCAAGGATATCGAATTCTGGAGCGGTTGTAACGGTAATCTGCAGGGTATCTGTCGGTTGGTGAAAGGCATGCCTGTAAAGGATGTCATCAGCCGTCTTGAGGGTATCCGTTGTGGTATGCGTCCTACATCGTGTCCCGACCAGCTTTGTCAGGCACTTCATGAAATGGGATATTGAACAATATACCTTTAATTCTTGTTTATAATTTAAAAGCCGGATGGAAATTATCCTTCCGGCTTTTTTTATCACATTATTTTGTATTTTTGCCGAGTATAATAAAGGGATATGAAGAACATTCTGAAGGATCTTAAACGGAAAGATCATAAACGTTATTTGGGTGGACTCGATGTGTTTAAGTATATCGGGCCGGGTATGCTGGTGACGGTTGGTTTTATCGATCCTGGTAATTGGGCATCCAATTTTGCCGCAGGTTCAGAGTTTGGCTATGCTCTTTTGTGGGTAGTGACCTTGTCTACCATTATGCTCATTATCTTGCAACACAACGTAGCCCACTTGGGTATCGTTACTGGTCTCTGCCTATCCGAAGCTGCTACGAAATACACCCCTGCCTGGGTTTCAAAGCCCATATTGGCAACAGCTGTCTTGGCTTCCATCTCCACATCTTTGGCTGAAATCTTGGGTGGAGCTATTGCCTTGCAGATGCTGTTTGGTATTCCCATTCCGTGGGGAGCAGTGCTCACTACCGTATTTGTGCTGCTGATGCTCTTCACCAATTCCTATAAAAAAATTGAGCGGGCTATTATAGCCTTTGTTTCCATCATTGGACTTTCGTTCATCTATGAACTATTCTTGGTAAAAATTGACTGGCCGTTGGCGGCTGCTTCATGGGTTACGCCTTCGTTGCCTCTGGGTAGCATGCTCATTGTCATGAGTGTGCTGGGTGCCGTCGTCATGCCTCACAATCTGTTCCTGCACTCTGAAGTTATCCAGAGTCACGAATACAATAAGCAGGACGATGCTTCCATTCGTCGTGTCTTGAAGTACGAACTGTTTGATACCCTATTCTCCATGCTGGTAGGTTGGGCTATCAACAGTGCTATGATTCTACTGGCTGCTTCCACTTTCTTTCAGGCAGGCGTTCCCGTGGACGAACTTCAGCAGGCCAAATCACTACTTGAACCATTATTGGGCAGCAATGCCGCCGTCATCTTTGCCTTGGCTTTGCTGATGGCAGGCATTTCGTCCACTATCACCAGTGGTATGGCGGCAGGTTCCATTTTTGCTGGTATGTTTGGTGAGTCCTATCATATCAAGGACAGCCATTCCCAGGTTGGCGTTGTGCTTTCGTTAGGTGTGGCCTTGTTATTGATATTCTTTATTGGCGATCCTTTCAAGGGATTACTGATTTCGCAGATGGTATTGAGTCTCCAGTTGCCGTTTACGGTTTTCCTTCAGGTTGGTCTGACCTCTTCACGTCGAGTAATGGGACCGTATGCCAATAGCCGGTGGAGTAGTGGAGTACTCTATTTTATAGCTTCTGTTGTTACGGTACTCAATATTTGGTTGATTGTATCAGAATTGTTGTAAACATAAATTTTGTGATAGAAAATATATGGAAGAAAACGAGAAAAGAATAGAAAAGGCTGTTGCTCTCTTCAAGAGTGGTTTTAATTGTGCTCAGTCGGTAGTGGCGGCTTTTGCCGATCAATACGGCTTTACCGAGGAACAGGCTTTGCATATGGCCGCTTCGTTTGGTGGCGGTATCGGGCGTATGCGTATGACGTGTGGTGCAGCCTGCGGCTTGTTCATGTTGGCCGGACTGGAGAAATGTGCAATTGAGGGAAAAGACCGTGAAAGCAAAGGGGCTAACTATGCCCTTGTACAGCAGTTGGCCGAAGAGTTCAAGAGACGCAATGGTTCGTTGATATGTGCCGAACTTTTGGGGTTAAAGAAGCCTGAAATTACAAGTATTCCCGATGAACGTACCAAGCAATATTATGCCAAACGTCCCTGTGCTCACATGGTCGAAGAGGCAGCCCGTATTTGGGTAGAGTATTTGGAAAGAAAGAATGGCATTTGATAATGCCTTAGTATTGGATACTTTCTATTAATCGTAATACTCTATTTCCAGTTCGTCGCTTACGTTGAAGTCTTCGTGATAACCGTCGTCATACAGATAGACAATGCGTAGGTTACGATAGACCGACGGCACTTTTAGTGTGTCCAGTAGGTGCCATTTCGGTTTGCCGAAGTCATACGAACTTCTGTCAAGGATAATCCGGTTCGATACATAGTCAAAGCGGTAATAACCTCCACCGATACATTGGTCGCCTGCCTGTAGCAGGTCTTTATGTTGGTAAACCATTCCCAGGCGGAAATACCCGTCCAGGGTGATGATAAATTTGGGTTGTGTCATGCCGATGTCCAGGTTAATAAATGATGGTATTTTTATTCACAAAGTAGCTTGGAGCAAAGTTATAAAAACTTTCAGATTCTGATTGGAAAATATTTGTAAATCGCATCTGCTTTTTTAGTTGTTGTCAAAATATCTACTTAAAAAACTCTATTAAGGGTGATGATAAATTTGTATGGTGTTATGTTCGCGTCAAGATTGCACACTGATTGTTGCTTTCACCGTGAAAGATCTTGCTTTCACTATATCAGTCAGTAAATCATTGTGTTGTGATGGCGTGAAAGCGTGAATGATGAATATAGAACGTGAAAAAAGATAGTAGGAAAAAGAGAGATGGAGTCAGTTTGTTGGAATGGAAGAATTTTGATGTGTGGTTAGTAACATCCATATTGGCATTCATAAAGTGGCACTTTAGATTTCTAAAGAGGGACTTTACGCCGCTAAAGTGGCACTTGACGAACGTTGATTTACCTCTTTTTCTTACATAAACTTGAAAAAAAACAGTAATAATGTGCTAAATAACATAAAAATAACTATCTTTGCACGCAAAATAAAATCTGAAACCATCAGAGAGGTTCGATTTTATGGCATGTCTAACTTAAATTTGAAGAAAATGTTGAAAGAAAAAGCTGGTGAAACAGCAGGAAAAATTTGGAACGCACTGAATGAAACTGAAGGCTTGACTGCTAAACAGATCAAGAAAGCAACAAAGTTGGTTGACAAAGATTTGTATCTGGGTCTGGGATGGTTGCTGAGAGAAGACAAAATCTCTACTTCTGAAGTAGAAGGTGAATTGTTTGTAAAGCTGAACTAATTTTATCTGAAAGACTATAAAAAAGATGCGTTGGCGGGGAATACCCGTCAGCGCATCTTTTTTATATGCCTGTGTGTCGCAAAGGTTTAATGCGTATTTAGATAGCTCTCTATATTATTCAAGGCCTTTTGGGATAGGCGTTCTATGCTTTGAATGGACTTACCGGAGATATAGGGTGTGTAAAGAACGTTAGGAAAGGGAGTGAGTTCTTCTGCCAATGTTCCCATACCCGTGGCGTCACACAGATAATAATTGGAAGAACATTCTTGAAGCCATTTCTTTAAAGCTTCTGTTTGAAAAGTGGCTCCAACGGAGGTGTTGACCAGTATTTTCCCGTTCCCCATCAGGTGGAACTCATTTTCGCCTAGCAGGTAGTTGTTACGAGGCAAGCAGGTACAAACAATTTCTGCTTCGTTTAATAGCTTGTCCAGTGGTCGGTATGTGACGCCTTTGGCTTCTGCATCGGGTTTACGGGTACGACTGTAGTAACACAGATTGGCTCCAAAAATTTGAAGGGCGTCTGCTATCATGCCGCCGGTTTTCCCCAATCCGATGATACCTACTTTTCTTCCTGTCAGTTCGGTACTTTCTTTTTCCCAGCGGATGCCTCCGAAACCATGGAGCAGACGCACCAATTCGCTGATTACATATTCGACAACTCCTTTGTCGCCATAGTCTTTTACTCCCAATACGGTGATTCCCCTACGTCGTGCTTCGATGACATCGACATTGCTACTTTCCGGATTGTAGAGCGTACAACACATGCCGATGTAGCGCAGATTGGGGCAAGCATCAAGCACGTTGCGGCGGATAGGGGTACGAAAAGATACCAGCAGGCAGTCGGCAGCACTGATGCGGCGGATTATTTCACTTTCTTCGGTAGGGAAATCGTGGTAGATTTCTACTTCTTCACCTAATGAATGGAGACGGGCAAGAGCATTGGCATTGAGTAGGGTTTCGTCTACTGCTACTATTCTTTTGAATGTCATATCTTCTTCTGGTTAGTTTTTTGCAAAGTTAGCTTTTATCTCCTAAGAAAACTAATTTAAAAACTCGCTTTTTTTCCGTATATTTGTGCCCGCTTTTATTTATTATGACTTTCAAATGAAGAATATACGCAACTTTTGTATCATAGCCCATATTGACCACGGGAAATCGACACTGGCAGACCGACTGCTGGAATTTACCAATACTATTCAAGTGACCGAAGGCCAGATGCTGGACGACATGGATCTGGAGAAGGAACGAGGGATTACTATTAAGAGCCATGCTATTCAGATGGAATATGTGTACAAGGGTGAGAAATATATCCTGAACCTGATTGACACGCCGGGACATGTGGACTTCTCGTACGAAGTGTCACGCTCTATTGCTGCCTGTGAAGGAGCGTTGCTTATTGTGGATGCATCACAGGGGGTGCAGGCGCAGACTATCTCAAACCTTTATATGGCCATTGAACATGATCTGGAAATTATCCCTGTCATCAACAAATGTGACATGGCCAGTGCCATGCCCGAAGAAGTGGAAGATGAGATCGTGGAACTTCTTGGCTGCAAGCGCGAGGAGATCATTCGTGCATCGGGCAAGACGGGCATGGGTGTGGAAGAGATATTGGCTGCCGTTATCGAACGCATTCCCCATCCCGAAGGCGATGAGAATGCTCCGTTGCAGGCGCTGATTTTCGACTCGGTGTTCAATTCCTTCCGTGGTATCATTGCCTATTTTAAAATAGAGAACGGTATCATTCGTAAGGGAGATAAGGTTAAGTTCTTCAATACCGGCAAGGAGTATGATGCCGACGAGGTAGGCGTGTTGAAGATGGACATGGTGCCTCGAGACGAACTGCGAACGGGTGACGTGGGTTATATTATCTCAGGTATCAAGACTTCACGTGAGGTGAAAGTGGGTGATACCATTACGCACATTGCCCGTCCGTGCGACAAGGCTATTGCAGGCTTTGAGGAAGTGAAGCCGATGGTGTTTGCTGGTGTCTATCCTATCGAGGCTGAAGATTTCGAGGACCTGCGTTCTTCGTTGGAGAAACTCCAACTGAATGACGCGTCGCTGACTTTCCAACCCGAATCTTCGTTGGCCTTGGGCTTCGGTTTCCGTTGTGGCTTCCTGGGTCTGCTTCACATGGAGATTGTTCAGGAACGTCTGGACCGTGAATTCGATATGAACGTCATCACCACCGTGCCCAACGTTTCTTATAATGTTTACGACAAGCAGGGACATGTCATGGAGGTGCACAACCCCGGCAGCATGCCCGATATTACGATGATAGACCACATCGAGGAGCCTTATATCCGTGCTTCGGTCATCACGACCACCGACTACATCGGACCGATTATGACTCTTTGTCTTGGCAAGCGCGGTGAACTGGTGAAGCAGGAGTATATTTCGGGCAACCGTGTGGAAATATACTATGATATGCCATTGGGTGAAATCGTTATCGATTTCTATGATAAGCTGAAGAGCATCTCCAAAGGATATGCTTCGTTCGACTATCATCCCAACGGTTTCCGTCCGTCCAAACTGGTGAAGTTGGACATCCTGCTCAATGGTGAGCCGGTAGATGCCTTGTCTACGCTGACGCATTTCGACAATGCTTATGAACTGGGCCGTCGCATGTGTGAGAAACTGAAGGAACTCATCCCGCGTCAGCAGTTCGAAATAGCTATTCAAGCAGCTATCGGTGCCAAGATCATTGCTCGCGAAACCATCAAGGCTGTGCGTAAGGATGTGACGGCCAAGTGTTATGGCGGTGACGTGAGTCGTAAGCGCAAGTTGCTGGAAAAGCAGAAACGAGGTAAGAAACGCATGAAGCAGATTGGCAACGTGGAAGTGCCGCAGAAGGCGTTCCTGGCTGTGCTGAAGTTGGATTAACTATTACTTTTATTTTACATATATAACCCCCTAATCGAGGCTATTTATGATTATTTTGCGTTCCATGAAAAACATCTCGTCGCTCAATCTTGTGGCGAGTGTTTTGTTGTTTGTGACAGCTATTCTGGCTGCCGTAGTGGCTAATTCTTCGTTGGCACCTGCCTATAACAGCTTTTTGTCCCATGAGCTGCATTTACGAATAGGCGATTTCAATCTGTTTTCGCATGGAGGCCATCCGCTGACCATGTTGCAATTCATCAATGACTGTCTGATGACCATCTTCTTTTTGGCTGTCGGACTTGAAATCAAGCGTGAGCTGTTGGTAGGAGAGTTGTCTTCGTTTCGCAAGGCAATCCTGCCTTTCATTGCCGCATGTGGCGGTATGATTTTGCCGGTTGTCATTTATTTCCTTTTGGTCGAACCCAGTTCTCCAGAAATGCAAGGAATGGCTATTCCGATGGCTACTGATATTGCTTTCTCACTAGGTGTATTGAGCTTGCTGGGTAAGCGTGTTCCCTTGTGTCTGAAGATTTTTCTCACGGCCTTTGCTGTGGTCGATGACATTGGTGGTATTTTGGTAATAGCTATTTTCTATAGCGGGCATGTGTCTTATTGGTATCTGGTAGCGGCTTTTATTCTTTATCTTTTCCTTTATTATATGGGACGCATGGGTGTGACAGAAAAGCTGTTTTATCTGTTTTTTGGTGTCATTATCTGGTATCTGTTCCTGCAGTCAGGTATTCACAGTACTATTTCGGGTGTGATTCTTGCTTTTGTGATACCGGCTCGTCCTCGTCTGGATGCAGGCAAATATATAGAGAAGATACGTGGTATCATTGATGAATTTCCGGTGGTGAACTCGGATCATATTGTATTGACCAAAGAACAAATCGCTAAATTGAAACGGGTGGAAAGGGCTTCGGACCATGTCATCAGTCCCCTCCAGTCGCTGGAAGACAATCTGCATGGCCTTGTTAACTTTGTCATTCTTCCTTTGTTCGCTTTTGCCAATGCCGGAGTGGTTTTGGGTAGTGGCGATAGTTTGGTTGGAAATGTGAGTACAGCTGTTGCTGTTGGACTTCTGGTTGGTAAGTTCTTGGGTATTCTGGTCTTTACCTGGGCTGCTATCAAGTTTGGGGTGGCTCGTATGCCCGAAGGTATGAATTGGAAAAACCTGACGGGTGTTTCGTTGTTAGGAGGGATTGGTTTTACGGTTTCTCTTTTCATTGCCAATCTCTCGTTTGCTGAAGGCCATCCAGAATTACTTAATCAGGCGAAATTTGGTGTTTTACTCGGAACGGTACTTTCTGGTTTCTTAGGTTATCTGGTTTTGAATAAAGTGTTACCTCAAAAGATAGAAAAATAATTCTTGAGGCTATTGTTTATAAGGTTTCTCAATAGGAATATTCGTTAGACTACTGCTAACTTTAGTTAATTTACTTCTATTTATAGTTGATAAACTAATATGTTTAGTTGTTTGTTTGAAAATAATCGTTATCTTTGCATTGTTCAATGATGTAAAGCAAGACGATTATGAAACGACTGACCGTAAAAGAAGAAGAAATCATGCGGATGTTTTGGGAGCATGGCCCCATGTTTGTCCGCGAGTTGCTGGCTTTTTATGAAGAGCCGAAGCCGCACTACAATACCGTGTCCACACTGGTGCGCGGGTTGGAAGAGAAGGGATTCGTGGGCTATAAGGCCTACGGAAATACCTACCAGTATTATCCGCTGGTGTCGGCGAAGGACTACAAGCGTTCGGCGCTGAACGAGGTCGTGGCCCATTACTACGACAATTCCTTTGCCAACGTTGTCTCCGCCTTTGTCGAAGAGGAGGGCATGCCGCTCGACGAGCTGAAGGAGCTGATAGCGCGGATTGAAAACAAACGCCAAGCCTGACAGGGATATGGGTGCCTTTCTGTTCTATCTGTTCAAGTCCACGCTCTGCCTGGCGATGCTTTATCTGCTCTTCCGGCTGTGCTTCAGGGGCGATACGCTGTTTCGCACCAACCGCTTTCTGCTGTTGGGCGGTACGGCGGGCTGCCTGTTGCTGCCTCTGATACAGGTAGACGTATCGCAGGAAAGCCTGTGGCAACGCCCTTTGGTAGCGGTGGAAGCCGTATTGACGAAACCTTTGGCGGAGGAAGCCTCGGCAGAAGGTACGTTGTCCGAAGCAGATGCGGACTTGATGCGCCTTGCAGAGACCGATGGGCTGACAAAGACATCGCGGTCGGAAACGTCGTACGGCGGGTTGTACCTGCTGGCGGCTCTCTATGCAGGTGGGGCGGTGCTGACGCTGGGTTTCTTTCTGCTATCGCATGGACGTATGCGTCAGTTGGTGCGCCGTTGTCCCGTCAGGGAGTGTGGTGGCTACCTGCTGGTCATCGGTCCGCGCGGACAGCAATCCTTCAGTTGGGGGCGGACCGTCGTCCTCTCGCAGGAAGACTATGAGCAGAACCGCGAAACGGTGCTGCTGCATGAGCGGATGCACCTGCACTACTGCCACACGGCTGACCTGCTGTGGATGGAACTGCTGATTGTGTTCCATTGGTTCAACCCTGCCGCCTGGCTGCTGATGCGCGAACTGCGCGAAGTGCACGAGTTTGAAGCAGACAGCGGCGTACTTTCTCATGGCATCGATGCTACTCAATATCAACTTTTGCTCGTGAAGAAATCCGTCGGCACAAGGCTCTACTCTATGGCCAGCGGATTTGGACACAGCAAGCTAAAACAACGTATCAATATGATGTTAAAGAAAAGAACCAACGGACTGGCTCGACTGAAGCTGTTGCTTTTCGTGCCGGTGGTGTCGGGGACGCTCTATGCGTTTGCCCGGCCCGAAGTGAAGAACGCGGTGGAACAGGTGGTGAAGCCGCAAGTCTGCGAACCCTTGCAGGACACCGTCCGTCAGGACGAGCGCGAACTGTTGGAGCAATATTTCGCGCGGAAGTTCAGAGAGGGCGGAGGTACCGTAGCTCCTGCCCTGGGAGAGGCGGCACACACGCTCTTTGTCAACATGAGAAATCAGATTATGATAGACCGGCAAGGGGCAAAGACTGATTGTGCCGACTTTATCCGCAAGCATCTGGCCGACGCCTTGCGGAAAGATTATCAACAGGCAAAACAGTCGGGACAGCCGTTCCGTTCCGATTTGCAGATACACTACGATCGTGGGACGACTACCGAAGCCATGCGCCTCTATTTGCGTACGGTGAAGGAAGTCTATCAGCAGCTTCGCCGGGAGGTCGCTGCCGAGCTGGGTACAACAGATGAAGCCGCTCTGGACAAGGCATTCCCCATCCTCGTCACGTTTGCAAAGCCGAAGGAATATAAGAAAATGGTGGTGGACGCTACGGAGAAACTACCGCTGGAAGTGACGCTGCTTGCTTCCGGCCAAAGCAAGACACTGAAGAACTTTTCCTTGGACGAACTTCGGAAAGAAATGAAGGCCTTCCGTTCCGGTAAGTCCGATATGACCATTTCGCTGAAGGTGGACAAGGACATTCCGATGGGGGTAGTGCAGGATGTGAAAGAAGAGTTGAGGAAAGGATTTAAATAATAGTTTTTAGGTATGAGGAATTAGGTATGAGGCGGTATGAAGCTTTCTTCTTTTCACCGGTAAACCTCATACCTAAAACCTCTCCTACCTGATTTTATTCCTTGATTCGTATCAGCGCATTCGCTACGATGGCAGTCAGGCCGCCCGTAGTGATGCCCGATGCGAAAATGTTGCGCAGTGTTTCGGGCAGCTGGCACAGAATTTCGGGCACCAGTTCAACGCTCAGCCCCAGCGAGAAACTGACCGCAATGACCAGCGTAGCTTTGCGGTTCATTTCTTGCGCGGCGATGATGCGGATACCTGCTGCTGCCACCGTGCCGAACATCAGAAGTGTGGCACCTCCCAATACAGGTTCGGGCATCAGCGAGAATACCAGTCCTACAGCGGGGAACAGTCCCAGTACGACAAGCATGCCTGCTATGTAGTAGCCCACGTAGCGGCTGGCCACGCCTGTCAGCTGTATCATGCCGTTGTTTTGTGCAAACACCGAATTGGGGAAGGCACAGAGCATGCCCGAAATCATGGAGTTGAAGCCATCGGCAAAGATGCCGCCCGACGCCCGTCGGATGAAGACTTCGCCCTCTACCGGTTCGCCCGAAATCATGGAATTGGCCGTGATGTCGCCGTACGCCTCGATAGCCGTGATGACAAAAATCAGTGCCAGTGCCAGTACGGCAGACAGGCTGATATCCAACCCGAAACGGAAGGGGTGGGGGACGGTGACACCGCCGAAACTCTGTACTGAACCGAAGTCAATCATGCCCATCAGCCACGCCACGACGTAGCCCGTAGCCAGGCCGATGACGATGGAGCTCATGCGCAGGTACCGGTTACTGCTTCGGTTGAAGATCAGGATAAGTACCAGTACCAGGGCTGCCAGCCCTACGTAGCGCAGGCTGCCGAATGTTCCGTCGGTCTGGGCTGCTGCACCGCCTCCGCAGGCCGTGATGCCCACCTTGATGAGGCTCATGCCGATGAGGGTCACTACGATACCCGACACGAGCGGGGTGATAATCTTTCGTGTGTATTTCAGCAAGCGGCTGATAATCATTTCTACCGAAGCGGCTGCCATGCACGATCCGAAGACCAGTGCCAGTCCGCCCGTGGTGCCCGCAGCAATGATGGGGCCGATGAACGAGAAGCTGGTACCCTGGATGCAAAGCAACCCCGTTCCGATAAATCCGAAGCGGCGGCATTGCACGAAGGTGGCGATGCCCGAGGCGATGAGAGCCATGGATACCAGATAGCCCGTTGTTTTAGTATCAAGTTTCAGTGCGCCCGAGATGATGAGCGGCGGTGTGATGATGGCCACGAAGATGGCCAGTAGATGTTGCAGTGCGGCGAAGAAAGCTTCGCGGAAAGGTGGGCGGTCGTTCAGACCATAGATGAGGCCGTTCTTCGGCGTTGTTTGTGGTTGTTTTTCCATATATCTAAAATGTGATAGGCGCGGATGGTACGGTTGCTTTCAGGCAAGCAGTCCGTGCGCTCCGCGCCTTTGATGATGAAAAAAGGTTTATCTGATCTTGATTTCGCAGTTGTCCAGACTTTCTATGATAGCCAGGCTCTCTACGTGGATACCTGCCGCACGCAGTTCGTCGCCTCCGTGCTGGAAGGCCTTTTCAATGATGAAGCCCATGCCGACCAGCTCGGCGCCGGCCTGTTTCACCAGTTCGATGATACCTTTGGCTGCGTTTCCGTTGGCCAGGAAGTCGTCGATGAACAGCACCTTGTCGCCCGGACAGAGGAAATCGCGGCTGACACAGACATCATACGTGCGCTGCTTGGTGAAGGAGAAGACCGAGGTGGCTAGCATGTTCTCCATCGTACTGGGCTTTTTCTTCTTGGCAAAAACGACGGGGAGTTCGAGCAGGTAGCCTACCATGATGGCCGGAGCAATTCCGCTGGCCTCTACCGTGATGACTTTGTTGATTTGGGTTGATGCGAAACGGCGTACGAATTCTACGCCGATACTTTTCATCAGGATGGGGTCCATCTGATGGTTGATGAAGTTGTCTACTTTCAGGATTCCTCCGGGGAAGCAGCGTCCGTCGCGAAGGATGCGGTCTTTCAATGTCTTCATTGCCTTATTCTTTTGTTGTTGGGTTCAGTTCGGATGTTTCTTCTGTCTTTTCTTCCTCTTCTCCGGCCGGCAGAAGTCGGGGAGATATGCGTTTCTTGGGTGTCAGGCTCATGCCACGCAGCTGTTCAGCCTGTCGGACGACGCTACCCGCTCCGTCCGACAGCTGGTTCAAAGCTTTGTCGTAATCCTTCTGAAGGCTGCCCAGACGGTCGCCCAAGGTGAGGAACGTGTCGGTAAAGCCGGCAATCTTTTCGTAGAGCGACGTGCCCCGCTTGATAATGGCCTGCACGTTCTTTACCTGATTCTCGCGTTTCCACAGGTCAAGCGAGAGGCGCAGGGCACTGATGAGGTTGGTGGGGCTCATCAGAACGACCTTCTTGTTGTAGGCATATTCCCACAGGTTGGCGTCGCTCTGTACGGCCAGCAGATAAGCCCCCTCGGTAGGGATGAACATCATGACAAAGTCGGGTGCCTTGACGTCGTAGTGCGAGTAGTCCTTGCGGCTTAGTTCGTCGATGTGGGCTCGGACGGACTGTAGATGTGCTTTCAGGCAGCGGGCCTGCTCCTCCTTGTCCTCGGCAGCAGTATAGGCGGCGTAGGCCGATAGGGAGACTTTGGAGTCGATAATCATTTCACGGTCGTCGGGATAGCGGACGATGATGTCGGGCTGCATGCGCTGACCGCTTTCTTCGTTGGTCAGTACTTCGCCTCGTTCGTCGCGCAGGAACTCCTGGCGGACGTAATGTTCGCCTTCGATGAGGCCCGATGCCTGGAGCAGGCGTTCCAGAATGACTTCGCCCCAGTTACCCTGCATCTTCGAGTCGCCCTTCAGGGCACGGGTCAGGTTGTTGGCCTCTTCGCTCAGGCGGTTGTTCAGTTCCACAAGGTCCTTGATGCGTTCGCCCAGTGAGAAGCGTTCCTTGGCTTCGGTGTTGTATACCTGTTCTACCTTTTCGCGGAAGTCTTTGAGATTTTCACCCAAGGGGCGGAGCAGATTGCCGATGTGTTCGGCATTGAGTCGCTTGAAGTCGTCGGCCTTGTTTTGGAAGATGCGGTTGGACAGTGCTTCGAATTCGGTGTTCATGCGGCGGTGCAGGGCTTCGGCCTCTTCGCGCTGTTCGGCCAGGCGCTTTTCCAGTTGTTGCCGTTGTTCGGCCAGTCGTTCGGCGAATTGCTGTTCGCGGCTGCTGTTCTGTTCATTGAACAACCGTTCCTGTTCGGCCAGGCGGTTGGCAAAAAGACGTTCTTGCTCGGCCAGTCGTTCACCAAACTGTTTTTCTTGTGCGGCCAGTCGTTCGGTGTTCTGCTGCCCGATGGCTTTCAGCCGCTCCTCGGCAACTGCTTTCTCTCGTTCGATACGTTCGTTGGTTGTATGGTTCAGCAAGTCTTCACGTTGCTGTGCGGCTTCAAGCTGCGCTTTCAGTGCGGTTGCTTTACGCCCCGCAACCAGCATCCCGATGCTTGTCCCGATGCCCAGTCCTATAATCAGTAATACGATTTCCATGATGTACGATATTATGTCCGTTTGTTAAAACCAATCCCTGCCGGTTACCTTTGTGGCTGCAAAGCCTGTCGCATCTTTTCAATCAGTTCGGGGGTTCCGGTGACAGGCTTGCGGGTCAACAGGAAGGCAAAGTTCTCGGCCTGTATTTCTTCGGGATTGATGATGTAGTTGGTATTCTTTCCTACCTGTTCAAAGAAATTCTCTGCATCCTTTATTCCGTATATTACCGTTTTCCCGTCTTTTTGCTCTGCTTTCCCGTCTTTCAGAGGCATCAGGCCGATTGTCAGATAATTGAAGAAACTGCCTCCTTCGTAGGGCTTGTTGGCATATATCAGCATCGCACAGGGGCGTTCTTCTCCCTTGATGCGAAAGCGGGCGTAACTGTCGAAGCGGTTGACATCGGGGTTGGTGATGATTACGTCGCGCAAATCGGCCGGTACTTTAAATTCCTTAGGCACGATGTTGAAGCCGATGAGCTTGTACATCTTCTCACGGAAATCCGGATTGTTGCGTGTCAGCACATGGAACAGTTCGTGTGCCAGCAGATAACTTGCCTGCTGGGGCTTCATGCGGGCTATCTGCTCTTCCACTACGATGTAGTCCATACGTGTATATCCGCCTGCACCGCCTTCTTCGGCCATCGTGGTTTTCAGGATTCTGATTTCCTGCGGAAGAGTCAGTGACAGGTTCAGGGCTTTGATGTGGCTGTTCAGCGTGTCGGCCGCTTCCTGCATGCGTTGTTTGTCCTCCTTGCTCCAGTCGCGTGCCTGATCGGCGATGAAACGCATCAACTCCTGCCGAGTGCCTTCTTTTTTGCCCAACCGGGCTTCGTAATCGAAACGACTCCACTGACGGGTGGTAGCATCTTCTTTCGAAAGCAGAGTACGGGCTTCGTTGGCATCTATGTAATGCAGATTGATTTGTGCATACATATCTGTTGCACAAAGGCTAAGAGATAAAAGTGCTGTAGTCAGAAATTTTTTCATGCGAAGATGTCTCCTTATTCTGTCAGCACTTCGTTTCCGTTCTCGGTAATCAGCACCATGCTTTCCCACTGGGCTGAGGGCAGGCCGTCATCGGTGCAGACGGTCCATCCGTCGGCTTCGTCGATGAATACTTCATAACTGCCCATGTTGATCATCGGTTCGATGGTGAACGTCATGCCCGGTACAATCATCATGCCTGTCCCTTTCTTGCCGAAGTGCTCTACGTCGGGTTCTTCGTGGAATTTGATGCCACATCCGTGGCCGCACAGGTCGCGTACCACACTGTAGCCGTTTTTCTCGGCATGTTCCTGGATGGCCGCGCCGATGTCTCCCAGGCGTGTCCAGGGTTGTGCCATACGGACACCGATGTCGCGGCATTCGCGGGTCACTTCGACGAGACGTTTCATCTCGGGACTCACTTCGCCGATCATGAACATGCGTGAGGCGTCGGAGAAGTAGCCTTTGTAGATGGTCGATACATCGACGTTGACGATGTCGCCGCTCTTTAGGATTTCCTTGGTACTGGGGATGCCGTGACACACAACGTCGTTGATGCTGGTGCATACGCTCTTCGGGTAACCTTCGTACATGAACGGTGCAGGAATGGCATCGTGATCGGTTGTGAAGCAGTAGACCATGTGGTCTATCTCAGCGGTGGACATGCCTTCGCGGATATTCTCAGAAATATAGTCGAGCAGGGCGGTATTGATTTTGGCACTTTCACGGATACCAGCCAGTTGCTCTTCGGTACGGAGCAGGTGGCGTTGTGGCAGGCGGACACCTTCATGTTTATACTGTTGTATTTTAGCTTCTACTTCATCGGAATAGTTTCTGGGAGTGAAGCGGGCTCCCTTTATCAGTTTCTTCATAGTGAAAACTCTTTTTTATTTAGTTGTGCAAAAGTACGTAATTCCTTTGGGAAACGGGCGGACTTGTGCAGGAAAATGATAGGTTTGTGTTTTTGGTTGCATTTAGCAGATTTGTAACGTCTTCTCAACACCGTTGCAATAAGGTTTGTGCACTTTTGCAATGCCAAATAAAAATAGGAGGAATGATTATGCAACTGAATCAGAATGATTACACTGTAGAAGCTGCCGCCGGCGGCGGATTCTTTGCTTACTACATGAACAACCTGTTGTGCAGCGCGTACGGCGAAACGCCGGATGAAGCTTGCGAGAACTTGGAACGTGTCGTGGACGATTTTGTCAGCGATATGTTCATGGTCGAAGAATATATCTGACCTCGATACGGAGAGAGGCATTTCTTACGTAAATTCATATATTCTCTTTTGGATTCCGCATCTGCGTGATGCAGGTGCGGATTGATTTGAAATCTTTATTTGTGGAATACACATCTATTATATACATTGAAGTCCTATGAAAGTATTGTTCATCATTCAGGGCGAAGGGCGGGGACATCTCACCCAAGCTATTACATTGGAAGGCATACTGCGCCGTAATGGTTACGACGTGGTCGAGGTGCTGGTGGGCCAGAGTAGTTCACGTCGTCTGCCCGGCTTCTTTAACCGGAACATCAAGGCGCCCGTCAAACGTTTCCTGAGTCCAAATTTCCTGCCTACACCGGCTAACCGCCGGGTAAGCCTGACACGCAGTGTGGTTTACAACCTGTTGCGTTTGCCTGCCTACTTCCGTAGTATGCGTTACATAGATCGTCGTATTCGAAAAACGGAAGCCGAACTTGTTGTCAACTTCTATGAGCTGCTTACGGGACTGACTTATTTCTTTTTCCGTCCATCGGTGCCGCAGGTCAGCATCGGACATCAGTATCTTTTCCTGCATCCTGAATTTCACTTTCCGCAAAAAAGTGGATGGAGTCTTTCTCTGTTGCGCTTCTTCACCCGTCTGACCAGTATCGGAGCCTGCCGCAGATTGGCGTTGTCTTTCCGTCCGATGGATGACAGTCCAGCTTCACGCATTCGTGTGGTTCCTCCACTGCTACGGTCGGAAGTGTTGGCTTGTGAGAGCGAAAGGGGCGACTACCTGCACGGCTACTTGCTTAACGCGGGGTTTGCCGACGACGTTCTGGGGTGGCACAGCCGCCATCCGCGTGTACCTCTCCATTTCTTTTGGGACAAGCCTGGCGAGGAGGAGACGTGCTGCATGGACGACACGCTGACTTTCCACCAGATAGACGACATGAAGTTCCTGCGCTACATGTCCGGCTGCCGTGCCTACGCCACGACGGCGGGGTTCGAGTCTGTGTGCGAAGCCATGTATCTGGGAAAGCCGCTGCTGATGGTGCCTGCCCATATCGAGCAGGACTGCAATGCCTACGACGCCGCACGGACGGGAGCGGGCATCGTGGCCGATTCGTTCGACTTGCAGCGTCTGATTGACTTCGAACGCAACTATCGTCCGAATGTGGAGTTCCGCTATTGGGTGCGGAGTGCCGAGCGCATTATCCTGGAGGCGCTGGAGGAAGCTGTACATTCCGGTCGGTTACCTCTGGGAGTACCGTATGAATATTGTAACGGATTTGAAATCTGAATGTAATCCCCGTCCTCTACTTTTGCGGAAAAATAATGAAACTTATGGCAAAAAGGACGGTCAACAAGAAAAACTTGTCGGAGGCATATGTGGAGCGTGATCTGAGTTGGATGTATTTCAACCGACGCATTTTACAGGAGGCCACCAAGCAACAGATCCCGCTGCTGGAACGGTTGGGATTTCTGGGCATTTACTCAAACAATCTGGACGAATTCTTCCGCGTGCGTATGGCGACGCTGAGCCGCATCGCCGAGTGTGAGGACCGGAGTGTGAAGGCCGAACGCGAACATGCCCGGCAACTCATCAAGCAGATCACCAAGCTGAACAACAAGTATGCCAAGGAGTACGAACTGGCCATTCGTGATGTCACCCAGCAGCTGCGTGCCGAGCATATCTGCCTTTTGAAGGAGGATGAACTTGACGAAGAGCAGCAACAGTATGTGCGTACGTTCTTCCGCCAGCAGCTGAGCGGATTTGTCAGTCCCGTGTGGATTTCGGCGGTGAAGCAGCTGGCCGACGAAACGGACGAGAACATCTACCTGGCCGTCAAGATGCAGGCCGAACATAAGAAGCAAGCCGAGTATGCTTTGATCGAACTGCCTGTTTCGGTCTGCGGACGTTTTGTGCGACTGCCCGACAAGAACGGCAACAACTACCTGATGTACCTGGACGATGTCATCCGGTTCTGTCTTCCGATCATCTTCAGCGGACTGAGCTACGACCACTTCGAAGCGTATGCCTTCAAGTTTACGAAGGATGCCGAGATGGAGATAGACAACGACCTGCGCAACGGCATGTTGCAGAAGATATCCAAGGGAGTGAAGAGTCGGAGGAAGGGCGATGCCTTGCGCGTCATCTACGACGCCGCCATGCCGAAAGACCTGCACAAGCGTGTGATGAACATGCTGAATCTCGATAAGCTGGACACGGTGCTGGCCGGAGGTCGTTATCATAACCACAAAGACCTGATGTCCTTCCCCGATTGCGGCCGGAAGGACTTGAAATACCCACGTTGGGAACCCTTGGTACGTCCTGAACTGGATAGCGGCGAGAGCCTGCTGCGGCTGGTGCAGAAGGGCGACCGCTTCATCCACGTGCCTTACCATAGCTTCGACTACTACATCCGCCTCTTGCAAGAGGCCGCCATCCATAAGGAGGTGAAGAGTATCAAGACCACGCTCTACCGCCTGGCCAAGGACTCGAAAGTGGTGCGCGCCCTTATCTGTGCCGCTCGTAACGGCAAGAAGGTAACGGTCGTCATCGAATTGCTGGCCCGCTTTGACGAGGCGTCCAACATCAGTTGGTCGAAGAAAATGCAGGATGCCGGTATCCATGTCATCTTCGGCGTGGAGAACTTGAAGGTGCACTCCAAAATCACCCACATCGGCATGAAGAACGGGCGCAACATCGCCTGCATCAGTACGGGAAACTTCCACGAAGGCAATGCGCGCGTCTATACCGACTACCTGCTGATGACGGCTGCCCGCAACGTGGTGCGCGATGTCAACTCCGTCTTTACCTTCATCGAGAAGCCCTATGTACCCGTCTCCTTCAAGGAACTGCTCGTCTCGCCCAACGAGATGAAGAAACGCTTCCTCCGTCTGATAGACAACGAAATCAAGAACCGCCAGCAGGGAAAGCCCGCCTATATCCGTGTCAAGATCAACCACATCACGGACACGGACATGGTGCGGAAGCTCTACGAGGCGTCGGCCAGTGGCGTGCCTGTCGACCTGCTTGTGCGAGGCAACTGTTCGCTGGTCACCGGCATCCCTGGCGTGAGCGACACGATACGCATCTGCGGCATCATCGACCGCTATCTGGAACATTCGCGCATCTTCATCTTTGCCGCCGGAGGCGAGGAAAAATGCTTCATCGGTTCGGCCGACTGGATGCCCCGCAACCTGGACAACCGCGTAGAGGTCGTGGCACCCGTCTACGACCCCGCCATCAAGGCCGACCTGGCCCGTGTCATCGACTACGGCTTGCGCGATACGATGCAGGGACGCATCGTCGACGGCAGGGGAAGGAACGAGCCTTGGACGACAGGCGAGGAGAGTCCTTTCCGTTCGCAAGAGGAGTTGTACAAGTATTACAAGGAGGCGAACCGGCTCCTGCCACTCGATCCGGCCGAATAGTCTGCTGCGAAAGCTTCCCGCAGCGTGCAGGACGGAATCGCGGAGCGCGAAAGCTTCCCGCAGCGTGCAGGACGGAATCGCGGAGCGCGAAAGCTTCCCGCAGCGTGCAGGGCGGAATCGCGAACTGCGAAAGCTTCCCGCAGCGTGCAGGACGGAATCGCGGACTGCGAAAGCTTCCCGCAGCGTGCAGGGCGGAATCGCGAAGCTGGAAAGCTTCCTGCAGCGTGCAGGACGGAATCGCGAAGCTGGAAAGCTTCCCGCAGCGTGCAGGGCGGAATCGCGAAGCTGGAAAGCTTCCTGCAACGTGCAGGACGGAATCGCGAAGCTGGAAAGCTTCCTGCAACGTGCAGGACGGAATCCCGAAACAGGCAAATGATGTTCAACCTGAAAGAAATAAGAAAAAGATATGTGTAAGAAATGTTATGCCGCCATCGATATCGGCTCGAATGCCGTGCGGCTCCTGATTAAGAAAGAAGAAGAAAACGAAAACCTGGTCAGCCGTCGGCTGTCGAAGGTGATGATGCTCCGTGTGCCCCTCCGTCTGGGCTTCGACGTCTTCTCGCTGGGCGAGCTTTCGGACGGCAAAGCCGTGAAACTGCGTCGCCTGATGAAAGCCTTCCGCCAGCTGATGAAGATATACGAAGTGACCGACTACCGCGCTTGCGCCACCTCGGCCATGCGTGACGCCCGTAACGGCAAGGCCGTCATCAAGAAAGTACTGAAAGATACGGGTATCCGCATCGAAATCATCGACGGACAGGAAGAGGCCCGCATGATTTACAACAACCACGTGGAGTGCCTCGAAGACCGTACCGGCAACTACATCTACGTCGACGTGGGCGGTGGAAGCACCGAAATCAATCTCCTGACGAACGGCGTGCTGGTACAGTCGCTTTCCTACAACGTAGGTACCGTGCGCATGTTGAGCAACGCAGTGCGCGAAGAGGTCTGGGAACAGATGAAAGACGACCTGACTCGCCTGACTGCTGACTTCCCCGACATTAACATCATCGGTTCGGGCGGCAACATCAACAAGCTTTATCGTCTGGCCGACAAGAAAGACAAAAAGCTCCAACGGATGCCCATCGCCTCCTTGCAGGAACTCTATGACCAGCTCAGCCCCCTGACGCCCGAGCAGCGCATGAAGGAATTCAGCCTCAAGGCAGACCGGGCCGACGTCATCGTCCCCGCCGCGCGGATATTCCTGACCATTGCCGAAACGGTAAAGGCGCAGTACGTCCACGTGCCCGTCATCGGTCTGGCCGATGGAATCATCGACAGCCTCTACTCCGGCAACAGCCTGCCGGAGTAAAGGCTGCTCCGTTAGAGGAAACCTACAATCTTGAAGTGCAGGTTTCCTCCGGACTTGAAGGGACGGTAGAGGACATCGTGGCAGACATACAGTGTCTCTCCTTTTTTCTTAATCCGGTACACGCCGGTTTCTGGCAAGAGAGGCACAATCATGCCTATTTCGGGGCGTACCACGACGTAACTTGCATTGGCATAGCGGTAGAAAATACCTTCTGCAAAAAAGTAGGGCGCATGGTTGAAGCTGATACTTATGCAGTGCTGGGGACGTTCCCTGTAATGTGTCCCTACGGGCGGCATCGGTCTTCTGGGTGGACGGTGACCGTGAACTTTGTGAGGCGGCTCGGGTTTCCGGTGATGGACTTTATGAGGCGGTTCGGGCTTCTTGTGGTGAGGTTTCTTTGTTTTGTGGTCTTTAGGATCTTTATCAGTTACGGCAGTCGGATTAGAGGCTTCGACACTCATCGTACAGGTAGGCAGGTAGCCGAAAGAAAGCGCAGCTGCCAATAAAAGGATAGTTGTAGATTTCTTCATAATCGTCATTTTTTAAGTTAAGTTTCTTATTTTATTAGACAGTGTCATCGTCGGAAAGTTTAAATGCCTTTGGCAAAAAGCTTGTCTCATCCTGTTTTTTTCATTATGTTTGCCGCCATTATCAATAAAAACAGATTTATGAAAACTTGTAATTTTGTGAAAATGCTGACAGCCTGCATGCTGTCATTCCTCTTTCTGTCGTGTGGTGACGATATCGTCTATGAAACCATTAAGAATACAGATGAAGGCTTGTGCGACAAGACTTGGATCATGCAGACCGAACAGGATGGTGCCGTAGTGCGCCAATATAAGCTGACTTTCTATTCGAAAAACCAGAAGGGACAAGAATTGACCGTGACGTACGACGAAGATGGAAAGACTTCCGTAGATCGGGAATTTTCATGGAGATGGGTAGATAATAGCAAAGAAGCTTTGCTCCTGACATTTACTACCGGCGAGAAAGTGTTCGAAAACGTATGGGTACGCGAACATTACCTTTCCGGCAGATTGGACGGAGAAATCATTGTGCTGACAGAAGAAGGTTATTGACGGCACTCTATCATTCGGCTTGAAATACGAACGCCATGGATTTACACTTTTCAATCCTGTAAATCCATGGCGTTTTTTATATCTGGGAAACCGTTGGGATGGTCGTGTCAGTTCATTTCTTTACCAGCAGGTTCTTGAAGCTGGGTGGATAGGGCGTTTCAAATTCCATCTTTTCTCCGGTGACGGGATGATAGAAGCAGAGCTTGAATGCATGGAGCGCCAAACGGCCGATGGGGTTGAGGTCTTCGATGCCATAACGTCCGTCACCAATGATGGGGTGTCCCAAGTCCTGCATGTGGACGCGTATCTGGTTCTTTCGCCCTGTTTCAAGATGCAGTTCGACGAGTGAATATCCGTTGGCCCGCTTGATAGTGCGGTAATGTGTGATGGCTTCCTTTCCGCCGTCATCCGATGGACTGGAGTAAACATACAGTGTTCGGTCCGTCAGCCAGGAGCGGACGATGCCGCTGTCTTTTTCCATTTCACCTGCCACGACGGCCACGTAACGGCGGTCAAATACAATCTGATGCCAATTGTCGCGCAGTGTATGCTGCGTCTTTTCGTCTTTGGCAAACATCATCAGTCCGGAAGTGTCGCGGTCGAGGCGATGTACTACGTAGACGCGGTTGTTACGTCCCGAACGCTTCAGATATTCGTTCAGGATGGTACAGGCGGTACGCTCCTTCTGCCGTTCGGTACTGACCGAGAGCAGCCCTTGCATTTTCTCTACAACGATGAGGTAAGCGTCTTCGTAGACAATTTTCAGCAGCTTGTGGCGGAACTCACGGTTGCCTTTATCTCGGCTGATTTGTACCTTCATTCCGGGTTGCAGTGGAAAATTATATTGGGTGGTGATGACGTTGTCTACAAACACAATACGTTTGCTCAGGAGCGATTTCAGCTTGGTACGGCTTGCCTGAGGCATCTTGGCTGCCAGAAATTCCATCAGTTCCATCGGCTCTTTGACAAAGTAATCCGTATATTGGGCACGAGCCCTTGCAGTTATTTTTTCTTTTGACACGTGAAGAGATTTTTATTAGTTTTCTGTTGCAGATTGTTCTTTCAGTTCAAGCAGTACAACATTTTCCACATGGTGTGTATGGGGAAACATATCAACGGGTTGTATGGCTTTAACGCGGTACTTCACATCCAGCAGTTGCAGGTCACGGGCTTGTGTAGCGGGGTTACAGCTGACATAGACAATGCGTTGGGGTTGTGCTTCCAGAATAACGTTGATGACGTCGGGATGCATGCCTGCGCGGGGTGGGTCAGTGATGATGACATCGGGCCTTCCGTACTGGCTGATAAAGTCCTGTGTCAGGATATCTTTCATGTCGCCGGCAAAGAAGAGTGTATTGTCGATGCCGTTGATTTCTGAATTAACTTTCGCATCTTCGATAGCTTCGGGCACGTACTCGATACCGATGACTTGGCGTGCCTGTCGGGATACAAAGTTTGCAATGGTTCCTGTGCCTGTATAAAGATCGTACACCAGTTCGTTGCCGGTTAGTCCAGCAAAGTCGCGTGCTACCTTGTACAGTTTATAGGCTTGTTCTGAATTTGTTTGGTAGAACGATTTGGGTCCCACTTTGAAGCGCAACCCTTCCATCTCTTCGAAGATGTGGTCCTTGCCCTTGAATGTTTGCACATCGAGGTCGGTAATTGTGTCGTTCACCTTATTGTTTACTATATATAATAAGGAAGTGATCTCGGGGAACGAGTCGGCCACGTATTGAAGCATCGCTTTGAACTGTACCATTTCTTCGTCTCGTTCGATGCGGCACACTAATATAACCATCAGTTCACCTGTCGATGAAGTACGTATGATAAGGTTGCGCAGCATACCTTCGTGGGTACGGATATTGTTGAAGGTATAGTTATGTTCGTATGCGTAGTCGCGGATTGCATTACGGATACGGTTGGATATATCGTCCTGAAGCCAGCATTTTTCAATGGCCAGTACCTTGTCAAATGAGTTGGGAATATGGAAGCCCACAGCGTTCATCTGTTCATACACCACGTCTTGTTCTACCTCTTCAGTTGTAAGCCAACGTTTGTTGGAGAATGTATATTCCAGTTTGTTTCGATAAAATTCTGTCTTGTCTGAACCTAAAATGGGAGAAACTTCCGGTAATTGCACTTTCCCGATACGCGTCAGGTTGTCGGTTACCTGTTTTTGCTTATACTTGATTTGTTCAGCATAAGGAAGTACTTGCCATTTGCATCCGCCACATACGCCATAGTGCTGGCAGAATGGAACGGATCTTTTGGGGGAGTATTCGTGGATTTTTACCGCTTCTGCTTCGGCGTAGTGATGTTTCTTTCTTTTGATTTGTAAGTCGACTATATCTCCAGGTACAACATAAGGTACGAAGATAACCAGATCATTTACTTTTGCGATGGCTTTTCCTTCGGCAGCCACGTCTGTTATTGTTACCTTTTCCAGTAGAGGAAGTTCTTTTCTCTTTCTTGCCACTTTTACACCAGTCTAATAAATTCTGCTGCAAAAATAGCTATTTTTCGGTAAATATTAATGTTTTGGAGAAATAATAAAGATTGCAATGTCGAAATTGCATTTTTATCTAAAATTCTTGTGCAAAAAGTTTTATAGTATGTGAAATATATTTAGCTTTGCGCACATGAATTGAGAAAAGCACATTCAAAACCTTTTTAATATTATGGATAAAAAAAGAGTTTATACCTTTGGAAATGGCCATGCAGAAGGCAAGGCCGACATGAGAAATCTGTTGGGTGGTAAAGGTGCGAACCTGGCCGAAATGAATCTGATTGGAGTGCCGGTACCTCCGGGATTTACCATTACAACAGAAGTTTGTACTGAGTACAACGAAATGGGACGCGACAAAGTGGTTGAATTGTTGAAAGAAGATGTTGAAAAAGCCATATCACATGTGGAAAGCCTGATGTCTTCCAAGTTCGGTGATGTGGAAAATCCGCTGTTAGTTTCTGTACGTTCGGGTGCCCGTGCTTCCATGCCGGGTATGATGGATACTATTCTGAACCTGGGTTTGAACGATGAGGTTGTGGAAGGCTTGACCCGTAAGACGGGTAATGCGCGTTTCGCATGGGATTCTTATCGTCGTTTTGTACAGATGTATGGCGATGTTGTGTTGGGTATGAAACCGACCAACAAGGATGACATCGATCCGTTTGAAGCTATTATTGAGGACGTGAAGCACGCAAAAGGCGTGAAGCTGGATAATGAATTGGAGGTGGAAGACCTGAAAGAATTGGTAAAGCGCTTCAAGGCCGCTGTAAAAGAACGTACCGGACAGGACTTCCCGACATGTGCTTACGAACAGCTGTGGGGCGCTATCTGTGCAGTATTTGATTCTTGGATGAACGAACGTGCCATCCTCTATCGTAAGATGGAAGGTATACCCGATGAATGGGGTACGGCTGTTAATGTCCAGGCGATGGTATTTGGTAATATGGGTGATACTTCAGCTACAGGTGTTTGCTTCAGCCGTGATGCCGCTACGGGTGAAGACCTGTTCAATGGCGAATATCTGATTAATGCGCAGGGCGAGGACGTGGTAGCTGGTATACGTACGCCGCAGCAAATCACCAAGATCGGTTCACAACGTTGGGCTGAACTGGCAGGTATCAGCGAAGAAGAACGTGCTTCCAAGTATCCTTCCATGGAAGAGGCTATGCCTGAAATCTATAAAGAACTGGATGCTCTGCAGACGAAGCTTGAAAACCACTATCGCGATATGCAGGATATGGAGTTCACTGTACAGGAAGGCAAACTCTGGTTCCTCCAGACACGTAACGGTAAGCGTACGGGTGCTGCTATGGTGAAGATTGCTATGGATTTGCTTCGTCAGGGTATGATCGACGAAAAGACAGCTTTGATGCGTTGCGAACCCAATAAGCTTGATGAGTTGCTTCACCCTGTATTTGATAAGTCTGCTTTGAAACAGGCTAAGGTGCTGACTCGTGGTTTGCCTGCTTCTCCGGGTGCTGCTTGTGGTCAGATTGTATTCTTTGCCGATGATGCAGCTGAATGGCGTGCTGCCGGTAAGCGCGTGGTGATGGTTCGTATCGAAACATCTCCCGAAGACCTTGCTGGTATGGCTGTGGCCGAAGGTATCCTGACAGCTCGTGGCGGTATGACTTCGCATGCAGCTGTAGTAGCTCGTGGTATGGGCAAGTGTTGTGTATCAGGTGCAGGCGCATTGAACGTAGATTATAAAGCTCGTACAGTGGAAGTAGACGGTGTCGTTTTGAAAGAAGGCGACTTTATTTCGTTGAATGGAAGTACGGGTGAAGTATACAAAGGAAAGGTGGAAACGAAGGCTGCCGAGCTGTCCGGCGATTTTGCCGAGCTGATGAAACTGGCCGATAAATATGCTAAGTTGCAGGTACGTACAAATGCCGATACGCCTCACGATGCTACCGTGGCTCGTAACTTTGGTGCTGTTGGTATCGGTTTGTGCCGTACGGAGCACATGTTCTTCGAAGGCGAGAAGATCAAGGCTATGCGTGAAATGATTCTGGCTGAAGATGCTGAAGGCCGTCGTAAGGCGCTGCAAAAGATTCTGCCTTACCAACAGGCCGACTTTAAGGGCATCTTCAAGGCAATGGCGGGCTATCCTGTCACTGTTCGTCTGCTCGACCCGCCTTTGCATGAGTTTGTGCCCCACGATCTGAAGGGACAGCAGGAAATGGCTGAGGCCATGGGCGTTAGCCTGCAATACATCCAGCAGCGTGTTGAGGCTTTGTGCGAACACAACCCGATGTTGGGTCACCGTGGCTGCCGTCTGGGTAATACTTATCCTGAAATCACTCAGATGCAGACACGCGCTATCTTGGGCGCTGCCCTTGAACTGAAGAAGGAAGGTGTGGAGACACATCCCGAAATCATGGTGCCGTTGACCGGTATCCTCTACGAGTTCAAAGAACAGGAGAAAGTAATCCGTGCTGAGGCTGCCAAACTGTTTGAAGAAGTAGGTGACAGCATCGAATTCAAGGTAGGTACAATGATCGAAGTGCCGCGTGCAGCCCTGACTGCTAATCGCATCGCTTCGTCGGCTGAATTCTTCTCATTCGGTACGAATGACTTGACGCAGATGACGTTCGGATACTCACGTGATGATATCGCTTCTTTCTTGCCGGTTTATCTGGAGAAGAAGATCTTGAAGGTAGACCCGTTCCAGGTACTCGACCAAAATGGTGTAGGTCAGTTGGTTCAGATGGCTACTGAGAAGGGTCGTGCCATCCGTCCGGATTTGAAGTGTGGTATCTGTGGTGAACATGGTGGTGAACCGTCATCCGTGAAGTTCTGTCACAAGGTTGGCTTGAATTACGTAAGCTGCTCACCGTTCCGTGTACCTATCGCGCGTCTGGCTGCGGCTCAAGCTGCCATTGAAGGATGACATTGGATAGATAATCATCAATAAATTAAGGGAATTCGCTTTGAGGGTGAATTCCCTTTTTTGTTTTAAGTATCGAAATAGAGAATACTTGTGTCATACAGTGCTTCGTGAGGGTCTGATGAAGTGCTCTGTGAGGGTGTCATACAGTGCTTTGTGAACTACTGAGGAAGCACTGTGTTAGGGATTCAGAAAGCACTGTGTTAGGTGGTGAAAAACTATGCTTTCGGCTTGTAAAGTCAGCCTTTTGTCTGATAAAAGGCATTTTGGAGGTTGTGTCAGGATGTGTCTGTTCTTGGCATACAAATGTTTTTCTTCTCTAAAACAACGCTTTTCTCCACTTTTTTTATAATTTTGCAGCCTTAAAACAGGAGGTTTGGTTCGAAGTATCTGAAGGGAGCGTGACCGGTAGCCTCCAATAAGCAACGTTCAAAATAAAAACAAAAATAAAACCATGGGTAAATTTGCCGAACATTCAAAGTTTAATCTATCGGAAATCAGCAAGGAAGTGTTGAAGAAATGGGACGAAAACCAGGTTTTCGCCAAGAGTATGACAGAACGTGAAGGATGTCCTTCCTTCGTATTCTTCGAAGGACCTCCCTCGGCCAACGGTATGCCGGGCATTCACCACGTCATGGCTCGTACCATCAAGGACATCTTCTGCCGCTACAAGACGATGAAGGGCTTCCAGGTGAAGCGCAAGGCCGGATGGGATACGCACGGACTCCCCGTGGAGCTGGGCGTGGAGAAGGCGCTGGGCATCACGAAGGAAGACATCGGCAAGACCATCTCCGTGGCCGACTACAACGCCGCCTGCCGCAAGGACGTGATGAAGTTCACGAAGGAGTGGGAGGACCTGACGCACAAGATGGGCTACTGGGTGGACATGAAAGACCCTTACATCACTTATGACAACCGCTACATTGAGACCCTCTGGTGGCTGTTGAAGCAGCTCTACAAGAAGGGCCTGCTCTATAAAGGCTATACCATCCAGCCCTATTCGCCCGCCGCAGGTACGGGACTGAGCTCTCACGAGCTGAATCAGCCCGGCTGCTACCGCGACGTGAAGGACCTGACGGTGGTAGGCCAGTTCAAGATGAAGAACCCGAAGCCCGAAATGGCAGAGTGGGGTACACCTTACTTCATCGCTTGGACCACCACGCCCTGGACCTTGCCCAGCAACACAGCCCTCTGTGTTGGCCCGAAGATTGACTACGTGGCTGTGCAGACCTACAACGGCTATACGGGAGAGAAGATGACCGTCGTACTGGCCAAGGCTTTGCTCTACACGCACTTCAACAAAAAGGCAGAAGGTGTTGCATTAGAGGACTATAAGCCCGGCGATAAGCTGATCCCCTTCAAGGTGGTAGGCGAGTATAAGGGTACGGACCTCGTAGGTATGGAGTACGAACAGCTCATCCCCTGGGTGAAGCCCACCGAGCTGGACAACGAAGGCGACTGGCAGGAAGCATCGGCCAAGGCTTTCCGCGTCATCCCCGGCGACTATGTGACGACCGAGGATGGTACGGGTATCGTACACATCGCCCCGACCTTCGGTGCTGACGATGCCAACGTGGCGCGTGCGGCCGGCATCCCCTCGCTGTTCATGATCAACAAGCGTGGCGAAACCCGCCCCATGGTGGACCTCACGGGTAAGTTCTACCTGCTGGACGAGCTGGACGAGAAGTTCGTGGCCCAGTGCGTCGATACCGAGGCCTACAAGGAATATCAGGGCCGCTGGGTGAAGAATGCCTATGACCCGCAGTTCACCGTCGACGGCAAGTACGACGAGAAGGCCGCCCAGGCAGCCGAGTCGCTCGACTTCTACATCTGCATGATGATGAAAGCCACCAACCAGGCCTTCAAGATAGAGAAGCATGTGCACAACTATCCGCACTGCTGGCGCACGGACAAGCCGGTGCTCTACTATCCGCTGGATAGCTGGTTCATCCGCAGCACCGCCTGCAAGGAGCGCATGATGGAGCTGAACAAGACCATCAACTGGAAGCCCGAGTCAACGGGTACGGGACGCTTCGGCAAGTGGCTCGAGAACCTGAACGACTGGAACCTGAGCCGTTCGCGCTACTGGGGTACGCCGCTGCCCATCTGGCGCACCGAGGACGGCACGGAAGAGAAGTGCATCGAATCCGTAGAAGAACTCTACAACGAAATAGAGAAGTCCGTGGCTGCCGGCCTCATGAAGAGCAATCCCTACAAGGACAAAGGCTTCGTGCCAGGCGAATATACGAAAGAAAACTATGACAAGATAGACCTGCACCGTCCTTACGTGGACGACATTATCCTCGTTTCGAAGGACGGCAAACCCATGAAGCGCGAGACCGACCTGATTGACGTTTGGTTCGATTCCGGCTCCATGCCCTATGCGCAGATACACTATCCGTTCGAGAACAAGGAGCTGCTGGACAGCCATCAGGTATATCCCGCCGACTTCATCGCCGAAGGCGTTGACCAGACACGCGGCTGGTTCTTCACGCTCCATGCCATCGCTACGATGGTGTTCGACAGCGTTTCCTACAAGGCTGTCATCTCCAACGGTCTGGTGCTCGACAAGAACGGCAACAAAATGTCCAAGCGACTGGGCAATGCTGTCGATCCCTTCTCGACCATCGAGAAATACGGTTCCGACCCCTTGCGCTGGTACATGATTACCAACTCTTCGCCGTGGGACAATCTGAAGTTCGACGTCGAAGGTGTGGAGGAAGTGCGCCGCAAGTTCTTCGGTACCTTATATAATACGTATTCTTTCTTCGCCCTCTATGCCAACGTCGACGGCTTCGAATACAAGGAAGCCGACGTGCCCATGGAGAAACGTCCCGAGATAGACCGCTGGATTCTGTCCCTGCTCAATACGCTGGTGAAGAATGTGGATGCCTGCTACAACGACTACGAGCCTACCAAGGCTGGCCGACTGATATCCGACTTCGTCAACGACAACCTGTCTAACTGGTATGTGCGCCTCAACCGCAAACGCTTCTGGGGTGGTGGTATGACTGAAGATAAGCTCTCGGCTTATCAGACCCTCTATACTTGCCTCGAGACGGTAGCCAAGCTGATGGCACCCATCGCGCCGTTCTATGCCGACATGCTCTACAGCGACCTGATTGCTGTGACCGGCCGCGACCAGGTGGTTTCTGTCCACCTCGCCAAGTTCCCCGTCTGCGACGAGACATTGGTCAATACCGAACTCGAAGCTCGTATGCAGGTGGCTCAGGACATCACGTCCATGGTACTGGCCCTGCGCCGCAAGGTGAACATCAAGGTACGCCAGCCGCTTCAGTGCATCATGATTCCTATAGTGGACGAAGAACAGCGTACCCACATCGAAGCCGTGAAGACACTCATCATGAACGAGGTGAACGTGAAGGAAATCAAGTTCGTTGACGGAGCCGCCGGCGTACTGGTGAAGAAAGTGAAGTGCGACTTCAAGAAGCTGGGCCCGAAGTTCGGCAAGCAGATGAAGGCCGTGGCTGCCGCTGTAGCGGAAATGTCACAGGAAGCTATTGCCGAGCTGGAAAAGAACGGTAGCTACACGTTCGTTCTGGATGGTGCGGAAGCCGTAGTCGAGGCTGCCGACGTGGAAATCTTCAGCGAAGACATCCCCGGCTGGCTGGTGGCCAACGAAGGCCGACTGACTGTGGCACTGGAAGTTACCGTTACCGAGGAACTGCGTCGCGAAGGCGTGGCCCGCGAGCTGGTGAACCGCATTCAGAACATCCGCAAATCCAGTGGCTTTGAAATTACCGACAAAATAAATATTACATTGTCTAAAAATACGCAGACAGATGATGCGGTAAACGAATATAAAGACTATATTTGCAACCAAGTTCTGGCAACCTCGCTCACGTTGGCCGATGAAGTACAAGAAGGTACCGAATTGAACTTCGATGACTTCTCGCTCTTTGTGAAGGTTGAAAAGAACTGATAGAGATTGGAAAAGATAATTTAATACCGAAACAAACTAAACACATTACAATTATGGCAGAAAAGACAAGATACTCAGATGCAGAATTGGAAGAGTTTCGCGCCATTATTTTGGAAAAGTTGGAGTTGGCGCAACGTGACTACGATTTGCTGAAAGCCAGTCTGACCGGAGCCGACGGCAATGATACAGATGATACGTCTCCTACATATAAGGTATTGGAGGAAGGGGCCAATACGTTGTCCAAGGAAGAGACTACCCGCTTGGCTCAACGCCAGCTGAAGTTTATCCAAGGACTTCAGGCTGCTTTGGTGCGTATTGAAAACAAAACTTATGGTATTTGCCGTGAGACTGGTAAACTGATACCGAAGGAACGCCTGCGTGCCGTTCCTCATGCTACTTTGAGCATCGAAGCTAAGAATAGCGGTAAAAAGTAATTTGAAACATTAACAGGCTATGGGCTGCGCAAGGATCTGTGTCTTTGTGCTCCTATAGCTTGTGCTTTTTGGGAATGCATAAGGGAATGAAGAACTTTTGGACAAAAGGGCGGATAGCTTTGTCTGTGATATTCTCGGTATTGTTGGTAGACCAGTTGATAAAAGTGGCTGTAAAGACGGGAATGTATTGGCATGATAGCATTAATGCTATCGGCTGGCTATACGACAAATTGGGCATTCAAGCTGAACCTCCTACATGGTTTTATATATTCTTTACAGAAAACAACGGAATGGCTTTTGGAATGGAGATTGTCGGAAAGTTATTCTTGACTTCATTTCGCATTGTTGCAGTAGCTGTTATCGGGTGGTTCCTTTATAAATTTGTACAGCATAAGATGAAGACTGGCTTCATTGTATGTGTGTCATTGGTTTTGACGGGAGCCTTAGGCAATATTGTTGACAGTGTATTTTACGGCGTACTGTTTAGTGAAAGTACCAGTTACCAACTGGCTTCATTTCTGCCAGAGGGAGGAGGATATGCTCCTTTGTTTTACGGCAAGGTAGTAGATATGTTTTATTTCCCTATTATCGAAGCTAATTGGCCTTTATGGATGCCATTTGTCGGGGGAGATCATTTTATTTTTTTCAGTCCGATATTTAATTTCGCGGATGCTGCAATCAGTTGTGGCATTGTCGCCTTATTGCTGTTCTATAGCAAATATTTGAATGAAGCTTATCATGAAGTGACAAAGAAAGGATGAAACGTAGCAATCAAATTCAACGGTGTGGTCTGTTCGTTTTCTTAGTCTGGACATTATTTGCGTGTCAGGTAAAACGTCCTGAAACGGTATTGTCGGATAAACAAATGGAGGACGTACTTTATGACTATCATATAGCCAAAGCATTGGGTGAAGCATTATCTTATAATGAGAATTATAAGCGTGTACTTTACGTGGAGTCTGTTTACAAGAAATACGGAATAACAGAAGCACAATTTGATTCATCAATGGTTTGGTATGCTAGAAATCCAGAAGTCTTAAGTAAGATTTATGAAAATATCAATGCACGGCTGAAAGCAGAAAAAGCAACTGTTGAGGATTTGTTGGCCTTGCGTGAAGGTAAGCCTCAAACTTCAGCTCCCGGTGATAGTGTGGATGTCTGGTTTGGACAGGAGCTTTATCGGTTGTCAGGGATGCCGTTGAATAATAAAGTGACCTTTTCGCTGCCTGCAGACAGTAACTTTTTCGGTCGTGATACGTTACGTTGGAATATCCGTTTTCTGTATCCTGACAAGGAGTTTGATAGTATTTCTGCTCCTATCATGGCCATGTCCCTACATTATAAAAATGATAGTGTAATTAGTGCTTTTCGTAAGATTTTCACTACGGGTGATTATTCTATATCTTTACAAAGCGACACGATGGGAGAACTTAAAGAAGTGAACGGTTTTGTCTACTATTCTAGTTCGGAGAAAAAGTCTTTGTTGCTTGATAAGATTTCTCTCATGCGTTATCATAGTGCCGATTCTGTAGCTGTTGCAGTAACAGATACTTTGAAAGCTGCTGAAAAGGATACTTTGAATGTGAAAAAGGAACCGGAGAATATAGATAAGGACAGCTTGGAGTCGGATAAGAAAGAACTGAATACTATACCTCGCATGCGACCTAAACCATCGTCTACGTTGGTTCAACCACAAAAACAGGAAGCTCGTCCTCGTTTGCAAAAAAGAAGGGTAAATTAGGCTGAAAGGATTTGAATGATGAAACGGTATGCTTCTCATTACCTGTATTTACCAGGATATGGCTTTTTGTGGCATTATGTTGTGCAGATGCACGAAAATTGTGTGGAAGCTTTTTTCCCCATGTCTGACGAAATAGAAAGTACAGAATGGCAACCGGGGGTTATTGCTTTAGTTCCTTTGGAGGCAGATGTATCTGCGCTTTCGTTCAATTCTAAGGATATTCTTTCTGAAGTTCCTGTAGAAGTTGTGGAGCGTATGTCGTGTTTGGTGCCTGTCCTTTTGTTTCCTTTTGATTTTACAAGGATGGAGCCTGTCTCCGAAACTCGGCACAAACTACTGCAGTAGCGATGGCTACGTTGAGCGATTCCGAAGTTTCCCGTCCGGTCGGATAATTAGGGATATAGAGCCGACGGTTGATCAGGCTGCCTACTTCCGGACTGATACCGTTCCCCTCGTTGCCCATCACGATCAGACCGTTTTTCGAAAGCTTTTCTCCGTACATGTTCTCTCCATCCAGAAAGGTTCCGTATACTGGTATGTCCGTTTCTAAGTTTCGTATCAGGTCGGACAGGGGAGTGTAGTGTATTCTTACATGTGCAATGCCCCCCATAGTGGCCTGCATGGCTTTAGGATTATAGATGTCTGCCGTCTGAGGTGAGCAGAATACGTCCTCAATGCCAAACCAGTCGGCCAGGCGTATGATGGTCCCCAGATTACCAGGATCCTGTATGTCATCCAGAGCCAGGCATAGAGAATGGCCGATAACCGACGGATCTGTCGGATATTCCGGTTGGTCGAATACAGCCAGTACTTGTTGCGGTGTTTTTAGCAGGCTGGCACGTGACAGCTCTTCTTCGTTTACTATCAATGTTTCATCAACATCGTTTAGTTGTAGTTCTTTATTGTTTATGAACCATTTGTCTGTTGCAGCTAGTAATCTGCAATGAAAATGTTCCAATAAATCTCCTACGAGTTTGTGACCCTCAGCTAAAAATGCCTTTTCTGTTTTTCGGTTCTTTTTGAGTTCCAGGGAATGGATATATTTAATTTTGTTTTTGCTCAGTGCCATATTCCGCTTCTTTATCTTTTTCGCAAATGTACGTCATTATTTTCAGATAATCAAAACAATGTGCATCGTGAAGATATAAGTCGTATGTGCTGTTTTCAGGCCTTGTTTTGTAAACATGGACTTTAGCTCCGTAAAGTGGCACTTTAGCGCGCTAAAGAGGGACTTTACGAAGCTGAAGTAGTACTTTATTTTCTGGAACAAAAGATGGTATTCGGATGATGCTCTTTGGGGCCCATTTGTTTTTGCAAACCGAAAAAATAAGGTATATTTGTCGCAGTTTATATGTGTGTGCTGATATGAAGAAAGGCTTGTATTGTGTAATATCCGTTCTCGCTTTGTTGCTGTCGGTCTCTTGTTCGTCTACTAAGTATGTGCCCGATGGCTCTTATTTGCTGGACGAAGTGAGTATACATACGGATAATAAAGAGGTAAAGCCTTCCAGTCTTTCCATGTATGTACGACAGAATCCTAATGCCAAATGGTTTAGTTTGTTCAAGACTCAGCTGTATGTCTATAATTGGTCGGGTGCCGACAGTACTCGGTGGATAAACCGAGTGTTGCGTAAGGTTGGGGATGCTCCTGTGATTTATCGGAAAGAAGATGCGGATCGTACTCGTGAAGAGATGACCAAAGCAGTTCAGAATATGGGCTATATGGGAGCTTCTGTTGAGACGGAATGTCATGTGAAAAAGAAAAAGATACGGCTTGTCTATAACGTGACTACAGGAAAACCGTACATTGTGAGAACTATCCGTTATGATATTCCCGATGACAATATTCGCAATTTGATGCAGCTCGATTCGGCGGGTACCTATTTATCTGAAGGTATGCGTTTTGATGTGAATCAGCTGGATGCCGAGCGGCAACGTATTACAAATAATTTGTTAGGGAATGGTTATTATAAATTCAATAAGGATTTTCTTTCTTATACTGCTGATACTGCACGCAATACTTATCTTGTGGATTTGACTCTTCACCTTTTGCCTTACAGGCAGCGGGGAGGAACGGGAAGCCAGCAGCATCGTCAATATACGATCGGAAAAGTAGGTTTTGTGACTGACTACAATGTGTTGCAGTCTTCCGCTAATAGTATTGAAGTGAATGATTCTCTTCATTACAACGGTCTATCGTTTTATTATAAGGATAAATTATATCTGAGGCCTCAACTTTTGGAGAATAATCTTCATATTTTGCCGGGTGATTTATATGATGAACGGAAGGTTCAGCGCACCTATTCTAATTTTGGTCGTTTGCAGGCATTGAAATATACCAATATCCGTTTTGTCGAAGAACGTGAGGACAGTACTCGTTTGGATGCCTATATCATGTTGACCAAAAGCAAACACAAGTCTGTTTCATTCGAGCTTGAAGGTACAAATTCAGCGGGTGACCTGGGTGCAGCAGCAGCAGTGTCTTTCCAGCATCGTAACTTGTTCAGAGGTTCCGAAGCTTTGATGCTTCGTTTTCGTGGAGCCTATGAGGCTATTTCACCCTTGAAAAGTGGATATAATCAAGAAAATTATATGGAACTGGGGGCTGAAGCGACAATCAATTTCCCTCGTTTCATGTTCCCTTTTTTAAGCAGAGATTTTAGACGTACAATTAGGGCAACTACTGAATTTGGATTGCAATACAATTATCAGATGCGTCCAGAGTTCACTCGTATTGTGGCATCAGGTAGTTGGAGCTATCGCTGGGGAATGCAACGGCAGCGTTCGCAACATCGTATAGATTTGCTTGACATCAATTACTTATATATGCCATGGATCGATCCTGCTTTTCGTGAAATCTATCTTGACAAGGAGCAGAATTATATATTGGCTTATAATTATGAAGACCGTTTTATTGTTCGTTCGGGTTATAGCTATACTTATAACAGTGCTGGCCAGGCATTGATGAATAATGCATTGTTGGGCAATTCTTATTCTGTGCGTATCAATATAGAATCTGCAGGTTCTTTACTGTATGGCTTGGCCAAGCTGACCGGGATGAAAAAAAATGAGTCAGGTGAATATACATTGTTAAATATTCCTTTTGCCCAATACATAAAAGGAGATATCGATTATGCGAAGAATTTTGTAATTGACAATCGTAATTCGTTAGCATTTCATGTAGGTGGAGGTATTGCCGTCCCTTATGGAAATGCGAGTGTTGTTCCATTTGAAAAACGATATTTTTCTGGAGGAGCTAATAGCGTCCGTGGATGGTCTGTTCGAGAACTGGGGCCTGGTTCCTATGTTGGCGATAGAAACAATTTCTTAAATCAGTCGGGAGATATCAAACTGGATGCCAGTGTGGAATATCGTACGCATCTTTTTTGGAAACTGCATGGGGCATTGTTTGTTGATGCTGGCAATATTTGGACTTTGCATGAATATGAAAGCCAACCGGGGGGACAATTTAAATTTAATACTTTTTACAAGCAGATAGCTGTCGCTTATGGTATGGGAATCCGTTTGGATCTGGATTTTTTCGTTTTACGTTTTGATGCTGGTATGAAGGCTATCAATCCTGTTTACGAAAGTGGGCGGAATCGTTATCCTATTGTTCATCCAGATTTCAGTCGTGATTTTGCTTTTCACTTTGCGGTAGGTTATCCATTTTAAACAAATAAATATGAGACGATAAATGATGAAATATATTTTATTATTATGTGGACTGTTTGTCTACTTTGGGAATATCTCTGCCAAACTATTTGCAGTATCGGAAGATACTGTTCGTTTTATAAATCCTTTTGCTCATTCTATTACTTTTAGTGGCAATTTTGGCGAACTTCGTGCTAACCATTTTCATGGAGGGCTTGACTTTAAGACGGGAGGGGTAACAGGAAAGCCTGTACGTGCATTGGCTGACGGGTACATTTCACGTATCCGTGTAACACATGGATCAGGCTACGTGCTCGATGTCGTCTATAACAATGGCTATTCTACTATTAATCGTCACTTGGAAGCTTTCGTAGGCGATATTGCCCGGCGGGTGGAGGATTTGCAATATGAGCAGGAGAGCTGGGAAGTAGAGATTGTGCCTGAGGCAGGGGAATATCCCGTCAAGACAGGACAAATTATTGCTTATAGCGGCAATACAGGTTATTCGTTTGGACCTCATTTACATTTGGATGTTATCGAGACGGCCACGGACGACTATGTAGACCCGTTGCCTTTCTTTGCCGGACAGGTGAAGGATCACACGGCGCCGCGTGCACAGGGCATCATGCTCTTTCCGCAACGCGGACGGGGTGTGGTGAATGGCAAGACGACGAGACAAACTTTTGGTCTGAACCAGACGACGGGCATCACGGCTTGGGGTGAGATAGGAGCAGGTATCCGTGCCTATGATTACATGGACGGGGTGCATAACCGTTACGGCGTACATACGGTGATTCTCGAAGTGGATGGGCAGGAAGTTTTTCGTAGTGTAGTGGATCGTTTTGCCTACGATGAGAATCGCTACATTAACTCTTGGACTTATGGGCAATATATGAAGTCGTTCATCGACCCCGGTAATCGTCTCCGTCTGCTACATGCCTCGAATGGCAACCGTGGGTTGGTGACCATCGACGAGGAGCGGCCCTATCGCTTTGTCTATACGCTGCGCGACGCGCTGGGCAACGAGTCGAAGGTGCGCTTCACTGTGCAGGGCCGTCGGAGTGAGATTCCTGTGGTGGAACATCGCGAGAAGTATCATTTCCGTTGGGACAAGGTGAATTATCTGCAGGAACCTGGCCTCGAGCTGGTATTGCCCCGCGGCGTACTCTACGAAGATGCTTATCTGAATTATGCGGTTCGTGGCGATAGTGGTGACATAGCCTTTACCTATCAACTGAACGACCGCAACATTCCCTTGCACAAGGCATGCAATCTACGTATCGGATTGCGTCACCGTCCGTTGGCCGACAGCACGAAGTACTACGTGGCGAGTGTTAGTGCTAAAGGCAGTAAATACAACATGGGTGGTCACTACGTGAACGGCTACATGGAGGTGAAGGTGCGCGATCTGGCTACCTACACCGTAGCTATTGATACCGTTCCACCCATATTGACGCCTGTAGGGCAGGCCGGTTGGGGACGTACGGGACGTATCGTTTTTAAGGCAAAAGACGCACAGACAGGCATCGCCTCCTATCGTGGTACCATCGACGGAAAATATGCTCTCTTCGGCAAACCGAACTCTGTGAAGGGAGAGTTGGTGTGCCAACTTGACCCTCGTCGGGTGAAGAAAGGCGGTAGTCACGTGCTGGTGATGAGTGTCACTGACGGTTGCGGCAACGTCACTACACGTCAGTATCGCTTTGTGTGGTAAATACTTAATATTCAAATAATAAAAGTTATCGATTATGAAGATTAGAAGATTGACCCTTGCTGTCGTTTGTATGGCAGCAGCCGTAGCTGATACACTGGCTTGTACCAATCTTATTGTGGGCAAGAACGTGTCGGCCGACGGTTCGACCATCATTTCCTATTCGGCCGATTCCTATTCGCTGTTCGGCGAGTTGTATCACTACCCTGCTGGCATGCACAAGAAGGGAACGATGATCAATGTTTATGAGTGGGATACGGGTAAGTACCTGGGACAGATAGAACAGGCTCGTCAAACCTATAATGTAGTGGGCAACATGAACGAATTTCAGCTGACGATTGGAGAGACCACTTTCGGCGGGCGTCCCGAGTTGGTGGACACGACAGGTGTTATTGACTATGGTAGCTTGATTTATCTGGGCTTGCAACGTTCGCGTACGGCACGTGAGGCTATCAAGGTGATGACCGAGCTGGTGCAGGAGTATGGCTATTACAGCAGTGGCGAATCTTTTACCATTGCTGACCCCAATGAAGTGTGGATTATGGAGATGATAGGCAAGGGTCCCGGCGTACGTGGTGCCGTGTGGGTGGCTGTTCGTGTGCCAGACGATTGTATCTCGGCTCATGCCAATCAAAGCCGTATCCATCAGTTCGACATGAACGACAAGGAAAACTGCATGTATTCGCCTGATGTCATTTCTTTTGCCCGCGAGAAGGGCTACTTCAATGGGGTGAACAAGGACTTCAGCTTCTCTAAGGCCTATGCGCCGCTCGACTTTGGCGCACGCCGCTATTGCGAGGCCCGCGTGTGGAGCTACTTCAATATGTTCACTGATCGCGGCGAGGAGTTTTTGCCCTATATTCAGGGTACGACCGATGAGCCGATGCCTCTTTATGTAAAACCTAACCGCAAAATTTCCGTGCAAGATGTGAAGAACGCCATGCGCGACCACTACGAAGGCACGGCACTCGACATCACAAAGGATTTTGGTGCTGGTCCTTATCATACTCCCTACCGGCTCTCACCACTGGAGTTTGAAGTGAACGGACAGAAATACTTTAACGAGCGTCCCATCTCCACCCAGCAGAGCGGCTTTGTGTTCGTGGCACAGATGCGCGAGAACCTGCCCGACGCCGTAGGTGGCGTGCTGTGGTTCGGCCTGGACGATGCCAATATGACGGTGTTCACGCCTGTCTATTGCTGCGCTACTCGTGTACCTGAGTGCTACACACGTGTAGACGGTGCCGACTACATCACCTTCTCCTGGAAGTCTTCCTTCTGGATATACAACTGGGTGGCCAACATGGTATATCCGCGCTATGATCTGATGATGGATGATGTGCGGGCTGTGCAGAACGAAATTGAGACTACCTTCAACCAGGCACAGGAAGGTATCGAAGCTGTTGCTGTGAAACTGCTGGAAACCGATCCTGCCAAAGCCAAGGAATTCTTGACGAACTACACCGTGATGACGGCTCAGAGCACACACGACGCTTGGAAACGCCTTGGTGAATTCTTGATTGTTAAATATAATGACGGTGTGGTGAAGCGCGTAAAAGACGGTAAGTTTGAACGTAATTCCATCGGTCAACCGGCCGGTGTCATCCGTCCAGGCTATCCGAAAGAGTTTCTTGAAGAATATGTGAAACAAACAGGAGACCGATATAAAATTCCTGAATAATTTGTTTCTTCATTTTATCTGATTATCTTTGTCGGACAGTAAAACAGATAATGTATTAACCTATAAAATAATAGATTTATGGAAAATCAAGATTTGATTAAATTGGTTACTGAGAAAGCTCAAGAGTGGCTGGGACCGGCTTTTGATGCTGAGACTCAGGCCGAAGTGAAGAAAATGCTGGAAAATGACGATAAGACGGAGCTGATAGAAAGCTTCTATAAAGATCTGGAGTTTGGTACGGGTGGTTTGCGCGGTATTATGGGTGCCGGTAGCAATCGTATGAACATATATACTGTGGGTGCCGCTACGCAAGGTTTGGCCAACTACCTGAACAAGTGTTTTGCTGGTCAACCTATTTCTGTCGTTGTAGGTCATGACTGTCGTAACAACAGCCGTAAGTTTGCTGAAATCTCAGCCGACATTTTCTCGGCTAACGGTATTAAGGTCTATCTGTTCGACGACCTGCGTCCTACGCCTGAAGTATCCTTCGCTATTCGTCATTTGGGTTGCCAGAGCGGTATCAATATCACGGCTAGCCACAATCCACGTGAGTATAACGGCTATAAGGCTTATTGGGACGACGGTGCACAAGTGCTGGCTCCGCACGATACCGCTATTATCGGTGAGGTGAACAAGGTGAAGGTGGCTGACATCAAATTCAACGGCAATAAGGAACTTATCCAGATTATCGGCGAGGATGTGGACAAAGCATACTTGGAGAAGGTACATTCCATCTCTATCGACCCCGAAGTCATCAAGCGTCAGAAGGATTTGAGCATTGTCTATACGCCGCTCCACGGTGCTGGACGTGCGCTCATTCCCGCTTCATTGAAGCTGTGGGGTTTTGAAAATGTACATTGCGTGGAGTCACAGATGGTGAAAGACGGTAACTTCCCGACGGTTGTTTCGCCCAATCCCGAGAATGCTGAAGCACTGACGCTGGCCATTAAGCTGGCCAAGGAAATCGATGCCGACATCGTGATGGCTAGCGATCCTGATGCTGACCGTGTAGGCATGGCTTGCAAGGATGATAAGGGCGAGTGGGTGCTCATCAACGGTAATCAGACCTGTCTGCTCTTCCTTTACTATATCATCAAGAATCGTTTGGCTACGGGCAAAATGCAGCCGGGCGACTTTATTGTGAAGACCATCGTTACGACCGAACTTATTAAGGCCGTGGCCGACAAGAACAAGGTCGAGATGCTCGACTGCTACACGGGTTTCAAATGGATTGCTCGCGAAATTCGCCTGCGCGAAGGCAAGCAGCAGTACATCGGTGGCGGTGAAGAAAGCTATGGTTTTCTGGCTGAAGACTTCGTGCGCGACAAGGATGCTGTTTCGGCCTGCTCGCTGCTGGCTGAAATCTGTGCCTGGGCCAAGGATCAGGGAAAGACGCTCTACGATGTGCTGATGGGTATCTATGTAGAATATGGTTTCTCGAAAGAAACTACCGTCAACGTGGTGAAACCGGGCAAGAGTGGCGCCGAAGAAATCAAGGCTATGATGGACAACTTCCGTGCTAATCCGCCGAAGGAAATCGGAGGATCGAAGGTGTGTGTAGTGAAGGACTACAAAACGCTTGAGATGACTGATGCTGCTGGCAAGATAAGCAAGCTCGACATGCCTGAATCATCGAACGTGCTCCAGTATTTCACGGAAGACGGTACGAAGATTTCTGTCCGTCCCTCAGGTACGGAACCGAAGATCAAGTTCTACATTGAGGTGAAGGGCGAAATGGGTTGCCCGAAGTGCTATGCCGGAGCTAATGCCGATGCTGAAGAAAAGGTGAAGGCAGTGCGTGCATCGCTGGGCATTTGAATGATATAAGTTTTTGACATCATAAATTCCTTCCGCTCCTGTTCTAGTTTGAATGTTGCAGCGGGAGGAATTTTTCTTTTTGTGGTATAATAGCATTTATGATAATGACAGAGAATAATTATAGACCTGTTGATACCCGTTATGAGGCAGGGATGAAATATCGTCGTGCAGGCCACAGCGGAATTCTGTTACCGGAAATCTCGCTTGGGTTATGGCATAATTTTGGCGATGTAGATACATTGTCTGAAAGCCGTCGTAAGCTACATCATGCTTTTGATTGTGGAATCACCCATTTTGATTTGGCTAATAATTATGGACCTTCTCCTGGCAGTGCAGAGGAAACGTTCGGATATGTGATGAAACATTCTTTTGCTTCGTATCGTGACGAATTGTTTATTTCTACCAAGGCAGGACACGACATGTGGCCTGGACCGTATGGTACATGGGGTTCGCGTAAATCTCTTATGGCGAGTCTTGATCAAAGTCTCCGCCGTATGAATCTTGATTATGTGGATATTTTCTATTCACATCGTTTCGATCCGTATACGCCGCTTGAAGAAACAATGCAGACATTGGTGGATATTGTTCGTCAGGGAAAGGCTCTTTATGTAGGCATCTCCAAATATCCTTTGGAAGAGACGCAGAAAGCTTATGATTATTTGAAAAGCCATGATGTTCATTGCCTGCTTTATCAGGGAAGATATAACCTTCTGGACAGAAAAGTGGAAGAAACAGGAATCTTGAAGCAAGCAGCGGAAAATGGTACTGGTTTTATTGCCTTTTCGCCATTGGCACAAGGATTGCTTTCGGGACGTTATCTTGATGGCATTCCTGCCACTTCGCGTATAGCTCGGGGCGGTTTTCTGAAACAGGAGGCATTGACAGAAGATGTAATGCACAAAGTGAGAGCTTTGAATGAGGTCGCCCGGCGTCGTGGACAGACCTTGTCTGAAATGGCTTTAGCTTGGCTGTTAAAAGACAACTTGGTTACATCTGTGATTGTTGGCGTTAGCTCTGTGGAACAATTGGATGATAATTTAAAGGCCTTGCATAATACAGCTTTTAGCGTTGAGGAACAGGAGGAAATTGAAAAAATACTCACTTCTGTTGCAAAGTGAGTATTTATGATAGCTTGCGCAATTGTTGCATAGATTGAACTTCTGTTTTTCAATTTATGTAGCAATTGCGCAAACTTGTTAAGGTATAGAAGAGGTAATTTTTCTGTTACTCGGTTCGTTTGCATGCATTTACTTGCAAAAACTCGTCAAACAGAGTTTTGTAGTTACCATGCACTAAAATATGATGATTACCTAGTGGATTCTTTAGAAAATAACTTGCTGGAGAATCCAGTTTGATTCGTACCTGTGTACGACACATGTTGATATAATTGGTATTTTCGGTCAGTCTGCCGGTCGTTAGGTAATATTCATCCAGGCATTCTCCTCCACATTTCACGATTGTCACATCTCCCAAGGGAAGCAATCCTTGAATACCGATGCTCATGTCTGTTTCAAAGTGGCTGCGTAGAATGAATTGTTCAGTCTGCTTTAATCCTATGGTACAATGAGCCAGTATGATTTCATTGGTGCGCGCATTGATCATAGATGGATTGGCCATGAAAGCTGCTTGACCGGTGAGTGTTTTGGTAATCAACATTGTAAATATGGATTGCAAGTCTCCTTCACATCCAGCTATAATGCCTTCGTCATTTAGCAAAGATAACGCCAGGCATCCACTTGTTCCTGTCGATTCAATCAGCTTGAAGCAGCTCAATGTCAAAGCAGCTAATTTTTCTTCCTCTACAATTCGTTTTAGCGCTTTATAAATCTTCATGGCTTTCAGCATATCTTCAGGTGAGGCCTCTCGACAGGCTAATGCTTTTTCTGCCAACTCAGCACAGGCATTGCCCACTTCGTCATCTGAGATATTGTTGAAATATTCTGTGACACGTTCTAAAGGAATATCGGTATATTCTATTCCCCAACGGCGTTTTGCCAACAGATAATCGACGTTACTGGAAATAAGCCAGCTGGATGGGGTGCCAATAACTCCGATACGGGATCCGTTTAGCTTACGTTGTGCTTTAAAATTATTGTACATTACAAGCAAACGTTTAATGATTTCTGTCAGCTCTCCGTGCAAAATCTCGCTTCGCATGCCACGGGTTCGGAGCCAGGATGAAATTTCGAGGGCTGCGGCGAGTGAATTTTGCATACCATCTGCTAATAATATGGTAGGGCGGGGAAGTTGTTCGAAATGCTGTATGACTAGTCGCTCCACTCCTCCAGTAGCGATAAACAGAATGCTGAAATCATCAGGAGTGAGGCTATTCATTTGTTGGTAGTCTACGACGCGTACGGTGAAATATTTTTCCAGTTCGGCAAGAACAATTTCATGGGAACTGCGGACGGATGCCTGCTTATGAAGCAGCGAGGCAAAAGTTATGAGGTTGATGACCATGGTATATTGATTGATGGTTTCTTGTTATTCAAAGGTAAGAGTTTCTTTTCATATGGCATAACGTTTTTAATATAGATAAGCTTTTTAAAGTTTTTATGCCATGCTTTCCTGTGGTATCAAATAAATCGCTACATTTGCAACTTCTAAATGATTGGAATGAAAGTTTCAGCAAATGCAAAACTCTAAACTGTAAAAAGGAAAAACTCATGCCGAAAATATCTATCCGGGGGACGGAGATGCCCGCATCTCCCATTCGTAAACTGGCTCCACTGGCCGACGCTGCCAAGCAGCGGGGCATACACGTGTTTCATCTGAACATCGGACAGCCCGACCTGCCCACACCGCAGGTGGCCATCGACGCCATTCGCAATATCGACCGCAAGGTGCTGGAGTACAGTCCTAGCGCGGGTTACCGTAGCTATCGTGAGAAGCTGGTGGGCTACTACGAGAAATATAACATCCATTTGACAGCGGATGATATCATCGTGACCTCGGGTGGATCGGAGGCGGTGCTTTTTTCCTTTATGGCCTGTCTGAATCCGGGCGACGAAATCATTGTGCCCGAACCGGCTTATGCTAACTACATGGCTTTTGCCATTTCGGCCGGCGCCAAGATACGTACCATAGCTACCACCATTGAGGAAGGCTTTTCGCTACCCAAGGTGGAGAAATTTGAGGAGCTGATTAATGAGCGTACGCGTGCCATCCTCATCTGCAATCCTAACAACCCTACGGGGTATCTCTATACCCGCCGCGAGATGAACCAGATACGTGACCTGGTGAAGAAGTATGACCTCTTCCTCTTCTCGGATGAGGTGTACCGTGAGTTCATCTATACCGGTTCGCCCTATATCTCTGCTTGCCATCTGGAGGGTATCGAACAGAACGTAGTGCTTATCGATTCTGTATCGAAGCGTTATTCGGAGTGCGGTATTCGCATTGGTGCGCTGATTACAAAGAACAAGGAAATTCGCGATGCTGTAATGAAGTTCTGCCAGGCCCGTCTCAGTCCTCCTTTGATTGGACAGATTGCTGCCGAAGCTTCGCTTGATGCAGGAGAGGACTACCTGCGTGATACGTACGACGAATATGTGGAGCGTCGTAAGTGCCTCATCGACGGACTGAATCGTATCCCCGGTGTCTATTCGCCCATTCCGATGGGAGCTTTCTATACCGTGGCCAAGTTGCCGGTGGACGATTCGGACAAGTTCTGTGCCTGGTGTTTGTCCGACTTCGAATACGAAGGTCAGACGGTATTCATGGCACCCGCGTCGGGCTTCTACACCACACCTGGTGCTGGACGCAACGAGGTACGCATTGCCTACGTGTTGAAAAAGGAAGATCTGACGCGTGCTCTCTTTGTACTTCAAAAAGCGTTGGAGGCATACCCAGGAAGAACGGAGTAACTTATTATGAACCTGCCTCTATTTATCGCTCATCGTATCTATCGTGACAATGATTCCGGCAAACAGGTTTCGCGGCCGGCGGTACTCATTGCTATGATTGGCATCGCTATCGGATTGGCGGTGATGATTGTAACTGTGTCTGTCATTGTCGGATTTAAGAAAGAGGTGCGCGACAAGATTGCAGGTTTCGGTTCGCATATACAAATAACCAACCTTAATGCCGGTTCTCTTTATGAGTCGCTTCCTATCTCGATGACGACGGCAGAGTTGGATTCACTGCGTGCCAATACAGACATCCACCACGTGCAGCGCTATTCGCTCAAGGCGGGTATGATCAAGACGGACGAGGCTTTTCAAGGCATGTTGCTCAAGGGTATCGGGCCGGAGTATGATACGGAGTTCTTCCGTCGTCATTTGCTCGAAGGCGAGATGCCTCAGTTCAGCGATACAGCTTCGTCCAATCGGGTAGTTATTTCACGTTCATTGGCCGACAAACTGAAACTGAAATTAGGCGACAAGATAGATACTTATTTCATACAGGATAATATCCGGGCGCGCCGCTTGACCATCGCAGGCATTTATCAAACCAATCTGACCGAGTTTGATAACCTCTATCTTGTTACCGACCTCTATACGGTGAACCGTCTGAACCGTTGGGAAACCGACCGCTTTAGCGGACTGGAGCTGACAGTGAACGACTACAGCCGCTTGGAAGATATTACGTGGGAACTGGCTTCCGGTCTGGAGGGAAAAACCGACCGTTATGGACAAGAGTTCTGTGCTCGCAACATTGAACAGCTCAATCCTGGCATCTTTGCCTGGCTTGGCATATTGGACGTCAACATTTGGGTGATTTTGGTGCTGATGATTGGTGTGGCGGGCTTCACCATGATATCGGGACTACTCATCATCATTATCGAGCGCACATCAATGATTGGTGTGCTGAAGTCACTGGGAGCTGACAACCGCACCATCCGCTACTTATTCTTGTGGTTTTCGGTATTCCTCATTGGTAAGGGAATGCTGTGGGGCAATGCTATCGGGTTGGCTTTTTATTTTGTACAGCGTTTCTTCGGGCTCTTCAAGCTCGATCCTACTACGTATTACATGGATACTGTTCCTGTTTCTTTCAATCTGTGGATATTTCTGCTACTCAATGTTGGTACACTTCTTGCCTCGGTGTTGATGCTGGTCGGTCCATCCTATCTCATTACGCGTATCCGCCCAGCCGACTCCATGCGCTACGAATGATGGATACTTTTTCTTTTTTATTTCCGCAGGAACTCCCGCTTGTCGCGGAAAAGACAGTAGAGTTTCCAGCGCAGGGACTGGAGCGGCTGCAGGATGTCGAAGATGGGGAGGAGTAAGTAATGCCGGTATTTTTCGTCCAGATCTTTGGCTGTGATGTTGATGACGAGTGCTTGCATCACGAAACGGAATACGAACTGCAGGAAGCCGAGAGCTGCCACCAACCAGTGGGTATGCAGAGCAGCCAAGACGACCGTCGCTATCCATGCGGCATGGAACAGCAGGCGGCTGAAGGTTTCGAATCCCAGGATCCAGCGCTGTGCGCCGTGGTAGAGGCGGGCGGTGGATGCATAGCCTATCTTTTCTTCGCGCCAGTCCTTGGTGCGGAACAGGGGTTGCATACGGACAACGGCTGCCGGATCGGTTTCCACGCGGGTGTTGTCCCGGCGGGCCACTTGGTTGACGAAGAGGTCGTCGTCGCCGCGGCGCAGGTTCAGGTGGGCGGAGAAGCCTTTCTGGTCGAAGAAGAGCGATTTGCGGTAGGCCAGGTTGCGGCCGATGCCCATGTAGGGACTGCCAGCCAGAGCGAAGCCCAAGTAGCGCATGGCGGTGAACAGGCTGTCGAAGGCGGCACGGCGGTGGAGCCAGCTTCGGCCGCGTTCGTAGCCGCTGTAGCCCAACACTACCTCGGTGCGTGAGGTGAAGTTGCGGGCCATCAGGCGCAGCCACTGGTTGCTTTGCGGACAGCAGTTGGCTTCGGTCATCACCAGCCAATCGTAGCGGGCAGCACGGATACCCAGCGTGACGGCCAGCTTCTTACGGCTGATGTAGCGCGAAGAGTCGGGTACGAAGCTGTGGTAAAGGTTCCGGTAGCGGTTTTCGAGCTGGGTCAGGTAGTCTTCGCTTTCGCTCTTTTCGCCGTCGTTGATGACGATGACTTCGAACTGCGGATAGTCCTGTTTGAGGATGGCGGGCAGGTTGCGGCGCAGGTTTTCCACTTCTTCGTGGGCGCAGATGATGACAGACAACGGCGGCAGCTCCTGTGTGAAGTGCAGGTCGTCGCGCCCGGCCTTGCGGCTGCGCAGGTGGATGCGATTGTAGAGGGCGAGGTAGTAGAGGGCCTGGACGGCCAGTAGGATGCCGGTTGCTGCCAGCAGGTATTGTTCTGTTGTGTCGAATGCGAATGCTTCCATTTTGTTTCGTTATAGTGTTGCGCAAAAGTACAAATTTTCGTCCACACCTTGTACTGCCTGCCCGTCCTTTTTTCTTACCCTTCCAGCACGGGTACCGTCAGGAAGCGGCATTGTGGGAAGTGGCGTCCGAGGTAGCGGCGCAGGTACTGCTGCGTGTCCTGCTGGATGGTGGTGTCGGCCAGAGTGGGATAGAGGTTGTAGAGCACGGTGTCGAGGCGGATGCCACGGCGGGCCACGGCTTCCAGGCTGAGGAGGGTGTGGTTCACGCTGCCCAGCTTGCCCGAGGTGACGAAGACGAGCGGATAGCCCCGTTCGGCGATGTAGTCGATGGTGAGGTACTCGTCCTTCAGGGGGACCATCAGGCCGCCGGCACCTTCGACCAGCACCGTGTCGTAGCGGCGGGCCAGTTCCTGCGTAGCCTGCCCGATGCGGTCGAAGTCTATTTCGCGGTGGTCGATGCGTGCGGCCAGGTCGGGCGAGGCGGGGTAGGAGAAGATTTCGGGCATGGTGAGGCCTTCGCGGTCTTCGGGCAGGTAGCCGGTGCCCATGAGGCGGCGGTGCAGGTCGATGTCTTCGCTGTGGCCCACGTTGCCTGTCTGGATGAATTTCTGGGTGATGACGCGTCGGCCTTCTTTGATGAGTTGTGCTGCATACCAGGCGGTGCAGTAGGATTTTCCGGCATCGGTGTCGATGCCGCTGATGAAGTAGATGTTGTTCATATTGTTGGTGTTTTTTTGGAAGAAATCACATATATCGGTTGATACGTCAGGCTCACGCCTTCGGACGAGCCGAAGCGGCGGATGTATTCGTCGCAGAACGCTTGCAGGCGTCCGCGGCTCCACGTCTGCTTCTCCGTGCCGGTGACGCCCGTCATGCGCAGGTGGCACAGGACGTCGACGGGGGTGGGGAAGCGGAGTACGGCCTCTTCCTGCTCCAGATGGAGGATGCAGAAGCCGGCGTCTTCCAGCTCGTGGCGGAGTTGCTGGGGAGGCGTGTAGTCCAGCCCGTTGCCCGTCAGTGTGCGTATCTCGTGCAGGTTGTGCAGGCCGAAGGTGGTGAAGGCCAGCACGCCGCCGGGGCGGAGCAGCGAGGCGGCGCGGCGGAAGAAGTCGCGGGGCGAGGCGAACCACTGGAGGGTGGAGCACGACGTCAGCAGGTCCAGCCCGCCGGGCAGGGGGCAGGTCTCGGCATCGCCTGCCTCGAACGCCACACCGGGCCGGGCGGTCAGGCCCTCCAGGCAGAAACGCATCTCGGGGCAGAGGTCGTTGAGGTGGAGCAGCGAGGGATGCCACGTGTCGTGGATGAGCTGCGAATACAATCCCGTGCCGCAGCCGAACTCGGCGATGCGGTCGAAGCGGGCGTCGGGCAGGGTGCGGCGCAGCAGGGCGGTCATCTTCTCGGCCACCTGCTGCTGCACGCGCGCCTCGCGACTATAGGTGGCGCGGGCGCGGGCAAATCGTTCGGCTATCAGGCGTTTGTCCATCGGTCTTGCAGGTAATGGTTGAAGAGGGTTTCCTGGTAGTGCGCGTCGTCGGTCTCGCGGACGGGCGTACCCAGCTCGTGCCAGGCCGTCAGCTGGTTGGCGGGCGGGATGATGCGGTCTGCGCGGCCCACGACGGCTTCAGTCCACGTCAGCGTGGCGTCGGGCAGCGTGGCGTCGAGGCGGGCGATGCAGGCCAGCTCGTCGCGTATCTCGTCCAGCGGGCGGCGAGGCGTGCGTTCGAGGAACCGGCGGAAGGCGGCGCTGTCGGCACACATGCGGTGCAGGAACTTGTGGAGCGAGGCGCCCGTCAGTCCGTCGAGCGTGCCTTGGTAGATGGCGGGCGGAATGCCGCGCCGTTCGTCGATGGGGTGGGGCGTGCCGTTCAGGGCGGTGCAGCTGGCCACGTTCAGGCCTGCCGAGGGCAGCACGTGCGAGGCGGCCCATACGCCCATCGACCAGCCCACGACGTGCACCTCGGCATAGGCGCGCAGGGGCTCGGCGTCGAAGTCCAGCGTGCGGTAGTCGTAACAGATCTGGTAGTCCATCCCCTGCGGACGGCAGTGACGGAACGGCGTTTCGTCTGCCGCCCATCCGGCAAAGAACAGGAGCAGGCGGGGATGATGTTCGTGGATGAGGTAGAGTTGTTTCATTCGTTTTCTGGGGTTAATCAGTTGTTTTTGTGGGTTGCGGACAGCTTTCCGCGGCCTTCCGTAGTGCTTCGGAACCTTGCGGACAGGTTTCCGCGGCCTTCCGAAGGGCTTCAGAACCTTGCAGACAGCTTTCCGCGGCCTTCCGTAGTGCTTCGGAACCTTGCGGACAGGTTTCCGCGGCCTTCCGAAGGGCTTCAGAACCTTGCAGACAGCTTTCCGCGGCCTTCCGTAGTGCTTCGGAACCTTGCGGACAGCTTTCCGCAGATTTCCGTAGGGCTTCGGCGGTCGTCAGAGGGGGATGGCGTCCACTTCGTCTTCCGTCAGGGCCGCGGTCAGCGAGAAGCGGATGCGCGACGTGCCTTCGGGCACCGTGGGCGGACGGACGGGCAGGGCGTAGAAGCCGTGGCGTTGCAGGGCTTCAGCGCGCAGCACGGTGTCGGCGCTCGGCCCGACAATCATCGGGACAATCTGGCTGACGCTGGGCGAGGCGTATCCCCGCTGGGCGAGGCGGGCGCGCAGCCGTTCGCCCAGGCGCAGGACGTGGCGACGGCGGTCGTCCATCGCAACCAGTCGGCGCACGACGAACAGCGTCCACGCCACGCTGACGGGCGGCAGGGCGGTAGTGAAGATGAACGGGCGCATGCGGTTGACGAGGTATTCGCGCACGGTCCGGCTGCACGCCACGTAGGCTCCGGCCGAGGCGCAGGCCTTGCCGAAGGTGCCCACGAGGAAGTCGATGTCCCTCGTGCAGCCCTCTTCTTCGGCGCAACCCAGTCCCGTGGGACCGAAGACGCCGAAGGCATGGGCCTCGTCGACGTAGAGCAGCACGTTGTCGTAGCGGCGCTTCAGGGCTACGAGGCGGCGCAGGTCGGTGCGGTCGCCGTCCATGCTGAACACGCTTTCGGTGACGATGATGAGGCGGTGGCAGTGGCCGCTGTGTTCACCGACGAGCCGCTCCAGCTGCGCCAGGTCGTTGTGGCGGTAGCGGATGCAGCGGGCGGGCGCGGCGAGGCGGATGCCGTCGATGAGGCTGGCGTGCACCAGCTTGTCGGCCAGGATGAGCGTCTGTGCGTCGGCCACGGCGGGCAGGATGCCCGTGTTGGCGTGGTAGCCGCAGTTGAACACCAGCGCGGCTTCGGTGCCGAGGCGTCGGGCCAGTTCGTCCTCCAGTTCGTCGTAGACGCGGAAGTTGCCCGTCAGCAGGCGCGACGACGACGAGGTGGGCAGGAACGTCTCGGGCGTCAGCGTCTCCAGGAACTCGCGGCGCAGGTCGGTGTCGGCCGCCAGTCCCAGGTAGTCGTTGGACGAGAGGTTCAGCATCCGCCGTCCGTCGTCGGGGGTAGTGACGTAGCGTCCGTCGTGCTCCAGTCGGGGCAGGCGGCGCAGGTTGTCCTGGGCGCGCAGGGCGTCGAGGGCTTGTTGCAGTTCTTGGGTAAAGTTCATGGTCTTCTGTTATTTCATTTCTGCTACGATTTTCAGCAATCCTCCCGTCAGTCGGCTCAGTTGTTCCGGCTCGATGACGAAAGGCGGCATCAGGTAAACCAGTCGTCCGAAGGGACGCACCCAGATGCCTTCCTCTACGAAGCGGCGCTGCATCCAGGCCATGTCCACCGGCTCGCGGGTCTCGATGACGCCGATGGCGCCCAGCACGCGCACGTCCGCCACTTGCGGCAGCTGTCGGGCAGGCTCCAGCTCGCGGCGCAGCTGCGCTTCGATGCGGCTCACCCGTCCCTGCCAGTCATATTCGGCCGAAATGAGCAGGCGGATGGAGGCACAGGCGCAGGCACAGGCCAGCGGATTGCCCATGAACGTGGGGCCGTGCATGAAGCAGCCGGGGGCGTGGTTCGAGATGGTGTCCGCCACCTCGTTCGTGGCCAGCACGGCGGACAGTGTCATGTATCCGCCCGTCAGCGCCTTGCCGATGCACATGATGTCCGGCTCCACACCCGCGTGCTCCCAGGCGAAGAGGCGTCCCGTCCGTCCAAAGCCCGTGGCTATCTCGTCGAAGATGAGCAGCAGGCCGTGTTCGTGGCACAGGCGGGCGGCTTCGCGCAGGTATTGCGGGTGGTAGAACCACATGCCGCCCGCGCCCTGTACGATGGGTTCGAGGATGAGGGCGGCCAGTTCGTCGGCATGACGTTCGATGGTCTCTTTCAGCGGCAGGATGTCGTCGGGATTCCATTCGCCGTCGAAGCGCGAGCGGGGCTGCGGCACGAAGTAGCGCACGGGCAGGGCGCTTCCGAAGAGCGAGTGCATGCCCGTGACGGGGTCGCAGACCGACATGGCATTCCACGTGTCGCCGTGGTAGCCCGAGCGGATGGTGACGAAATTGTTTTTCTTCTCCTTTCCCCGTCCGACCCAATATTGTACGGCCATCTTCAGCGCTACCTCTACAGCTACGGAGCCCGAGTCGGCGTAGAAGATTTTCTGCATAGAGGGCGGCACTAGCGGTAGCAGCAGACAGCCCAGTTCGATGGCAGGGTCGTGCGTCAGGCCGCCGAACATGACGTGCGACATCCGTTTCAGTTGTTCTTCCACGGCCCGGTTCAGCACGGGATGGTTGTATCCGTGCACCTGGCACCACCACGACGACATGCCTTCGACCAGCGTCTCACCGCTTTCCAGTGTGATGGTCGCCCCTTGCGCACTCTTCACTTTATAGACGGGCAGCGGGTTGGTGGTCGAGGTATAGGGATGCCACAGGTGTTCGCGGTCGAATTGCGAGTCGCATAGGCGGTAACCCGCCTCGCGTACCAGTTGCTTGTCTTCGGCCACTTTCGAACCGAGGGTGGTGAGCAGGTCGCCCACGATGGCCGAGTTGATACCTATATATAAAGCCTTCTTCACGGCGTCGCGGCTCAGCTGCGAACGTCCGCCTGCAAAGCGCAGGTAGGCCGTGGGGTTGATGAAGCGGAAGAGGGCGATGGTAGTCAGTATCTCGTCTTCGGTCAGCGGTGCCTGATGTTCGAGCGGCGTACCCTTGATGGGGCTGAGCAGGTTCATGGGGATGGACTGTACACCCAGCTTGCGGAGCGTGAAGGCCAGTTCGATGCGTTGCTCCATCGTCTCGCCCATGCCGATGATGCCGCCGCTACACACGTCCATGCCCACGCGGCGGGCTGCCTCCAGCGTGCGTATCTTTTCCTCCTGCGTATGCGTGGAGCAGAGGGTGGGGAAATAGCTGGGAGCCGTCTCGAGGTTGCAGTGGTAGCGCGTCACGCCGGCCTCGTGCAATTGTCGCAGTTCGTCTTCATCGGCCAGGCCCAGCGAGGCGCAGAGCTGGATGGACGAATGGCGGCGCAGGTAGCGCACCGTGTCGCAAAGTTGTTCGATTTGTTTCTTGGAAGGTTTTCGTCCGCTGGTCACCAGTGAGAACCGGTTGACGTCCTGCTCTTCGTTGGCACGGGCGTGCCGCAGGCATTCTTCGGCGGGAAGCAGGTCGTAGATGTCGGCCTGTGTGTGGTAGTGGGAGGATTGTGCGCACCATTTGCAGTTTTCAGGGCATCGGCCCGACTTGGCATTGACGATGGAGCACATATCGAATTCGCGCGGGGCGCATGCCTCGGTAATCTCGTGGGCGGCGCGGTAGAGCGCCTCGCGGTCGGCTGTACCTGCCAGCCAGGCCGCTTCTTCGGGCGACAGGGCTGTGCCTGCCAGTACCCGCAGTTTCAGTTGTTCGATGGTCATAATGGATGATAAAGATGGAAGGAGTGTGTCCGTCGTGTCTGTCTGTTTGCGCAGCGAGCTGTCGGCCACGCCTTTGGACAGGCGTCCGATAGTGACATTCCGCCCGATGCTGGCAAAGGCAGCATAGCTCTTGTGGCTCCAGCGGCGGAAGCGCAACGACGTTTTTGAGATGAATTTCTTTTTCACGAGGGTCAGTCTCCTGTTTGATTTTACGGATGGCAAAGATAAGTAAACTGAGTGACGTACAAAAGCGAAAGCGCAGTTTTCAGCTGAACATGGCCCGGATACCTTCGTCCAGCGAGTGCGGGCGGTAGCCCAGCAGGCGACGGGCCTTGTCGATGCTCAGGCCGCTGAAGCGGGGTCGGGGCGTAGCTTCCTGCATCTCGGCGGTGCTGACGGGTTGTATCAGCGAGGCATCCAGCTGCAGTACGTCGGCCACGCGACAGGCAATGTCGGCAATAGTCAGGCACTCCGGGCCGCAGATGTGGAAGAGGCCGTTAGACGGGTGGCTGATGAGCTGTTCCACGCCTTGCGCCACGTCGTCTACGAAGGTCGGCGTGCGCCATTGGTCGTTCACCACACGGATGGGCTGTCCGCTGCGCAGGCGGTCGGCCACGAGGCGTACGATGTTGCCATGCTGGCCGGGCAGGGGTTGTCCGTAGACCACCACGATGCGTGCCACGGCATAGTTGCTGCACAGCCGGGCTACCTGTTGTTCGCTCTCCCACTTGCTCCGGCCGTAGTAGTTCACGGGGGCGGGCATGTCTTCTTCGGTGTAGAGGCGGTCGGTGTCTCCGCCGAATACGAAATCCGTAGACAGGTGGATGAGGCGGCTGCCGAGGCGTTCGCAGTTTTCGGCCAGGCGGGCGGCGGCATGGATGTTGGTCTCGTCTGTCTCTTCGCGGTGGTTTTCGCAATAGTCGGGCGAGGAGAGGGCGGAGGTATTGATGACGATGTCGGGTTGTATTTCCTCAAACAGGCGGCGGACGGCTGCATCATCGCGGATGTCGGCCTGCACAAAGCGGTAGCTGTCTGTGTCCGGGCAGATATCAGGGTGCAGCGAACAACCGGTCACCTGATAGTCTGCTTTGCCCGACAGGGTGTCGAGGATGCGCCGGCCCGTAAAGCCGTTGGCTCCTACGATCAGTATCTTCTGTTGCATGATGTTCGGGATTTTAATAGAAGAACGGATTTTCACGTCCCTTCTGTACCTCAATGCGGATGCCGAACGAACCGTCCTGCGACTTCAGTTCGAAAGCGCCCTTGAAGTTGTTCTTCTGCCAGGGCAGGGCCGAAGGGTTGGGTACCCGCCAGCCGTCCTTGTCGTATTCGCCGTAGGTGTTCAGCCGCCAGCCGTTCTTCAGACGGAAACTGCCCATCTGCAGGTTGTCCGTCGTGTTGCCGAAGCCGAAGCCCATGATGCCGAACGGATTGCTGCTGAAATAGGGTGAACCCGACAGGGAGAACATATTGCTCAGTCCCGACGAATAGGTGACATCGGGGTTCAGGCGGAATATCCAGTTATAATCCTTGCTGGCGTCGGGGATAACGATTTTGTAAGTCTTGTTCATGTCCGGTGTAGGCAGCTTCACCAGATTGTTCATGTCTATCAGGAAACCGTCGTAGCTTTTTACACCGTCGGGCAGTAATTGGTCGCCTGTCGGAGGAATGTCGCTCGTTGCCTGGCGCAGGGTATCGGCGGTCGCTTCGGTCTGTGCAAAGGCAATGCCGCAGTATATGGCAAGGAGTGAAAAGAGAACTAAGAATCGTTTCATATCTTTTATATATTGTTGTCAGCATCAAAGATACGGCTTTTCCTGACACTCTTCACTCTGTCTTAAGACTATTTATCGGTTTTTTATTCTGTAATCAGTTTGTATCCGACACCCCGCACGTTGATGATGCGGATGTGGTCGTCCTTGGCCAGCTTGTGGCGGAGCTTGGTGATGAAGACGTGCAGGCTGCGCTGGTTGAAGAAGGAGTCGTCACCCCAAAGGTCGAGCAGGATGTCTCGCATGCTCACTACACAGTTGAGGTTTTGGCAAAGGCGGCGCAGGATTTCGGCTTCGCGATGTGAAAGTTCCTGCTTCAGACCTTCGTGCAGAAGGAGCTGGCGGCGCGTGTCGAGCTGGTAGTGGCCTATTTCGTAGAAAGTCTGTTCGTTTTCGGCAGGCTGGGTGTAGGTGCAGGCGCGGCCCATCAGTGCCTTGATGCGTACGATGAGTTCCTGCATGCCGAAGGGTTTCTTCAGATAGTCGTTGGCACCCAGTTCGAAGCCTTCGACCACGTCGTTCACTGCAGAACGGGCTGTGAGGAAGAGGACGGGTGTGCGTCGGTCGGTCTGGCGGATGAGGCGCACCATTTCGAAGCCGTCCATGCGGGGCATCATGACGTCGGCCACCAGCACGTCGGGGCGCAGGTCGAAGAACAGGCGCAATCCCTCTTCGCCGTCGGCAGCGGTGTGGATGAGGAAACCCTGGCCTTCGAGGGTGTCCTTGATAATCATGGCGAGGGTCTGTTCATCCTCGACCAGCAGTACTTTTATCTTTTCCATTCGATTAAATTCTTACAATAAACTCACTTCCTTTTCCTGGTTCGCTTTTCACTTCCACCGTTCCGCCGTGCTTCTCCACCATCGTCTTGACATAGAAGAGGCCAAGGCCGTAGCCTTTCACTTCATGCAGGTTGCCGGTAGGCACGCGGTAGAACTTGTCGAATACGTGAGGCTGGCGGTCGCGGGCAATGCCGATGCCGTGGTCGGCGACGTTGATTTCTGCCCACGTCCGGCCATCGGTTTCGGTGCGGCGGCAGCGGACGGTGATGTCGGCTCTGTCGCGCGAATACTTCACGGCGTTGTCCAGCAGGTTGCTCACGATGTTGGCCAGGTGTGTGCGGTCGGCAGTGACGGTCAGGTCTTCGGGGACGATGTCGAGAGTGACATGGACGGGCTTGTCGGCTTTCAGCTTGTGCAGCTCGATGAGCGAGGGCAGAAGGTCGGCCAGCCGTACTTCTTCGAGGCGGAGGCGGAAGGTCTTGCGCCGTTCCATCGACATGGAGAGTATTTGCTCCACCAGTCCGCCCAGGCGGCCGAGCTGCTCTTGGCAGATACGCAGGTAGCGTTCGCGCTTGCCGGGGTCGTCGGCCTGATGGAAGTTGAGTAGGGCATCGGTGGCAGCATAAGCCACGGCGATGGGGGTCTTCAGCTCGTGGGTGATGTTGTTGGTGAAGTCGCTCTTCATCTCCTCCAGCGTCTTCTGCCGCAGGATGGTGCGGATGAGGTACCAGAAGGAGAAACCGAGGATGAGGAGGATGACCAGTGAAGTCGTGAGGATGCCCGCCATCTGTCGCAGTACGAGGTTGCCCAACGGCTCAGTAGTGAGCCGATAAACATCATGCTCCGAGGAAGAGAAGGCATACTGGTAGCTGACGGCATCGGGGCCGGGGATGTAACCGGGCGTACCGCCCGTGGCAAGGGTGTCGGTATAGAGCCAGCGGTCATAGGCGTCATATCCCGAGTAGAGGTATTGCAGACGGTAGCGGATGTCGATGTCCATCTCACGCAGGTGGACGTTGAGCAGGCTGTCGTAGGTGGCGAACGAGGGTTCGATGAAGATGTCCAGCCCGGAATGCATGCCCCGTTGTATGTAGGCGGCCATATTGGTGATGCTGTTATGGTCGCGGAGCAGTATGTCGAGTCCGTCCTTGCTGTGGATCATCGCATCGGACATGGTGGTATCCGCAGTAGCGGATTGGTAGAGGGTGTCCACCCGCGTGTGGGTGGTCGTGTCGCCGGAAGACGTGTGGAAGGTGGTGTTGCTCTGCACGATTTTCTCTCCCTTGTTGCCATAGCCTGCCGATACGGAAATTTCGCCGTGCTCCTTGTTGCGGCGTTGCATCAGTTCGATACGTACCAGCATCTCGTTGTAGTCGCTGATGCGCATGGCTTCGGTGATGTTGCGCTCCAGGTCGGTGCGCATGGTGCGGTAGAGGCCCGTCAGCCAATAGGCCTGATAGGCAAAGATGCCCGCCAACGAGAGGACGACGAGCAGGGCGATGTATTTCGAGGGCAGTTTCATGGGGATAAAGATACGGAGTTCATCCTTATCCCCATGAATATGGTAAGACTAAATAACACTTTGGCCATTTACGGCAGTTGGTTGTATTCCTCGTCTGTCACGGGTTCCAGCCATTCGTTGGAGGTGTTCTCGCCTGCGATTTCGAAGGCCAGGTGGGCAAACCAGCTGTCGGCCGCCGCGCCGTGCCAGTGCTTCACGTTGGCGGGGATGTGAATGACCGTGCCGGGCAGGATTTCCTGTGCAGGCTTGCCTTCCTCCTGATACCAGCCGCGTCCGGCTACGCCGACCAGCATCTGTCCGCCGCCCTTCGTGGCCTTGTGGATGTGCCAGTTGTTGCGGCAGCGTGGTTCGAAGGTGACGTTGGCGAAGGGAACCTGTGTGTCCGAGATACGGGCCAGGTAGCTGTTGCCCGTGAAGTAGCGGCTGTAGGCCGTGTTCGGTTCGCCGATGGGGAAAATCATCGTTCGCTGGAAGGCGGCTTTGGCGTCCGTGGCGGGCGTGTCGTCGGCCCATACGTCCTTGGCCAGGCGGAAGGCTGCCCATGCCTTGGGCCATCCGGCGTAGAAGGCGATGTGGGTGATGATTTCGGAGATCTCCGTCCGGCTGATGCCGTTCTGGCGGGCCGTCTGCAGATGGTAGGTGAGCGACGAGTCGGTCATGCCCTGGCTGATGAGGGCGGTCAGGGTGACGAGGCTGCGGTCGCGCAGGCTCAGGAGGTCGTTGCGGCTCCATACCTCTCCGAAGAGGATGTCGTCGTTCAGGCGGGCAAACTCGGGGGCAAACTCGCCCAGTTGGTCACGTCCGGCTGTCTGTACAATTTTCTGTTGTGCCATACTGTTCAGTGTTAGAATGCAAAAGATAGATGATAAAATAAGTTTGTTCATACGCATAGGTGTGTTTAGTCGGTGATGTACTTGATGATGCGGGCGGGCACTCCTCCCACCACGGCGCCGGGATGTACGTCCTTCGTCACCACGGCACCGGCCGCCACGACGGCATTGTCGCCGATGGTCACTCCGGAGAGGATGGTGGCGTTCGACCCCACCCAGACGCGGCGCCCCAGGACGATGGGGGCGGGCAGGGTGACGTGCCGCCGCTCGGGGGCGAGTTCGTGGTTGAGGGTGGCGAACACGACGTTGTGCCCTATCTGGCAACCGTCGCCCAGCGTCACTCCGCCGTGGTCCTGGAAGTGGCAGCAGGCGTTGATGAACACGTCGCGTCCCACGGTGATGTTCTTGCCGAAGTCCGTATAGAAGGGCGGGAACACGCGGAGCGAGCCGGGCACCTCGTAGCCGAAGAGCTGGGAGAGCAGCCGGCGTACTTCGTCGGGTGTGTGGTAGGCTGTGTTCAGTTGGAAGGTGATGCGCCGTGCTTCGTCGCTCATGTCGTTCATGAACCGTCCGATGTCTTCGGTGTCCAGCGGACGGCGCGTCTTTACAAATTCTTTGAAATTTTCGATAGTCATGATTCAGTCCGTTTTGATATCCGATGCAAAGATAGCGTGGCGGGCGGATGGGAAGATAACCCCGTTGCGGGATTTTTGTACCCGTTTTACGGATTTCGCCAAGGCCGCCTGCTGATGCCGCTGTCCATCTACGTGAACCACGCTTTTGTCGACGGTTCCCACCTGTCGCAGTTCTTCCAGAAGATAGAGCAACATCTGAAGGAGATTGCGGAGGACGGAAAGACAGAATAATCCCGCCCGATAACACTCGATAAGACTTCGTAAGCCTGCGGTAACGCGGGCTTTTTGTTTTTTTTCGGACTTTTGCATCTGCCGACCTATGTCGGGAGCATTTCCGCGGCCTCTGACAGTCAGCCGACCTATGTCGGGAGCAAATCCGCGGCCTCTGACAGCCCGCCGACCTATGTCGGGAGCAAATCCGCGGCCTCCGACGGCCCGCCGACCTATGTCGGGAGCAAATCCACGACCTCCGACAGCCAGCCGACCTATGTCGGGAGCAAATCCGCGGCCTCTGACAGCCCGCCGACCTATGTCGGGAGCAAATCCGCGGCCTCTGACGGCCAGCCGACCTATGTCGGGAGCAAATCCGCGGCCTCTGACAGCCAGCCGACCTATGTCGGGAGCAAATCCGCGGCCTCTGACGGCCAGCCGACCTATGTCGGGAGCTAATCTGAGGCCTCTGACGGCCGGCTGAGGTACCTCAGCAGTTTGGGAATGAGGATTTTATAAAAATACCATATATGAAACGACTCTACTTCCTCCCGGCAGCCTGCCTGCTTCTGGCAGCAGGCCGACGGTTCGACGCATCTCATCGACAACTACGAGGAGATGCGCGCCCGCAGCCACACCCACAGCTTCCGCCTGGGCACGGACTACACGCTGGCCGAGAACCATTCGCTGAGCTTCGTCTACAACGGCGCCTATGCCACCAGTCACACCCGCCAGAACTCTACGGGTACACAGACGGCCGAAAGCGTGAGCAGTCAGACCTCGTGGCTGCACAACGGCCGCCTGGACTACCGGACGCCCATCGGACTGAAGGCGGGCGCGGAGTTCACGTGGTACAACGCTCCGGGCGACCAGCTGCTGCACAGCCGCATGGGCAATGATTCCCTCGACTTCTATACCGAAGACGGCCAGCGCATCAATGCCTGGAAGTTCTTCCTCGCGCAGGAGCATCAGCTGAAGAACGGCTGGGGACTGAACTACGGGGCGGTCTACACCACGAGCGTGGACCATTCGTACCAGACGTATGAGAATGAAGAATTAAAGAAGAATGAAGAATCCGGGTTGCCGGACGACGTCCGGTCGCGCCGCCGCGAGCAGACGCTCAACCTGTATGCCGGCTTCAGCAAGTCGTTCAACTCCGGTCGATACGATACCTTTCGAACTGGGTGCCGACAGCCGCCTGTATGTGACAGTCTATATCAACGGGCAGGACGACCGCCCCCTGCGCTTCCTGCTGGACACGGGAGCGACGGACGTGGTGCTCAATTACAATTCGCCGCGGACCGAAGGGCTTGCCGCCTTTACGGGAAGTGTGGAGAACAGTGGCGCCAATTCGGTGGAGACCATCCCTTCCACAGCCCCCTCGCAGGTGGTGAGGATGGGCAGCCGGGCCATTTCCGGCCTGAAGTTGATAGCTATTCCTTATCCGCCCGATGCCTGGGACGGTGTGCTGGGGCTGTCTTACCTGAGGAATTTCGATGTCTGCATCGATTATCGGCGGAAAGCCATCTTCCTGTATGAGTTGGGCGACGGGCAGAAGGCGGCATCGGACAAGGCTGTCAAGCTGAAAATGGACTATCGTCTGGGAGTGCCGGTCGTACCGGTCGGCGTAAAGGTCAATGGAGTGGATTATCAGGTGTCGGTAGAAGTGGATACGGGTTCCGACCGTGTGTTCGACCTCAATACGCCCTTTGTACGTCGTAACGGCCTGCTGGACACGCAGAAACCCTTCGCCATCTCGCGCATAGCCGGTACGGTGAAGGACGGCGGCGAACTTCAGAACGTATTCTTCGACTCGGTAACACTGGGAGGAACATTGACTTTGCTTCGCATACCCGGTGCTTTTTCTACGGTGACAACAGGAGTACAGGCAAGCAAAGAAATGGACGGTGTGCTGGGAAACAACTTCCTACAGCGTTTCAACCAGCTCTATGACTTCAAGAACAATGATCTCTATCTGGAAGTGAACGACCGGCTCTATACTCCTTTCTATGATTTTCTGGTTCGTTGAATAAAGGGATCGTTCTTCTTTTCCGGATTATTTGGTAATGTCGAACAGATAAGCCATTTTGATTCCTATCACCCCGTGGGCAGCACGGGCGAAATAATCTTTCTTGGTGCTATGGTAGAAATCGGAGAGGCCATAGTAATAGCGTCCTTCTACCTGGAAATGGCCGACTTTGGTGCGCAGTTCTACACCGAGACCGGCCGTTATACCATAATCGAACTTGTTTTCCACATCCATGTCATGCTGTTCGGTGGTAAGGTTGGAATAGTTTTCCCACGGACCGCTTTGTGTGTAGCTTTCGTTCAGGAAGAAACCGATCTGCGGTCCGGCGTTTAGGAAGAATTGCAGGCCGCGGCCTTCCTTGCCGAATGCCAGATGGGCCAGGAACGGCAGTTCGACGTAATTCATCTTGCGCGTGTATTGCAGGTCGGGATAGTCTTCGTAGAACTCATCCCATCCGTGTTGTGAATAGTTGACTTCCAGTTGGACACCACAAATCATTCTGAAGAAACGTTCGGAGACATAGCGCAACGTGATGCCTCCTACGGGAGCCATCATGTTTTTCTGTTGTACGCTGGGCGAAAAGCTGACACTGTTGAGGTTGACACCGCCGTTGATGCCGACGGTGAAGTTGTAGCGCTGTTCTCCTACCTGAGCTTGCACGGGAACAGCCAGGGCGGAGAGGAACAGGATGGCGGGAAGTATGGTTTTCAGTTTCATTATTCAACGTTCAATTCTCAATGTTTCATCTCTCAATTCTCCACTCTCAATCAATCAAAGTCCAGTTTGAGCAACTCGTAGTTTTTGGTAAAACGCACGAAGAATACTTTTCGGTTGATGAAGCCTCCCCAGTTGTTGACGCGCTGGAACTTGAAGCCCGTCTGAATGGGATTGACTTGCAGGCGATCCAGATTGTCTTCAAGCTTGGAACCGTATTGCGACAAACCTTTCAGGAAGAAATATCCCGTGTCGAATCCTAAGATGCCATACTTCGGGTAGCGCTCTTCCAGGTCTTTGCCATACCAGTGACGGTAGTTGCGGGTGAAGTTGGAGGCTGCCGGCAACAGGTTGTTGGTATAGAAAGACGAATAAAAATAAGTATCGAGTTCGAAGAACGATTCCAGATGATCCTTGGTATAGGTCTGCCATTCGGGATAGCCGAACAGGTGGCATTGCATCTCGGGATGTTGGCGTACGGCCAGTGTCAGGTGTGGCAGGAGTTTGATGAGCGTAAGGTTGCTGCCCGACGTAGGGATAAAGATATTCTCATAGCCGGCTCGCATGGCAGCACTGAGCGATGCTTCTTCGGAATTGTCTGCCAGGGAAACCATCGGAATGGAACGGCTGCGCAATTCTTCTTTCAGGCCTTTGATGAAGTCAGCCTTTTCCTTGGCTCCTTCTTTGGCTTCGATGAAGATGACATTAGGGCGGCTGAAAGTACGCAGGAAGTGGTCGTAGACCTCAGAATAAAGATAGGACTGCGGCGTATTGATCTGGTAGACGCAGGGATTGCGGAAAACCGAATTGTCTTTCGACGTGAAAGGGATGACCAGTCGGATGTCTTTCTTTTGGGCAAATTCAGCCAGTGGCTGGATATGCTGCTGGTAAAGCGGGCCGAAGATGATATTTACGTCCTGCATCTCGCGGCGGGAAAGGATGCTTTGCAACGAAGCGTTTTCAGGGCCGGAGTTGTAGGTATAAAGGTCGAACGATACACCTTGGCGCTTCAGGCTGTCGACGGCCATCAGCAGTCCTTCGTAGTATTCGAGCATACGGGTAGACTCGCTTTTCTGAATGCCTTCGGGCAGTAAAGGCAGGATGATGGCAGCCTTTACGGTAGCGTATTTCTTGGCTTTCTTGTCGTTTTCTTCGAACAGCTCGCGGTCGGTGAGCGGTTTCTGTTCCGTTGTCTTGTCTGGACGGGCTTCGCGTGCATAAGGAATGCAGAGGAAGGAGCCGCGCTTGATTTTGTTTTCACCTTTCAGTTCAGGATTGGCGGCAATGAGTTCTTCTTCCGTGATGCCATATTCACGGCTGATGCTGTAGATGGTTTCGCGGCGCTTCACCTTGTGCATGTCGCGGCAGTTGGGTTTGAGCATTTCGGGCTCTTTCGGTTGTTCTTTGGGAACTTCGACTGTCGTTTCAGGTGTCTTGGCGGGGATGCGGATAACTTGTCCTGTGCGGAAATTATTGGCATCCAGGCCGGGATTGGCATCACAAATGGCTTGTACCGATACGCCGTACAGATTGCTGAGGCGGTAGAGCGTTTCGCCTGCGGCGATGGTGTGGAAAGTTTCCTGCGTCTGGCTTTCTTTCTTGCGGGGAATGCGCAGGGTACGTCCCACATATATCTTTTCGTCACTACCCGGATTCAGTCGGACAATGTCGGACTGGCTGATGCCATACATGCTGGCGATGGAGTAAAGACTTTGACCTTTTTCGATGGTATGCAAAAAGTATGTCTGGTTTTCTTGTGCACGGATGCCGAAGCTGCAGGCTGTAGCCAGCAATAGGGTGCAAAGGGTGCGTTTGGCTGTTTTCATTCCAATCATTCGTTCGGTTTTAATAAAAATAATGCCCAAAGTTGCCGCAAAGTTAACAAATCTGTCGCATTTCAGCCAAAGGATTGAGTTAAGAAATAATATTGTGTTGCTCCAAAGCCGAAAAAAGCGCAGTACCAGCTGATATTCGCCAAGAAACGTTTATTTTTGCAAGTTGAATAAAATGCAGTCGGATATGCAAGAAGAAAACGAATATATCAATGTCTACGGAGCCAGGGTACACAACCTGAAGAACATCGACGTACAGATTCCGCGAAACAGCCTGACAGTCATCACGGGGCTGAGCGGTAGCGGTAAGTCTTCGCTGGCTTTCGACACCATCTTTGCCGAGGGACAACGGCGTTACATCGAGACGTTCTCGGCCTATGCCCGCAACTTCCTGGGTAATCTGGAGCGTCCCGACGTGGACAAGATAACGGGTCTGAGCCCCGTCATCTCCATCGAACAGAAGACGACGAACAAGAACCCGCGTTCTACCGTGGGCACCACGACCGAAATATACGACTTCCTGCGTCTGCTCTATGCCAGGGCAGGCGAGGCCTATTCGTACCTCAGCGGCGAGAAGATGGTGAAATATACGGAGGAACAGATTCTGGATCTCATTCTGAAGGAGTACAAAGGCAAGCGCATCTATCTGCTTGCTCCGCTGGTGCGCAACCGTAAGGGACACTACAAGGAACTGTTTGAGCAGGTGAGGAAGAAAGGCTACCTGTACGTCCGCGTGGACGGCGAACTGAAGGAAGCACTTCCAGGCATGAAGCTGGATCGCTACAAGAACCACGATGTGGAAGTCGTAATCGACAAGCTGGTAGTGGCCGACAAGGACGATACGCGACTGAAAGGCAGTGTGGCTACGGCCATGCGCCAGGGCGACGGGCTGATGATGATACTGGACGCACAGACGGAAAGCGTGCGCCATTACAGCAAGCGACTGATGTGCCCCGTGACGGGCCTGTCCTACAAGGAGCCTGCTCCCCATAACTTCTCGTTCAACTCACCCCAAGGCGCCTGTCCCCGATGCAAGGGGTTGGGCGTGGTGAACCAGATAGACATCGACAAGGTGATCCCCGATCGTGACCTGTCTGTGTACAACGGAGCCGTCGTGCCGTTAGGAAAATATAAGAACAGCATGATCTTCTGGCAGATCGAAGCGTTGTTGGAGAAGTATGATGCCAATCTGAAGACGCCGGTCAAGGATCTGCCCGATGAGGCTATTGACGAGATACTCAACGGTTCGGACGAACGGCTGAAGATCAAGAGCCAGCTGGTGGGTACGTCGTCGGACTACTTCACAACCTACGAAGGCGTGGTGAAGTACATCCAGCTGTTGCAGGAGCGCGATCCTTTGCCTACGGCACAGAAGTGGGCGGAGCAGTTTGCCCGTACGGCCACCTGTCCTGAGTGCCATGGAGCCAAGTTGAATCGTGAAGCTCTTTCTTTCCGCATCCACGACAAGAACATTCAGGAACTGGCCACGATGGACATCAGCGAACTCTACGAATGGCTGATGCACGTGGAAGAATACCTCAGCAACAAGCAACGGCAGATAGCCGTGGAGATACTCAAGGAGATACGCACCCGTCTGAAGTTCCTGCTCGACGTGGGGTTGGACTACCTTTCGCTCGACCGCAGTTCGATGAGCCTGTCCGGCGGTGAGAGCCAGCGCATCCGACTGGCTACACAGATCGGTTCGCAGCTGGTGAACGTGCTCTACATCCTGGACGAGCCAAGTATCGGCTTGCATCAGCGTGATAACTTGCGCCTGATCAATTCGCTGAAGGAGTTGCGCGACATCGGGAACTCTGTCATCGTGGTGGAGCACGACAAGGACATGATGCTGGCCGCCGATTACGTGATAGACATGGGCCCCAAGGCCGGACGTCTGGGTGGCGAGGTGGTGTTCGAAGGTACGCCCCGCCAGATGCTCCAGACGCATACGCTGACTTCGCAATACCTGAATGGTGAACGTGCCATCGAGGTGCCTAAGGAGCGCCGCAAGGGCAACGGACACAGCCTGTGGCTGCGCGGAGCTCGTGGCAACAACTTGAAGAATGTGGACGTGGAGTTCCCCTTGGGCAAGCTCATCTGCGTGACGGGCGTGTCGGGCAGCGGAAAGTCCACCCTCATCAACGAAACCCTGCAACCCATCCTTTCGCAGAAGTTCTACCGTTCTCTGCAAGACCCCTTGCCCTACGACAGCATCGAAGGGCTGGAGTACATCGACAAGGTGGTGAACGTCGACCAGTCGCCCCTGGGGCGTACGCCGCGCTCCAATCCTGCCACTTATACAGGCGTGTTCAGCGACATCCGCAACCTGTTCGTCGGCCTGCCCGAAGCGAAGATACGCGGCTACAAGCCTGGACGCTTCTCGTTCAACGTGAGCGGCGGCCGTTGCGAAGCCTGTCAGGGTAACGGCTACAAGACTATCGAGATGAATTTCCTGCCCGACGTCTATGTGCCCTGCGAGGTGTGCCACGGCAAGCGCTACAACCGCGAGACACTGGAGGTGCGCTTCAAGGGCAAGTCCATTGCCGACGTGCTCGACATGACCATCAACCGCGCCGTGGAGTTCTTCGAGAACGTGCCGCAGATATTGAACAAAATCAAGGTCATTCAGGACGTAGGCCTGGGCTACATCAAGCTCGGGCAGTCCAGTACTACACTCTCGGGCGGCGAGAGCCAGCGCGTCAAGCTGGCTACGGAGCTGTCCAAGCGCGACACGGGCAAGACTCTCTACATCCTTGACGAGCCCACCACGGGTCTGCACTTCGAGGATATCCGTGTACTGATGAATGTGCTGGAGCGGCTGGTGGACAAGGGCAATACGGTGATTGTCATCGAACACAACCTGGACGTCATCAAGATGGCCGACTACATCATCGACATGGGTCCCGAAGGCGGCAAGGGCGGGGGAGAAGTCCTGTCGTGCGGCACGCCCGAGGAGGTGGCGATGAGTGGCAAGGGATATACGCCGAAGTTCCTGAAAGAGGAATTAGGGATATAACAGGAAGGTGTTGTTTGTCAGAGAAATACGAGTTTATTTTAGTTTAAGGAAAATAAACTGTCAGTTTATACGGATTAAACTGCCAGTTTAAAGGCAGTAAACTGATAGTTTAAAGCTATTAAACTGGCAGTACAAAGGCGTTGAACTGAGAGTACAAACGGATTGAAGCAATGCATTGCTTCGGAAATATAGGAAAGAACAATGAAGAAGATCAATAAGACCAATGCAGCCCGGCTGCTGGACAAGGCTAAGATAGCCTACGAACTCATCCCCTACGAGGTGGACGAAAGCGACCTGAGCGCGGTACATGTTGCCGCCAGCCTGGGCGAGAATATAGATTGTGTGTTCAAGACCCTCATCCTGCACGGTGACAAGACGGGCCACTTCGTCTGCGTCATCCCCGGCGAACACGAAGTGGACCTGAAGCTGGCCGCCAAGGTGTCGGGCAACAAGAAGTGCGACCTCATCCCCGTAAAGGAACTGTTGCCCCTGACGGGCTACATCCGTGGCGGCTGTTCGCCCATCGGGATGAAGAAGCCTTTCCCCACGTACATCCACGAGACGTGTCTCCAGTTTCCCTACATTTACATCAGTGCGGGGCAGCGCGGCCTCCAGCTGAAGCTCGACCCGAAGGATTTGATTCGGGAAACGGGAGCCGAAGTTTGTCTGCTTTTTTAGGAAATGTGGGGCAAATGTCTTATATTTGCGCAAAATAACTCAATTTATTAATCTTAATTTCTACAACATTATGTTTGAAGGGCAACCTAAAGGTCTCTATGCCTTGGCGCTCGCCAACACAGGCGAACGCTTCGGCTACTACACGATGCTGGCCATCTTCGTTTTGTTTCTTATGGACAATTTCGGCATGTCTGCTGATGAAGCTGGAAACATTTACGCAGGTTTTCTGGCCTTAGTTTATTTTTTACCGTTCATTGGAGGAATCTTGGCCGACAAGTTCGGATATGGTAAAATGGTTACTATCGGTATCATATCCATGTTTGCCGGATATGTGCTTTTGTCTTTACCCGCCGGCAACGGAACGATGGGTTTGATTGCAATGTTCACTGCACTGTTGGTAGTTAGTTGCGGTACAGGTCTGTTCAAGGGTAATCTGCAGGTGATGGTGGGCAATCTGTATGATGCGCCGGAATATTCGGCCCGTCGCGACTCTGCATTCAGTATTTTCTATATGGCCATCAATATAGGTGCGCTTTTTGCACCTACCGCTGCAGTGGAGATTATGAACTATGCACAGAGGAATTTCGGTGTGAGCCATGAAGATTCCTATCATTTCGCTTTTGCCGTAGCTTGTGTGTCTCTCATTGTTTCGATGGCTATCTATTACGGTTTCCGCAGTACCTTCAAACATGTGGAAGGTGGCAACAGACAGGCGACTTCCAGTAAGAATACGGCTTCGGCTGCTGTCGAGGAATTGTCTCCGCGCGAGACGAAGGACCGTATCGTGGCTCTCTGTCTGGTGTTTGCCGTAGTCATTTTCTTCTGGATGGCTTTCCATCAGAACGGATTGACACTGACCCTGTTTGCCAAGCAGTTTACTGCACGCACATCCGAGGGGTTGGAGAGTATGATGTTTAGCGTGTGGAACCTGGTGGCTGTCATCTTCATCGTCTATGCCCTGTTCTCTCTCTTCCAGTCGAAGACGGGCAAGGCGAAGGCTATTTCGGGTGTCGTTATCCTGCTGTCCGTTCTCTTTCTGGTATATCGTTATTCCGCTATCGAGGGTGCTACGCCGGTGGATGCTCCCATCTTCCAGCAGTTCAACCCCTTCTTTGTAGTAGCGTTGACACCGGTATCCATGGCCATCTTCGGTTCGCTGGCCCGCAAGGGTAAGGAACCTTCGGCTCCCCGCAAAATCGGTTTGGGTATGCTGGTGGCTGCCTGCGGTTATGTATTGATGTTGCTGGCATCCCTCAGTCTGCTTACTCCCAATGCGCAGCAGGCTGCCATTGAAGGTGGAACGGCTTCGTTTGTATCGCCTAACTGGTTGGTTTCTACATACCTTGTATTGACGTTTGCCGAGCTGTTGCTTTCACCGATGGGTATCTCGTTCGTATCGAAGGTAGCTCCTCCCAAGTATAAAGGTATGATGATGGGTGGATGGTTCGTAGCTACTGCCATTGGTAATTATGGTACCCGCCTGGCTTCTGACTTGTGGGGTGACATGCCTTTATGGGTTGTATGGGGTGTATTGATGGTACTTTGTCTGCTGGCTGCCCTGTTCATCTTCTCCGTAATGAAGAAGCTGGAAAAGGTGGCTTAAGAATGAGTCTGATATATAAAAAAGTGGGGCAGGAAAATCCTGCCCCACTTTTTTTATAACTCCATTCCCATGATATAGTCATTCATGTAGTAACCGTTACCAATAGGAAAGTCACCTTCACGTACCTTCGTCATGCCCATGTGTTGGTAGAAGCCGAGGGCAGGATTGTGGCGGTTCACGTTGAGCTCCATACGGCAGGGAGCGGGATGTACTTCCTTGATGTACTTGATGGCCTCGCGGAAAAGGAAGCTGCCGCAGTGTGCTTTCTGGAAGTAGGGAAGCACATAAATCTTCTGGAGGTGGAAGAGGTCTTCGCCTTCGGGCTGGACGGATACGTAGCCCGCTACTTCGCACTCTTCGTAGGCCAGCAGGTAGACGTGGCCTTCTTCTTCCATCTGCTTGCGGATGTTTTCGGGGGAATACATCCAGTCCATCATGTAGTCAATCTGTGCTGGGGTCAGGATGTCTTTGTAGGTTTCAGGGAAAACTTGCCAGGCCAGCTTGTTGATGAGCTGGCAGTCGGCAGTATCTGCTTTTCGAATGGTAAACATTGCGTGTTTGTATTTTAATGGTTCGACAAAATGTGTTCTTGGTTGTCAGATTATAGTTGTTCCAGCGTTTCCAGATCCACTTCGATAGCGGCAGGATAGAGGCGCTGCGGGTCAAAGAAGGTAGCGCAACTGTTCACCAGATGCTTCACGTCGGGTTTTACGCGGCCTTTGAATGCAGTGCGTCCGTTGACCGTCAGTGTGATAGGTTTGTCTAGGTCTACTAGTTCGGAGCAGAGATAGATCGTTACCTTTCCTCTCTGGGCAGGTTGGTACGTTTTAGCGAATTTCAGTTCAATGCCCCATTGCGGATCGATTTCTGTAGTGCGGTAGGTCACTTCGTCAATGGCCAATGAAATCTGGTTGCTTTCAATGTCCAGTGTGTAGCGGGTGCGTGTATTGCTGTCGGCATTCGAACGTTGCTCCACGCGTAGGTTGTAGAATCCCTGACGGTAGCGTCCGTCCATTTCGAAGTTCTCCCAACAGAAGTGTTTGGGGTAGGGATTGCGGACATGTTGTTTCAGCCAGGGAGTAGTGGGTGAGTAGTCGATGTGATGTCCGCGACCGGGGATCAGTTCTATCCAGTGCTTATAGCGATCGAGATAAAGATGTTGTAAGCTGTCTAGCGCTTCGGCGGTGTAACGGGTGAGACGGTCGCGGTAGAAGCCTTTGTCTTCAGCACCTGTGCGGAGGGAGAAAGCTGTGTTGCTCAGGTTTTCGGCTGGAGCGTTCTTCAAGGGTTCGCCGCCCGCCATGGGACCTGCGGCCGCCCAATAGTCGGCATAGAACGAGGCAAGCCGCTGACTGCCGTAGCCGCCTTCAGAGATGCCGAATACGTAGATGCGGTCGGGATTGATCTTTTCAGACAGCAGCGCCTGTCGAAGGAGTTTTTCCCAGGCGTATTGTTTGGCGCGTTGATACCAGCGGTAGTAGGCGCCTTCGTTGGGTATCTGTGGGATAAAGTAGATGGAGGGTGCATCGTCAAAGCGGCTGCATATCTTCAGTCCGGTAGCCCATTCCTGTGCTTTGGGGCCTGAGCCGTGAAGGTAGAGGAACAGAGGTCGTCGTTGTTCAGTGCTTGTTGATTCAGCCGTTTTCTTCCATCCCCAGTAGAAATTCAACGTGGCATTTGGTTCCAATTCCTGAGGCAGCTTCCAACTGCTTGCCGATTGATCTGAGAGGGGGGAGAGAGCAGGTAATTTTTCTTCTTTGAAAGCTTCATTGGATTCCTTCCATAGTTGCCATACAGCCTGCTTCATGTCGTCTGTTTCTTTCCATTTCATACGGATGGCTGTACCGAAAGTGATTGTATCATCTTTCAGCCGCTGGTCGAAAAAGGAGGTGATTTCTTTCCGATACTTTTCTTTCAAAGTCTGGTCTTCCTTTTGTGCCATAGCGGAGGAAAGTGTGCAGCAGGCTATTCCCAGGCACAGAATGTGTGTATAAGTCTTTCTTAATGGTAGGATCATTGTTTCTATAGATTAAATTTTCCTGCAAGGTATCAACATTTTCCGGGATGTGCAAACTGATACGATAAAAAGATGTTTTCTTTCTACTCCTCAATCTGTATGTATACAGATATTTTTTGCGTTAATATATACTAATATATAGTATTATGTAATGCAAGGTACCTATATTATACATATATTTGTGTCATACAAAATAAGTAAGTAAACTAAATGATTAAGAAGATTAGAGTATGAATGTAGACAATGTAAAGTCGCAGATGCGTAAAGGAATGCTGGAATATTGCATTATGCTGTTGCTGCACAAGGAGCCGGCCTACGCTTCCGACATCATTCAGAAATTGAAAGAAGCCCGGCTGATTGTAGTGGAAGGGACACTCTATCCATTGCTGACGCGTCTGAAGAACGATGATCTGTTAGGATATGAGTGGATAGAATCGACACAGGGACCACCCCGAAAATATTATCGGCTGACAGCGAAGGGAGAGAACTTCTTACAGGAGTTGGAGACTGCCTGGCAAGAATTGAACGAAACGGTGGAACATATTCGCCGGAACTAAAAATGAAAAAGAATATCGGAAACTTTTAAAACAAACATATCACAATGAAAAAGACTTTGACTGTAAATCTGGGCGGAACGGTGTTCAACATCGATGAAGATGCCTACCGTCTGTTGGATAATTATCTGATGAATCTGAAGTCGCATTTCCGCAAGGAAGCTGGTGCGGACGAGATTGTAGACGATATCGAACGCCGTATTTCTGAATTGCTGGCCGAGAAACTGGCTGGAAATCGCCAAGTGATTACTTTGGGCGATGTAGAAGAAGTAATAGCACGCATGGGTAAGCCTGAAGAGATGGATGACGCTGACGGAGAGGAGAAACATACAGCGGGCAGTGGTGGAGGATATGGAGCCGGTTCATGGACACGGAACGAGGAGACAGTAAAGGTACGTCGCAGGCTGTTTCGAAATCCTGATGATAAGATGTTGGGAGGCGTGTGCAGCGGTCTGGCGGCTTATCTGGGCTGGGACACGACGCTGGTGCGTCTGCTGCTGTTCGTCATTCTGATTTTCGGTTACGGCACGTTGATACCTATTTATATTGTTTGTTGGCTGATTATCCCTGAGGCGCGCACAGCTGCCGAGAAACTGAGTATGCACGGCGAGGCGGTAACGGTGGAGAACATTGGCAAGACGGTGACCGGAGGCTTTGAGCGGATGGCTGACGGCGTGAACAGCTACATGCGTTCCGACAAGCCTCGTACGATGCTGCAACGAATGGGTGATGCGCTGGTGACGCTGGCCGGGTGGATTCTGAAAGTGGGACTGATCGTCTTGATTATTATCTGTAGCCCAGTGCTGTTTGCTTTAGGCATTGCGTTTGTCGCTTTGCTGTTTGCGGCTATCATGGTGGCTGTAGGCGGTGGAGCAGCTCTGTTCTCACTTTTCCCTACAATGGACTTTGTGTTGCCGGCTTCACCATTCGAGGCCATTGCAATGTACATTGCCGGTATTCTGCTGGTAGCCATTCCGTTGTTCAGCCTGCTGCATGCCCTGTTCCGTAACCTGTTGAAATGGCAGCCTATGGCCGGTGGGTTAAAGTGGACGCTGCTGATACTCTGGATAGTCAGTGCGATAGTGTTTGCTTTGTGTTTTACGTTGGGAGGCTTGTCCTTCCCCGACTTTTATATGGGGCAGGAATATATGTCGGTGTGACGACAGCTGTTTATATCATAATAAAAAAGAGGCATCTTTCGGTGCCTCTTTTTTGTATGTTTCTGTTTCTTATTTCTTCAGCCACTTGTCCAGCCATTCGAAGAATACGCGCTGCCACAGCACGCCATTTTGGGGTTTCAATACCCAATGGTTCTCGTCGGGATAGATCAGTAGTTCGGCCGGCACGCCGCGCATCTTGGCGGCATCGAAGGCTGCCATGGCCTGGTTGGCCAGGATGCGGTAGTCTTTTTCGCCATGGATGCAGAGGATGGGCGTGTCCCACTTGTCTACGAACTTGTGCGGCGAGTTGGCGAAGGTGCGTTGGGCTGTGGCGTTGTCCTTCTCCCAGTAGGCACCGCCCATGTCCCAGTTGGCAAACCATTTCTCTTCCGTCTCCAGGTATTGCATCTCCATGTTGAAGATGCCGTCGTGAGCGATGAAGGCCTTGAAACGTTTGTCGTGGTGTCCGGCCAGCCAATAGACGGAGAAGCCTCCGAAACTGGCGCCCACGCATCCCAAGCGGTCCTTGTCTACAAACGGTTCCTTGGCCATTTCGTCGATGGCGGTGAAGTAGTCTTTCATACACTGGCCTCCGTAGTCACCGCTGATGGCCTCGTTCCATTCCACTCCGAAGCCCGGCAGGCCGCGACGGTTAGGGGCTACGATGATGTAGTCGTTGGCTGCCATGATCTGGAAGTTCCAGCGGTAACTCCAGAACTGGCTGACGGGGCTTTGCGGGCCACCTTCGCAGAAGAGCAGGGTAGGATACTTCTTGTTGGGGTCGAACTGCGGCGGATAGATGACCCATGTCAGCATCTGCTTGCCGTCCGTGGTCTTCATCCAGCGGCCTTCCACGCGGCCCATGTCGAGCTGGTCGTAGATGTGCTTGTTTTCGGTGGTGAGCTGCGTGGCCTGTGCGAAGGTCTCACCCTGGCGCGTTTTGTCTACGGCATAGATTTCGTCGGCCATGCTCATGGAGTGGCGGGTGGTCATCAGCTTGTTGCCGCAGAGGGCGATGGAGCCGTAGTCGTGCATGCCTTCGGTGAGTTGTACTATCTGTTTGGGTTGGTCGAGGGCGATGTAATAGATTTGTTCTTCGCCGTGCCATACGCCCAGGAAGTAGATGCCTTTTGAATCGTCATTCCACACGAAGGAGTCAACGTTCGAGGGATAGGCCTGGCTGAGGAACTTCTTTTCGCCCGTCTGGCGGTCCATGATGAAAAGGCGGTTCCAGTCAGCTTCGTAACCGTCGCGCTCCATGCTCTGCCAGGCAATGTAGCGGCCGTCGGGCGAGTATTGCGGATTGGTGTCGTAGCCCTTGTTTTCCTCGGTGATGTTGCGGGTCTGGCGGCTGGCTACGTCGTAGATATAGATGTCCGAGTTAGTGGAGATGGCATATTCGAGACCGGTCTTCTTGCGGCAGGTGTAGGCCACTTCCTTGCCGTCGGGACTCCAGGCTAGTTGCTCGATACCGCCGAAAGGCTTCATGGGGCTTTCGTAGGGTTCGCCTTCGAGGATGTCCTGCACGTTGCTGATGGCCGATCCGTCGAAGTCAGCTACAAACGGATGGGGAGCGGTCGTTACCCATTCGTCCCAGTGCTTGTACATCAGGTCGGTGACGATGATGCCTGTTGTTTTGTCCAGGTCGGGATATTTGTCCTGTGTGCTGGGCACGGTTTTCACTTGGGCGATGAAGAGCAGATGCTTCTCGTCGGGACTGAAAGAGAAACCTTCGATGTCGCCTTCGTAGTCGGTAAGCTGACGGCGTTCCGTTCCGTCAGGGTTCATTTCCCACACCTGGCTGCTGCCGCTTTCACTGCTCAGGTAGGCCAGTTTCGAGCCGCCTTTGATCCAGGTGGGCTGGCCTTCGTGCCACGTGGTGCGGGTCAGCTGCGTATTGGCACTGCCGTCGGCGTTCATCACGAAAAGTTCGGTATTGCTCTTGTTCTGGGGTACACTGTAATAGCTCACGGTGTAAGCCACCTGCTTGGCGTCGGGCGAAGGGGTTACACTTCCGATGCGTCCCATGGCCCACAGGGCTTCGGGTGTCATGCGGCGGTTCTCGATGCGGATATCCGAACGTCCGATGAGGTCTGCATCGCCTTCTTTGGTGGCTTCGGACGAGCTGCCGCACGAAGCCAGTGTCATCACTGCTGACATAAGTAAAAGGTTGATTGGTTTCATATAAATGTTTTTTCGTTATGATTGTCTGTCTGCAAAGGTATACATTCGTCCCGAAAAAACATTGTTTTCTTCCGATTATTAGAACCATTCCCTGAAAGCAGGAACACGTGCCTTGCTGATGAGGACCTTTTCGTCGGTAGGGGGAGTGAGCTGGAGCACCATACGTCCACCAAACCACAGGCTGACGCCTGTAACCGCTTTGTGGGCTACGATGTACTGGCGGTTGGCGCGGAAGAACTGGCGGGGATTGAGCTGTTCGGCCAGTTCGTCGAGCGTCTGCTGGAAGAGGAAAGTTTCGCCTGACAGGGTGACAGCCTTGACCGCTCCTCCATCAATGTAGAAGTAGCTGATTTGCTCCACGCCGACGGGTACGAAACGGTCGCCCTTTACGGGGACAAGGAAATGGGTCTTGTAGCTTTCTTCCCGCTTCAGTGCTCGCATCATGGCTTGCAGGTCGGTAGCTGGTTGGCTGGACGTGCCGATGTTTCCAAACAGATTCAGCTTGTCGACAGCCTTTTGCAGGTCGGTGCTGCCGATGGGCTTCAGCAGATAAGCGATGCTGTTCACTCGGAAGGCCTGCAGGGCATATTCGTCGTAGGCGGTGGTGAAAATGATGGGGAAGGTGATGAGCTGTTCCACTTCCTGAGGGGCCAGCGTGGGCGAGACGGTGACAATCTGCACCTGATTGTTGGTGATGTCGGGTACGGCATCGTTCTCTTCGGCGGTGAAACGGCCGAATCGGGGGGTGAAGTGAGTGAAATCGGCAGGTGGATTTGTCTCGTCAGCCAGCCGTCCGGCCGTCCGGCGCGAGGGGGACCGCATCTCATGTACGGGATGGCGGATGTACATAAAAAAAGGGGCTTGCGCCCCCATTTTCCATTCTCAATTTTCCATTTTCCATTCTCCATTACAGCGGGCTTCCGCCTTCGCCCTCGTCGCCGCCCGGCTCTTCGGGTTCGGGTTGCGGCGTGTCGGTGCCGCCTTCGTCCGGCGTGTCGGTGTCGGTGGTGTCGTCTGTCGTCTTGCCCACGCCGCGGCGCGAGAGTACCAGCGTGTACTGCGAGATGAGGGCGTTCACCGTCGTGGCGATGGCGGTCACTTCGGCCAGCGTCTCTTCGTCCGGCGCGAGGACGGTCGACTGGATGTAGAGGGCGTTCACGATGTCGGCCACGTCGGCATAGGCCGCTTCCATCGCCGCGCGGGCCACTTTCATGTCGGGCGCCGAGGTGTTGCGCGCGTAGCGTTCGTCGGCGCGGGCGGTGTAGAGGGCGTCGAAGTCGTTGTTCGCCGCCTTCAGGTCGGCCACGAGCTGCGCGGCGCCCACTTGCTCTACCGACGGGGCGTAGTGGTCGGACTCCAGCTTGTCGACGATGTCGCGCACGGCGGCAGTGTTTTCGGTGTAGGGCAGGGTCGTCGGGTTCTGCGAGCCGAGGGCTTCGAGGCAGCGTGCGGCTGCGGCAGCCACGTCGGCGTCGGGGTCGAGCTCGGCGGACTGGAGGTGGAGCTTCAGGCGGCGGAAGAGGTTGTCGCGCGCGTTGTCTTTCTGCACCAGCGTGTCGGTGTCCACGTACTTCGTCGTGCGCGTGTAGCTGGCGTTTTCGTCGGCCAGGGCGGCGGTCATGCGCTGGTGGTAGGCGAGGAAGTTGTGTTTCGTGGCGAATTCCTTCGAAATGGCTTCGACGAGTTTGTTGAACAGGTAGTCGTGTTCCGCGTTGCGGGCCTTGCTCGTGTAGGGAACTTGCGATGTGATGATTTGCATAATAGTACTTGTTTTTAAAGTTAATAAATAGTTTTTTATAGGTTTCTCATCCTGTTTTTTCCGTCGGAATGTCCGAAAGTCTCTCCGAACGTTTTGGCGGCCTGTCGGACTTTCCGAAAGCTTCTCCGAGCGTTGGGACGCTCCGTCGGACCTTCCGAAAGCTTCTCCGAGCGTTGGGACGCTCCGTCGGACTTTCCGAAAGCTTCTCCAAGCGTTGGGACGCTCCGTCGGACTTTCCGAAAGCTTCTCCAAGTGTTGGGGCAGCCCGTCGGACTTTCCGAAAGCTTTTCCGAGCGTTGGGATGCTCCGTCGGACTTTCCGAAAGCTTCTCCAAGCGTTGGGGCAGCCCGTCGGACTTTCCGAAAGCTTCTCCGAGCGTTGGGAGAGCCTGTCGGACTTTCCGAAAGTTTCTCCGAGCGTTTGTACTTTCCGTCGGACTTTCCGTCGGACAGTCCGAATGCCTGTACGCCCCGTCGGAATGTCCGTCATTCTGCGCCCAATGTACAAAAAAACATCAGAACAGACAATTTTTTTGTGAAAAAAATGGATAAGCATTTTCTCTGTCAATCCGCATAATCCGTGGGCAGAAGTAAGATAAATCGGCATAATCCGGCGGTATTCCAAATATTTTTCGTAATTTAGGCCGCTGAAGTTAAGAAACAACATTACTTAATCTATAGACCATGAAAAAAATTCAGTTGACTTTGTTCTTGTCGTGTCTCCTGCTGATGGGATGCGGCACTTCCGAAAAAAAATCTGTAGCCATCGTTCCGCAACCCCAGTCCTGCGACGTGCAGGCGGGCAGCTACACCTTTGCGGCAGGCGGCGCTTTCAGTTCCAACCTGTCGGGCAGCGAGCTCGACGACCTCTCTGCCGTCCTTGCCTCCTCGCCTTTCCGCCTGACGGCTTCCGGGGATGCCGGCGCGGCTTTCCGCTTCGAGCGCGTAGACTCCCTGCCGGGCATATCCTCCGCCGAGGGCTACCGTCTGACGGTCGGCGCCGACGGTGTCCGTGCCGAAGCCACCACGCCCTCCGGCCTGTTCTACGCCTTCCAGTCGCTGCTGCAGCTGGCCGACGACGAAGGCGGCCGCTTCTCGTTGCCGTTCGTCCGCGTGAGCGACTATCCTCGCTTCGGCTACCGCGGCCTGCATCTGGACGTGTCGCGCCACTTCCGCTCGAAAGAGTTCGTGATGAAGCAGCTCGACGCCATGGCGCGCTACAAGCTGAACCGCTTCCACTGGCACCTGACCGACGGCGCGGGCTGGCGTCTGGAAATCAAGCGCTATCCCCAGTTGACGGAGCAGACCGCCTATCGCCCTTATCCCAACTGGAAAGCCTGGTGGAAGGGCGACCGCAGATATTGCCTTAAGGACGCCGAGGGCGCCGAGGGCGGATACTACACGCAGGACGACGTGCGCCAGGTGCTCGAACATGCGCGCCGGCTGCACATCACCGTCATCCCCGAAATCGAGATGCCCGGCCATTCGGACGAAGTGCTGGCCGTCTTCCCGCAACTCTCCTGTTCGGGCAAGCCCTACAAGAACGGCGAACTGTGCATCGGCAACGATGAGACCTTCACCTTCCTCGAGAACGTGCTGCTCGAAGTGATGGACCTCTTCCCCTCGGAATACATCCACATCGGCGGCGACGAAGCGGCCAAGAACAGCTGGGAAAAATGTCCGAAGTGTCAGGCCCGCATCCGCAAAGAAGGGCTGAAGGACGAGAAGGAGTTGCAGAGCTACCTGATACACCGCATCGAGAAATTCCTGAACGACCACGGCCGTAAGCTCATCGGCTGGGACGAAATCCTCGAAGGCGGCCTGGCACCCAGTGCCACGGTAATGTCCTGGCGCGGCGAGCAGGGCGGCATCACGGCGGCGAAGGCCGAACACGACGTCATCATGACGCCCGGCGAATTCTGCTACCTCGACGCCTATCAGGACGCCCCCGTCACGCAGCCCGAAGCCATCGGCGGCTACCTGACGCTTGCGAAAGTCTATTCCTACGACCCCGTTCCCGCCGAACTGACCGACGCGCAGAAGACATTCATCAAAGGCGTGCAGGCCAACGTCTGGACCGAATACATCCCTACCGAAGAACATGCCGAATACATGATCTACCCCCGTCTGCTGGCCCTGGCCGAAGTGGCGTGGACCGCACCCGAGCATAAGGACTGGCCGCGCTTCCGCCAGGCCGCGCTGAAGGAAGTACAATGGTTGCAGTCGCAGGGCTACCATCCCTTCGACCTGAGCAAGGAGGTGGGCGAGCGTCCCGAGTCCCTCCAGCCTGTGGAGCACCTCGGCCTGCATTGCCCCGTCACGTATGCCCAGCCCTGGTCGTCGGCCTATCCGGCTTCGGGCGACTCCACGCTGACCGACGGCGTGCGCGGCGGTTGGACGTATGGCGACAAACGCTGGCAGGGCTTCCTGTGCAAGGACGTGGACGTCACCATCGACCTGGGTAAGGTGACGGACGTCAAGCTGGTCGAAGCCGACTTCCTGCAACTGCGCGGTCCCGAAGTCTGGCTTCCAAAAGAAGTCGTCATCTCCCTCTCCGAAGACGGACAGACCTTCACCGAGATGAAACGCATCGCCACCGACGTCCCCGTGACCGAAGAACGGCTCACCTTCCGCAACTATCGCTGGGAAGGCAACGCCAAGGCCCGTTACGTCCACTTCCAGGGACTGCTGAACCGCGAAGTGATGGGATGGATGTTTACCGACGAAATCGTAATCAAATAATATAATAAGGTATCTATGACAAACAAGAAACTTTGGGCAGCCGCCCTGCTCCTGTCGGGAGCGGCTTCGGGCACGGTTGCCGCCGAAACCACAATCCATGCTTTTGCACCGCTTTCAGAAGTGGCCTTCACGGCGCCGAAAGATAACGTGGGACGCTACGTCAGCCAGCGCCCGTCGCCGGCCGACCGGCTGTTCCAGTCTGACATCATCGAGAAGAAGATTGCCGAAATCAAGGCACTGTTGAAAAACCCCTACCTGGCGTGGATGTTCGAGAACTGTTTTCCCAACACGCTGGACACGACGGTACATTTCCGCCTGCTGGACGGCAAGCCCGACACCTTTGTCTATACGGGCGATATCCACGCCATGTGGCTGCGCGACTCGGGCGCACAAGTCTGGCCCTACGTGCAGTTCGCCAACGAAGATCCCAAGCTGAAATCCATGCTCGAGGGAGTGATCCGCCGCCAGTTCCTGTGCATCAACCTCGATCCGTATGCCAACGCCTTCAACGACGGACCGAAAGGCAGCGAATGGGAGACCGACCGCACGGCGATGAAACCCGAGCTGCACGAGCGCAAGTGGGAGATCGATTCCCTGTGCTATCCCTTGCGTCTGGCTTACCACTATTGGAAAGTGACGGGCGACGCCAGCATCTTCGACGAAAACTGGCTGAAGGCCGTCGAAAACATCCTGCGCACCTTCAAGGAGCAGCAGCGCAAGGAGGACAAAGGCCCGTATCGCTTCCAGCGCAAGACCGAGCGCGCCACGGACACTACCATCAACGACGGCTGGGGCGCACCCGCCAATCCCGTAGGGCTGATTGTTTCCATCTTCCGTCCGTCGGACGACGCCACGACACTGCCTTTCCTCATCCCGTCCAACTTCTTTGCCGTGACCTCCTTGCGGAAGGCTGCCGAGATTCTGACCGAAGTGAACAAGAATGCCGACCTGGCCCGCCAGTGCACCGACCTGGCCGACGAAGTGGAGCAGGCGCTGAAGAAGTATGCCACGTGCGAGCATCCGAAGTACGGCACCATCTATGCTTTCGAAGTGGACGGCTACGGCAGCCACATGCTGATGGACGACGCCAACGTGCCCAGCCTCCTGGCCCTGCCTTATCTGGGCGATGTCGATGTGAATGATCCTGTTTATCAGAACACCCGCCGCTTCGTGTGGAGCGAGGACAATCCCTACTTCTTCAAAGGCAAGGCAGGCGAAGGCATCGGCGGACCGCATATCGGCTACGACATGGTGTGGCCCATGAGCATCATGATGAAAGCCTTCACCAGCCAGGACGACGAAGAGATCAAGGACTGTCTCCGCATGCTGATGGCGACCGATGCCGGTACGGGCTTCATGCACGAATCCTTCCACAAGGACAATCCCGAGAAGTTCACGCGCAAATGGTTTGCCTGGCAGAACACACTGTTCGGCGAACTGATCATCAAACTGATCGACGAAGGCAAGTTGGATTTGCTGAACAGCCTTTAATGAATATAACTCTCAAAGAAAAACAATCGTAACGATATGAAAATCCTTTCACTTACTACAAGTGTAGTGTTATGCGGACTGCTGGCTATGCTGCCGTCCGCCTGCGTTTCGCAGAAAGAAAACAAGGTAGCGGGGCAGGACTACCTCAGCTACGTAGACCCCTACATCGGTTCGGGCGAGCACGGACATGTCTTTGTCGGCGCCAGTGTTCCCCTGGGCATGGTGCAGATTGGGCCGCAGAACATCCATAAAGGCTGGGACTGGTGCTCGGGCTATCATTATTCGGACAGCGTGCTGATCGGCTTCAGCCATACGCACCTCAGCGGCACGGGCTGTGCCGACTTGGGCGACGTGCTTTTGATGCCCTACGTGGGCGAGGTCCGTACGGCTCGTGGCGAACAGGACAACATCGAAGGCACCTGCTCGACCTACTATTCGCACGCGAACGAGGAAGTGGCTCCCGGCTACTATTCATTGCTGATGGACAACGGCGTGCGTGCCGAGCTTTCGGCTACCGATCGTGTTGCCATTCACCGCTACACCTATCCCGAAGGAACGCCGCGTCTGCTCGTGAACCTGAAGGAAGGCAACGGCGACCGTGCCTACGAGACCGGACTGAAGCGTGTGGACGAATATACGGTGGAGGGCTACCGCTTCTCCAAGGGATGGAGCCCGCAGCACAAAGTGTTCTTCGTGTTGAAGTCCGAACAACCCATTGAGAGTGTCGCTGTATTCGACGACGATACGCCGGCTGGTCAAGACATGCTGACGGGTAAGGCCGTGAAGGGCGTGTTGACGTTCAAGAATAATCCGAAGAACGTGCAGCTTAAGGTGGCTTTGTCGTCCGTGAGTTGTGCCAACGCACTGGCCAATCTGGAGGCCGAGCAGCCCGGATGGGACTTCGGGAAGGTGCGCACGGATGCCGAAAAGCGCTGGAACCAGATGTTGTCATGCATTGACGTGGAGAGTACTGACGAGCGTGGCAAGAAGATTTTCTATACCAGCCTTTACCACATGTTCATTGCCCCGACACTCTATGCCGACGTGAACGGAGAGTTCCGCGGTCACGACGACAAAGTTTATAAGGCAGACGGCTGGACCAACTATTCCACTTTCTCACTGTGGGATACGTACCGCACACTCCATCCGTTACTTACCATCATCCAGCCGCAGCTGGTACCTGACATGGTAAACTCTATGCTGAGCATCTACGACCAGCAGGGCAAGCTGCCTATTTGGCCGCTGGTGGGAGGCGAAACCAATCAGATGCCGGGCTACAGCGCCATTCCCGTCATTGCCGACGCTTATCTGAAAGGCTTCCAGGGCTTCGACTCCGAACGTGCTTTGAACGCTATGGTTGCTTCGGCCACGTACGAGAAGCAGCGCGGCGTGCCCTACGTGCTGGAAAAAGGTTGGATCCCTTGCGACAAGATGCCCGAAGCCACTTCCATCGCCATGGAATATGCCGTAGGCGACTGGGGATTGGCCATGATGGCCCGGAAGATGGGCAAGCAGGACATCTACGACACCTTCCTGAAGCGTGGACACTATTATGAGCAATACTTCGACAAGAGCATCAACTTCATCCGTCCGAAGATGGATGACGGTAGTTGGCGTACGCCCTACGATCCCTTCCAGTCCATTCACGGTTGGGGCGACTTCTGTGAGGGCAATGGTTGGCACTATACTTTCTTCGTGCCCCAGCATCCCGAAGGCCTCATCAACCTGATGGGGGGCGACGAACGCTTTGTGGGCAAGTTGGATTCGCTCTTTGTAGCCGAAGGCGACATGGGCGAACATGCTTCGGCAGACATCAGCGGTCTGATTGGCATGTATGCCCACGGTAACGAGCCCAGCCACCACGTGGCCTACCTCTATGCTTATGCGGGGCAGCAGTGGAAGACAGCAGAGAAAGTCAGCTACATCCAGCACAACTTCTATACCGACCAGCCCGAAGGTATTATCGGTAACGAGGACTGCGGCCAGATGTCCGCTTGGCATGTGCTTTCTGCTTTGGGTCTCTATCAAGTGAATCCGTCCAATGGTATATTCGTTTTCGGTAGTCCACGCTTTGAGAAAGTCACGATCAACCTACCGGAAGGGAAGACCTTTACCGTTGAGGCTCCGGCCGCTAGTAAGGACAACAAGTACATCCAGTCCGTACGCCTGAACGGCGAGCCCTACACGAAGAGCTACATCAGCTACGAGGACATCATGAAGGGTGGTACGCTGAGCTTCGAGATGGGTAGCGAGCCGAACAAGGCATTTGGTGCCGACGCAGCGGATCGTCCCCGTTCGCTGGAAGAATAGGAACTTTATTTAATAGTAGGAAGCCGTCCTGTCCGGGGCTGATAGCCTTTTCGTCCGGAAAGGACGGCTTTGTTTTTCTTTGTAATATAATTATTCATCAACTTCTTATGAAAAAGAAAAAAAGCATCACTTTCATGTATAGTGGAGTAGGAGCTTTGTTGCTTTTGTCCGGCTGTTCCGATGTGCGTACAGCTTCGGAAGGGTTCCTACGTTCCGACTACTATACCCGAGGCATCGGCGTCTATCCGGGCAGTCCGCAGGAAGACTTCTCGCCCGAGCTCCTGCCTGATGAAGACCAATACCGCAATCTGGCCCTCCTGCGTGCCACGTACCAATCCTCGGCCTATGACTATAACCTGACATCGCAACTGCTGACTGACGGCATCGTGACCGACCGCGCTCCCCAGTATTTCGACCTCCAGGCTGCCGAAGGCAGTGTGCCTAAGCGAGAACGTGAATGGATGATAGACGGAGGTCCCTATTCGCGCAACACCGTGCGCGGCGAGGAGGCCTTTTTCCTGTTCAGCATGCACAATTATAACAAGACTATCAGTCGTGCGATTGTGACCGGTACTCTGATTTACGATGACAAGGCGGCTCAGGGTGGTTACGAAATGACGTGGGAAGCCTCGAATGACGGTACTACTTGGACGGTTCTGGCCGTGAACAAGGGAGCCGGACTGCCCGGCAAGGCCCGCTCCGGGCGAGTGGAGGTGAACGATCCCAACAAGCAGACTGGTACCGTTTCCATGCCGATGCGCCGGCTGGAGGAAACGTTCGACTTTACCAACACGGCGGCTTATGCTTCCTACCGCATCCGTCTGCGGATGAAGGGTGCTTACGAGTGGACCTTCCACGAAGTGGAGTTCTCCAATGCCGACGGAGTGGTGGATCTGAAGCCCTCGCAATTCTTTACAAGCACTTGGATGAGCGCTACGGCGGGCGAGGAGTGGGTCAGTGTAGATTTGGGCTCACATTCAGAATTTGACAAGGTGATCCTTCACTGGGTGAATAAGGCCGTCGAGGGACGGATACAGACTTCGGACGATGCACAGACCTGGACCGACGCGGCCCCGCTGCCCGGCGGTGAGGGACTGACGGACGAGATAGCCGTTCGGGGCAAGGCGCGCTACGTGCGTGTCTGCATGGATCGGTCGGCCGACGGCGGACGCTACATCCTGAGCGAACTGGAGGTGATGGGACGTGGCGGATTGCTGCCCCGTGCGGTAGCCATGCCCGAGGCGGCTGGCGGACGGCTGACACTTTCGGGCGGCGGCTGGCAGTTGCAGCGCGCTTCCGAGGTGCAGGCCGGCGGTGTGGAAATTGCTTCGCCTGCCTACAAGGCCGAAGGATGGGTGACGGCTACGGTACCGGGCACGGTGCTCACTTCGTACAAGAACGTGGGAGCCTTGGCCGACCCTAACTACGCTGACAACCAATTGATGATATCCGAGTCTTTCTTCAACTCCAACTTCTGGTATCGCAACGAGTTCCAGGTGCCGACCTCGTTCAAACGCGACCGCGTGTTCCTGAACTTCGATGGAATTAATTGGAAAGCTAATGTCTATCTGAACGGAAAGCAGGTAGGTCGTCTGGAAGGAGCTTTCATCCGCGGCAAGTTCGACGTGACGGACTGCGTGAAGGAAGGTACGAACGTGCTGGCTGTAGAAATCATCAAGAACGCGCACATCGGCGCTATCAAGGAAAAGAATAAACGGAGCACGGACTTCAACGGCGGTATCCTTGGTGCGGACAACCCCACGTTTCATGCCACCATCGGCTGGGACTGGATACCTACCATGCGCGGACGTAACATCGGTATCTGGAACGACGTCTTTCTGACGACAACCGGCAAGGTGACCGTGCAGGATCCCTACGTGCAGACCCAGCTGGCTCTGCCCGATACCACACAGGCCCGTCTGATAGCTGAGGTGGTGGTGAAGAACCATGATGGCAGGGATGTAAGCGGTGTCTTGCAGGGCAGGGTAGGCGACGTTACCTTCGAGCAGCCCGTGGAGCTGAAGGCGGGCGAGGAGCGGACCGTTGTGTTCGATGCAGACCGTTTCCCCCAGCTTCAGGTGAAGAATCCGCGTCTGTGGTGGCCCAACGGTTATGGTACACCTTATTTATATGATGCCAACTTTACGTTCAAGGTGGGCGAGGAAGTATCCGATGCCCGCGACTTTAAGATAGGTATCCGCCAGATGACGTTCAACGAAGACGGCGGTGTACTGAACCTCTACGTCAACGGACGGCGCTTCATTGGCCGCGGCGGAAACTGGGGCTTCAGCGAATCGAACCTCAACTACCGCGGACGCGAATACGAGACAGCTGTGGCCTACCATGCCGACATGAATTTCACCATGCTGCGCAACTGGGTGGGTATGATTGGCGACGAAGAACTGTATGACGCCTGCGACAAGTACGGCATCATGATCTGGCAGGACTTCTGGCTGGCCAATCCTGCCGACGGTCCCGATCCTTATTATCCCGACATGTTCATCGCCAATGCCGAAGATTATGTGAAGCGCATCCGCAGCCATGCCTCCATCGGCTTGTACTGCGGCCGCAACGAGGGCTTCCCGCCCGAGACCATCGACAAGGCTTTGCGCCGTATCGTGAAGGAAGAACATCCGGGAATGCACTACATTTCTAGTTCGGCGGACGATGTGGTGAGCGGCCACGGTCCCTACCGCATGTTGCCTGCCAAGACCTACTTCACGCTGGAAACCGGCAACGACAAGTTCCACAGCGAACGCGGTATGCCCAATGTGCTGACCTACGAAAGCTTCCTGCGCACCTATTCGCCCGAAGGTATCTGGCCGCAGTCCCACCAGTGGGGTATGCACGACTATACGTTGGAAGGAGCACAGGGTGCCACGTCGTTCAACGAGATTATCGCGACCGGTTACGGACAACCCGAAAGCGCGAAAGAATTTGCCGATCTGGCTCAGTGGGTGAACTACGACGGCCATCGCAGCCTTTTCGAGTCGCGCAGCAAGAACCGCATGGGACTGCTGATGTGGATGAGCCATTCGTGCTGGCCTTCGATGGTATGGCAGACGTACGACTACTACTTCGAGCCGACGGCGGCGTACTTCGCCATCAAAAAGGCGTCCGAGCCGCTGCACATCCAGTGGAACCCGGCCACCGACGAGGTGGAGGTGGTGAACTACCACGCCGGCCTGCGTCCCGGCCTGAAGGCCCGTGTACAGGTGCTCAACATGGATGCCACCGTAGCCTGGGAGAAGGAAGCCACGGTAGACAGCCGTGAAGACACGACCGAGAAGTGCATCAAGCTGGAATTCCCCGACGGGCTGAGCCAGGTTCATTTCATCAAGCTGGTGCTGGAAGAGAACGGGAAGGCCGTTTCCGAGAACTTCTACCACCGCAGCAAAGTGGAGAACAACTATCAGGCGCTGAAACAGCTTCCGAAAGTCTCTTTGCGTGCACAGACCCAATATGACAAGGGGGACGACGGCGAATGGAAGGCCGAAGTAACGGTGGAGAACCGTTCGGACGCCCCGGCTCTGATGGTTCGTCTGAACATTGTAGGCGACAAGGACGGCAAGCAGTTCCTTCCCATCTTCTATTCTGACAACTACTTTGCTTTGTTGCCGGGCGAGACGAAGGTGGTGCGTGTGCATTGGAAAGATGTGGATACGCGTGGCAACGCGCCTTTGCTGAAGGTGTCCGGTTATAATGTAGAATAGTATGTGGTTACAACTGATCGTCGTTTTGGCAGCCATCATTATCGGTGCCCGGCTGGGCGGCATCGGACTGGGTGTGATAGGGGTGCTGGTGGGGGCTTTCTGCTCGATGAAGGTGGGCAAGGAACTGGAGGACGATCCCGAATACCAGCGCCGTCTGAAGGAGGCGTGATAGAAAATCGGTTGGTGGAAACCGCTTCGTCGTTCGACATCCGGAAAGCCCGCATATCGGTGGGGATATTCCTGTTGGCCACGTTCCTGATTGTGCTGTTCGGTTCGGTCGATGCCTTGCGGCCAGTGTTCCAGTCGGACGGGAAAAATGTGCCACTCGACATGCCGTCCATCATCGAAATCGTCATGCTCAGCACGTCGGCTCTCATTCTGCTTGTCTGCCGCCGGCAGCGCTGCTGGAGGGCATGCGTTGAGCCTTGCCCGAACGGGAAGAATGGAAAAGAAGGTGTGTCAAAAAGCACACCTTCTTTTTTTAGCACAAAGCCCCGACTTTC
>CHCFR05602__coassemble_107_pt1 | contig 109463 bp, 92 predicted proteins | sample CHCFR05602__metabat2_low_PE_022 | metagenome-assembled genome bin CHCFR05602 | reverse complement strand
ATCGCCATAGTTGTTCGTATGTTGTTGTACGTCAATAAAGGCGACGTACTGATTTTACAATATCCTACGAAATATTATTCTATTATTTGCCGCTTGGCTCATATGCGTGGAGCAAATGTGATAACATTGCTACACGATTTGATTTGTTTTCGTAACAAACATAGTTCTCCTCAAGAGGAAATATGCCAGTTGAATAAGTCGGATGCAATTATCGGTCACAATCCAGCCTTTTGTAAATGGTTGTGTGATAACGGATTTGTAGGATATAACGGGAAAAAAATCATAGAGCCTCTTCGCATATTTGATTTCTTGTCTAGCTCCCAATCTCCGGACCGGAAGAAAACGTGGCCTTTGCATAAAGTCGTGTATGCTGGGCAATTGGCGCGTCGGAAAAACAATTTCCTATATGAACTGGGAACTTATGTTGAAGGTTATACCTTGAATGTGTATGGCAAGGGATTTGATAAGTCGAGTGCAGAATGTCCGGAAAAGTTTGAGATAAAAGGTTTTATGTTGCCCGATAAGTTGATTGAAAGTGCTGAGGGAGATTTTGGACTTGTGTGGGATGGAGACTCGGTTGACAGCTGCAGTGGGGATTGGGGAGAATATCTGAAGGTCAATACACCTCATAAGATTTCTCTGTATATTCGTTGTGGTTTGCCTGTTATTGTATGGCGCGAGGCTGCAATGGCAGGATTTATAGAGGAAAACGGTGTTGGAATATGCATTGATTCCTTACGTGACATAAAGAAAATCTATGAGCGTTTGACACGGGATGAGTATGAACAGATGTGTGATAATGTGCGTCGTGTAAGTGGTTTGATGTCTGAAGGAGGGAATTTTAGCAGGGCCATATCTAAAGTTGTTTCTCGTGTTACTGATTTAAAATAGAAATGATTTATTAATATTCTTAGGCACGAACGGGGTAGAATTCTACGAATAAATGCAATTGCTATTTATGTTATTCTGAGTTATTCGTGCCTAAGAGTTTTAAAGAGGTAATTTTATCCTAAGTTGGAATGTGTTAACAAATTTTCCACGATCTGGTGCATGTCATAATATTTATATTCAGCTAGTCTTCCACCGAAAATAACCTTTCTTTCTTTGTCTGCCAGTTCCTTGTATTGTTGGTATAGACTGTTGTTCCGTTCATCATTTACCGGATAGTAAGGTTCCATTCCATCTTTCCATTCTGTAGAATATTCTTTGGAGATGATAGTTTTAGGGCAGCTATATACGTCTTGGCCGAACATTTCAAAATGTTTGTGTTCGATGATGCGCGTGTAGGGGATTTCCCTATCCGTATAGTTGACGACTGCATTCCCTTGATAGTTAGGCATATCCTGTATTTCTTCTTCAAACCGTACGGTACGATATTCCAACTTGCCAAAACGATAATTATAATATTCATCGATTTTTCCGGTGAAAACAATCTTATTTGCTAATCCTTCCCAATAAGACCGGTTTGCAAAGAAATCCACTTCTATCTTTGTTTCGATGCCGTCCAATAAACCTTCAATCAGCTTGTTGTATCCACCTATAGGAATGCCTTGGTATTTGTCATTAAAATAATTGTTGTCGAAAACGAGTCTGACAGGCAGACGTTTGATAATGAAGGCTGGAAGTTCCGTACATTTGCGTCCCCATTGTTTCTCTGTGTAACCTTTTATCAGCCGTTCATAGATATCTTTCCCTATTAACATCTGTGCCTGCTCTTCCAAATTACGTGGAATCGTCACCCCATCATTTCTCATTCTGGCTGTTACTTCAGCCTTTTGCTCTTCAATTTTTGCTATTGCTTCAGCAGGGGTTGTAACTCCCCACATCTGATAAAAGGTATTCATATTGAAGGGCAGGTTGTATAGTTTGCCTTTATAGTTGGCTATAGGAGAATTGGTATATCGGTTGAATTCAACAATGGAATTGACAAAATCCCAGACCTGTTTGTTACTGGTATGGAAGATGTGTGCGCCATATTTATGTACGTTTATTCCTTCTACGTTTTCACAGTACAGATTACCGCCCAAATGAGAACGCTTGTCTATCACTAGGCAATGTTTACCTTGCTTGGTAGCAAGATGGGCAAAAGTTGCTCCATACAAGCCGGAACCGACAATCAAATAGTCATACTTCTTATCCATCTTTCTTTATTATTTTATAATAAATGTTTCGGTTTTGTGAATTTGATCATGTACTGTTTTTACTAACGGTTGCATGCTTTTCTTTATGCATTTTGTTATAGAATCCTTTATCGTACGAGATGACTTGAGGGCAATTGGTTTACGATATGGAGACGGTTGCGACATCAAATGTTTTTCATCTGTGGCTATGTCAGACAGAATATTTTGTATTTCCATATAGTATGGATAGAATAGTTCTTTCTTTCTGGAAGCGATGAAGGCACCATATCGTTCTAGAATTCCTGCTTTGTCGAGAAAATCTCGTTGGGTGAAGAAAGCAAAGTGGGCCATGATGACATCACCATTCCAACAATTACACATGCCATGAGAGGTTGGATACATACACGATAGGAATTCTTCATCATCTCCAGGTACAACTCCTTGTATTTTTTTCATTTCTGCTCCAAACCATAGTATGGCATTAATGGAGAAACGGGTCATACCCATTTCTTGCTTGCCTACATAAAGAGACGGATATTTATCTGTTGATAAATATTTCTCAATGAACCATTCGTGTAATGCTGTTGCAAATTGTCCACTTTTCCATAAAAGAGAATGGGCGGGGGAAGATTTGCAATACTTTTTCAATGTTATTTTATCTCTGATTTGCAGCAGGTAGGTTGATAAAGAGTTGTTGATGACCAAAGGAGTTACTAGAAAGTACTGTGGATTATCTATACGGAAGTCAACCATTTTCTGGATGGCATTAGGTTCCATCCATACAATGTCATCGTCCAGTTTGAAATAAATAGCATTCTCTTGGGTACAATCCCGATAAAAAGCATTAATGGATTTGTTTCCATCTACTATTCCGTCGGGTTGCCAACAGAGATTTATCTTGGAATACTTCTTTGCAAGTATCTTGAAAAATTCGATATCCGCTCCGTTATGGGTGTTGATCCATATATCATATCTGTCAACAATGTCTGATACTAACACAAATGGTACAAGATACTGCATATATCTTCGACGGCCTGCTGCCGTATTGACAATAATCTTATAATTTCTATACATACACGCTCTGTGGTATTTTTTTTGATGAGGTATTGATTAAGATATTCCCATTTTCAAATGGTAATGCTAGCAAATGGAATTTCGTGTATTTTAGCTGCATATACAGGAAATTCACTTGGATACATATACGAAGTTCCTATTCGATAAATCTTTTGCGCTTCGCTCAATAAATAAAAGTCCAGAAAAGATTTCAAATAAGCTTCATTCGTGTTATCCGAGATGTACTTCTTTTGACCATCCATGTGGATTAATGTTCCCGGTATGATGTACACACCTTTCATCTGTGAAGCCCTTTGCAGGAATTTCACGCTGTCCGAGGTGATCAATAATGGTTGGTTTGCATATGAGGTTTGTAGTTCTTTAATAGCGTTGAGGCATTTTTCAATAAGATCTTCTGCTTTGTCTTGGTCCTTTATGGGTTGATAGTTGTATTCCTTGAAGTCTCCGAGTAAGTTCTGGAAACGGAATACGGCTGCATAATAATTATTACCCAAATCTTTTTTAATGGTTCGAATTCGCTCTTCTAAAACAGGGCCAGGTTTGAACAATTCGCAAAATAATTCTCCCCAGTTATAATGATTGGCTGGGTTTGTTGCATATGCTTCATTGATGTATGCCAGGCTATCTCTATTGCCATAATAGTGGACTTGCTTTTTTGTTTTCAAATTCAGAAGCCTTTTGGCAAGATATTCTTTCCTCATGTATAGGATCCTGCAATATCGAGGATTGTCTGTGTATTCATTTTTTTTGAGTGTCCAGTCGTAAGCAGCCGGAGACAGATAGTCTTCTAGCCGAAAAGGATGCGTGTATTTTATTCTGAACGGTAATCCGCGATATTTGCAGTATGCGTACAGGGTGATGATGCCTTTGAAACGGTCGCACATCCCTCCATGTATGGCTGTTCCGTCTACCATAGCAATGTAGGCGGGATTTTTCGTCGTTAATTTACAAACCGTTTTTGATTTTAACGCTATTTTGTAGGTAAGTACGATTTCCTTGAACAAGTGCTTTAGTTCTAATAATCTGTATTTTCTTCCGTAATATGTAGCCATTTTGAATGCTGTTTGGGGGGAATGTAATATATGTGTGTGAGAAGAAAGCCTATTCTTCGATGTCGTTCAAGTCATATTGCTCGAAATAACTGAAGTCTCGTAGTGTGTTGATCCGTGCCCGTCCGCGTGCCCGTTTGGCAAGGAATTCTTCGTATGACTTTACTGCATAATGATTGATGCGTATGACATCCTGTTGCGGTTTACGGTCACCAAAGTGTTTTTTGATGGGGATACCATGGGAATCAGCTGGACGTCCCGAAATACGTGCTGCTTCATGACATCCTATCATGGTACAGACACGGCGTGGGTCAGCAATACTTTTGACGTGGGTATTTAGTCGATGTTCGGGGAGAGAATGCTTGCGAAAACGTTCCATGATCCCTCCTGGTTCACGGGTCTTTGCACCTCCACTGCCATAGACTAACCAATTGATTTCTACGACTGCGAATTCCTCCATGCGATGCAGGAATTCTGGAATTGTTCGATCCTTTATCGGTACGATATATTCGTCAAGGTCAATGACTGCAATCCAGCGTGCTTCCGTCCGATGTCTTTCAAAGCAGTCGTCGTAGGCAGCTAGTTGTTGTTTTCTACCGGGCCAATAACGGTATTCCACTAGTCCAGACTTAATATAAGGTTCAAGTACTTCTTTGGTACAATCTGTACTTTCGTTATCGTAGATATAAAACTTTTCAACACCTTGTTTGTGGTGCCATTCTATCCATTCCTTGAAATAAGGCCCTTCGTTTTTGGCTATAGCACAAACCGTCAGATAATATTGTGGAACAGTGTGGTCATGCTTCATCCGATATTTCAGTCTGATCGCATTGAAAAGTCCATAGCGCAAAAGACCGCGCCATCTGTTTCTAGTCATTTTGTGGGGAATGACCCCCGCTATAATTTCTGCAAGAACTTTATTCATGGCTAATTTATAAAGGATTAGGTCTTATTAATGTTCAAAGCTTGACTTTTCCGGTAAAATGTGCTCAAAGGCGTTTTGGATATTCTCCATGACTTGTGCATAGTTTCGGATATGTACATTATCGTTTAGACAGACCAATGAGTATGATTGTTCATAAATAGCTTTTACAGCCTGTTTGGGCCGTATCATGAGGGGGAACATTTTGGTGTCTCTGTAGGTATTGTACGGTTCAAAATTTCCCCGACAGATTTGCCAGGTACGGAAGAGCTCTGGTGTATAGTCAGTCAGAGCACGGAATCGGTTGGCTGATGTCTCGGTCAGTTCTTTGCCGGCGACAGCCCATACTTCTTCAAAAGTGGTTTTCAGATAGGGTTGTGCATTGTGTGGCGTACGGAGGGTGATAAATTTGCTATAGGGTTTCAGAATATAGTTCCAGCGGGCTCTTGAACCATAGCTTTTGTGGAACCATTTATCGTGGAAGCGGTTCATCACCTCTTTCTTGTCAAAATGGCGGTTGATGATTTTCAGATTGTTCTTAATTCTTTTATACCATTGCGACCATGAAGGGTTGTATAGGAAAGTAGCAATGTCGCAGGGCAACCCATTTTTGAAAAAACGTTCCGTTCCAATGGTACTCGTAATGTAAAAGTCATCGTTGAAATAGACAAAGTGTTCTGCCAAGTCGGGTATTTTGTGCAGATACCGTTCGATCACCACAGAATTGTAAGTGGGCAGGAACTCCTCTGGAATATAATCCTTATGGTTCACCAAATGGATTTTGGGGTTGTTCTCATCCAGCCATTCTGGTTTCTGTCCACTAGTCACAAAATGTATCTTGCGCACCCAAGGGGCGAACTTCTCCACTCCACGGAACCAATACTTCAGGAAACCGTAATCGCGAAAACGGGCTTCAGAGACTCCGATCTTGGTATTGTCCTTATTACCGGAGTATTTCATAAAATCCGCTTGCCATTTTGGATCATTCATGTCAACCCATGTGATGATAAAATCTATATCCATAATTATGAGAACTTTCTGTGAAAACTTTTTGGTCTTGAGGCTCTAATTAATTGTTCGTCTCCAGCTTTTCTGCGTGCTTGAAGCGATTGTGGGTCCACAAGTATAACTCCGGTTGGCGCAGAATGGTTTGTTCTAGTCGCTGAAAATAGAGTGTTGTCAGTTCAAAATCTGGCAGTGATTGGAGATTTTCGTGAAGCTGAGTGAATTCGGCTTCGTAATAACCTCTTTTCTTCCTTTTTACGTCAAGGTAGAAGGCCTCAAATCCGTAATGCTTTGTAATTTTTTCTGTTCCTGTCAACACGGGAGTACTGTGATGCAGGAAAGGCAAGAAGAAACGTGATTCTTGTTTTCTAGGTGATTGATCGGCTATAAATCCAATAATGCAGACTTCGTGGCGATTGGCCAATTCTGTGATGCAACGGGCTGTTTTGTGCATCTCTACACAAGTTCCCCCCATACGTTCTCGAATGTGCATCATCAGTTGTTCCATACTTTTGTTGCGTAACTTATGGTAGATTTGGATACCTGTTGCGCTCTTCTCCAACCACAAGGGCATGGAGGATACCCATTCCCAATTTCCATAGTGGCCAATATAGATGGAAACGGATTTACCTTGTCTCAGCATTGAATTTACAGCTTCTGTATTTGTGAACTGCATTCTTTGTTTTATCTTTTGGGGGGATATGGAAGCTAACTTGCAGCTCTCTAGGGTCATGTCGATAAAAAAGTGATAGAATTTTTTTTCTATCTGCTTGATTTCAGACAAACTTTTTTCAGGAAAAGATTCCGTTAGGTTTTTTCGTACAACCTTACGACGGTAGCGAACAATGTAGTATAACGGATAGAACAAACCGTCTGACAAGATGTAAAGCATACGGAAAGGAATGTATGACAGTAGCTTTAGAAAAAAATGAAGCAAACGGTATATCATAATATATTCATTATTGCTTTAGGGAATTTCCTGAAAATACGTTGCAAATATACAAATAATATACGGAACGGGAAAAACATAGGTGATGGAATGTGCCATTATGGCTATCCTATAGTGTTAGTCCGTTTATCCCACGGGTTTTGTTTGTGTGTACCCTTCTTTTTTCAGTAATTCGATAACCTTTTGTTTGAAGTCGCCTTGTACAATGATTTCACCGTCTTTGGCACTACCACCCACACCGCATTTGCTCTTTAGCATTCGTCCTAGTTCTTTTAGATCATCGTCGGTGCCCACAAAGCCGGTAACGAGGGTCACTACTTTACCCCCACGGTTCTTACGATCGAGTTGCACTCGCAATTTTTGCTGATTGGGAGAGAGGGTTTCAGCCTCTTCTGTATTTTCTGTTTCGTATTGGAAGTTTGGATTAGTAGAGTAGACCACATTCAAACGGTCCTTCCAATCATTATTTTTGGTGTCTTTTGCCATTATGGGAGTTGATTATAAATTTTGCATCAAAAGTACGCTTTTGAGATGAAACTTCCAATCCGACGTAGAATTTATGTTAAGCTTTTCTGCGCATTTTCTCGGACATTGAAAAAAAAACAGTACTTTTGTCCATTACAATCTGATAAATTTATAGAAAACGATGAGCAGTTTGTTGCAGAATAGAGAGTCCTTGCGGGTGCCGGAGCCGACGTTGCGACGCCTTCCGTGGTATCTTTCTAATGTCAAGTTGCTGAAACAGAAGGGAGAACGTTTTGTCTCCTCAACTCAAATATCTAAAGAAATCAATATCGATGCTTCGCAGATAGCTAAAGATCTTTCGTATGTCAATATTTCGGGACGTACGCGGGTGGGTTATGAGGTAGATACGTTGATTGCCGTGCTGGAAGATTTTCTGGGCTTCACTAATTTGCATAAGGCTTTTCTCTTTGGCGTGGGAAGTCTGGGTGGTGCTTTGCTTCATGATTCAGGTCTGCGTCACTTTGGGCTGGAGATTGTGGCGGCCTTCGATATTAATCCTTCGCTGGTGGGTACGAAACTGAATGGCATTCCCATTTTCCATACCGACGATTTCCGTCAGAAAATGCAGGAGTACGATGTGAATATTGGGGTACTGACTGTGCCCATTGAGATTGCTCAGCAAATAACGGACTACATGGTGGAGGGCGGCATTAAGGCCGTGTGGAACTTTACGCCTTTCCGTATCCGTGTGCCAGAGTCTATTGTCGTGCAGAATACTTCGCTTTATGCTCATTTGGCGGTAATGTTTAACCGCCTTAACTTTAACGAAATCAAGTAATGAAGATTATAGCTGTAGGAATGAACTATGCCCTGCACAACCGTGAGCTGGGGCATGAGCAGGAAAACAAGGAGCCTGTGATTTTTCTGAAGCCCGACTCGGCTATCCTGAAGGATGGCAAACCTTTTTTCCTTCCTGATTTTTCGAACGAAGTGCATTATGAAACCGAAGTGGTAGTTCGCATCTGTCGCTTGGGCAAGTGTATCGCGCCGCGTTTCGCTCATCGTTATTATGATGCTGTGACGGTGGGTATCGATTTTACAGCTCGCGACATGCAGCGCCGTTTCCGCGAGGTGGGTAATCCATGGGAACTTTGCAAGGGGTTCGATGGTTCGGCTGCTATTGGTAATTTTGTACCGTTGGCTGAGGTTGGAGGCGATGTGCAACGGTTGAACTTTCATCTCGATATAGATGGAAAAACTGTGCAACAAGGATGTACTGCCGATATGTTGTTCTGTGTGGACGACATTATTGCTTACGTCAGTCGTTTTATGACCTTGAAGATTGGCGACCTGCTCTATACTGGCACGCCCGTAGGAGTGGGCCCCGTGAGCATAGGGCAACATTTGGAGGGCTACCTGGGCAACGATAAACTGCTTGACTTCCATATCCGATAGACTACCCAGCAGGGATACTGATGAATTCTCAATTATCAATTCTTCATTCTTAATTATGAAAATACGTGTAGGTTTTGGCTTCGATGTTCACCAGTTGGTGGAGGGCCGTGAATTGTGGTTGGGCGGTATTCGCTTGGAACACGAGAAAGGACTTTTGGGGCATAGCGATGCTGACGTGCTGATACATGCCATTTGTGATGCCCTGTTGGGTGCCGCTAATATGCGCGACATTGGCTATCATTTCCCTGATACGGCAGGTGAGTTCAAGAATATTGATAGTAAAGTACTGCTGAAGAAAACCGTGGAGCTGATTGCTACAAAGGGTTATAAGGTAGGCAACATTGACGCCACCGTTTGTGCTGAGCGCCCTAAGCTGAAAGCACGTATTCCTGAGATGCAGCAGACTTTGGCTTGCGTGATGGGGGTGGATGTGGATGATGTTTCTATCAAAGCTACTACGACCGAGAAGCTGGGTTTTACTGGTCGCGAGGAAGGTATATCGGCTTATGCGACAGTACTGGTAGAAAAACTCTAAGTGCTGAGATTTTATTATTCATAATCATATATTTTAAATCTCTATGAAACGTGTTTTGTTTTTTCTGTTTCTGATGGGCGTAGGACTTGTTTCCTTGTATGCCCAAAAATCAGCCTTGAAGTTCAATGAGGCGGGTGAGTTCAAGATTGTTCAGTTTACCGACGTTCACTTCAAGTATGGCAATCCAGCTTCGGACATTGCGTTGGAGCGTATTGATGAAGTGCTGAAGGCCGAGCGTCCCGATCTGGTTGTATTGACAGGTGACGTGATTTATGCCAAGCCGGCCGACAAGGGAATGCGTACGGTGCTCGAACGGGTAGCGGCCCACAATGTACCATTTGTCGTAACGTTCGGAAACCATGACGACGAGCAGGGTATGACCCGCACACAGCTATATGACATCATTCGCTCTGTGCCGGGCTGTCTGATGCCTGACCGTGGTGAGCAGGCTTCACCTGATTATACCTTGACGGTGCAGTCGTCCGACGGCAAGGGAAGCCATGCGGCCGCACTCTATTTCTTCGACTCCCATTCCTATTCCAAATTGAAGGATGTGAAGGGATACGACTGGCTGACGTTCGACCAGGTGGAGAACTACCGCCGCCAGAGCGCTGCGTTTACGGAGGCCAACGGGGGCCAACCGCTGCCTGCCCTGTCTTTCTTCCACATTCCGCTGCCCGAATACAACCAGGCTGCCTCCAGCGAAGGAGCTATCCTGATAGGTACACGCATGGAAAAAGCCTGCGCGCCTGCCCTGAATACGGGCATGTTCACCGCCATGAAAGAAGCGGGCGATGTGATGGGTGTCTTCGTGGGCCACGACCATGACAACGACTATGCTGTGATGTGGCACGGCATCCTGCTGGCCTACGGACGATATACGGGCGGAAATACCGTCTACAACCACCTGCCCAACGGGGCCCGTGTCATCGTACTGAAGGAAGGCCAGCGTACGTTTGATACATGGATTGACCTGGCCGGCGGACAGCAGGTGAACCGTTCGACTTATCCTGACAGCTTTGTGAAGAAATAATCGTTCATTGAAGCCTGACGTAATGCAGCCTCGTGCAAGGTGTAGCTCCCACCATATAGGTGCGGGCCACCCGTGCCGAGGCTATTTTTATGGTTTCGCCCACCTGATAGGCGTGCTCGGTGGCGGGTAGCGTACAGGAGTGGCGGCTGGCCGTGCGAGCATTGACGGTCAGCGCGACGCAGTTGCCCGACTCGTCCTTCAGCCGGAGCTGCTGGCGTACGTAGAAGAAGGCCGTGCCGTTGCGCACCCGTGTCTTGTAGGGATTGTCTTCCACGCGTACGGCGGTGACCCTCAGCGTCAGGTTTTCCAGCCTGTCGCCTTCCTTGCCCAAGAAAGTGCCGGTGGGATTTTGGTGCATCTTGCGGCGCTGGATGTCCAGGTAGGCGGAATGGTAGATGCGGGCGATGAGCACGAAGCGTGCCTGCTTGGGGATGCGGGGTTCGAACTTGTAAGCTATCCAGCCTAGGTAGGCAGGGTCGATGTTCAGTATCTCGTGCAGGAAGTGGCCACGGTATTTGCCGAAGGGGATAAGGTCGTCGCCCCTGCTCTGCATGCGCTTGGCGTTGTATTCCGTCAGATACAGGCTGCGGGTGGAGTAGAAACAGAGGGTGCTGGCCATGCGCAGGGCTTCGTGGACGTCAGTCGAGAGGTCGCAAAGGTAGAAGATGGATTGCCGTTCGGGCAGAGGAGAGTAAATCCAGAGCGTATACAGAGGTTTCCCCTCGCGCGGAAGTACGACCAGATAGGCTCCTGCTTCCTTGTAGGAAGCTCTGCCCCGGTTGTACAGGTTCAGTTTCTGGTACAGCAGGGCCTGTTCGCTGTCCGGCAGGTTCGGTAGTTTGAGTTGGGCCATGGACTGTTTTTTCTTTCGTCCAAGATACGGCTTTTTTCTGGAAAATGCAAGTCTTGGAGGCCTCCAATAGGTGTTTCCGGTTTCGGAAAATGGTTTTGGAGGCCTCCAATAGGTGTTTCCGGTTTCGGAAAATGGTTTCGGAGGCCTCCAATGGGTTTTCTCCGGTTTCGGAAAACGGTTTTGGAGGCCTCCAATGGGTGTTTCCGGTTTCGGGAAATGGTTTTGGAGGCCTCCAATGGGTGTTTTCGGTTTCGGAAAATGGTTTTGGAGGCCTCCAATGGGTTTTCTCCGGTTTCGGAACCGACCGGATGCTCTTGTGGGCCGTTTTCTTTCGTCAGAAGCGGACCATCAGCTCCAGCACCACCTTGTCCTGCTCCGACTCCTTGGCGATGCTGCCCGCGGGGTAGAAGTATTTTTCGTAGTTCAGGCGGATGTCCGTGCGGAAGGCCTTGCTGAGGCTGAAGGTGATGCCGCCCGTCAGGCGATGGCGCTTGTAGTCGGTGACGACGAGGGTGCCTGTCGCTTCGTCGCGGGTCTTGGCATCGCTTTGGTCGGTCATCATGTCGTAGCGGGCCAGGAAGGACATCTTCTGGAAGACCTTCTTCAGGGGCAGGTCGTAGTTGATGAAGGCGTCGACGGAGTGCACATCCTTGAAAGCGTTGTCCGAATACTGCTTGTAGAGGTATTCGCCTTCGATGTGGAAGCGGCCTGCCTCATAGTAGGTGCCGATGTCGTAGGAGCGCATCCATACGTCTTCGGGCTTGATGCCCTGTACGCTCAGGGTGAGGTTCAGTCCTTCGGTGGGCAGGACAATGGCTTTGGCGGAGTAGTTCACCTCCTTGTGCCACACCTTCTGGTTGATCAGCCCCGTGCCGTTGTAGAGTCCTCCTTCCAGTTTGACGGGTAGGGCTGTGGGTAGTTCGTAGCCCAGGGTAAGGCCCACGTCGCGCACGTTGCCCACCTGCTTGGCGATGAACGAACGGTTGGCGAAGTATTGCTGGTGGGGTGAGCGGTGGGCGTCGATGGTGAAGGGCACGCGCATCTGTCCGGCCGTCACCGTCAGCCCCTTGGCGGGGAAGATGCGGGCATAGGCGTCGAGCATCTTGATCTGTCCTTCGTCCGAGAGGTCTATTTCCGCCTTGTAGGCCACAATGGGCAGGATGTTGCCCGTCAGGCTGACGCGTGCGTTGCGCACCTCGAAGCGGCCGGCTCCCATGCCCGTCTGGTATTCGTACTTGGCACGGATGGTTCCGTTCACTTTGGGCAGGTAGTCTTTGGTTTCCAGCTTTTCCTTGTCGATTTTCTTCCCGTCTTCATCGTTTCCCGCGCTTTGGGCGGAGAGGGTGGACGCGGCCATCAGGGCGGCCGCCAGCAGGAGGATTGTTTTTTTCATTTTGATCGTTTGATTGTTTTTTCATTGATTTTCGGGGGCAAAGCTCGGAAATATGTGTTATGAAGATGTGTCATACATGTTTCGTTTGTGTTACAGCGATGAAAGTGCGGATATTTTTCTTATTTTTGTCCAAAATAAGAAAGAGGAGGAAATGCTGATGAAGGACTTTGCGGCCATCGATTTCGAGACGGCCAACGGCGAGCGCAGCAGCGTATGTAGCGTGGGCATCGTCATTGTGAAGGATGGAGTGGTCAGGGAGAAAATCTACCGACTGATACGTCCCTTTCCCAACTATTACAGCTATTGGAACACGCAGGTGCACGGGCTGACGCGGCAGGATACCGACCGTGCGCCTGAGTTCCCCACTGTCTGGCAAGAGGTGGCTCCGCGGCTGGAGGGACTTCCGCTGGTGGCCCACAACAGCCCCTTCGACGAGGGATGCCTGCGGGCGGCCTTTAAGGCTTTCGGTATGGGCTATCCTGACTATGCCTTCTATTGCACGTGTCGTGCCTCTCGACGTACCTTCGGGAAGCAGCTGCCCAACCACCAGCTTCAGACGGTGGCCGCCCGATGCGGCTACGACCTGACGCGCCACCACCATGCCCTGGCCGACGCCGAGGCTTGCGCCTGCATCGCTTTGGCCATTTTGTAGGCGGGGCGTGCGGAAGAATGGGCAAAAAACAGTACCTTTGCTTTCCATATAATAGAAACAACAGTTTATGAACGTACCTGAAAAGAGAGTTTTGGTGGGCATGAGCGGCGGCATAGACAGCACCGCCACGTGCCTGATGCTGCGCGAGCAGGGCTACGAGATTGTGGGCCTCACCATGTGGGTGTGGGGCGACGAGCCGGTGGAGGCACGCCGTCTGGCCGAGAGTATGGGCATCGAGCACCACGTGGCCGACGAACGCGAAGACTTCCGCCGTACCATCGTACAATATTTCATCGACGAATACCGTGCGGGACGCACGCCCAACCCTTGCGTGATGTGCAACCCGCTGTTCAAGTTCCGCATCCTGACGGAGTGGGCCGACCGCCTGGGTTGTGCCTACATCGCCACAGGCCATTATACACGCATCGAAGAACAGAATGGCAAACGCTACATCGTGGCGGGCGACGACGACAAGAAGGACCAGTCGTACTTCCTGTGGCGGCTGGGGCAGGACGTGCTGCGCCGCTGCCTCTTCCCTCTGGGCGAATACACCAAGCTGAAGGTGCGCGACTACCTGCGCAACAAGGGCTACACGCTGAAGGCCGACGAGGGCGAGAGCATGGAGGTGTGCTTCATCAAGGGCGACTATCGCGACTTCCTGCGCGAGCACAGCCCCGAGATAGATACCGAGGTGGGCAAGGGGTGGTTTGTGAATGCCGAGGGCGTGAAGCTGGGCGAGCACAAGGGCTTCCCGTACTACACCATCGGGCAACGCAAGGGGCTGGAGATAGCCTTGGGCAAGCCGGCCTACGTGCTGAAAATCAATCCGCAGAAGAACACCGTGATGCTAGGCGACGCCGAACAGCTGAAGACGCGCTACATGTTGGCCGAGCAGGACTGCCTGACGGACGAGGCGGAGGTATTCGGAAGCGACAGCCTGACGGTGCGCATCCGCTACCGCAGCCGTCCCATTCCCTGCACGGTGAGCCGTCTGGAGGACGGACGCTTGCTGGTGCACTTCCAGGAAGAGGCCTCGGCCATCGCACCCGGCCAGTCGGCGGTGTTCTACATCGGCCGTCGCGTGGTGGGTGGGGCATTCATCGCTTCGCAACGGGGAATTGGGATGTATGTAGAAAATGGATAATGGAAAATTGGAAATGATATGAAACGAATGATTGGTTTATTGGCCTGCACTCTGGCCGTCCTGTCGGCGGGTGCGCAACAGGATACGCTGAAGTTCCGCATCTGCTTGAAGGACAAGGCGGCTACAGAATACTCCTTGCAATGTCCTGAAGAATTTTTGTCTGCGAAGGCTTTGGAACGTCGCCATCGTCAGGGGCTGGAGGTGGACTCCACCGACCTACCTGTGTGCCGCAGCTATGTGGACGAGATACGGCGGCAGGGAGTGAACATCGTGGTGACGGGCAAGTGGGAGAACTTTGTGACGGTGTCGTGCAACGATTCGTCGGCCATCGGCCGTATCGCCGCCCTGCCTTTCGTACGCTCCACCGAACGGGTGTGGATGCGTCCTGCCAAGGAGGTGGTGACGCCCCAACGCGACTCGCTGGTGAACCGTCCCGAAAAGCATCCTGAGAGTTACTACGGTGCAGGTGCTGCACAGATTCAGCTGAGTCATGGCGACAAGCTGCACGAGGCAGGTTTCCGCGGACAAGGGATGACCATTGCCGTCATCGACGCGGGTTATCACAACGCCGACCGCATCACGGCCTTCGACATGAACCGCGTGCTGGGCGTGAAGGACTTTGTCAATCCCCGTGCCGATATCTTTGCCGAGCAGAGCCACGGCATGGCCGTGTGGTCGTGCATGGGATTGAACCGTCCGGAGGTGATGGTGGGTACCGCTCCCGAGGCTTCCTACTGGTTGTTGCGTAGCGAGGACGACTACTCCGAGAACCTGGTGGAGCAGGACTACTGGTCGGCCGCCGTCGAGTTTGCGGACAGTGTGGGCGTGGACGTCATCAATACTTCGCTGGGCTACTATGAATTCGACGACAAGCAGAAAAACTATGAATACCGCCAGCTGGACGGCTGTTACGCACTGATGTCGCGCCAGGCTTCGCATGTGGCCGACAAGGGTATGGTGCTGGTATGCAGCGCGGGCAATGCGGGAGCCGGTTCGTGGAAGAAAATCACTCCTCCGGGCGATGCCGACAACGTGCTGACCGTGGGAGCGGTGGGCAAGAATGGCGTGCTGGCTTCTTTCTCGTCCATCGGTAATACGGCGGACGGCCGCATCAAGCCCGACGTGGTGGCCGTGGGCTACAAGGCCGACGTGATGGGTACCGACGGTAATCTGCGCCAGGCCAACGGTACTTCGTTCGCCTCGCCCATTATGTGTGGCATGGTGGCTTGTCTGTGGCAGGCCTGCCCCAAGCTGACGGCCAAAGAGGTGATTGAACTGGTACGCCGTTCGGGCGACCGCGCCGCTTATCCTGACAATATTTATGGTTATGGCGTGCCCGACCTTTGGAAGGCTTATCAGGAATATCTGTCCCAATCCCGCTGACCATGGACGCTTTATCCCTATACGACCTTAACGCCCTGGTGCGTCGCTGCCTGGAGCAGTGTCTGCCCGATGAGTATTGGGTACAGGCCGAGCTGAGCGAGGTGCGCACGCATCCTGCTACGGGTCATTGCTACGTGGAGTTCGTGCAGAAGGATCCGCGGGGCAACAACCTCGTGGCCAAGGCGCGTGGCGTTATCTGGAGCAACGTCTTCCGCCTGCTCCGTCCTTACTTCGAGGAGAGCACGGGGCAGGCTTTCGAGGCGGGCATCAAGGTGCTGGTGCAGGTCAGCGTCTCTTTCCACGAACTCTACGGCTTCAACCTGACCGTGCATGACATCGATCCCACCTATACGCTGGGCGACATGGCGCGCCGCCGCCGCGAGATACTGAAGCAGCTCGAGGACGAGGGCGTGCTGACGCTGAACAAGGAGTTGCCCATGCCCGTGCTGCCCCGGCGGGTGGCCGTCATCTCTTCGCCCACGGCGGCGGGTTATGGTGACTTCCGCCATCAGTTGGAGCACAATCCGCGGGGCTATGCCTTCCAGGTGACTCTCTTTGCCGCCGCCATGCAGGGCGACCGTGTGGAGGCATCCATCCTCGAGGCGCTGGATGCCATCAACAGCCGGGTGGAGCAGTTCGATGTGGTGGTCATCATCCGTGGCGGAGGCGCCACGTCCGACCTTTCATGCTTCGACACCTACCTGCTGGCCGCCGCCTGTGCCCAGTTTCCTTTGCCCATCATCACCGGCATCGGGCACGAACGCGACGACACTGTGCTCGACTCCGTGGCCCACGTCCGTGTGAAGACCCCGACCGCCGCCGCCGAATACCTCATCGCCCGTATGGATGAGGCTGCCGACCGCCTGAACGAACTGGCCGTCCGCCTGCACGAAGGTGTGACCGCCCGCCTGGAGCAGGAGCGCCGGCGCCTGTACCAATGCCGTAACCGCATCCCCGCGTCGGCCGTCCGCCGCGTGTCGTCCGCTCAGTTGGAGCTGCTCACCGCCCGCAAAGACCTGCACCGCTCCGTGGAGACGCTGCTGGCACGCCACCGCCATCGGCTGGAGCTGTTCCGCCAGCGCCTGGCTGACGCTTCGCCCGAGAAACTCCTGGCCCGTGGCTACAGCCTGACGCTGAAGGACGGGCGTGCCGTGAAGGACGCCTCCCGGCTGCACGAGGGCGACGTGCTGGTGACGCAGGTTCATAAGGGAACATTCACTTCCATTGTAAAAAACATCAAATAGCAATCAAGATATGCCCGTACCCAAGAAAAAAGAAACCTACTCGCAGGCTATGGCCCGCCTGGAAAAGATTGTCAACCAGATTGACAACAACGAACTGGAGATAGACCAGCTGGCCGAAAAAATTAAGGAAGCCAACGAAATCATCGCCTTCTGCGAGAGCAAACTGACGAAAGCCGACCGGGAAATCGAAAAAATACTGGCCGAAAAGCAAGAAAGTGAAGAATAAAGAGTATTTTTGTTGCAAGTTGTACTATAGGAATACTCAAAATACAAAAGATATGAAAGAAATTGATTGGTCCAATCTGTCCTTCGGATACATGAAGACAGACTACAACGTGAGAATTTACCATCGTAACGGTCAGTGGGGCGAGCTGGAAGTATGCAGCGAGGAAACCATCCCCATGCACATGGCAGCCACCTGTCTGCACTACGGACAGGAAGCCTTCGAGGGCCTGAAAGCCTTCCGTGGCAAGGACGGCAAGGTGCGCATCTTCCGCTTGGAGGAAAATGCTGCCCGTCTGCAGTCTACCTGCCGCGGCATCCTGATGCCCGAACTCTCAACCGAACGCTTTCGAGAAGCCGTGCTCAAGGTTGTGAAGCTGAACGAACGCTTCATCCCGCCCTACGAGAGCGGCGCGTCGCTCTATATCCGTCCGTTGCTGGTGGGCACCGGCGCACAGGTAGGCGTGAAACCCGCCAATGAGTACCTGTTCCTGATTTTCGTCACGCCTGTAGGTCCGTACTTCAAGGGCGGATTTGCCACCACTCCCTACGTCATCACGCGCAAATACGACCGTGCGGCTCCGCTCGGTACCGGTACGTTCAAGGTGGGCGGTAACTACGCAGCCAGCCTCCGTGCCAGCAAGGAAGCCCACGAGGGCGGCTACTCTGCTGAGTTCTACCTCGACGCCAAGGAGAAGAAATACATGGACGAATGTGGTGCCGCCAACTTCTTCGGCATCAAGAACAACACCTACATCACGCCGCTGTCCACCTCCATCCTGCCCAGCATCACCAACAAGAGCCTGATGCAGCTGGCCGAGGACATGGGCCTGAAGGTAGAACGTCGTCCCATCCCCGAAGAAGAGCTGGCTACGTTCGAGGAAACCGGTGCCTGCGGTACGGCCGCCGTCATCAGCCCCATCCAGCGCATCGACGACCCCGAGAACAACCGTTCCTATGTTATCTCGAAGGACGGCAAGCCGGGTGAAATCAGCTCCAAGCTCTATCACAAGCTGCGTGCCATCCAATATGGTGACGAGCCCGACGTACACGGCTGGGTAACCATCGTAGAATGACAGGCGTGAACGGAGACATCCAGATAACGACCCTCGTCGAGAACGTTGTTTACGGCAAGGGATTGCAGGGAGAGCATGGGCTTTCCCTGCTTGTTGAGGTAGGGGACCGCAAGGTGCTGTTCGATACGGGAGCATCCGATCTTTTCATCCGCAACGCGCGGCTGATGGGCATCGACCTGCGCGAGGTGGACTATCTGGTCCTTTCGCACGGACATCGTGACCATACGGGCGGCCTGCACCATTTCCTGCGGCTGAACGAACGCGCCGCGGTGGTGTGCAAGCGCGAAGCCTTGCGCCCCAAGTTCAAGGATGAGCGCGAGAACGGCCTGATGCACCCCGAAACCCTCGACACCACCCGCTTCCGCTTTGTGGACGAGACGGAGGAACTCCTGCCGGGCGTCTTCGTCTTTCCCCGTCTGCCCATAGCCGACGAGGAAGATACCCACTTCGACCGTTTCTACACGCTGGCCGACGGAGAACGGTGCCCTGACCGTTTCGACGACGAACTGGCGCTGGTGATGAAGCGCGGACGCGACGTGGCCGTGCTGAGTGCCTGCTCGCACCGCGGCATCACCAACATCCTCCGCACGGTGCTGGACACCTTCCCCGACGCCGGTCTCAGGCTGGTGCTGGGCGGCTTCCACATCCGCACGTGTGGGGCAGGGAAGAACGAAGTGATAGCCCGCTACCTGGCCGACCACCTGCCGCAACGGCTGGGTGTGTGCCATTGTACGGGCATCGACCAATATGCATTGTTTCATCAAATCTTCGCCGGCCGGCTGTTCTACAACTACACCGGTTGGGTGGAGACTTTCTAAATTATGGGAAAAGGAAAATTAGCCAAGTTTGCAGATATGCGGGATTACCCGCACGTGTTTGAATACCCCTATTCGGTTGTGGACGATGTCCCCTTCGACATGAAGGGCCACTGGGGCGAGAGGTTCTTCAAGAACGACCGCCCCATCGTGCTCGAACTGGGTTGTGGGCGCGGAGAATACACCGTCGGCCTGGGCCGCCTCTTCCCCGGGAAGAACTTCATCGGGGTGGACATCAAGGGAGCGCGCATGTGGACGGGAGCCACCGAATCGCTCCAGGCAGGCATGACCAACGTTGCCTTCCTGCGTACCCAGATTGAGATCATCGACCGCTTCTTCGCACCGGGCGAGGTGAGCGAGATATGGCTCACCTTCTCCGACCCGCAGATGAAGAAGGCCACCAAGCGCCTGACGTCTACCTACTTCATGGAACGCTACCGCCGATTTCTCGTGGATGGCGGACGGGTGCACCTCAAGACGGACAGCAACTTCATGTTCACCTACACCCGCTGCATGGTGGAGCACAACCACCTGCCCGTGGAAGTGATGACCGAAGACCTCTACCATTCCGGCATGGCCGACGAGATACTTGGCATCCGCACCTACTACGAGCAGCAGTGGCTGGACCGCGGGCTCCACATCAAGTACCTCCGCTTCCGCCTGCCGCACGAGGGCACGCTCGCCGAGCCCGACGTGGAAATCGAGCTGGACGACTACCGGAGCTACAACCGCAGCAAGCGGAGCGGGCTTCAGACGTCAAAATAAATTACCGCCAGGGTTTTCCTCTGATGCCTTCCTGTAACAGGTTGGTAATCAGTGGTGTATGGGGAGAAAGACAAAGGCGCCACCTTTGGTAGGCAAACTCCCCACCTTTGATAGGCAAAGGTGCCACCTTTGATAGGCAAACTCCCCACCTTTGGTTGGCAAAGGTGCCGGCCGGGGCTGAAAACTGTAGAATTGTAAAAATTGAATACTATATAGATTATGACGCTTTATCCGAAACTCATTCTCGACGCACTGGCCACCGTGCGCTATCCGGGCAACGGCAAGAACCTTGTCGAAGCCGAAATGGTGGCCGACAACCTGCGCATCGACGGCATGAAGGTCAGCTTCTCGCTCATCTTCGAGAAGCCCACCGATCCCTTCATGAAGTCCATGCTGAAATCGGCCGAGACGGCCATCCATACCTATGTGTCGCCCGATGTGGAAGTGACGATCAGTACCGAAAGCCGCCAGGCCGCCCGTCCCGAACCGGGCAAGATGTTGCCACGCGTGAAGAACGTCATTGCCGTATCCAGCGGCAAGGGTGGTGTGGGCAAGAGTACCGTAGCCGCCAACCTGGCCGTGGCCCTCGTGAAGCTGGGCTACAAGGTCGGCCTGCTCGATGCCGACATCTTCGGTCCCTCCGTCCCCAAGATGTTCCAGGTGGAAGACGCCCGTCCCTATGCCGAGCGCATCGACGGCCGCGACCTCATCATTCCCATCGAGAAGTATGGCCTGAAGCTCCTTTCCATCGGCTTCTTTGTCAACCCCGAGCAGGCTACCTTGTGGCGTGGCGGCATGGCCAGCAACGCCCTGAAGCAGCTTGTGGGCGACGCCGACTGGGGCGACCTGGACTACTTCATCCTCGACACTCCTCCGGGTACCAGTGACATCCACCTGACGCTGCTCCAGACGCTCGCCATCACGGGCGCCGTCATCGTCAGCACGCCGCAGCAGGTAGCCTTGGCCGACGCACGCAAGGGCGTAGACATGTACACCAACGACAAGGTGAACGTACCTATTCTGGGACTGGTGGAGAATATGGCATGGTTTACTCCCGCCGAACTGCCGGAGAACAAGTATTACATTTTCGGTAAGGATGGTTGCAAGCAACTGGCCGAGGAATTGAAGGTGCCTTTGCTGGGCCAGATCCCCATTGTGCAGAGCATTTGTGAGAGCGGTGACAAGGGTACGCCCGTGGCTCTCGATTCGGACACCGTCACCGGCCGCGCCTTCCTGCAGCTGGCTGCTGCCGTGGTGCGTCAGGTAGACAAGCGCAATATCGAGATGGAACCTACACGGATTGTGCAGGTGAAGAAATAAGCATTCACCACAGAGCAACGGGGCGTTTTCTGATTCACCACAGATTGCCCGGATTGACACAGATGTTTATATAATCTGTGATAATCTGCGTAATCTGTGGTGAATGCGTGTTAGGACGCCCTTGTCCTCTGTGGTGAACTAATTTATGTAAAGAGAGAATTTCCTATTGCAGGCGGAACACGACCGGGAAGGTGTATTTCACGTTCACGGGCTTGCCGTCCTTGGTGCCGGGTATCCAGTCGGGCATGGTGCCGGTGACGCGCAGGGCTTCCGCATCCAGGCTGGGGGCGACGCCCTGGACGATTTTGGCGTTGGTCACCTTGCCTTCGGTGTTGATGATGACCGATACTACCACTCGTCCCTGTATGTTATTGGTGTGGGCTTCGGCCGGATAGCGGATGTTCTTGCTGAGGTGTTGCATCAGTCCCGTCATGCCGCCGGGAAATTCGGGCATCTTGTCCGAAACTTCATATACTTCGCCCGTCACGGGGGCGTCGGGGTTTCGGTAGCCTACTACTATCATCTCGTCTATCTTGTCCACCGGTTCGGGCGTCAGGCGGAACATGACGGGGACGGTGTATCTCACGTTGACCGGTTCGCCTTTCTGCGTGCCCGGTTTCCACTTGGGCATGCTGCTGATGACGCGTATGGCTTCGGCGTCCAGGTTGGGATCGACGCCTCGCAGGATGCCTACGTTCCCGATGCTTCCGTCCTTGCCGACCACAAACTGCACGGTGACGCGTCCCTGCGTCCCGGCCTTATGGGCCGCTTCGGGGTAGCGTATGTTGGCGGACAGGTACTTCATCAGTCCCGGCATGCCTCCGTCGGGGAATTCCGGCATGTTTTCTACGACTTCATAGACATCGGCGTCTGTCACGTTGGGCTTGATAATCTTTACCGGTATTAGTTTAATAACCATGTTGTCAGGATCCATCTTGGCCAATTCCGTAGTCCTGCACATCCATGCCAACGTCTTACCGTCTTTGCCAGTATATTCAAACAGGATATCTGCTTTGGAGGAAGTCTCCACCCGAAACTCTCCTTTGTCGTTGACTGTACTTGTGGTCATTGACTGATACTTTTGGTCGATGATGATTTTTACGTCGCCCAGCGGATTGCCCGCTTCGTCCACGATCTTTCCTTTGTACGTTACCTTGTCAGACTTCTCCTGCTGGAGCTCTTTTGTTCCTTGTTCGTCGGCAAGAATAAGAGGATTGTCCGGCATGACAATTGTTTTTTCATGATTTTCTCCCCATTCTTCCGGTTTGACTTGCACAATTTGTTTTCTTTCAGAGTTGACCAGGGAAAAACCGATAATGTCGTTGGAACCGGCTTCGAACGAGAAGCTACCGTCTGCCTCGCTACGGGCATTTATTTGTCTGAATTCCGAATTTTCGCCTTGTGTCAATGCCAGTATTTCCACGCCTTCCAGCGGGCGGCCTTTGGAATCTTCCACAACTCCCGTGTAAGTCACCGTCTTGTTGCTCATGGCAGGCGCGACGGCCTCGATGACTTCGGTTGTAATCTTCTGTGTGGCGCGTGCCACGGCCTCGATGTTGCTGACGATCATCAGCAGGGCGGCCAGCGGGAGGAACATCAGGTATTTGGTTCTCCCTATTGCTCGGGTTCTTCGTTTGTTCATCATAATGATACGCTTTTTTAAGGGTAAAACATTGAAACTGTTATAGATGGTTGCTGCAGCCTTATGATGTGACAAACCCAACAGGTGGTATTGGTAGGTGCGGGAGTCGTGGCCGGTCTCCAGGACTTTTTCATCGGCCATGTACTCCAGGTTGGTGCGTATTTCCCGCTTCATGAGCCAGGTAAAGGGGTTGAACCAGCAGATGATGCATGCCAGTTCGCCCGTCAGCACGTCGATGGAGTGCCATTGGCGGGCATGGGTGCGCTCGTGGGTCAGAATCTCGTGCAGCTCGTCGCCGGTGTGGGCGTCGGGGCAGACGAATATCCAGCGGAAGAACGAGAAGGGGCCTTCTGCGCGGGGCAGGAGGTGTACGGTGGTGCCGTCTATCTTCTGCGTGGGGCAGCGGCGTGCCAGGCGGACGATGCCAGCCAGCTGGAAGAGGAAGCGCAGGGCCAGCAGGGCGGCCACGAGCCAGTAGGCGAAGACGATGCCGTCGGCCATCAGTTGCCGCCAGTCCGTTTCGGGCTGCGGCGTCAGGGTCAGTTCGGGCAGCACCACGGCGGCGTAGAGGTCGGCCATGGCTGCCATCGGCTCCTGCTGCACAATCCACTGCTGGATGTCGAGCAGCGGCACGGCGGCCGATACGGCGAAGAAGCAGAGCAGGGCCGTCCGCCGCCAGGCGAAGAACGTGTCCTTGTAGAAGAACAGCCGGTAGAAGGCGTAGAATAGGGCTATCGCCACGTTGATTTTCAGAAAATAGACCATATCTTTTAATTAAAAATGAAGAATTAAGAATGAAGAATTAAGAATGTGGCGGATGAAGAACTTTTCTTGTGCGATGGAGAAATTCTTCATTTGTCCGCAAGGCGGACATTCTTCATTCTTCATTGAAAAGGAATTTTTCACTTTTCCTTTCCTTTCTCAATCATCTCAATTATGTCTTTCAAGTCGTTGGCCGAAATCTTCTGCTCCTTGGCGAAGAACGAGACCATCTCCTTGTACGAATTGGCAAAGTAGTTGCGGACGAAGCCGCTCATGAACGTCCGCTTGTATTCGCTTTCGCGGATGAGCGGGGTGTAGCGGTAGGTGTTTCCCACGCGGCTGGGCTTCACGTAGTGCTTTCGTTCGAGGTTTTTCACAATCGAGGCCACGGTGGTGTAGGGCGGCTTCGGTTCGGGGAATTCGGCGAGGATGTCCTTCACGTAGCAGGACTCCAGCTTCCAGATGTACAACATCACTTCTTCTTCTTGTCTTGTCAATTTTTCCATGGAATACAGTTTTAGTTTGAATTCTATACAAAGCTACGAATATTTCGTAATATTTCAATAGGCAGAAGGTTAATAAGTTTAAAAGGATAGGAATTATTTGTCTTCGGGCGGGCAGCCAAAAACTTTTGGGAGGGTTTCCGCGGGCTCGGACGGGCAGCCAAAAACTTTTGGGAAGGTTCCCGAGTGCTCGGACGGGTCGCCAAAAATTTTAGGGAGGGTTTCCGAAGGCTCGGACAGGTCGCCAAAAACTTTAGGGAGGGTTTCCGAGGTCTCGGACGGGTCGCCAAAAACTTTTGAGAGGGTTTCAGAGTGTTCGGAGGGCAGCCAAAAACTTTTGGGAAGGCTTCCGAGGTCTCGGAGGGGCTGCCGAAAACTTTTGGGAAGGCGTTTCCGCCGTCACTCACCGCGCAGGGCTTTGTAGCGCCTGTAGGCTTCGATGACGTGACGGCGGCTTTGCAGGATCTGCCAGCGGTAGACGAGGCAGGTGGTCAGGAAGTAAATGCCGGTTTGCAGCCAGAGGGCCTGGTATTCCCACTGCACTTCGTTCAGTGTGGCCCCCATGCTGTTGATGCGCACGTAGCCGTTGATGCCGAAGGTCGACGGGAACAGGTACGAGAAGTAGCGCCAGAAGGGCGGGATGGCCGAGGCGGGCCACGAGATGCCCGAAAGGAACAGCAGCGGTACGGAGGTGAAGACGAACAGCAGCATGCACGTCTCGCGGTTGCGGATGGCGATGGAGGCCGTCATGGCGAAGAAGATGCAGGCGCTCAGGTAGGGCAGGGTGAACAGGATGAGTTCGCCCGGCAGGGCTATCTGGTTGAGGCTGAAGAGCCAGGGTACGACGCAGAGCACGTAGGCCGACACCAGTGCATACACCAGGAAGTAGCTCAGTCCCTTGCCCATGACGATGCGCAGCGTGCCGTTGTAGTGGCGGTTGATGGGCACGAGGTCGCGGAACTGGTTCTTCTCGCGGGCCGTTCCGGCCGAGAGGCCGATGCCCAGCAGCAGTGTCTGCTGGATGATGAGCATCAGCACGGCGGGTATCAGGAAGGCGGCAAAGCCGTTGGTGGGGTTGTACAGCGCCACGTCCTTGTATTCGATGGGGTAGGCCGTCACCTCGTCCTGGCGGTCGGTGGTGTTGCCGGCGCGGGCTATCTTGATTTCCGTGTTCATCTCGAGCGACACTTCGGTGTTAGCGCTCAGCATGGCCTTGTAGTACATCAGTCCGCTCATGTCGCAAAAGATGCTCACCTGCGTCTGCCGTCCGGCGGCAATGTCGTCGCTGAAGGTTTCGGGTAGGTAGACAATGCCGTAGGCGTCGCGGTTGCGCAGGGCGAGCTTGGCTTCCTCCATGTCGGCGCAGTGGGCCACGACACGGATGTCGGGGCTGGCGTCGAGCATCCGCACGTACTGTCGGCTCAGCGTGCTGCGCGAGTCGTCCACCACTACGGCGGGCACGTCGCGCAGCGTCTCGTTGGTGTAGATGAACGAGTAGATCAGCGGGTAGACCAGCGGTACCAGGATGAAGAAAATCAGTACCCCCTGGTCGCGGAAGGTCGTGCGGAATTCCTGCCGCCAGATGTAGAACAGGTCGTAGACGCCCTGTCTGATATGTTGTTTGAAAGTCTGTTTCTTTTTCATCACGGTACGTATTTATAGTAAATGAGGGCTGCCTTCAGCCGGTGGACGATGAAGAACGGCAGCATCATGAACAGCAGCAGGGCCACGTAGTTGGTCCATGAATAGATCATCGGATACCCGTTCAGCGCCTGGTCCACGTAGATCAGGAAGTAGTGGCGCAGCGGGAAGAGGTTGGCCAGCGCCTGCAGTGTGGGGTGCATGCCCATGGCCGGGAACGACAGGCCGCACATCGAGAACGACAGCACGCCCCATAGCGAAGCGAAGCTCAGCCCCAGGCGCAACGTAGGTAGCACGCCTATCATCAGCACACCCATGCCCTGCGAGGCCAGCACGAGGCACAGGGTGGCAAAGAGCATTGGCAGGATGCCGCTGTTGCAGGGGAAGTGCAGGAAGCCGTAGAGGTAGACGTTGTAGAGGATGCCCATCAGGAAGAAGACGACGGTGTGGGGCAGGAGCTTGCCGGCCAGCGATATCCAGATGGAGTTGTTGCCCGTGCGCAGCCACTGGCGGGCGGTGCGGTCCTTGATTTCCACGCCGATGGAGAATACCGTCACCATGAAGATGAGCAGCATCAGCACGCCCGGCGCGAACGTGTTGTTCAGGTAGACCGAATAGTTGATCCACGGATTGTTCAGCGGATGTGTGTCGATGACGATGGGCTGCAGGAATCCCATGGCCTGGTCTTCCGTCGCTCCCTTGGCGTAGAGCACCGAGCGGGCGGCGGCTCCAGAGGCCAGTTCGCTCATCATCTTCATGTCCTTGTAGAGCAGAGAGCCGGCAATGAGCAGCGTGTTGTTGGTGTAGAACGACACCTTGGGCTGCCGCTGGGCCTGCGCTTTGGAGGTAGTCCCTTCTGGAATGTAGTAGAAGCCGTAGATGTCGCCCCGCTGCATGGCCTGGCGTGCCTCGGTCACGTTGGGGTAGTGGGCCACGACGGCCGTCTGTTCGAAGGCGTCGAGGTTGCGCACCAGTTGCCGCGAGGTGGTCGTCATGTCTTCGTCCACCATGCCCACCGGCATGTTCTGAGGCAGCCCCGAGTCCATCAGCGTGGTGAAGAACACGTAGCAGAACAGCGGTGCCACTACCATGCAGAACAGGTAGAGCGGACGGGAGACGAGGCGCTTTCCTTCACGCTTCATCACGTTCCACAAGGCTTTGTATTTCGTTGCGTTCATTTCGATAATTGATAATTGAGAATTGAAGATTGAAAATGGGAGTAATCTTCATTCCTAATTCTTCATTTTTCCAGTACCACGCTCATGCCCGGCCGCAGTCCGTCGACTTTCTCCACTGGGCTGGCCTTCACTTCGAACGTCTTCAGGTCGAACTGGCCGGTGGTCTTCGTGGCTTTCCAGGCAGCGTAGGTGCCCAGGTCCTTCATATAGTACACTTTCAGACGGATGTCACGGTCCAGTGCCGGTACGTAGGCTTCAAACTCTGTACCCACGGTCAGTCCCTTCAGCAGGTCCTCGCGTACGTTGAAGCTCACCCACATGTCCTCCATCACGGCGATGTTCATGATGGGCGCTCCTGTGCCTACCAGTTCGCCCACCTTGGGGAAGATCTCCGAAACCTCTCCCGCCGTCTGGGCAATGAGGTATGTCTCGGCGATGTACGATTGTACTTCGGCTACGGCTCCGCGTGCACGTTGAACCAAAGCTGCTGCAGCTGCCTTGTCTTCGCGCTCGGCACCGTTCTTGGCCATGTCATACTGCGATTTGGCAGCCTTTTCCGTAGCGATGGCGGCGTCGCGCTGTGCTGTCACCTCGTCCAGCTTCTGTGCCGACATCACTCCCTGATCGTACAGGTTCTTCACGCGTTTGTACGATTTTTCGGCAATGGTCACGCCGGCACGTGCTTTCTGCCACATTTCATAGGCGCCCTGGATCTGCTCCTGGCGTGCTCCTTTGATAGCCTTTTCGTTTTGTGCCTGTGCAGCGGCTTCGGCCGCCTGTGCCTGTTCCAGCTTGGCTTGTACGTCAGGCGCTTCCAGTAGTGCGAGCGTATCGCCTGCCTTCACTTGTTGTCCCTCTTTTACGCGGAATTCCAAGATGCGTCCCGGCACCTTGCTCGATACGCGGTATTCGTTGACGTCTGCTTGTCCTTGGACGATTTCCGGCCCTTTGTGAAGCATGAAGAAACCTACCAGGGCCACTACTGCGATGACGCCTACCAGTGTCAGGAAGGCCAGCAGCATGTTACTGTTTTGCGATTTTGTATCCATTTCGATAATTGATAATTTTATAATTGATAATTGAGAATTGATAATACTTCATTCTCCATTTTCAATTCTCCATTGATGTAAGTTCTCCCGTAGCTTTCTTCAGATAGAGATCCGTCAGTTTCACGTCTATTTGGGCATCTATCTTCTCAGATTGGGCGGAAAGCCAAGCTGTGTGAGCTTCTAATACATTGCTGGCAGGGATTACTCCTTCCTCGAAGCCCAAGGTGGCGTAGCGCAGATTTTCATCTGCTTTTTCAAGGTTCTTTTCAGCCATTACCAGTTTTTTGGCTGCTTCGTTCACCTTGAAGGCGGACTGGCTTACCTGTAACTGGATTTTTTCTTTCGCCTCTTCCAGCTGATAGCGTGCGATGTTGGCTTCTGCCTTGGCTGCTTTCACCTTATTGATACCTTCGCCCCAGTGCCATAAAGGAACTGATACCATGACACCTACATTCCACATGCCTTTGAACTTCTTTTCGAAGCTATTCAATACGGACGGATTGGTAGCCATGTAGCTTCCCATCAGGGCGATGGAAGGTAGCATTTCCGAACGGGTTACGTTCACCTTTTGCTCATAGATTTTGGATGCCAGTTCCAAGCTACGGACTTCAGGGCGTATGGCATAAACACTTTCCATATTGATTTGGTTGCTAGCTATTCCGGCTTCTTTCAGGTTTTCTTCCCGTTCGTCCTCCAATACGATATCCGTCGTCAGGTCCAGTCCGCACAGTTGGCATAACAACATGCGCGACAGACTTAGCCCATCGTCCACTTTGGTCAGCGTCATTTCCGCTTCGTTAACTTTCACCTTCACTGACAGGCCATCGGCTTTTGTCGCTACTCCTTCGTTGATCATTTTGTCTACATCGCTTTCCAATTTCTTCAGCAATTCCAGATATCCTTCAGCCAGCTTCTTTTTGTGTACCAATGATACAACCTGCCAGTAGGCCTGGTCAGTGTTCAGTATCACTTCCTGCATGCCTGTGCTGTGCTGTTGGCGTGCCAGTTCTTCGGCATATTTGGTTATTTTATTGTAGGCTCGTATTTTTCCACCCATGTATAGGGGCTGTGTCAGGGTAATGGCGCCGACATACATGTTTCGTGTATCAGTGCGGAAAGCATCTACTAAAGAACTTCCTACCTGATTTAACGGACCTGCCAGGTCTACACTTCCAAAAGCCTGTAACAGCTGCATGAATTGTGGGTTTTGTAGCAGGCCTGGGTTTTGTGCAATCATGTTTTGTACTCCATTCTGCAAAGCACCGCTCAGGTTGGTACCGATATTGGATAAAGCATCTTTCTGTGCATCACTCAGCAGTGATATTTCCTTCTGATTACGGATGTAGGCACCTGTTGCATCGAACTTAGGTAAATAATTTGCAAAAGCAGCCTTTTTCTGATAGTGTGCGGCGTTAATCTTCTCCTGGCTTATCAATAGCTCCTTGTTGTTGGCCATTGCTAATGCACGACAACTATCCAGGCTCAAGACCTGTTGTGCGCCTACTACATAGACCGATAAGCTTAATAAGGTGGAACATAAGAACTTTTTCATTGCATTCATACGCTATATCGCTTTTATTTTGATTGCCGAAACAGTCGGCAATGATTGCATAAACAACAATGCAAAGATAAAAAAGTTCTGTATACAGGTTTAAAAAAAACTGTTAACTTACGTTTTTGTGATAAAGCAAAGGGATAAAGCAGGACTTCTTTCTCGAAAGTCTTGCTTTATCCCTTTATGGTTGGTTGAGGATTCTTTAGGTTTTTATTTGAGTGAAAAACTTTGCGAGCCAATTAAGATTCCATCCGCAAAGATGTCGACACGGTAATTGCCTGCATATAGATATTCTTCTACATTCCAATATACTGTGACCGCTTGTTCTTCGCCTGTGTATTCAATGTATTTCTTGATGGAATAAGTCAGGTTTCGATTTTCGTATTTGAATGTATTTGCCTCGCTTTTGGTCAGTACTCCATTATCAGGTTTGGTGATGCGCAGATACAATGTCTTTTCACCCGTTTCAGCTGTGATATTTTTCACGATGCTGAAATCTATTTTGAATTTTACCACATTCTTCACCTTATCTGTTTCGCGTCCGCGCTTGTTTTGTGCCTCAATGCGAATATTGGTTACGTCAAGCTGTGCAGCTAATGCGACTTTTTCATTCAATGTCTTTTTCTCTTTAGACAGGCTGGTTATCTGTCGGGAGGCATCGTTATATTTGCGTGTTACGTCTTTGATTACTTCTTGCTGGCGGGCAGTCAGCTGGTTGAGTGAGTCGATCTGATTGATATAACTGATCATGACTTTTCTCAAGCTGGCCAATTCTTTTTTCAGTCGGCGTATTTCTGATGCATTGCTGCTTTTTACTGTCCTTAATTCTTCCAAGAGGCGTTGTGTTTTCAATTGTTCTTGTTCCAACAGAACGGAAAGCGAATCGTTTGAAATTGTCAGTTTCAATTCGTCATATTGTTGTGCGAAGCGAGTGTATTCGTTTTCCAAATCTTCTTTTTCCAATTCGAATTCTTGTACCAATTCTTTGTTGGTCGTTTTTTCCATAACCAATAATGTGGTTACTCCTATCAGTAGTAGGACGAGGGCGCTTCCTATGATAATCAGTGATTTGTTTTTATTCATTGTTTTGATTTGCTTATTGTTATCATTGTTTTTTTGCTTTTCCAGCTATCCATTTATACATTTTCAACTTATTGTTTATTACAGGGGGCAAAAATAGGAATTAATTGTCAATTTGTTAACATTACTTGGAAGGTAAATGTTCATTTAACTAAAATTATTATGGAAAAATTTCTTTAATTGATAGTCTCGTCGTACTTTTGCACTGTCTTAAACAACTTTAAATAAAAGAATTAATTATGTCAAAAGTAACCGTAGTAGGTGCCGGTAATGTAGGTGCTACATGTGCTAATGTGTTGGCTTTTAATGAAGTGGCCGACGAGGTGGTAATGCTGGACGTAAAAGAAGGCGTTTCAGAAGGTAAGGCAATGGATATGATGCAGACAGCTCAGTTGCTGGGCTTTGATACGGTAATTACCGGCTGCACCAATGATTATGAGAAGACTGCCAATTCTGATGTTGTTGTCATCACTTCAGGTATTCCTCGCAAGCCAGGAATGACTCGTGAAGAACTGATCGGCGTTAATGCTGGTATTGTTAAGTCAGTAGCAGAAAATATCTTGAAATATTCTCCTAATGCTATTTTGGTCGTTATTTCCAATCCGATGGATACGATGACTTATTTGGCTCTGAAGTCTCTTGGCTTGCCTAAGAACCGTATTATTGGTATGGGTGGCGCATTGGATAGCTCACGTTTCAAATATTTCCTGTCTCAGGCTTTGGGTTGCAATGCTAATGAGGTAGAAGGAATGGTGATCGGCGGACACGGCGATACGACTATGATTCCTTTGGCACGCTTGGCTACTTATAAAGGACAGCCTGTAAATACCCTTTTGAGCGAAGAAAAATTGAATGAGGTCGTTGCCGCTACAATGGTAGGTGGTGCTACTCTGACTAAATTGCTGGGTACGTCGGCTTGGTATGCACCAGGTGCTGCAGGAGCGTATGTCGTAGAGTCTATTTTGCACAACCAGAAGAAGATGATTCCTTGCTCTGTATATCTGGAAGGCGAATATGGCGAAAGCGATATCTGTATCGGTGTTCCTGTTATTTTGGGTAAAAATGGCATTGAGAAGATTGTTGAGCTGGAACTTACTGAGGATGAAAAGGCGAAGTTCGCTGCCAGCGCTGCTGCTGTCCACAAGACAAATGCTGCTCTGAAAGAAGTGGGTGCGCTTTAATTTAGTTTTTTATAAATATACATGGCCTTGTAACTTCTGAAAGGAAGTTATGAGGCTTTTTTCGTTTTTTTACTTGTTTGATTGTTCGTTTAAAAAAATGGACTATTTTTGTGGAAAGAAGCAGGTTGAAAGGTAGATATTTATGAAGAGAGTTTTAATAAAAGGGCAGGTCGTATGGATATTAAGCTTCGTGATTGCCTTGTTGGCGTGTTGTGCCGAAGGGGAGAAGAGAGAGAAAGTTTCTGAACAGGATGCTTTTCAGGCTTTTTTTGCCAATCATAGTGACTCTATCTCTGTCGCTCCCCGTTGGATGAGAGCGGAGGCACTGAGGCGAATGAATGAAGCAGAAGATAGTCTTGTGAAGTATAATTACCTGTCTTTGACGCTGAAAACTTATCTGATGACTTCACAAATTGATTCAGCGTGGTTGGTGTTGCATCATATTCAGCATTTTGCTGCACGCCAACCTTTCTCTCCACAAGTAGCAGACTTACAGTCCGAGTGTTTGAATATGGCTGGCAATCTGTTTGCCCGTACAGGTGTGATGGATTCAGCTAAAAAGGCCTTTCAATCTGCTTATGAATATCGGCTGAAGGGGACGCGCGTTGCTGATGTGCCCGATATCCTGATGAATCTTGCAGATGCCTGCAACCGTTTGGGAGAGTTGGATTTGGGGGCTTCTTGGTATCGAAAAGCTTTGTTACTGTGCGACTCCTTGGAGTTGCCGTCTACCAAGCGTACTCCGATTTACTATGGGTTGGCGCAGGTTTACGTTGCTCTACGTGATTTTGATCAGTGTGATTATTACTACAATCTGGCTGGTCAGGAATATGAACGGATGCTCCCTTATGAGAAATACATCTATTTGAATAATCGGGGGACGTCCTATTATTATCGGGGGGATTGCCAAACTGCCATGTCTTATTTTCGAAAGCTTGTTGAATTGACAGGAGGATATCCAGATATGATGTTCGAACAGAACTTGGGAAAGTTGAACCTGAGCGATTGCTTTTTGCAATTACAACAACCCGATTCCGCGGCTCGTTATATGGATGAATGCCGGCCTTTTTTCCAAAAGATAGGGATGACGACTGCTTTGTATTATCTGGATACACAAGCTATTGCACAGGCATTGCTTCAAAAAGAGTTTGGTGAGGCCCGTCGTGTGCTGTCTCATAGTGTGACGCCTCCCGATATTGATCCCGATATGGTACATATCCGCAATAAATATCTGCAACAGTTTTATGAGGAAACGGGAAACTACAAGCAAGCTTATTATTATCAAAAAAACAACTTGAGGTTGGATGACTCCATCCGCAACGAACGTGTTCGGATGCATACGGCCGATTTGGCTTTGCGCTATCAGCAGGACTCTACCCTGCTGGCCCATCGTGTCATGATACGTGAAACTGAGAATGAGGTGCTTAGGCTCAGGCAGGCTCATCTGATTGTAGCTTGCATGGCGGTTCTCGCTTTTTTGGTAGCTGTTTTCCTCTATTTGTATAATAAGAAGAAGCGTGCGTTGATGTTGGTGGAGAATCGTCGTATGGTTTCCTCCCTGCGTTTGGAAAACATTCGCAACCGTCTGTCTCCTCATTTCATTTTTAATGTACTCAACCAGGAGATGCTGAGCCGTAAGCAAGAGACTGAGCAAAAAGAACTGGCTTCTTTGGTGAAACTGATGCGAAGAAATTTGGAATTGGCCGAACAGTTGTGTGTTACGCTGGAAGAAGAATTGGATTTTGTCAAGACTTACATAGATTTGGAACGGCGTTCGTTGGGAGACAATTTTTTCCCTGTTATCCAGATTGCGCCCGATGTGCATCCAAGTTTGGTATTCCTGCCTTCTATGTTGATCCAAATACCTGTAGAAAATGCTGTGAAACATGCGTTGCGTGGAAAGGAAGGAGAGAGACGGCTTTGGATTGATATCTGTCGTCGTGATTCAGGTGAAGTCAGCATTCAGATTACAGATAATGGGGGAGGATATCGTCCCAACAGCCTTCATCGGGGGACGGGTACCGGTATGAAAGTCGTCATGCAAACCATTCAGATTCTGAATGCAAAGAACAAACAGGCGCTGGATGTGGAAGTCCATAATGTGGTTCTCCCCAGTGGTGAGACGGGATGTCAGGTTTCATTTCTTTTGCCTGTAAAGTACGATTACAGACTTTAAACGGGAAAAAAGAATTGCCGAATAATCCTTTATTTTTATAGAATAGTTCCACTATTTAAACAAATAGTGCAAGACTTTCATTTCATTCTTTGCATTGGATTAATTTAATGCCTATATTCGCTACAGAAACAACGACAAATTAGTATGTGTGCATATAAGGTCATAGTAGTGGATGATGATGAAATGGCGGCGGAAGCTTTAGCGTTTGAGCTGGAGAAGAAGCCTGAGTTTTCATTAGACGGCATTGCTCGGAATGCGCGTCAGGGTAAGAAGTTGATTGCTGCAGTACGGCCAGATTTACTATTTCTGGATGTTGAGATGCCTGAGATGACAGGTATGGAATTGTTGCGCGATATTCGTGACAGCATTATCTGGAATATGAAAGTTGTTTTCTATACGGCCTATGACAAGTATATGATAGAGGCTATACGGGAATCGGCTTTCGATTATTTGCTGAAGCCTTTTCAGCCTCAGGAGTTGGATCAGATCCTGCATCGTTTTCTGCAACAGATGCAAGGAGGACAGCGGACAGGACTCGCTTCGATGCCATCGTCGATAAGCGATACGTTTATGGTATATACGCCGACCAATGATATGCGTGTGTTGCGGACCTCAGAAATTGGTTTTTTCCGTTATTCTTCCGAACGTAAGTTGTGGGAGGTCATTCTGAGCAATGATCCTCCGTTGACATTACGTAGGGGTATGACGGCCGATTTGATTATTCGCAACTTGCCTAGATGCGTGCAGATCCACCAGTCCTACATTATCAATATGGATTATCTGATGTTGATAAAGGACAATCGTTGCCTGTTGTATCCTCCTTTTGACAGGGTGACAGAGCTGCTTGTCTCAAAAAAATTCAAGAAAGAATTGCAGGATCGTTTTTGCTTGTGAAAGTAAGACGACCGTTATATATATTGGTTAGGGAGTCAGCATGATTTTCGTGTTGACAAAAAAAAGAAAGCGTTAGGAGTAGATCCTAGCGCTTTCTTCGTATATAACAACAACCTGTTTGAAACAGTTGGTTGCGGATTATCTTTATTTAATCTCGAAACCTTTGTTGCGCAAAGTCACATTCAGCACCTTGGTGTAGTTGGCATATTGCTTTTCGTCCAAGGTATTTTTCATCAGCTTCAGGTTACCGTAGACTGCGTTGCGCAACATCTGTTCGCGATTCTTTTTCGCCTTGGTTGCACGTGACATCTCTCGGTTGAAAAAATCGATGATGTTTACTACTTCCTCATGCTGCTTGCTATCCAAATCCAAGTATTTGCTCAATCGGGCTACGTTAATAGAACCGTCCCATTTTGCAGTTTCAGTTACAGGTTGGTTACCTGCAGCAAAAGTTGTAACTGTCAGGCAGAATGCTGCCACGAATGTTAATCCTAAACGTTTCATAATACTTCTCATTTTTGTTAATCCTAAAAACTAATCCTATAAATCCAATAGCTAATACCTATTGAAACTAGGGCTGGGCGCCCAGCCTTTCTTTTTACCGATGCAAATATATGGATGTGTTTTATAACATAAAAATGATTGATAAAGAAAATGCTTCCCAAATCCTCATTTCTTGATATAAATCAAAATTTCAATCAATATAGAGTGTATTTCTTATAATTTGTAACATATTTGTAATAAAATGTAGATTATTGTTTCATATTGTTTTTTGAGGATTTGGGCGAGGAGAAATGGCTTGGACATAAAAAACAGGCAATGCATGGGTTGGAAGCCTTCTGCATTGCCTGTAATGGAGTATAAGTGTTTAGCGCGTTTTAGTCTTGAAGCTGGTGGTGCATGGCTTCTGCTGCGCGTCGTCCGTCGCCCATGGCGAGAATGACGGTCGCTCCACCGCGCACGATGTCACCGCCTGCATAAATAGTGGGGATGCTGCTCTGCATCTGCTCGTTGACGGCGATGGTGTTCTTGCGTCCCAGCTCCAGTCCTTTGACGGACTTGGGCACAATGGGGTTCGGCGATACACCTACGGCTACTACAGCCATGTCGATGTCGAGTATGACAGTAGCACCAGGGATGGGCACAGGGCTGCGTCGTCCGCTGGAGTCGGGTTCGCCCAGCTCCATTTGTTGGAGGATGACTTGCTTCACGGCTCCCTTCTCGTCAGCGATGTATTCGAGCGGATTGTGCAGGGTCAGGAATTCGATGCCTTCTTCCTTGGCGTGTTTTACTTCCTCCAGGCGGGCAGGCATTTCGGCCTCGCTACGGCGATAGACGATATATACCTTCTCGGCGCCCAGGCGTTTGGCGGTGCGGCAGGAGTCCATGGCTGTATTTCCGCCGCCCACCACCATGACGCGCTTGGCGGGGTTGATGGGGGTGTCGGTTTCGGGGTTGGATGCGTCCATCAGGTTGACACGCGTCAGGTACTCGTTGCTCGACATGATGTTCACGCTGTTTTCGCCAGGGATGTTCATAAAGTTGGGCAGGCCGGCACCCGAGGCGATGAACACGCCTTTGTAGCCTTCCTTCTGGAGTTCTTCCACACTTTCTGTCTTGCCGATGATGCAGTCCTTGACGAACTTCACGCCCATCTTCTCGAGGTTGTTGATTTCCACGTCCACAATCTTGTTGGGCAGGCGGAATTCGGGAATACCATATTTCAATACGCCGCCAATCTCGTGCAGGGCTTCGAAGACGGTGACGTCGTAGCCATACTTCACCATGTCGCCTGCAAAGCTCAAGCCGGCAGGACCCGAACCTACGACGGCCACCTTGATGCCGTTCTTGGGAGCCAGTTCGGGCAGGATGATGTTACCGCTCTCGCGCTCATAGTCGGCCACGAAGCGCTCCAGGTTGCCGATAGCCACGGCGGGTTCGTTCATCTTCAGGTGGATACACTGGCTTTCGCACTGCTTCTCCTGCGGGCAGACGCGTCCGCAGACGGCAGGCAGCGATGAAGTGTGCTTCAGCACGCGGGCGGCTTCGAGGAACTCGCCGCGCTCCACGTTCTTGATGAACGAAGGGATATTGATGCTGACGGGGCAGCCTTGCATACACGTCGGGTTGGCGCAATCCAGGCATCGCTTGGCTTCGGTCATGGCCTGTTCTTTGGTATAGCCTGTGTTCACTTCTTCCGTGCGGGTTGTGGCGCGATAGACGGGGTCGAGTTCGTTCATCGGGCAGCGGGCAATGGCAGTACGTTCCTTTGGCTTCATGCTCTTGCGCAGGGCCTCACGCCAAGGAGCTTTGCGGTCGAGGAGTTCTTCCATCGGGGTGTTGGCCGTCATGGCTCTTCCTGTGGCGGTCGTTTCGGCCGATGCTTCCTCTTGTGGCGTGGCGTAGCAGACAGAAGCTTCCAGATGGCTCATCTCTTCGCGCTCCACGTCCTTGAACGATCCCATGCGCTTGAACATCTCGTCCCATTCCACCTGGTGGCCGTCGAACTCGGGGCCGTCCACGCAGACGAACTTCGTCTTTCCGCCCACGGTGATGCGGCAGGCACCACACATGCCCGTGCCGTCCACCATAATGGTGTTCAGCGATACGTCGGTCGGAATGTTGTATTTTTGGGTCAGCAGGCAGCAGAATTTCATCATGATGGCGGGGCCGATGGCGAAACATTTGTCCACCTTCTCGCGCTTGATGACGCTCTCGATGCCTTCGGTCACGAGGCCTTTATTGCCATACGAGCCGTCGTCGGTCATGATGATGACTTCGTCCGACGACTTCTGCACTTCATTTTCGAGGATAATCAGGTCCTTGGTGCGGCCGGCCAGGACAGAAATCACACGGTTGCCTGCCTCTTTCAGGGCTTGGATGATGGGCAGCATCGGGGCCACACCCACGCCACCACCGGCACATACCACCGTACCGAAGTTCTCGATGTGTGTGGCTTGTCCCAGCGGACCCACTACGTCGAGGATATAGTCGCCTGCGTTCAGCTGGCACAACTTGGTGGACGAGAGGCCTACTTCCTGCACCACCAGCGTAATGGTGCCCTTCTGTACGTCGGCTCCTGCGATGGTCAGCGGCATGCGTTCGCCCTTGGCGTCCACGCGGACGATGACGAAGTGGCCTGCCTTGCGCGAGCGGGCAATGAGCGGGGCCTCTACTTCGAACTTGAACACTTTCTCCGAAAATTGTTCTTTGCTAATGATTTTGTTCATTATCTATAAATTTTGTTTGTATAATTACGTAATTGCTTTCAGATTGATAGATTTGCAAAGATACGGCTTATTTGTTAAAATCAAAGAAAGATGGGGCAGAAAGTTTGAGAGTCGAGGAGTTGGGGAGAGGTTTAGAAGCCAAAAAGTTAAGGAGCCAAGCCAATGCCTTGGTGTTCGAAACCTGACATTGAGCTTAACTCCTTAACTTCTGTATGCTGAATTCTAAAATCTCAGCTCTGAAATCTGAATCTTACTTCGTACGGATCTTATATCCTGACACTCCATAATAGAGGATGAACAGGAAGCACGGCAGGCAGAGCCAGTAGGCTTGCTGGGGGCTGGTTACGTCCTTCAGCCATCCGTAGAGGGTGGGGATGACGGCACCGCCGAACATGGCCATGATGAGCAGCGACGAACCGGCCTTGGTAAACTTGCCCAAGTCGGCCATGGCCAGCGGCCACAGGGCGGGCCACATCAGCGAGCAACCCAGTGCCATGAACGAGATGAAGTAGATGGAAATTTCCTGCGGAGTCAGCACGACGAGCAGCGAGCCGATGACAGCCAGGATGGAGCACACCTTCAGCGCGGCGGCCTGGCTGATGTATTTCGGAATGAAGATGATGCCGCAGATGTAGCCGATGACGATGCCGATGGGGGCAATCCAAGCGTAGTTGGCGGCACCCGGCAGGCCCAGCGAGTTGGCATAATCGACGAGTGTTCCGAGCGAAACGGTTTCAACGCCCACGTAGAGGAACAGGGCGAGGCAACCCAGCAACAGGTGGGGGAACTGGAAGACGGACGTCTTGCCGGCGGCATAGCTTGATGCGCTGGAAGTGGTGTCGTCTTCGTCTTCACCCTCAGCCTTCACTTCGGGCAGGGGAGCGAAGAAAGCCATGATGCCCAGGGCTACGAAGGCGCAGATGATGATGACAAACGGCTTGTTCAGGTCTTCAATGCCGATGAGGTTCACGTCCTTGCCCAGCAGCCACACGATGAAGATGGACGGGATGGGCCAGGCCAGCTTGTTGCAGATACCCATGATGCTGATGCGCTTGGCGGCACTCTCCAGCGGGCCCAGGATGGTGATGTAGGGGTTGACGGATGCCTGCAGGTAGGCGTTGGCCGCACCGCTGATGAACGAAGCCAGCAGGAAGAGGCTGAAGCTCTTGTAGTCGGCCGAGAGGATGAACAGGTAGAAAGCCACGGCAAAGATGATGAACGACAGCGACATCGTGCGCTTGTAGCCGATGGCCTTGATGGTCAGTCCGGCAGGATAGCCGAATACGAGGAAGGGGATGAACGTCGCGGCGATAATCAGGTAGGAAGCGGCGTTCGAGATGCCCAGCGAGCCTTGCAGAACGGGTACAAGCAGTGAGTTGATGCCCAGCGCGAAGCCGATGGCGAAGAACATGATGCCGATGAACGTCAGCGGCAATGCGAAACTTTTGTTTTTTGCATTCATGATAAAATAGATTATTGGGTTAGAATTTTATTTAATTGATCATTGAGAATTGAAAATGGAGAATGAGCGCCATCCCTCCATTTTCAATTTTCAATTCTTCATTTTTCAATCAATGATGTCGAAGCCGCAGTAGGGCACCAGTGCCTTGGGGATGCGGATGCCTTCGGGCGTCTGGTTGTTCTCCAGCAGGGCGGCCACGATGCGCGGCAGAGCCAGTGCAGAGCCGTTCAGCGTGTGGCAAAGCTCGGTCTTCTTCTCCGCCGTGCGGTAGCGGCACTTCAGGCGGTTGGCCTGATAGGTGTCGAAGTTGGACACGGAGCTAACCTCCAGCCAGCGTTTCTGTGCTTCGCTGTACACCTCGAAGTCGTAGCAGATGGCAGCCGTGAAGCTCATGTCGCCGCCACAGAGGCGCAGGATGCGGTAAGGCAACTCCAGCTTCTGGAGCAGGCCTTCCACGTGGTCGAGCATCTCCTGATGGCTCTGTTTGGAGTGTTCGGGCTTGTCGATGCGCACCAGCTCTACTTTCGAGAACTCGTGCAGGCGGTTCAAGCCGCGTACGTCCTTGCCGTAGGAGCCTGCCTCGCGGCGGAAGCACTCGGTGTAGGCGCAGTTCTTGATGGGGAGCTGCTTCTCGTCGAGGATGACGTCGCGGTAGATGTTCGTCACGGGCACTTCGGCCGTGGGGATGAGGTAGAGGTCGTCCACCTCGCAGTGGTACATCTGGCCTTCCTTGTCGGGCAGCTGGCCTGTGCCGTAGCCCGAAGCGGCGTTCACCACCGTAGGCGGCATGATTTCGGTGTAGCCCGAAGCGCGTGCCTCGTCGAGGAAGAAGTTGATGAGGGCGCGTTGCAGGCGGGCACCCTTGCCTTTATAGACGGGGAAACCTGCGCCGGTGATTTTCACGCCCAGGTCGAAGTCGATGATGTCATACTTCTTCGCCAGTTCCCAGTGGGGCAGGGCGTCCTTGGGCAGCTCGGTTTCCATACCGCCCATCTTCACCACGAGGTTGTCCTCGGCCGTAGCGCCTTCGGGCACTTCGTCGTAGGGCACGTTGGGGATGGTGTAGAGCAGCTGTTGCAGGTCCTGTGCGGCCTGGTCCATGTCTGCCTGCAGAGTCTTGTTGGCTTCTTTCAGCTGGCCTACACGAGCTTTGGCCGTTTCGGCCTCGTCCTTCTTGCCTTCCTTCATCAGCTGGCCGATGGACTTGGACAGGGTGTTCACCTCAGCGAGGTTGTTATCGAGTAAAGTCTGTGTACTTCTACGCTTGTTGTTCAGGGCCAATACCTGTTCGATGGCCTCTTTGGCATTCTTGAAATGCTTCTTCTCCAGTCCGCGTACTACCGCGTCTGTGTTTTCAGTGATTTGTTTGATGGTAAGCATATCTTGTTCGGTTAAGAATTATTTCTTTGTTTTCGTGCGGCAAAGGTAACTTATTCTTTCTTAAAAAGAAAGGGATGCAACCGTTTTTTCGATTGCACCCCTTGTCTTTATGTTGTCGGGAAACTATTATGCTTCTGCGCTTTCAGCCGGGATGACAGAAACGTAGCGTCTGTCTTCGCGACCTACTTTGAACTGTACAGTTCCGTCTACCAAGGCGTAGAGAGTGTGGTCACTGCCCATGCCGATGTTGTTGCCCGGATGGAATTCTGTACCTCTCTGACGAACGATGATGTTGCCTGCCTTGCAAGCCTCGCCACCGAATATCTTAACGCCTAATCTCTTACTTGCTGATTCACGGCCGTTCTTAGAACTACCAACACCTTTTTTATGTGCCATTTCTTCTTACTGTTTTAATTTGATTAAGCTACTACTTCTTTGATTGTCAGTTCCGTAAACTGCTGACGATGACCGTTCAGCTTGCGGTAACCTTTTCTTCTCTTCTTGTGGAAAACGAGCACCTTGTCGCCCTTTACCAGCGGAGATACCACTTCGCAAACTACCTTTGCGCCTTCTACCGTCGGCAGGCCTACGGTTACGTTTCCGTCTTTGTCTACCAAAAGAACTTTCTCAAATTCTACTGTCGCACCAGCTTCTGCGTTCTGGATGTGGTGAACGAACAGCTTCTTGCCAGCTTCTGCTTTGAACTGCTGGCCGTTGATTTCTACAATTGCGTACATGCTTATAAATGAACTATATAAGTTAGCTCCGTCGGGTGGTCTCCAATCACTTGGAAAGCTCTTCGTCGAACCCGTTTCGGAATAATCGGGCACAAAATTACTGCTTTCGCGCGAAACGTGCAAATGTTTCCGCAATTATTTCTACTTCTTTTTCAGCCTTGTAGCTCCGGACGGCCTGTCTCTTCGTTTTCGCTTGTCCCTCCTGATGACGACTTCCGGCCTCTCGCCGGTACTGTTCCCCCTGTTTGTTATGATATCCCTTTTTTCCTGCCTGCTGATGCAAATATAGGGGCTTTCTGTGGGGCGGCCAAAAACGCAGTATCTGTAATTGCTAAAAATCCGTTAACGAGACGGATGTTTCGTGTTAATAAAACTAATGCGCTGTTTTGCGGGGTGTAAAGCGGTGTTTTCGTGTGCGTAAAGCGGTGTTTTGCCGGGCGGCGCGCGGACTGTTCTATTCTTTTTGCGTGACGTCGCTTCGGTTTGGATTTCTTTTTCTGTACAAGTTTGGCGTGCCTGTGGTCTGCGGAAGACAGCCGCACGGAAATCTTACACCTGACAAATGACAATTAATGATTTGTCAGAATGACGGTATGAAGAAAAAGTGGAAAGTGAAAATTATTATATATATATAATAAAATATATTTACATGCATTTTTTGTCCACAGAGTAGGGAATGAGAAAACGGGAAATTTGCTAATTGTCATTTGTCAGGTGTAAGATTTTGTTGGAGGCTGATGAAAAAAACTGGGCGGAAGCTCTTGCACAATTCAAACGGAATACATATCTTTGCGATATCAAAATGATATCACTTTAAAACAATGCGTATGGAAACAAAGGAAATGAATTTTAAAGGTTTTAAGATGAACGGCTTCCTGGCCCTGTTCCTCTTTCTGTTTGTATGGGCGGCTGCCACGGTGTGGTGCTTCGTGACGGGCGGCGTGCTGCTCTATGTGCTGGGAGCGGTGATGTCCGTGCTGTGGATTATCCTGAACTGTGGCTACATGATGCTGGAGCCCAACGAGGCACGGGCCATGGTGTTCTTCGGCCGGTATAAGGGGACGTTCCGCGAGACGGGCTTCTTCTGGGTGAACCCCTTCATGGAGGCCAAGAAGCTGTCGCTGCGTGCACGCAACCTCGACGTGGAACCCATCAAGGTGAACGACAAGATCGGTAACCCCGTGCTGATAGGCCTCGTGCTGGTGTGGCGGCTGAAGGATACGTACAAGGCGATGTTCGAAATCGACTCGCAGACCATGGCCAGCGCGGGCACCACGTCGAGCGACGGCAAGGCGGTGAATATGGGTAACGCCGTGGCCAACCGCATGAACGCCTTCGAGAACTTCGTGAAGATTCAGAGCGACGCCGCCCTGCGCCAAGTGGCCGGGCAGTATGCCTACGACGACAACGAAGGTGCCGACGGCGAACTGACCCTCCGCTCGGGCGGCGAGGAAATCAACGACCAGCTGGAGCAGAAGCTCAACGAGCGCTTGGCCATGGCGGGCATCGAGGTGCTGGAAGCCCGCATCAATTACCTGGCCTATGCGCCCGAGATTGCGGCCGTAATGCTGCGCCGCCAGCAGGCGTCGGCCATCATCAGTGCCCGCGAGAAGATTGTAGAAGGGGCTGTGTCGATGGTCCACATGGCGCTGGACAAGCTCTCGAAGGACGAAATCGTGGAGCTGGATGAGGAGAAGAAGGCGGCCATGGTGAGCAACCTGCTCGTGGTGCTCTGTGCCGACGAGGCTGCCCAGCCGGTGGTGAATACGGGGACGCTGAACCATTAATCTCTTAAAACACGGAAGCGTTATGTTTGGATTCAATCAAGGCAGTGAAGTGGTCTATCAGTGCAGCACCCGCCTGACGGCCGGCTCCGGCATCGGAGTGGGGGTGTTCGTCGCGCTGGTGTTTGCCTGGATACTCGGCCGCGACTGGCTGCTGATGGACAAGGGCAACCTTTGGGGCATTGCCGTCTTCATGCTGGTGGGCGTGCTCATCGCCCTGCGGGGCGTCTACCTCTATTGCCGTCCGCGTGTGGAGACGAGGCACATCGTGGTGGGCAACCTGACGCACCGCCTCTACCTGCGCAACAAGCCCCTCTTCGTGCTCTTCACCGGCGGCGTGTATGCGCTGGTGGTGGTAGGGGTGACGCTCGTCTTCGACCTGATAGAGTGGGCGGTGGAAGGCTTCGACGCTGCCGTATGGGCCGACCGCTTCCGCCTGCGCAACCTGATGATTGTGGCGCTGGCCTTTGTGGGCGGCGCGCTGAAGTATTACCTGGATTATTACTATTACAGCCGTTGGCTGAAGAACAATGGATAATTGATAATGGACAATGGATAATTGGAAGATTACGATATGGGCTTTGCTCTTCCTGTTGGGCGGAAACGCCCTGAAGGGATGGGCGCAGGATGATCGTCGGGCACGTGCGGAGCGCATCTATGAACACCTCGTCGAAGGCCGTGGTGACAGCATCTATGCCGCCCTCAACGACGAGGCGCAGCGACAGCTTTCGCCCGCCGTGTTTGCCGACACCTGGCGCCAGCTGACGGGCCAGTTCGGCGCGTTGCAGTCGGCCGGAGCCTGGACGCAGGAAGCCGTGCAGGGCGTGGAGCTGTGCCGCCGCGACCTGACCTTCGAACGCTACCGCCTGCGCCTGCTCGTGGGCTTCGACGCCGACGGGCGGCTGAACACCATCCGCGTGGTGCCCGCCCCCGAACCTGCCGGAGCGCCTGCCGTGGCCTTCGACCGCACGCTGATGGAAGAGCGCGACACCGTGGTGGTGACCGACGGCTACCGCCTGCCCGCCACGCTGACCCTGCCCCGCCTGAAGGAGGAGGGCCGACGGGTGCCCTGCGTGGTGCTGGTACACGGCTCGGGCCCCAACGACCGCGACGAGACCATAGGCCCCAACAAGCCCTTCCGCGACCTGGCCTGGCTGCTGGCCTACCGCGGCATCGCCACCCTGCGCTACGACAAGCGTACGAAGGTCTATGGCGCTGATTGCGTGCCGCAGGGCCGCCGGCTGGACATGGACGTGGAGACGGTGGATGATGCCCTCTCGGCCGTCCGTCTGGCGGCCGGCCTGCCTCAGGTGGCGGCCGACAGTGTCTTTGTCCTCGGTCACAGCCAGGGCGGCATGATGGCTCCGCGCATCGCCCAATGTTCGCCGCAGGTGGCAGGCATCATCATCGTGGCCGGACCTGCCCGTGCCTTCGAGGACCTGCTGGTGGAGCAGTCGGAATACCTCGCCTCGCTGACGACGCCCAGCGAACAGACGCGCGCCCAGCAGGACGAGCTGAAGCGGCAGGTGGCCAACGTGAAGCGCCTGGGCACGCCCGCCTTCAGCGACACCATCGCCCTGCCGCTGGGCCTGCCCAAGGGGTATTGGGAATTTCTACGCGCCTATCGCCCCGTGGAAGTGGCCGCAAGCTTGGATTGCCCCCTGCTGGTGCTTCAGGGCGAGCGCGACTATCAGGTCACCATGCAGGACTACGGCCTGTGGCTCATGGGCCTGCTCACCCGTCCCAAGGCGCAGCTTAAGTCCTACCCCACACTGAACCACCTGTTGCAGGAAGGCAAGGGCAAGTCCACTCCGCTGGAGTATAACGAGGCGCGCCCCGTGCCCTCCTACGTGGCCGACGACGTGGCCGGCTTCATCCGCGGCAGGGATGTGCGTTGATTGTTGTTTGTCTGGTAAAAATACGTATAAAGTGGCAACAAAGAAAGAAAATACAACCAAGAGTTTTGTCCTGCGCGTGGACGCCGCCACGATGGATGCCATCGAGAAGTGGGCGGCCGACGAGTTCCGCAGCACCAACGGCCAGCTCCAATGGATCATCAACGAGGCCCTGCGCAAGAGCGGGCGGCTGAAGAAGGCGAAGAAGGGCGGCGCGGCGAAGAATGAAGAAACTTCGGAAAATGAAGAGGGCGATAACTCCCTCTGACTCCTATTAACTTTAAAGAAATAAAATATGATACGAATGAAGTCTTTCAATCTGTTTGGTGTGAACCTGGGTCCTTTCTCGGCCCACGATTGTCCCGATGTACATTTTCGCCCCGCCGTCGTGGATTGGGTGATGGAAGGCGTGGCCCTGCTTCTGGTCGTGCTGGGCTGGGTGGGCGTGCTTTGGCAATATACCTCGCAGGGCGGACAGGCGGATGGCAATATGTGGGTATCGGCCTTCCTGTCGACGCTCGTGTTCGCACTGATGGTGACGGGTGCCCGCCTGCCTGTGCGCTTCATCCGCTTCCCTGTGCGCGTGAATGCCCGCAACGTGGGGCAGCAATACGTGTGCGTGGTGCGCCTCCTGCGGGCGTTCAATGTCTGCATCAGCCTGCTCTTTGCCGTCGGTCCCTGGACCGACCACCATCTGTGGGCACGCATCGCCTGCCTGGCCGCGCTGGTGCTGATGGCCCTCTCCCTGGCCGTCTATTACGTTGTGGCCCTGCGGCTGAAGTAATATACCTAAAACTACCTATTTTCCTCCCTACAATACCCACTTTTGGGTATTGCCCCCCTTTGAGTGCCCCCGTACCTTTGCACCAACAAAAAATTATAAAAAATAAGGGAAATGAAACAAAAGGTATGGGGCCTTTCATTGGGCCTGATGCTCTGTACAGGAGCACTTTACGCCGACGAGGGAACAACCTCTCAACGGACGGAGCCCGACGGACGGGCCAAACTGGCAAGTATCGAAGCCGTACAGAAAACCGACGCCGAAGCCGCTCCGCGCAAACGGCGATTCACCATCGGCGGCTATGGGGAAGCCGTTTACAGCTACAATTTTTATAGTGACAACTACCTGCGCTACGACAGCCCGCAGAACTACAAGGACGACACGCACGGACGTTTCGACCTGCCCCACGTAGTCATCATGCTGGGTTACGACTTCGGCAAGGGCTGGACTATGGGTACCGAAATCGAGTTCGAACATGGCGGTACGGAGAGTGCCGTCGAGATTGAGGAACACGAAGGCGGTGAGTACGAAAGCGAAGTGGAGCGTGGTGGCGAAGTGGCCCTCGAGCAGTTTTGGATTCAGAAGTCCTTCTGCCCCCAGTTCAACATCAAGCTGGGCCACATGGTGGTGCCCGTCGGCATGACCAATGCCCACCACCTGCCCACCGAGTTCTTCGGCGTCTATCGACCCGAGGGCGAGAACACCATCCTGCCCTGCACGTGGCACGAGACGGGTATCAGCCTTTGGGGCCGTGCCGGCCAGTGGCGCTACGAAGCCATGCTTCTGGCAGGTCTCGACTCCGACCGCTTCGGCAGCAAGGAATGGGTGAAAGGTGGAGCGGGCAGCCCCTACGAATTCAAGATAGCCAATGCCATGGCAGGTGCCTTCCGCGTGGACAACTATTCGGTGAAAGGCCTGCGCCTCTCGCTCAGCGGCTATGCGGGCAACTCCTTCAGCAACACCCTGAAGAAGGCCACCAACGCCGTTTACGACGATGTGAAGGGAACGGTACTCATCGGCGCGTTCGACTTCTGCTACGACGCCCACAACTGGGTGGCACGCGGCTCGTTCGACTATGGCCACCTGTCCGACGCCGACCTCATCACCCGCTACAACCAAAGCTTCTCCAAGGACTCTCCCTCGCCCAAGCAGCCCGTGGCCTCGAGTGCCATTGCCACAGGTGTGGAGGTAGGTTATGACTTTCTTTCCCTCAACCCCAGACGTACCGACAAGGAGCAGCGCCTCTACCTCTTCGGCCGCTACGAGTACTACGACTCCATGTACAAGACTGCCAAGGCCGTGACCCACTACGAGGAGTATGGCCGCCAGCGTCTGGCCGTGGGCGTCAACTACTATCCGCTGAAGGAAGTCGTGCTCAAGGGCGAATATTCCATCGGCCTCCTCAAAAGTAAGTTCAACAACGAGCCTGCCGTGTCGGTAGGCGTGGCCTATGCGGGCTTCTTCAACTTGTAATAGCTCACCACAGATTGCTCAGATTGACACAGACCTTTCTTGATTTTCAGATTGTCAGGTCGATGAATCTGTGATAATCCGTGTAATCTGTGGTGAAGATCTGATTTTACTTGAATACATTCCATAAAAACCAAAAAACATAAGACACAATGAAAACGTTTCTGAAATTTCCGCTCTGTCTGGCTCTGGGAGCCATGATGGGCATGAGCATGACATCTTGTAGTGACAACGACGACCCTACCGACGGAACCGAGCTTTCGGTCCAGGAGAAGGCCTTGAAGGAAGTGGTGGCCGACTTTGCCGACAAGACCGTGATTCCTTCGTATCAGGGCATGGCCGATGCTGCCATGAGCCTTCACAGCTTGTGTATCGACATCCGCACGAAGAAGCAGGCTGGTACGCTGACCACCGCCGACGTGGAGGCCGCCTGCGAGGCCTGGAAGCTGGCGCGCGACTATTGGGAGAAGAGTGAGGCTTGGCTGTTCGGCCCGGCAGGCGACTACAACGTAGACCCCCACATCGACTCCTGGCCGCTGGACAAGACGGGTATGGACGCGCTGCTGAACAACCCCGCCCAGATGGCGCAGATGGACGACGAAGGCAACTATGTGGGCAACTACCTGGGTTATGCCCTGCAAGGCTTCCATGCCATCGAGTACCTGCTCTTCGAGCTGACCAATACCAATGCCAGCGGCAACGCTACGGCCAGTTCGACCAGCGTGGCCCACAACCTGAACTACACCACCGAAGAGCTGAACTACCTCGTAGGGCTGGCAGGCGACCTGCGCAACCAGTGCATCCTGCTGGAGGCCTGCTGGGCAGGAACTGAGAATGTATCGGCCGAGAAGCAGCAGATTCTGACCGACACCGAACTGGACAAGGGCAAGAACTTCGGCGATAACATCAAGAATGCAGGCGCGGCAGGCAGTGAGTACAAGAACTACCTCGACGTGGTGTACGACATGATAACGGCCGGCATACAGAACATTGCCAACGAGGTGGGTAACATCAAGATTGGTAACCCCACGGGCAAGGGACTTCCCTCGGGCGGCATGGAGTACGACCCCAGCTACATCGAGTCGCCCTACAGCCTGAACTCCATCCGCGACTTCCAAGGCAATGTCATCAGCATCCGCAACGCCTATCAGGGCTCGCCCTCGGTGGACGGTACCATCCAGACGGCCACCCACACCCTGAGCACCTACGTCGCTACGCTCAATGCCGATCTGGACACTCGTGTGAAGGCCGCCATCCAAGACGCCTACGACAAGATAAGCCTGATGGGCGAACCTTTTGCCTACACCTGTGGCGCGGCCGAATACGATAAAATCAATCAGGATGCCATCGATGCCTGCAATGTGATGAACGATATCTTCGACGAGGTGAAGACCTTGTTGCAGGCCAACCATTAAAGATAGAACAGAAAAAAAGAAAAGTCAATGATGAAAAAGACCTGTTTTTATGTTATTCTTGGAGCCGCTCTGAGCCTGACGGCCTGTAGCGACGACGACGTGAAGGGCGACAATCCTTCGCCCGAGATGCCTGCCGAACTGCCCGACTGGTACTACACGGGCGGCGAACTGGGCACTACCTCCAACTCTACCTCCACGGCCTTCGAAGACCCCACGGCTGTAGTCGAGGCCGACGCCACCATGAACGCTGCCTTCAACCGTGGCGAGCAGTTCTTCGAGAAACCTTTCACGTCCAACTTCGACGGCATGCGTCATGGTCTGGGGCCGCTCTACATCCGAACCTCGTGCATGCATTGCCATCCTGGCTATGGACATGGCAAGAGCCAGAACAACGGCACGTTCAATACGAACGAGATAGGAAACGGCTATCTGCTGGTGGTTTACAATCCTGAGACCGAGGCCTATGTGCCCTGGCTGGCAGGCATGCCGCAAACTCATGCCGTGGCCCCCTTCAAGGCGCCGCTCGACGAGTCGCAGATTACCATCACCTGGCATGAATATACCGACGCCTTCGGCAACAAGTTTCCCGACGGCGAGACCTACCAGCTGCGCTACCCCGAAGTGGACATTCCCAGGAGTGCCATCTATGTGGCCAACCGCGGCTACGACGTGGGCGAGTACGAAGTGCGCGTGGAGTCCACCATCGGCATCTATGGCACGGGCCTGCTCGATGCCATCAGCGACGAAGACCTCAAGGCCGAGTACGCCAAGCAGGAGAAGGACGGCTATTTCAAGCTCAACGAAGCTATCTTCAAGAACGGAGAGTGGGTGAAGCAATATGCCAATACGGCGCAAGGTGGCGACGGTACCCTCTATCCGTTCCGTTATACCTACGCCTTGAGCCGAGGCCCCTTGCAGGACGCGGCAGGTGCCAATGCCTTTTGGAACATCACCAACGCCACCCGCAGCGACCGCCGTTTCCATTACCTCGACGCGGCAGGCTCCTACGCCCAATATGCTTCGCAGGACCCCGACATTCAGGCGGGCTTTCCCACCTACATCGCCAAGGTGTCCACACCCGAGGAACACCCTGAATGGTTCACGGAAGACGTGGCGGACAACATCTACAACTATCTGACGTCGAAGACGCTGCCCGTCGAGGTGAGCGACCAGGACTATATCGACCTCATGGTGTGGCATCGGGGCCTGGCCGTGCCTGCCGCCCGCAATGTGGACGATGAGGACGTGCTCCGCGGCAAGGAACTCTTCTCGGAGATAGGTTGCGCCTACTGCCATAAGCCCACCTGGACGACGGGCGACGACGAGATACGCGACCCTGCCCGCTTCTTCACAGGCGACAAGGCCAAGCAACTGCCCCGCTATCCGCATCAGAAGATTTGGCCCTACACCGACATGGTGCAACACAAGCTCCACATGGTGAACGACATCCGCACAGGTTGGTGCCGCACCACGCCGCTCTGGGGGCGTGGCCTGCACCAGCGTTGCACAGGGGCCGAGTATGCCGACCGCCTGCACGACTGCCGTGCGCGCACCACGATGGAAGCCATCATGTGGCACGGCACCAGCGAGCAGAGCGATGCCTACTACACCGTCCAGAAGTTCCGTGAGCTTTCGAAGGAGGACCGCGAGGCGGTGGTGAAGTTCATCGACTCCATCTGATGGCTCCACCCCTCACAGATTACACTGCTTTGCACAGATTAAAACATAGAGTTCGTCTGTGTAAAGCAGTGCTTTCTGTGGTGGAAAGCACTGTTTTTCCTATAAACTCTTTTCTGGTATGAAAATTTTGCGAAATCTTTCCTTCGGTCTGTTGGGCCTGCTTGTCTGTGTATTGATGGCCGCCACGTGTGTGGAGAAGGCGTGGGGCACTCCCTTTGTTGTACGTCACGTCTATGGCTCGCCTTGGTTCGTGGCCTGCTGGGCGCTGATGGCCGTTGCGGGTATCGGTTATCTGTGGCGTCGTCGGGTGCAGAAGCGTCGGGCTACTTTTTTGTTCCATCTCTCCTTGGTGCTCATCCTGCTGGGGGCGCTGGTCACCCACGTGTGGGGCCTGCAGGGGCGCGTACACTTGCGTCAGGGCGAGGTGGTGGAGGCCTTTGCCACGTCCGAGGGGCGGACGGCTGCCTTCCCCTTTCGCCTCTCGCTGGAGGAGTTCAGGGTGGAGTATTATGCGGGCACATCGGCGCCGAAAGACTTCGTGAGCCGCTTCACGCTGGCCGCAGGCGATGAAGTGCTTCAGGGCGAGGTATCCATGAACCGCATCTTCCGCCATGAGGGCTACCGCTTCTATCAGTCGGGCTACGACTCCGACGGGCAGGGCGTCACCTTGTCCGTGGCCTGCGACCCTTGGGGCATCGGCCTCAGCTATGCGGGCTATGCCCTCCTGCTGCTTTCGGCCCTGGCCTTCTTCCTTGAACCTCAGAGCGGGTTCCGACGCTTGCTCCGCCATCCCTCGCTTCGGGCGGCGGGCGTGGCAGGCCTGCTGCTGGCCGCGCCCTTCGTGCGGGCGGCCGAAGACCTGCCGCGCACCTTGCCGCGCGAGACGGCTGCTTGCTTCGGTCGGCTCTATGTCTATTACAACGACCGCGTCTGCCCCCTTCAGACGCTGGCCAAGGACTTCACCATGAAGCTCTATGGCAAGCCCACGTATCGGGGACTCACAGCCGAGCAGGTGCTGACGGGCTGGTTCTTCTACTACGACGACTGGAAGCGCGAGCCGTGCATCCGCGTGAAGAGTGCCGACGTGCGCTGCCTGCTGGGTATTGGTGGGCGCTATGCCTCGTTGCAGGACTTCTTCGGTCCTGAGGGCTACCGACTCGATGCCGAAGCCTTGGCCGACGCTTCCCTGGCCGACGCGAAGGCCGTGGGCGAGGCCAACGAGAAGTTCAGCCTGGTGAGCAGCGTGGCAACAGGGGCGGCTTGGCGCATCTTTCCCTATACGCCTTCGTCGTCGGCCGATGCCTCCCGCCTGGAGTGGCTCTCCTTGGCCGACCGCCTGCCGCGCGACATGTCCCTCGAAGAAGGCACCTTCGTGCGTGGGGCGATGAACTACGTGGCCGAGCAGGTGGCGCGCAAGCACTTTACGGAGGTGGAGCGGCTGGTGGGCAAGATAGGCCGCTACCAGCAGCGCGTGGGTGGGGCGTTGCTGCCTTCTGACCTCCGCTTTCGTGCCGAGCGGGTCTATAACCAGGTGAACGACAGCTTTCCGCTGGCCGTGGCCTCTGTCGTGCTGGGACTTTTCTCCTTTGTTTATTCTGTCCGCTGCCTGATGCTTCGTCGGCGGGAGAGGCGAGGGGTAAGTCGTGTGCTGTTGGTCGTATTGGTCCTGATGGCCTGCTGGCTGGCAGGTCTAATGGTGCTTCGCGGCCTGGTGAGCGGCCACCTGCCCATGTCCAACGGGCACGAGACGATGCACCTGCTGGCCTTTTGTGCCGCCCTGCTCACCCTTGTCTTCCATCGCCGCCTGCCCCTGGCACTTCCCTTGGGCTTCCTGGTATGTGGGTTGGCGTTGGTGGTGTCCATGCTGGGAGAGCGCAATCCGCAGGTGGGCCAACTGATGCCTGTCCTTGCCTCGCCCCTGCTCAGTGTGCATGTGGCAGTCATCATGGTGGCCTACGCCCTGCTGGCCTTCGTCATGCTCAATGGGGTGGCGGCTCTGGTTCTGCTTGCTTCGCGCAGGGAGTGTGAAGCTCAGGTGGAGCGCCTTCAGGTGGTGAGCCGCCTGCTACTCTATCCGGCCGTTTTTCTGCTGGCGGCAGGCATCTTCATCGGCGCCGTGTGGGCCAATGTGTCGTGGGGCCGCTACTGGGGATGGGACCCCAAGGAAGTGTGGGCGCTGGTCACGATGCTTGTCTATGCCCTGGCCCTCCATCCTGCTTCGTTGCCCTGCTTCCGCCGTCCGCTGTTCTTCCACGTGTTCAGTGTGGTGGCCTTTTTCTGTGTGCTGATTACTTATTTTGGTGTCAATTTCCTTTTGGGAGGCATGCACAGCTACGCATGAAGCGTGCTTCCCTATTTCTTCTTTATTTTCAGACTTTTTCAGTTAAAAGATACGGTTGTTTAAACTTTAATCCTTTTCTTTGTTCTAAGTAATATATTCAAAAACTGAACAGACATCTATTAGAGAACGAATGAAAGGGAAATGCTTATGAGAGGTTTACAATGTATCTGCAAGATTGCTTTGTGGAGCATGCTCCTTGGATGGGGGATATGCGCCCAGGCACAATCGTACGAAAAATTATGGAAGCAAGTGGAGCAGGCACAAAAAAAGAGTCTGCCACAGACTGTCGTGAATTTGACAGGTGAAATCTGCCAGAAAGCATTGGCCGAAAAAAACTCGCCACAACTGCTGAAGGCCTATCTCTGTCGGGCTGCTTTTCAGGAGCGTCTGACTCCAGACAGTCTTTATGCACGCCTGAACGAGATGGAGCAATGGGCCGCTACGGAAACAAATGAAACCGACCGTGCCATTCTTCATTCGATTTTGGCGAGTGAATATGCCGGTTATTGGCAGAATAACCGTCGTGTCATTGCCGCACGAACAGACTTGGCTACGGACAAACAACCAGCTGACGTTCGCGAATGGACACCTCGCCAATTTGTGAAGAAAGTGGATGCTCATGCTCTGGCTTCGACCCACGATGTCGATAGGCTCATCAAGACCTCGACAGACGGCTATCAGCCTTTTGTGGAGCAGGGCGAACAGAGTGCCTACTACAGCCACGACCTCTATCACCTGCTGGCACGTAGAGCCATCAGTGCGTTGAAATCCATGACAGGGGCGGGAGCCGACTCCTTGATGCAGACACGCGTCGAACGCCTTTACCTGCAGATGATGGATGCCTATGCTGCTCGCCCTGACGGAGTGGATGCTTGCCTGCTGGCCACGCTCGATTATTGGGAGTGGAAGAATGGTAGTGCTTCGCAGGATGAGGCTGCTTACCTGCAAGCTCTTGACGAATTGATGACTCGCTATACCGATCGTCCCTTGTGTGCCGAAGTTTACCTGCGTAAGGCCCAATGGATGAGCCGTGGAGGGGAAGGACGAAGTGTGGGCGAGGCCATCCGCCTGTGCGATGAGGCCATTCGCCGCTATGCTTCCTATGCGCGCATCGGGCAAGTGAAGCAACTCCGTGCTGAACTCTTGCGCCCGCAACTGGCTATTTCTGCCGAAGGTATAGGCTATCCGGGCGATACCTTGGATTTGCGCGTGCGCTATCGTACGATGGATGCACCTGTCACATTGAATATCTATGCCACGAACCTGAGTGGCTATTCTACTCGCTATGATTGCAATAACGATAAGACTTTCCGTAGCTTGTCGCCTCGCCGAGTCTATAGTCGGCAACTCACTTTGAATCCTTTGCCTGCTGAACATAAGTCGGAGGCTGATCTTCCTTATTTGGAGAGCATCACAAACCTGCCCTTGCCTGTACCTCAGGAGGCGGGTGTCTATGTTGTGGAAGTCGTTCCTCAAGCCAAGAATGGCCGCACGAGCCGTTGCCTCTTGCCTGTGAGCCGCCTGCGTGCCCTGACGCTCGACTTGGGCGAAGGACAGATAGAAGTGACCACACTCGACGGTCGTAGTGGCCATGCTGAAGGGGGTGTCCGCGTCTGCTTCTATTCATCGAGCGACGAAGAGAAGCGCCGCCTGCTGAAGGAAGTCGTGACCGACGAACAGGGGAAAGCACTTGTGAGCCTTGAAACGTATGATTATAACACCTGCTATACCCTTAGTAAAGGAACAGACACGGCACTGCCTTCTACAGATGTGTATTTGAGCCGCTCTTCACGACCCTCGACCGATAATCGCTACGAACTTTCGCTCCTCACCGACCGAAGCATTTATCGCCCTGGTCAGACCGTTTACTTGAAAGGAGTTGTATATAATAAAGGAAAAAACAGTGCCCAAGTGGTAGAGGGCGAATGGGTGAGCCTGGAGCTGCTCGATGCCAACCTCAAACAAATAGCCACCCGACGTGTACAAACCAATGAGTTTGGTTCCTTTACCGTTGACTTTGCTCTGCCTTCCGTTTGTCTGAACGGTCAGTTCATGGTGCGTGCCCAAGGAAATATATCGGGTGCCGCCCGCTTCCAGGTGGAAGAGTACAAGCGCCCGACGTTCGAAATCACCTTCCAGCCCGTCACCGTTCCCTATTGTCTGGGCGAGACAGTAACTCTTCGTGGCGAAGTGAAGGCTTTCAGCGGGGCTTCTGTTCAGGAGATGCCACTGGCTTGGAGCTTAAAACGATACGACCGCCTGCGTGGCTATCTGAATACGGACAAGATGCTGAAGGCCGACACTGTTCGGCTTGATGCGCAAGGTCGCTTTGCCATCGACATCCATTTGGAAAGCGAAGTGGCAAAGGCTCTTCAGCCCTGGCAAGTCAGACAAGGTTATACTTTCGAAGTAGAAGCGGCCGTTACCGACGAGGCAGGCGAAACGCAAACTGCCTCCTACACTCTTTCGGCCAGCTCGCAGGCATTTAACCTGAACCCATCCATCCCCACGCAAGTGTGCAAGGAAGACACTACCCAATGGATGATTCATGCTTCCAATCCCCAAATGTCGCCCCTCACACTGATTGCTGACTGGCGTATCGAGCCTGAAACGGAAGATGGAGAATTGATAACAAAGGATGCCAAGCCCACCTTGAGCGGGCGATGTCTCACAGGCAAGAATAATCCTTCAGACACTTGGCATAATGTGCCTTCAGGCCGCTATCGCCTGACGGCATGGGCTACCGACTCGTTGGGCCATCGGGTGGAGAGTACCGCTTCGTTCGTCCTCTTCTCGAAAGAAGACCGCCGTCCGCCTGTCCACTCTCCTTTCTTCTTCCACGAACGGAAGATGGAGGTGGCTGCTGGTGAAAAGGCCTCCTTCTGTCTGGGCACTTCGTTCAAGGACGCCTGGGTATGGATGGATGTCTTTACAGGTGGCAAGCGCGTGGAGAGCCGTCTCTTACAAATCTCAGACACCCTGATGAGCGTCGAGATGCCTTACCTGGACAGTTATGATGAAAGCGTTACGCTCCTGTTCAACACCCTGAAGGAAGGCGAGCTGTATAGCCGAACCGCTTTCTTGAAACGTACCCAGCCCAATCGCACCCTGCAGATGAAGTGGGAAGTCTTCCGCGACCGCCTGCGCCCTGGTCAGGAGGAAGAATGGCGGCTTGTGGTGACTACGCCCGAAGGCCTGCCCGCCTCGGCCGAGATGCTGGCGTTGATGTACGACGCTTCGCTCGACAAGCTTTATCCCAACCGTCAGTCATGGGGCGTCTTCTTCGCTCCGCAACTCGACTGGCGCAACGTGCGTCTGAATGCGGCCAGTCGCCTCTATCTGTCGCCCTACTTCACGATACCCGACTGGAAAATACCCGGCTGGTCGTTCGATCGCTTCTGCTCGCCTTGGCTGGTACCCCAAGTCATAGAGATACGCGATGATGCCCTCGTCGTAGGATACGGCTCCAGCCGGACGCCTACCTTGGTAGGAGGAACCGTCTTGCAGAAGTCTGCCTCCAACGCTATCTTCAACACGAAGGAAGAAGCTGGCCTTGCCGTGGAAGTTTCCTACGCACCTCCTACGGCCGACGATGTCTTGTTTGAAGAAGAAGTGGTGAATACCGCCGAAACCCTCCAACCCGATGCTGACCTCCGCACCAACTTTGCCGAGACGGCCTTCTTCTATCCCCAGCTCCGCACCAACGAACGGGGCGAAGTGGTTGTGGCCTTCACCCTGCCGCAAAGCCTGACCCGATGGAACTTCCGTGGCTATACCCATACGAAGGACATGCAGACAGGCCTGCTCGAAGCATCGGTTGTCAGTGCCAAGGAATTCATGTTGCGCCCCAACCTGCCGCGCTTCTTCCGCATGGGCGATCAGGCTCAGGTAGCCGCAACGGTGAGCAACCTGACGGAGGGCACGATAAAAGGGCGTGTGACATTACAATTGTTCGACCCCACAACCGAAAAAGTCATCCTGACCCGCCGCGAAAAGTTTGAAGCGGAAGCCGGCCGCAACGTCGCCGTCGGCTTCGCCTTCAATGTGGACGACCGCTATCCCCTGCTGGGCGTACGTCTCACGGCCGATGGAGGTAACTTCAGCGACGGCGAGCAGCATATCCTCCCCGTGCTCAGCAATCAGGAGTATGTGACAGAAACCTTGACCTTCGACCTGAAGGGTAACGACGCCTGCACACTCCGCCTCGATACGTTGTTCAACCACAACAGCTCTACCGCCACCCAACGGCGCCTGACCGTCGAGGTGACGGGCAACCCTGTCTGGATGGCCATACAGGCCCTGCCTTCCTTGACGCAACCCGACGGCGAGAATGCCATCTCGTGGGCCGTAGCCTATTATGCCAACACTTTGGCCGCTGCCATCGCCCAGTCGCAACCGCGCATCCGCGAAGTCATCGAGGCTTGGCAAGCCAGCGGGCAGAGCAAGGAAACTTTCCTCAGCCGTCTGGAGCAAAATGAGGATTTGAAAAATATGTTGTTGAGCGAAACGCCCTGGCTGGCCGAAGCCACTTCGGACACGGAGCGCATGCAACGCCTCGTACAGCTGTTCGACGCCAACCGCCAACGCAACCTCACCCTCTCGGCCCTTACCCGCCTGAAGGAATTGCAAGGCGAAGACGGCGCCTGGAGCTGGTACAAAGGCATGGGCAGCAGTCGCGACATCACCACCTACATCGCCACTCTGCTTGTGCGCCTGCCCCTGCTGACAGGCAACCCGCTCGACGCCGATGCCTCGGCGATGAAGCAACGTGCCTTTGCCTATCTGCATCAGGAAGCCCTCAAGGAGTACAAGCGCCTGCGCGAAGCCGAACGCAAGGGTACGCAGATAACCGCCCTTTCGGCCGACGCCTTCGACTACCTCTACCTGCTGGCCTTGGATGCCGACGCGATGAAGCAGGCTGACAAGGAGGTACACAACTACTTCCTCTCGCTTCTGCCCCGCCAGCTGACGATGACCTCCATACAACGCAAGGCTCAAGCTGCCGTCATCTTGCAAGCTGCAGGGCGCAAGGCCGATGCCCAAGCTTTCGAAGCTTCAATCAAGGAACACCTCGTGCAGGAAAAGACAATGGGCGCCCACTTCGCCTTCAACGACGGCTATTATAGCTGGGGCATGATGCCCGTCACCACCCACGTGGCCGCCATGGAAGCCCTGTCGCGCTTCGAAGGCAATGCATCTGTCATCGAGGAGATGAAGCGCTGGTTGCTGAAGCAGAAGCAGACCACCCAATGGAATACGCCCGTCGCCTCGGCCGACGCCATCTATGCCCTCTTGTGCAACGGCCGCAACTGGTTGGCCGACCGTGGCGACGTCACTCTCACCTTGGGGCATGAACGCCTCCGTACTACTGACGCTTCCGCCCGCCCGTTGCAAGGCTTGGGATACATCAAGGAAACTTACGAGGAAGGCAACGCCGCCCTCAACGCCCGCACGCTCGAAGTGAAGAAGCACGACGAAGGCATGGCTTGGGGAGCTGTCTATGCCCAGTATCTTTCGCCCGTGGCCGATGTCCGAGCACAAAGCACTGGTTTGTCCATCGAAAAGCAATGCTTTGTCGAGCGTAAAACAGCCTTTGGCCGTTCGGAACTCCATCCGCTGGAAAAGGAAGGTGCCCTTCGCGTGGGCGACAAGCTGGTCATCCGCCTTGTACTCCGCCTCGACCGCGCCATGGATTATGTCCAGCTGAAGGACAGCCGCGCAGCCTGCCTCGAGCCGACCGCAACACTTTCAGGTTACCGCTGGACAGGAGGATTCGGCTATTATGCCGAGACGAAGGATGTTTCGACGCGTTTCTTCTTCGACCATCTGGAAAAGGGTACCTACGTATTGGAGTACAGCTGCCGCGTTTCGCAAGTCGGCACCTACCAATCGGGGCTTGCTACCGTCCAATGCGCCTATGCGCCCGAGATGGCTGCCCATTCCTCGGCTGGTACACCTCTGCAGGTGAAGGAATGAGTAGGGAAACCAAAAACTTGCCTAAAATATGTAGAGCAGGATGTTTCTTCGGCTTGAATTTTGTAAATTTGCGGCAAGTAATAAAGATAAAGACGAAATAGATGAAACGATTTTTTGCGATAATTGCTTTGAGCATGGGGTTGACGGCTACGCTTTCGGCACAGGCACGCTTCACTTCGAGCACCCAAATGCAACACTTGGGGCAGATTGAATGGAAGCGTCCTGTAACCGTGCAGTACACCATCACCAATACGGGCGACGAGCCTTTGGTGCTTTCCGAGGTGGAACCCGATTGTGCCTGTACGGCCGCCCGCTGGACAAAGACTCCCATTGCGCCTGGCGATAAGGGAACGGTGGATGTGACTTTCGATGCTGAAGCGCTTGGACATTTTCAGAAGGCCGTGGCCATATTCACCAATGCATCACCCTATCTGGTGTATCTGAAGTTCGACGGTGAGGTGGTGACGGAAATCAAGGACTTTGCCCGTACCCATCCCTATCTGGTAGGACAAATACGCATCGACCAAAACGAGATAAACTTCCCTGACGTGCAGCATGGCGGGCATCCTGTGGTATATCTCAGTGTGGTAAATCTCTCCGACAAGCCTTATGAACCTGTCCTGATGCACTTGCCACCCTATCTGGAGATGAAAGCCGAACCTGAGGTTTTGCAGCAGGGCGAACGTGGTACGCTGACCTTGACATTGAACTCTGAGAAACTGACCGATTTGGGCTTGACTCAGTCGTCTGTTTACCTTTCTCGCTTTTTGGGCGATAAAGTCAGTGAGGAGAATGAACTGCCCGTTTCTGCTATCCTTTTACCTGATTTTTCTGGGTTGACGGAGACAGAGCGCCTGAATGCTCCTGCCATTCGCCTTTCGGCCGAGGACATCGACTTGAGCGGCGACTTGGCGAAGAAGAAACGTGCGCGGCGAGACATTACCGTGACCAATACAGGTCGTTCGCCTCTTCAGATCAGTAAGCTTCAGGTGTTTCACCCAGCGGTGGGCGTCAGCTTGAAGAAGACCGTCCTCCAACCTGGTGAATCCACCCGCTTGCGTGTTTCTGTTACAAAGAAGAATATAGGCAAACATCGTCGTCACTTGCGTCTGTTGCTGATTACGAACGATCCCACGCAGCCGAAAGTAGAAATCAACATTAAAGCCAAATAACCATGGAACATCCTGAAAACTGTGCTGAATACAAGGGCTTGACCGTCAACGCAGGCGTTGAGCAACCCTCGTCCGTGAATCCTTATCTGAAGAACCGTCCGCGGCGTAAGAAACGCGAACTGACCGTGGCCGACTATGTGGACGGCATCCTGAAAGGTGACGTCACTGTATTAAGTCAGGCCGTGACTTTGGTCGAGAGTGTAAAGCCTGAGCATCAGGCCGTGGCTCAGGAGGTTATCGAGAAGTGTCTTCCCTACTCGGGCAATTCTGTCCGTATTGGCATCAGTGGTGTGCCAGGTGCTGGTAAGAGTACGTCTATCGATGTTTTCGGACTTCATGTCCTCGAACAATATGGAGGAAAGTTGGCCGTGTTGGCCATCGATCCCAGCAGTGAGCGTAGCAAGGGCAGTATTTTGGGCGACAAGACTCGCATGGAGAAGCTTTCTGTCCATCCGAAATCCTTTATTCGTCCCAGCCCTTCGGCAGGGTCGTTGGGAGGAGTTGCACGCAAGACGCGCGAAACCATTATCCTTTGCGAAGCTGCCGGCTATGATAAGATTTTTGTCGAGACCGTGGGTGTAGGGCAGAGTGAGACGGCTGTCCATTCAATGGTCGATTTCTTCCTGCTCATCCAGTTGGCAGGTACGGGTGACGAGTTGCAGGGCATCAAGCGTGGTATCATGGAGATGGCCGATGGCATTGTCATCAACAAAGCCGATGGCGACAACATCGAACGCGCCCGTTTGGCTGCTGCTCAGTTCCGCAATGCCCTCCATCTTTTCCCTGCTCCCGAGAGTGGATGGACACCCCAAGTGCTGACCTATTCAGGTTTCTATAACTTGGGTGTAAAGGAGATTTGGGACATGGTCTATAAATATATTGACTTCGTGAAGGATAACGGTTATTTTGTCTATCGCCGCAACGAGCAGAGCAAGTATTGGATGTACGAAAGCATCAACGAGCACCTGCGCGATAGCTTCTATCACAATCCAAAGATCGAAGCTTTGCTGGCCGATCGCGAACAACAGGTTCTGCAAGGCAACCTGACCTCGTTTGTGGCTGCCAAGTCGTTGCTCGACACATACTTTGAAGATATGAAAGGCGGTGAGTAAGGGGAGTCAGAATCCCGTAACAAACTCATCGAAGCTGGTGTCGGTAATGCCAATCTTTTCTTTCAGGCGCATTTTCTTACGTGATATACTTCCCTTGGCTATGTGGTAGATTTCTGCCAGTATGGCCAAGGGAAGTTCCATTTTCACCAGGCAGCAAAAGTCAATCTCTTCATCCGTTAGTTGTGGATAAGTTATTCGTAAACGTCGGGTGAAGTTGTCGAAGCAAGCGTCAGTATTGTTGCGTAAAGTTTGCCAATCTTCTTGGGAAAGGTGAAGGGCGCCTGCCTGGTTTCGACTGCGCATGAGCAGGGGAATGGTGATTTCGTTCAGCTGCTTAAAGTATTCTATCTTCTGGGTTAGTTGGGCGTTTTCGAGTTGTTCCTTTGCTTCCTGTTCTTTCAGATAGCGTATTTCCATTTCCTGTCGGGATAGTTGTGCTTGCATCAGATCGCGGTTGAGCAAGGCTTGACGGCGGCGGGTGTAGATGTAGTAGATTCCCCACAAAATGATGAGAAAGCCAACGAGAATAGCCAGACGGTAGACTTGTAGTATGCGACGTGTCAGTTGGCTTTCACTTCTTTCGATCTGTTGTTGTTGCTTGCGATATTCGCTGATGGCGTGTACTTTGTCCAATAGTTCGGCTTTTTTATCAGCATCGAGCGAGTCGCGATAGCGCACGTGTTCGCGCAAGAAGTCAAAAGCTTTGAGACTTTCACCGCGATGGTATAGGGCTTCAGACATATAGCGGTAGGCATCCGTTTTGCGAGACAGGGGATACATTTCGGCTATTTGGCGGAAGTAGTAGTGTGCCGAGTCGTTGCGGGCGATGTGGAATCGGATGCCTTTGCAGAAGGTTCGGTAGAAATTCTGTCGCCCCGCACTTGTAGCGATAGCACGTTCGATGTCTGCCAGGGCGGAGTCGGGTTGCTCCATATAGAGATGGACTACGGCCATTTCGGCTTGTAGTTCAGCTTGCTTTTCAATGCTGACGGAAGCGGCGTATCGGTCGGCCATGCGTAGTTCTGCCAAGGCTTGGTCAAATTCTTTTTTGCTTTTGAAGCGGCTGCTTCGGATGAGGCCGATGCGTACCAGCATCAGGCTGTCCTGTTCCTGCAAGGCCTTGTCGAGGGCTTTGTTCAAGAGGCGTGTCTCTTGTGAGGCGAAATGGTTGAAGCGGCAAAAGTCAGCTTGCGCGATGTCCAGCTCCATTTGCAGGCGCGGCGGTGATGGAGTGGGGAGGTACTGGCGGGCTTTCTCGTAACACTCCTGAGCGCGTAGCAGGAAGAAATCCTGATGCAGCTTTTTTCCTTTGAAGAAATAGATGAGGCTGATGTGAAGCGAATCGTCTGCTTCGATGGCCTGCTGTAGCCCTTTGTCGAGCAGACTGTCTGGTAATAGAACGGAGTCGTGCAGGGCAATGCTGTCCCAAAATAAGCTCGGGAATTCTTTGTGGCGGTGGTTGCACGCACTTAGCCATGAGGCAAACAAAAGGAATAATAGGAATTTTCTCATAATTATTGCAAATATATACAGAAAGTCTGAAACTTCCTCGTGAAGCTCTATTTTTTTGCTTTTGGAGGACGTCTGCTGTTATTTGTACATCGTGTACATTATCGTTTAGCTATTTATCCATTTGAAAAACAGTGATTTGTTTCTCTTTCTTATGTACATCGGGTTTGCTTGTCCGTTTGTGCGTTATCCTATAATTTTGCCGTCGAAAGTCATCACTAAGCGATGCAATGGCTGGATTTCGACAAGATTAACCATCTATACTATCAATACGCTATTTTGTGATTTTATGAAAGAGAGAGTTTTGACATTGATTATGTGTGTGTGTGCCTGGGTGCGGGAGCGCTTTGGGCACAAGTGAGGCAAGTAACGGGCGTGGTTACTTCTGCGGAAGACGGACAGCCTGTCATCGGCGCTTCGGTGCTGGTGAAAGGAGCCTCGCAAGGTACAGTGACGGACGTGGATGGCAAGTTTGCCTTGGACAATGTACCGGCTTCAGCCAAGATGCTGGTAGTCTCGTTCGTTGGTATGAAGACACGCGAAGTGCCTGTAAGCGACCGTGTGGAAGTTGTGTTGGAGAGCGATCAGCAAGTGCTTGATGAAGTGCTTGTTACGGTGGCGTACGGTACGGCCAAACGTTCGTCGTTAACGGGAGCTATTTCTTCTGTCGATCAGAAGCAGATCGAGCTGCGCCCCGCTTCGAGCGTTACTTCCGCTTTGGAAGGAAGCACTTCAGGTGTGCAGATCAACAGCACTTACGGAGCGCCGGGCAGCTCGCCTGAGATCCGTATTCGTGGCATCGGGACGGTGAACGGTTCCAGTTCGCCCCTGTATGTGGTGGACGGCGTTCCCTTCAGCGGAAGCATCGCCGACATCAATCCTGCTGATATTGAAAGTATGTCGGTGTTGAAAGATGCCGCTTCGTGCGCTCTTTATGGTAACCGTGCTTCGAATGGTGTCATTCTGATTACCACCAAGAAAGGTACGGCTGGAAAGCTGAGTTTCAATCTGAAGGTGAATCAGGGTATCTACACGCGAGGTATCAAGGAATATGCCCGTACGGATGCGCGGCAGTTCATGGAAGCCAGCTGGCAGAACTTGCGTAACGCCCGCATTTCCGCAGGCGACGCTCCCGACGTGGCAGCCCGCTATGCCAGCGAAAATTTGATTGGCGAGCAGCTTTACCTGAACATTTTCAACAAGCCCGACAAAGAGCTGTTTGATACTGACGGACGCCTGGCTGCAGGCGTGCAGATATTGCCTGGCTATGCTGAAGATCTCGATTGGTACAAGGCGTCTATCCGCAACGGATACCGTCAGGAATATCTCTTCAGCGGCAATGCAGCCAACGAGAAGAGCGACTATTACTTCTCACTGGGCTACCTCGATGAAGAGGGTTACGTGCGCAATTCGAGCTTCGATCGTCTTTCAGCTCGTGTGTCGGTCAATGTGGCGCCAGTGAGCTGGCTGAAGGCGGGAGTCAATCTGTCGGGCAGCCATCAGAATTCCCAGATTACGGCCGGCGACCAGGATGCGTCGTTCACCAATGCCTTCATGTATTGCCGCCAGATTGCGCCCATTTACCCTGTGCATCTGCATAACGCCGATGGCTCTTACCGCCTGACGGCCGACGAGCAGCGACAGTACGATCCCGGCTACTACACCGACGACAAGGGCGTTGAGATAGCTACCCGCAATCAGTATGCCGACCGCCACGTGGTATGGGAAAACGAACTGGACAAGAACGAGACCGTGCGCAATACGCTGCAGGGCATCGCCTATATGGACGTTAAGTTCCTGAAGGATTTCACGTTCACCGTAAAGGGCGACATGAACCTGAGTCAGTCGGACAATACGGCTTACGACAACGCCGTCATCGGCAACGGAAAGGGTAGCAACGGCCGCGGACGCCGTGTACTCTACCGCTATAAGAGCTACACCTTCCAACAGCAGCTGAAGTGGACGCATCTCTTCGGCGGGCATTTGCTGGACGTGCTGCTGGCGCACGAGAATTTCTCCTATAACTATAATTATCTGTATGGATTCAAGACGTCGCAGATTTTTGCCGGACGTCCCAATTTCAGTAACTTCACCGAGATGACTAGCCTGGACAGCTACGAGAACAACTACCGCACGGAAAGCTACCTGGGACGCATCCGCTATAACTACCGCGACCGCTACAATCTCGAAGTATCTTTCCGCCGCGACGGTTCCTCGCGTTTCCATCCGGACAACCGCTGGGGTAACTTCGGCAGCGTGGGAGCCAACTGGATCATCAGTGAAGAAGATTTCATGAAGGATGTCAGCTGGGTGAACGACCTGAAGCTGCGCGCCAACTACGGCCAGGTGGGCAACGACGCCGGAGCCGGATACTACGCCTACATGAGCCTCTACTCCGTGGAGCAGAACGCGCATAAAGGAGCGCTCTACCTGACGCAGAATGACTCTTACGACCTGAAGTGGGAAACAGGTGAGGCCTACGGTGTGGCCGTCGAGACGCGCCTCTTCGATCGCTGGAACCTGAGTGCCGAGTATTTCGACAAGCGCAACAAAGACCTCCTGTTCGACATCTACCTGCCTCTTTCGGCCGGTGGTACTTCGACCTCTGCCGCCGAGTCGACCGTGACGCGCAACCTGGGAACCATCTCCAATCGCGGCATCGAGGTGAATACCGACGTCGATGTCTTCCGCAACCGGAACTGGACCATTAACCTGGCGGCCAACGCCACCTGGTTGAAGAACAAGATCGTGAAATTGCCCGATCAGAACAAGGATGGCATCATCTCCGGTCCCTACAAGATTGTCGAAGGCAAGAGCCGTTACGAATTCTTCACCTATACTTTCGAAGGCGTGGACCAGCTGACGGGCAATTCGCTCTACAAAGCCAATCTGGAGGACTATTACGTCACCCTGCCCGACGGCACGACGCTGGGCAACAAACAGAGCGGCGTTGACATCACCAAAAAGGCAACGGTGATTGGCGGCGTTCCTTACGTGACCAACACTACCTACGGCCAGCGGGAATTCCACGGGTCGGCCCTCCCCACGGTGTATGGCAGCTTTACGGGCACCATCGGCTACAAATCGCTCACTCTCTCTGCTCTTTTCACATATTCGCTGGGCGGAAAGACGATGGACGGTGTCTACCAGTCGCTGATGACTACCGGTACCAGCCCGAGCAACTATCATGCCGACATCATGCAGTCGTGGGCGAAGGCTCCCGAAGGAATGGACGAACATTCGCCCGACCGCATCCGGAAGGACGGCATACCGCAAATCAACAGTACGTTGAGTTCGGACAACAATGCCGTCTCTTCCCGCTGGCTCACTTCGGCCGACTATCTGGTGGTGAAGAACATCACCCTGGCCTACCGCCTGCCGCAGGCGTGGGTCACCCGCATGGGGCTACAGGCCATGGGACTGAACGTCAACTGCGAGAACCTCTGGACCTTTACCGCCCGACAGGGCATGAACCCCCAGCAGTCTTTCTCTGGCGGACAGGGCAATTACCTCGTGACACCGCGCATCTTCTCCGTGGGAGTGAGTGTGACTTTGTAAAACCGTAAACACCGAATTCGTATGAAACTGAAAAATAGATTTTTCCTGGCCGCCGCGGCAGCGCTGCTGTCTGCCTGTTCGGCCGACTACCTCGACACCCTGCCGCAGTCGTCTACCGACACGGGCACCGTCTTCGAAACGACCGAAAACGCCCGCATGGCCGTCAACGGACTCTGCCTCATGATGACCCAGCAATACCTTGGACAGCAGGGCGTCAACGGCGAGGGGACCATCAAGACCTGGTATGGCAACTATCCCGGCAACGACTTCCAGAAGTGCAACCTGACGGGATGGGCGCCCATCATCAACGCCACGTACATGGAACGTAATTCCGTGCTCTACTGCTACTATCCGTGGTTCTACTACTATAAGCTCGTGGGCAACGCCAACCGCATCCTGGCCAACATCGACAAGGCTGTGGGGGCGGAAGAAGAACGGCTCTTCATCCGTGCACAGGCGCTCACCGTCCGCGCCTACGCCTACCTGATGCTCAGCCAGCTCTACTGCTACCGCTGGGCGGACAGCAACCAGGGCGCCTCGCGCGGCCTGCCCCTGCGCATCGACACGTCGGACGGCGACCTGCCCGCTTCGACCCTGGCGCAAGTATACACGCAGATCTATACCGACCTCGACGCCGCCATCGACGGCTATACGCGCAGCGGCCTGACGCGCCCCCGCGACGACAACCACAGCCCCGACCTTGCCGTGGCCTACGCCATCTATGCCCGTGCCGCCCTGACGCGCGAGGACTGGGCCGCGGCCGCCAAGTATGCCCCCCTGGCACGTAAGGACTATCCGCTGATGAGCAATGCCGACTACGTAGACGGCGGGTTTAGTACGCCCAACCGTGAATGGATCTGGAGCAGCTACAGCGCTCCCGACCAGACGCTCTACTACTTCTCCTTCTTCGCCCAGCAGGGTAGCAACTCCAGCGCCAACATCTGCCGCAGCTATCCCTGCGCCATCAGCAAGGAGCTCTACGACCGCATCCCTGCGACCGACGTGCGCCGCCGCATGTTCCTCGCCCCGCAGGAGGGCGACGCCTACAACACGGCCAACGGCCGCGTCACCGCCGGTCCTCTGCTGGAGCGCGCCCGCCGCGACTACGCCTCGAAGCTCTTCTCTTCGAGCCTCATTTACGCCTACATGCAGTTCAAGTTTCTCTGCACCGGCCAGCCCGGCGTGGGCCAGCTCAATCACTTCCGCTCTGCGGAGATGTACCTCATCGAGGCCGAAGCCCTCTGCCGCCTGGGCGGCAAGGACGCCGACGTGCAGGCCCTGATGCAGGCGCTGGTAAAGGACAGCGGCCGCGACCCGCAGTATGCCTGCACCAAGACGGGCGCCGACCTGCTGGAAGAAGTCAGGCTCTACCGTCGCATCGAGCTTTGGGGCGAAGGCTTCGACTGGTTCGACCTGAAGCGCTGGCGCCAGCCCATCGAGCGCCACGCCCATCCCACGGGCAGCTTCCACGCCCAGTTCGCCGTCAGCGTGAAGCCCGAGGAAGGCAACCAGTGGACGTGGGTCTATCCCGCCAAGGAGGTGGACTACAACGGCGCGCTGGACAGTTACATCGAGTGATAGAACTTCTTTACCCTAACCAATTTCATATTTTTTTCTTCATCTATTCTCTCTGATGTCAGGTCGGGAGGCCCGGTTTCTGCGGAAGCCGGCGTCTCCCGACGTTTTTTTGAGAGGAATCGGCTGATTTTTCTATAAATTAAGTCCGCTTGCGTCAGAATTTCTTATATTTGTATTCCATCACTAAGATAATGTGTTCCCAAAGCTGGAAAGCTTCATCTCACTGAGATAGCGTTTTCCCAAAGCTGGAAAGCTTCATCTCGTTGAGATAGCGTTTTCCCGAAGCTGGAAAGCTTCATCTTGCTGAGATAGCATTTTCCCGAAGCTGGAAAGCTTCATCTCACTGAGATGGCATTTTCCCAAAGCTGGAAAACTTCATCTTGTTGAGATGACATTTTCCCAAAACGGGAATGGCCGCCTGACCCTAAAACAACAGATGCTTATGAAAGGAATTCTCTATGACTTTTCGCGCCACAACGCCCGCAACGCGCAACACGCCCAGTTCGTCACCAACATTCTCGACGCCGTTCCCCGCGACGTGGCCGAGGCGCAGGGCTTCGCCACCCAGCGTGTCGCCTTTGCCGAGGCCGTTGACAACGAGTTGCGCTATTTTCACTCCGAAAAAGCCTATCTGGACACGCCCCAGATTGTTGCAGCCAACCAGAAACGCGATCGGGCGTTCTACTTCTACAAACAGATCATCCTGGCCCATGCCGCCTATCAGTCCGACGCCGGTCTGAAAAAAGCGGGCGCCACGCTGGCTTTCGCCTTCCGCGGGGTGGGCCGCCTGACGAACATAGACTATTCCTCGAAAACGAGTATCCTGACCGATCTCATCGGCAAGCTTCGCGAAGAGCCCTACGTCACGGCCCTGGGTGCCATCGGCCTCGCCGACGCGCCCGACGCACTGGAGGAGGCAAACACCGCCTTCAACACCATCTACCTGAAGCGTGCCGCCACGGAGCGCGACCGTGCCCAGTCGTGGAGCATGAAAACCCTGCGCCCCATCACCGACGACGCCTTCAACTCCCTGGCCAAAGCCATCAACGCCCTGTACGCCGTCAACGAGATGGTGACCGGCGACGCCGGCGTGCGCGAGGCTTTGGGCAAGGTCATTGACGACGTCAACGCCATCGTCATCCGCCTGAAGAAAACCATCGGCCAGAGCGCCTCCGGCACTCCCGATGGCGGCGACAGTGGTACCGATACGGCCGAAACCACGCCCGACCCCGAACCCGGCGGCGACGAAGGCGGAAGCCCGCTGTAAGTGGAGAATTGATAATGGATAATGGAGAATGGAAAATGGCAAATGGCAAACTTTCTGTTCTCCATTTTTTTATTTCTCCCCGCAACGCCCTTGCTTTTCTCCCGCTTTGTGCTAACTTTGCCGTCAGTAGAACCAAGTTGAAACAAGATATGGAAATACAAGCCAACTATATCCGCCGCATCGAGATCGACGGCCTGTGGCACCGCTACAACGTGGCCTGGGACCTGCGTCCCGACGTCAACATCCTGGCCGGCATCAACGGCGTGGGCAAGACCACCATCCTGAACCGCTCCGTGGGATTCCTGGAGCACCGCACTTCGGGCGAGGTGAAGAACGGCGAACTGGAGGGCGTGCGCGTCTACTTCGACCGCCCCGACGCCACCTCCATCCCCTACGACGTCATCCGCTCCTACGACCGGCCGCTCGTCATGGGCGACTTCACCGCCCGCATGGCCGATCCCAACGTGCGCTCCGAGCTCGACTGGCAGCTCTACCTGCTGCAGCGTCGCTACCTGGACTACCAGGTGAACGTGGGCAACCGTATGATCGAGCTTCTGGGCAGCGACGACGACGCGCAGCGCGCCCTTGCCTCGCAGCTCTCCCTGCCCAAGCGCCGCTTCCAGGACATGATCGACGAGCTCTTCGGCTACACGCGCAAGACCATCGACCGCCGCAGCAACGAAATCGCCTTCTATCAGGACGGCGAACGCCTGCTGCCCTACAAGCTCTCTTCGGGCGAGAAGCAGATGCTCGTCATCCTGCTCACCGTGCTCGTGCGCGAAGGCACCCACAGCGTCCTCTTCATGGATGAGCCCGAAGCCTCGCTCCACATCGAGTGGCAGCAGAAGCTCATCGGCATGATCCGCCGCCTGAACCCGCAGATGCAGCTCATCCTTTCCACCCACTCGCCTGCCGTCATCATGGAAGGCTGGCTCGATGCGGTGACGGAGGTGAGCGAGATAACAAAGGAAATGAAGAATGAAGAATGAAGAATTAACAATGTACAGTCTCTTCTTTCGCCATTCATCAATTATTCTTCATTCTTCATTCTTCATTTTTATGTCTCTCACCCTCCGCCATAACCTCACCTCCGACTACCTGGACGCCGCCCGCCGCCTGTCGCCGCCGAAGAAGCGCCGCCGCATTGTGGCCTACGTCGAAAGCTACGACGACGTGGCCTTCTGGCGCACGCTGCTCTCCGAGTTCGAGACCGACGAACGCTACTTCCAGGTGATGCTCCCCTCGCAGACCTCGCTGTCGAAGGGAAAGAAAACCGTGCTGCTCAACACGCTCAACGCCGACAAGCTGGGCGGCAGCCTCATTGCCTGCGTGGACAGCGACTACGACTTCCTGATGCAGGGAGCCACCGCCCTGTCGCGCCGCATCAACCAGAACCCCTACGTGCTGCAGACCTATGCCTACGCCATCGAGAACTACCTGTGTTACGCCGAAACCCTGCACGACGTCTGCGTGCAGGCCACGCTGAACGACCGCCAGCTGCTCGACTTTCCCGAGTTCATGCGCCGCTATTCGCGCCTGGCCTATCCGCTCTTCCTTTGGAACATCTGGTTCTACCGCCGCCACGACAACACGACCTTCCCCATGTACGAGTTCAACCAGTGCGTCCGCCTGCAGGACGTTAGCCTGGCCCATCCCTACCGCTGCCTGGACGACGTGCGCCGCCGCGTCGACGCCAAGCTCTCCGAACTGCGCACCCGCTTTCCGCAGGCCATCGAGCACATCGACGCCTTGGGCGAGGAACTGACACAGCTCGGCCTGACGCCGGACACGACCTACCTCTACATCCAGGGCCATCACCTGATGGACGGCGTGGTGATGAAGCTGCTCAACCCCGTCTGCACGCAGCTCCGCCGCGAACGCGAGAAGGAGATTCGCCGCCTGGCCGTCCACGACGAGCAGTTCCACAACGAACTGACCGCCTACGAGAACAGCCTGGCCGCCGTCCAGCTGATGCTGAAGAAGAACGACGGCTACAAGGGCCTCTACCTCTACCAGTGGATGCGCGAGGACGTGCGGCGGATACTGGAAATGAAATAAAGAATTTAGCTTATGGAACTATTGAAACGTATTGACGAACTCTTGATAGGCTGGGGAATGAGCCCAGCCACAGCCGACTGGCTCGACCAGTTCATCGCTTTCATGCTGGTACTGCTCCTGGCCTTTGTCGCCGATTTTATTTGCCGCAAGGTGTTGCTTAGGGCCATCGCCCGCCTGGTGCAGAAGACCAAGGCTACGTGGGACGACATCCTGTTCGACCGCCGCGTGATGGGCTATCTCAGCCACATGGTGGCACCCGTCATCATCTACCTGTTCATTCCGGTCGTCTTTGCCGATACCGACTCGGTGACGCTGAACTTTATCCGCCGCCTGTGCTACATCGTCATCATTCTTTCCTTTCTCTTCTTCATCAATGCCTTCCTCAAGGCCGCCTATACGGTCTACAGCGAGAAGGAATCCATGCGCGACCGTCCGCTGAAGGGCCTGCTCCAGACGTTGCAGGTGTCGCTGTGGACCATCGGAATCATAGTGGTCGTAGCCGAATTGCTGGGCAAGTCGCCCCTCTCGCTGCTGGCCGGACTGGGAGCCTCGGCCGCCATCCTGATGCTGGTGTTCAAGGACAGCATCATGGGCTTCGTCAGCGGCGTGCAACTCTCGGCTAACGACATGCTGAAGGTGGGCGACTGGATCACGATGCCCAAGTACGGAGCCGACGGAACGGTCATCGAGGTGACGCTGAACACGGTGAAGGTGCGCAATTTCGACAACACCATCACCACCATCCCGCCTTACTTGCTGGTAAGCGACTCCTTCCAGAACTGGCGCGGCATGCGCGAGAGCGGTGGCCGTCGCGTGAAGCGCAGCATCAACATCGACATGACCAGCGTACGTTTCTGTACGCCCGAGATGCTCGCGAAGTACCGCAAAATCCAGCTGCTGAAAGACTATATCGACCAGACCGAAGCCGTGGTTCACGCCTACAACGAAGAGAACGGCATCGACAACGAGGTGCTGGTGAACGGCCGCCGGCAGACGAATCTTGGCGTATTCCGCGCCTACCTCACCGCTTACCTCAAGAGCCTGCCCGTCGTGAATAAGGAACTGAACTGCATGGTGCGCCATCTGCAACCCACCGACCACGGCTTGCCCATTGAGCTTTATTTCTTTTCTACGATCAAGGATTGGATTCCCTACGAGGGTGTGCAGGCCGATGTTTTCGACCATGTGCTGGCCATTATTCCCGAGTTCGACCTTCGCGTTTTCCAATCGCCTTCGGGAGCGGACTTTCAGCGGTTGGCGGAGAAACAGCATTAGAAAACTGTGGTTTCGTTTGTCGCTGCTCTTACCTTTCGCTATATTTGCGCTGAAATTTATATTAATACATTAAAAAAAGAAGAATTGATTTATGAAGACGAGAGTATTTTTAGCTGTAGCGTTGGTGTTTTCGCTGTCAATGATGTCCTGTGGCAACAAGAAGGCGGCAGAGGCAAATTCGGAAACGACCACTCAAGTTTGTGATTCTGCATGCACAAAAGGCGCAGGAGAATGTTGTGCCAACGATAGCGTTTGCAAGGGAACCTGTAACGGAACTTGTGCCGGCGATTGCGAGAACGCATCCTGCCCGAAAAAGGCGTGCGACAATGCTTGCGAGAAATAACCTTTCGATAAAGAAATAAAAAAGATCGGGGCGTGTCCACAGAGGATACGCCTCGATTTGTTTCATATTAACTGCAATAATATGCGTATTGTTATAGAATGTCGCATTTTGATTGAAAAAAGTAACGGATTTGTTTGCATGCTATGAAATAATCTCTACCTTTGCAGCGTTTTAAAGTCAAAAAGAAGATAAGATGATTCAGAACTTTACATATATTCTGCTGTGCGGCATTATTATTCTGCTAGGAAGATGTAGCGGAAGTGAGTGTCGTGCGTGAATATATGCAAGTTGAATGATATATGAAGCCTTTCTCACTTCCGTAGTGCGAAAGGCTTTTTTGTTGGACATAACTATAAATACGATATACAAGATGAGTGACAGATTATTTATTTTCGACACAACGCTCCGCGATGGTGAGCAGGTTCCGGGATGTCAGTTGAACACGGTTGAGAAAATCCAAGTGGCCAAGCAACTGGAACTGTTGGGCGTGGACGTTATTGAAGCGGGCTTCCCCATTTCGAGCCCGGGCGACTTCAATTCGGTGATTGAAATATCCAAAGCAGTGACATGGCCTACTATTTGTGCCTTGACACGTGCCGTACAGAAAGATATCGACGTAGCGGCTGAAGCCCTGAAATATGCCAAACACAAACGTATCCACACGGGTATCGGTACTTCAGATTCGCACATCCGCTATAAATTCAACTCCAATCGTGAGGAAATCATCGAGCGCGCCGTGGCTGCCGTGAAGTATGCCCGCCGCTTTGTGGACGATGTGGAGTTCTATGCCGAAGACGCCGGACGTACGGAGAATGAATACCTGGCCCGTGTCATCGAGGCCGTCATCAAGGCGGGAGCAACGGTGGTGAACATCCCCGACACGACAGGTTACTGCCTGCCTTCGGAGTATGGTGCCAAGATCAAATACCTGATGGAGCATGTGGACGGTATTCACAACGCCGTTATTTCCACACACTGCCATAACGATCTGGGTATGGCGACGGCCAATACGATGGCTGGTGTGCTGAACGGCGCCCGTCAGGTGGAAGTGACCATTAACGGTATCGGCGAGCGTGCGGGCAACACGTCGCTGGAAGAAATTGCGATGATCATCAAGTGTCACAAGGACATCGACATCGAGACGAACATCAATACGCAGAAAATCTATCCAACAAGCCGCATGGTGTCCAGCCTGATGAATATGCCTGTCCAGCCCAACAAAGCCATCGTGGGACGTAATGCTTTTGCTCACTCTTCGGGTATCCATCAGGACGGCGTGTTGAAGAACGTACAGACGTATGAAATCATCGACCCACACGACGTGGGTATCGACGACAACTCTATCGTACTGACCGCCCGTAGCGGACGTGCTGCTTTGAAGAACCGTCTGCATGTGTTGGGCGTAGAACTGACACAAGAAAAGCTGGATAAAATATACGAAGAATTCCTCAAGCTGGCCGACAAGAAGAAAGACATCAACGACGACGACATCCTCGTCTTGGCCGGTGCCGACCGCACACAGAACCATCGCATCAAGTTGGAGTATCTGCAAGTGACCAGTGGTGTGGGCGTTCGCTCTGTAGCCAGCCTTGGTTTGAATATCTCGGGCGAAAAGTTCGAGGCGGCCGCCAGCGGAAACGGTCCGGTAGATGCTGCCATCAAGGCATTGAAGAAGATTATTGACCGTCAGATGACGCTTAAGGAATTCACCATTCAGGCTATCAGCAAGGGTAGCGACGACATGGGTAAGGTACACATGCAGGTGGAGTACGACAACCGCATCTATTACGGTTTTGGTGCCAATACCGATATCATCGCCGCTTCTGTCGAGGCCTATATCGACTGTATCAACAAATTTAAGTCATGATTTTAATAGCATCCATTGATAGATATGAATACACTCTTTGATAAAATATGGGACGCCCACGTGGTGCAGAAGGTGGAGGACGGCCCTACACAGCTTTACATCGACCGCCTCTATTGCCACGAGGTAACCAGTCCTCAAGCTTTCGAGGGTTTGCGTGCCCGCGGTCTTCGTTGTTTCCGTCCTGAGAAGATATTCTGCATGCCCGACCACAACACGCCGACGCACGATCAAGACAAGCCGATTGAAGACCCGGTTTCTCGTACACAAGTAGATACGTTGGCAAAGAATGCCGAGGATTTTGGCTTGACACACTTCGGCATGATGAATCCCAAGAACGGCATCATTCACGTCGTAGGTCCTGAACGGGGACTGACGTTGCCAGGTATGACCATTGTTTGCGGCGACTCGCACACCTCGACCCACGGAGCGATGGGCGCCGTAGCTTTCGGTATCGGTACCAGCGAGGTGGAGATGGTGATGGCTTCGCAATGCATCCTCCAGACACGGCCCAAAACGATGCGGATTACCGTCGATGGTCGGCTGGGCAAGGGAGTGACGGCCAAGGACCTGGCTCTCTACATGATGTCGAAGATGACAACCAGCGGTGCCACAGGCTATTTCGTGGAATATGCGGGCGAGGCCGTACGCAGCCTGACGATGGAGGACCGTCTGACTTTGTGTAACCTCTCCATCGAGATGGGGGCACGCGGCGGCATGGTGGCACCCGACGAGGTGACCTTCGCCTACATCAAAGGTCGTGAATATGCTCCGAAGGGTGAAGCGTGGGACAAGGCTGTGGCTTATTGGAAGACGCTGAAGAGCGACGACGATGCCGTTTTCGACAAGGAAGTACGTTTCGACGCCGCAGACATCGAGCCGATGATTACTTACGGTACCAACCCCGGCATGGGCATGGGTATCACCGCTCACATCCCTACGACCGAAGGTATGGGCGAGGCGGCACAGGCTTCGTTCAAGAAATCGCTGGGCTACATGGGCTTCGAGCCGGGTGAGTCTTTGTTGGGCAAGAAGATCGATTACGTCTTTCTTGGTGCCTGCACCAACGGCCGCATTGAAGACTTCCGTGCCTTTGCCTCTATCGCTAAGGGACGTAAGAAGGCTCCGCATGTGGTGGCTTGGCTGGTGCCCGGCTCGTGGATGGTCGATGCGCAGATACGTGAGGAAGGGCTGGACAAAATATTGGCCGAGGCTGGTTTCGAAATCCGTCAGCCGGGCTGTTCGGCCTGTCTGGCGATGAACGATGATAAAGTGCCTGCAGGCAAGTATGCCGTGTCCACGTCGAACCGTAACTTCGAGGGACGCCAGGGACCTGGTTCACGTACACTGCTGGCCAGTCCGTTGACCGCCGCCGCGGCCGCCGTGACGGGTGTGATTACCGACCCGCGGACATTGCTGGATTAAAACAGTGTTTTGTAGTCCGTAAAGCACTGCTTTAAGGACTGCAAATCATTGCTTTATTGAGAACAAAGAAAAGATGTATCGTAACATTCAATAGACGAATAATGAAACAGAAATTCAACATCATAACCTCCACCTGCGTTCCCCTTCCGTTGGAGAACGTGGATACTGACCAGATTATCCCCGCCCGTTTCCTTAAGGCGACAACCCGCGAGGAAAAGTTCTTTGGCGACAACCTCTTCCGTGACTGGCGCTACAACGCCGACGGCACACTGAACAAGGACTTCGTACTGAACAACCCTGCCTATAGCGGCTGCATCCTCGTGGCCGGCAAGAACTTCGGTTCGGGCTCCAGCCGCGAACATGCTGCCTGGGCCATCGCCGGATATGGTTTCCGCGTGGTTATATCCAGTTTCTTTGCCGATATTCACAAGAACAACGAACTGAACAACTTTGTGCTCCCTGTCGTGGTGAGCGAAGGTTTCCTGAAGGAACTGTTCGAAAGCATCGCTGCCGACCCCAAGACTGAGGTGGAAGTGAACCTGCCCGCCCAGACCGTGACCAACAAGGCAACGGGCCGTAGCGAGACCTTCGAAATTAATGCCTACAAGAAGCATTGCCTGATGAACGGACTGGACGACATCGACTTCCTCGTGGAAAATAAAGATAAGATAGAAGCATGGGAAAGCAAGTCAAAATAGAAATCATGGACACCACCCTGCGCGACGGGGAGCAGACCAGCGGCGTGTCCTTCGTGCCCCACGAGAAGCTGATGATAGCTCGTCTGCTGCTCGAGGAGTTGAAGGTGGATCGCGTCGAGGTTGCCTCCGCCCGCGTGTCCGACGGCGAGGCCGATGCCGTACGCATGATTTGTGACTGGGCTGCTCGACGTGGTCTGTTGCAACGTGTCGAGGTACTTGGCTTCGTGGACGGGCATGCGTCTGTTGACTGGATACATGCCGCAGGGTGCCGCGTCATCAACCTGCTGTGCAAGGGCTCGCTTAAACACTGCACCTACCAGCTGAAGAAGACGCCTGAGGAACACATCGCCGACATCCGCGCGGTGGTGGACTACGCCGAGGGGCTCGACATGGAGGTCAATGTTTACCTCGAAGATTGGAGCAATGGTATGAAGGACTCGCCCGAATACGTCTTCCAGCTGATGGACGCCCTCAGCGGCACCTGCATCCGCCGCTTCATGCTGCCCGACACGCTGGGCATCCTCAATCCCTTGCAGGTCATCGAATACATGCGCAAGATGAAGAAGCGCTACCCGCAGGCACACTTCGACTTCCACGCGCACAACGACTACGACCTGGCCGTGTCCAACGTGCTGGCCGCCGTGCTGAGCGGTTGCCGGGGATTGCACACCACTATCAACGGACTGGGCGAACGAGCCGGCAACGCCCCGCTGGCCAGCGTACAGGCCATCCTGAAAGACCACTTCAACGCCGTGACGGGCATCGACGAGAGCCGTCTAAACGAAGTGAGCCGTGTCGTGGAGTCGTACTCCGGCATTGCCATTCCTGCCAACAAACCCATCGTGGGCGAGAACGTCTTCACGCAGGTGGCCGGCGTACATGCCGACGGCGACAACAAGCGTAACCTCTACTACAACGACCTGCTGCCCGAACGATTCGGACGCCGGCGCGAATATGCCCTGGGCAAGAATTCGGGCAAGGCCAACATCCGCAAGAATCTGGAAGACCTGGGGCTGCAACTGGACGACGAGTCGATGCGCAAGGTCACCGAGCGTATTATCGAATTGGGTGATAAGAAGGAGCTCGTCACGCAGGAAGACCTGCCTTACATCGTTTCCGACGTGCTGAAGCATGACGTCCGCACTGAGCGTGTCAAGCTGAAGAGCTACATCGTCAACCTGGCCTATGGGCTGAAGCCGATGGCCACCATCAAGGTGGAAATCAACGGCAAGGAGTACGAGGAGAATAGCAGCGGCGACGGTCAGTACGACGCCTTCGTCCGAGCCTTGCGCAAGGTGTATAAGGGTACCCTCGGCCGACGCTTCCCGATGCTGACGAACTACGCCGTGAGCATCCCGCCCGGCGGACGCACGGACGCCTTCGTGCAGACGGTCATCACGTGGAGCTTCGACGACAAGGTGTTCCGCACCCGCGGCCTCGACGCCGACCAGACGGAGGCCGCCATCAAGGCCACGATGAAGATGCTGAACCTTATCGAGGACGGCTACGATGAGGCTCCGGCAGCCCCTTTGCGAAACACGAGCGTGTAGTCCGCAAAACACGAGCGTGTTTCCCTCAAAACACGAGCGTGTTTCTCTCAAAACACGAGCGTGTTTCCCTCAAAACACGAGCGTGTTTTTCGGCTCCCTTCAGGGATAGGTCGGGAAACAGTCGACTTTTAAGAAAAATTAGAGCCGGAGATACGGAATAAAATGCTTATTTTGAGCGTCGAAACAAAGGAAAGATATGAAAAAGACAAGCTTGAAACCCTGGCAGCGCTACGCGCTGGTCTTCGTCCTGCTGCTGGCCGTCAACGGCTTTCTGCGCCGGATAAGCCCCGGCGAGGAGTGGAAGGACGGCAATCTGCCGGTCAGCCTCGTGGCGACGGCCCTGCTCACCGCGGGCTTCATCGCCGCCGACCGCCGGCGCCTCAGGAACAAGAAGCATAAGGATAAAGTGGAAGAATTACTAAAAAACAACGAATAAACAACATGGAACTGAAAGTAGCAGTGTTGGCCGGTGACGGTATCGGCCCCGAAATATCCGCCGTAGGCGTGGATGTAATGACCGCCGTATGCGAGAAGTTTGGTCACAAGGTGACGTACGAATATGCCCTCTGCGGCGCGTATGCCATCGACGAGGTGGGCGACCCCTTCCCCGAAGAAACCTATCAGATATGCAAGAATGCCGACGCCGTGCTTTTCTCTGCCGTGGGCGACCCCAAGTTCGACAACGACCCTACGGCCAAGGTGCGCCCCGAACAGGGCTTGCTGGCCATGCGTAAGAAGCTGGGGCTCTTTGCCAACATCCGCCCGGTGCAGACGTTCAAGTGTCTCCTGCACAAGTCGCCTCTGCGTGCCGAACTGGTCGAAGGCGCCGACTTCCTGTGCATCCGCGAGCTGACCGGCGGCATGTACTTCGGCGAGAAATACCAGGACAACGACAAGGCATGGGATACGAACTACTACACCCGTCCCGAAGTGGAGCGCATCCTGCGTGTGGGTTTCGAGTATGCCATGAAGCGCCGCAAGCATCTCACGGTGGTCGACAAGGCCAACGTACTGGCCTCCTCCCGCCTCTGGCGTCAGATTGCTCAGGAGATGGCTCCGCAATATCCCGAGGTGACGACGGACTACATGTTTGTGGACAACGCTGCCATGAAGATGATTCAGGAGCCGCGTTTCTTCGACGTCATGGTGACCGAGAATACCTTTGGCGACATTCTCACCGACGAGGGTTCCGTTATCAGCGGTTCGATGGGACTGCTTCCCTCGGCTTCCACAGGCGAGAGCACGCCGGTATTCGAGCCCATCCACGGTTCGTGGCCGCAGGCCAAGGGGCTGAACATCGCCAATCCGCTGGCACAGGTGTTGTCCGTGGCCATGCTCTTCGAGTACTTCAACCTCAAGGAAGAGGGTGCCTTGATACGTCGTGCGGTCGATGCTTCGCTCGATGCCAACGTACGCACCCCTGAGATTCAGGTGGAAGGCGGTGCCAAGTACGGTACGAAGGAAGTCGGCGCCTGGTTGGTAGATTATCTGAAAAAAGCCTGACGCACCATGATAGCCCGGAATCTCATCGACCTTGTGGGCCGCACGCCGCTTATGGAGCTTGCGGCCTACAGCCGCCTGCACGGCCTGACGTGCCCGCTGGTGGCGAAGCTGGAGATGTTCAACCCCTCGGGCAGCGTCAAGGCACGTACCGCCCTGGCCATGATCGAGGATGCCGAGGCGCGCGGCCTGCTGCGTCCGGGCGCTACGCTCATCGAGCCCACCAGCGGCAATACGGGCATCGGACTGGCTATGGTAGCCACTATCAAGGGCTATCGCCTCGTCCTCACCATGCCCGAGACGATGAGCCTCGAACGCCGCAACTTGCTGAAGGCGCTGGGTGCGGAGATTGTCTTGACACTTGGTGTCGAAGGTATGGCAGGTTCCATTGCCAAGGCCGAAGCCCTGCGCGACGCTACGCCTGGTGCCGTCATCCTCCAACAGTTCGATAATCCCGCAAACGCCGCCGTGCACGAATGTACGACCGGTGAGGAAGTATGGGCTGACACGGACGGGCAGGTCGATGTCTTTGTGGCGGGCGTCGGTACGGGCGGCACCGTCAGCGGCGTGGCCCGTGCGTTGAAGAAGCATAACGCTGCCGTGCGTGTGGTCGCTGTCGAGCCCGCTTCGTCGCCTGTACTCAGTGGCGGTAAGGCGGGGCCGCATCGCCTGCAGGGCATCGGCGCCAACTTCGTGCCCGGTAATTACGATGCTTCTGTCATCAACGAGGTGCTTTCCGTGGCCGACGACGACGCCTTTCGTGCCGCTCGTGAACTGGCTGCTACCGAAGGTCTGTTGGCGGGCATTTCTTCGGGGGCTGCCCTCCATGCCGCGTGCACGTTGGCTTCCCGTTCCGATCTGCAAGGCAAACGCATTGTGGTGCTCCTGCCCGATACAGGCGAGCGCTACTTGTCGGCGGGATTGTATTGATTGCGCATCGTTATTAGTATATTAATTAGAATAAATATGAGGAAAATCGTCCTATCCATCTTTTTAACTCTGGTCTCTTGCCTTACAGCTTTGTCGCAAACCTATGATGAATGGTGTGAACGTGCTGTAGCCGCTACAGAACAAGATAGCCTTGAATTAGCAGAAAAGTGTATCCGTCAGGCCTTGAAACTGGAGCCAGCCAATCCGCGCAATGCCCTTCTCTTTTCCAATTTGGGTACCATTCAACGTAGCCAGCGTCGCTATGAGCAGGCTTTGGAGTCTTATCGATTGGCTTTGAACATGGCTCCCATGTCTGTACCTATTTTGATGAATCATGCTACTCTTTCGCTTGAGCTGGGGCAGAATGATAAGGCGCGTGCTGATTATTCACAGGTTATTGAATTAGAGCCTCACAATGTTGAAGCATTATTGATGCGGGCCTATATTTATATGCAGCAACGTGACTACAAGTTTGCCCGCCTTGATTACGATACGCTTCTGAAAGTGGATCCACAGAATTATAGCGCTCGTTTGGGGCTGGCAACTTTGTGTCAAAGGGAAGTTCGTTATGATGAAGCGTTGGTCGTGTTGGATGGTATGCTGGCCGATAAAGGCGGGACGAGACCTTATACCACTGGTGAATTGGCCACTGTTTGTGTGGCTCGTGCCGGTGTGGAGCTTGACATGTTGAAGCCCGACCAAGCCTTGCTGGATTTGGATGAGGCCATTCGCCTTGATCCTCGTCAATCGGAAGCTTATCTGATGCGTGGTCGTGTACATCTGATGTTAAAGAAGAAAACACTGGCCAAACGCGATCTGGAAAAAGCAGTATCGTTGGGCGTGCCTCAAAGTGAGGTACGAGAGTTGATGAATCAATGCAAATAGGAAAGTAGAGTATCAGACAAAATTTCGGATGAGCTTTACAAACTCTTTCCCATATTTCTTTTTCTTATAGTCGCTGATGCCGCTTACGTTGCCGAAAGCGTCGAGCGTGGTTGGTCGTTGAACGGCCAGCAGATGCAAAACTTTGTCGGACAGGACGAGGTAAGCAGGCAGTACCTCTTCGTCAGCCAGTCGTTTGCGTAGGCTTCTAAGAGCTTCGAAAAGGTCGGTGCTTTCTCCGCTTTCCATGCCCAGAGACAGTTCGCGCATGACGGGAGCAGATGTCCTTTTTCTCCTTCCTCGTGTGGCCGATATATCTTCTCTACGTATCACTACTAGGTGTGCCTTTTCCCTGCCAAATAGCACATCACTTCCGGCAGGAGTTATCTTCAGATGGTTGCTTTCGTTGTAGGCTACCTCGAAATATCCCATTTGCAACATCTGTAGCAGGTAGTCCTGCCAGTCGCGGGCCGGTATATCGCGTCCGGCACCATAGGTCTTCAGTTGGTGATAACCTTTTTCTTTCAGTTCTGCATTCAGGTTGCCGCGCAGGATGTCTACCAGCATCGGGGTGCCTACTTGCTGGTTGGTACGGGCGATGGCACTCAATGCTTTTTGTACGATGATGGTACCATCGAATCGTTCAAGAGGATTTTTGCATACGTCGCAATTGCCGCAATCGTGTGTTCGTTGCTCGCCGAAGTAGTTCAGCAGGATGCGTCGGCGGCAAATGTCGGCCTCGGCATATTGTTGCATGCGTTGGAGTTTTTCCAAATTGATTTCACTTTGTCCACTTTCGGTGGCAAATTTGGTTAGCATGATGAGGTCGGCCATCGAGTAGAACAGCAGCGTGTCGCTCGGCAAGCCGTCGCGTCCTGCACGTCCTATTTCCTGATAGAAACTCTCGATGCTCTTGGGCAGGTTGTAGTGGATGACCCACCGCACGTTGCTCTTGTCGATGCCCATGCCGAAAGCGACGGTGGCACATACCACTTGTACTCGGTCGTTGATGAAGTCGTCTTGCGCACGGTTACGCTTTTCGGTTTCTAGTCCTGCATGGTAGATGGCGGTTCGGATACCGTTTTTTTGTAGCATTTGTGCCACGTTTTCCGTATTTTTTCGGCTCATGCAATAGATGATGCCACTTTCTCCCCGATGTTGGGCAATGAATTCAAGGATGGCTTTATTCTTTTCCTTCGATTGGTATCCCCGTTTGACGGTGAGGCTCAGGTTGGGACGGTCAAATGAAGAAAGGAAGATACGAGGCTCTCGCAGGTGAAGTTGCTTGACAATGTCTTCGCGTGTCAACTTGTCTGCCGTAGCGGTAAGGGCGATAACGGGTGTTTGTGGGAAGAGACTACGTAAAATGCCAAGTTGGGTGTATTCGGGGCGGAAGTCATGTCCCCATTGCGAGATGCAGTGTGCTTCGTCAATGGCGAAGAAGGAAACGTGTATGTCGCGCAGGAAATAATTGGCTTCTGCCACCAGCTTTTCGGGAGAGATGTAGAGTAACTTTAATTTCCCTTCCATGCAGGCACGTCGAATGCGTAGGTTTTCCGTTTCGTCGTTGTTGCTGTTCAGAGCTGCTGCGGCGATACCATTGTTTCGGAGACTCTCTACCTGGTCTTTCATGAGTGAAATGAGTGGTGATACCACAATGGCAGTCCCTTTGCAAATGATGGCTGGCACTTGGTAGCAGACAGACTTCCCGCCACCTGTCGGCATCAGCACCAGTGCATCTTTATTCAGTAGCAGGTGGCTGATAATTTCCTCTTGTAATGGACGGAAATCGGTATATCCAAAATAGGTTTTAAGTACTTGTTGTATTGGGTTCATCAGTTGCTGTCTGCTTTTTTTCTTGGGCAAAAATACAGCAATTATTTGAATATCCGTTTCTCTCTTCTCATGAATGTTCGGAAAAGCTTTCTTCAATTTTGGAGGGAAGTGTTAAATAATTATTCATTTATTCAACTTTTTTACCCTTTCGACGTTGAAAAAAAGTACCATAATTCTTGCATATTTCAAAAAAAAAACAGACTTTTGTCAAGCCTTATAAAATAGGCAATTAATGTACAACCCCTAACCAGTTTATTTGATGAGTGATTTAGAAAACAAAACGCAAGAAGAGGCTCCGAAAAAACGCCCCTATAATTTGCGTGAGAAAAAAGAAAAAGATGCGGCTTATCGCGCATTGATCCGTCCGGAGTTGGCTGACGAACTGTATGACAAGATCCTTAATATCATTGTTGTGCAGAAAAAGTACAGAGATCGTGACTATTCTGCCAAAGATTTGGCCAAAGAGTTGGAAACCAACACCCGTTACTTGTCTGCTGTAGTCAATTCTCGTTTCGGAATGAATTATTCCTGTCTTTTGAACGAATATCGTGTGAAAGAAGCTATGCATCTGTTGAAGGACAAGCGTTATGCCGACAAGAATGTGGAGGAAATCAGTACGATGGTAGGTTTTGCCAATCGTCAGTCTTTCTATGCCGCTTTCTATAAGAATGTAGGTGAAACACCTAACAGCTACCGCAAGAAGCATGCGGAAAAGAAAAAATAATCCGACTCCTGAAGAGGAGATAGATTGAAAGGAAATATCTGGGGATTTTCCCTCCCCGGATACTTCCTTTTTTATTTGTAATCCCAATAAGCTGATAATATGAAAAAGCATTTCTTTTCAATGGTAGCTGCCTTGTCTATGCTGACGGCATGTGGAGGCGCTTCTCAACAAACGACTGCTGAGGCAGAAAAATTTGATTATAACGTGGAACAATTTGCTGATTTACAGATTTTACGCTATCGCGTACCTGGATTTGAGGAACTCTCACTCCAGCAAAAACAACTGGTTTATTATCTGACAGAAGCCGCTTTGCAAGGTCGGGATATTCTCTTTGACCAGAATGGTAAATACAATCTTCGCATTCGCAAGGCATTGGAGGCCGTTTATACAGGTTATAAGGGCGACAAACAGTCGGCCGACTTCAAGGCAATGGAGGTTTACCTCAAGCGCGTATGGTTCTCTAACGGCATTCATCATCACTACGGATGCGAAAAGTTTGTGCCGGGCTTCACTCCCGAATTCTTCAAGCAGGCTTTGGCCAGTGTCGATGTTTCTGAGCTTCCTTTGGCCGAAGGGCAGACGCTGGAGCAATTCTGTGACGAGATTTTCCCCGTCATTTTCGATCCGGCCGTGATGCCCAAGCGCGTCAATCAGGCCGATGGCGAAGACCTGGTGCTCACCTCCGCCTGCAACTACTATGAGGGTGTAACGCAGAAGGAAGCCGAAGACTTCTACAACGCTCTGAAGGATCCCAAGGACGAAACGCCCGTTTCCTATGGACTAAACAGCCGTTTGGTGAAGGAAAACGGCCGTGTTCAAGAAAAGGTATGGAAGGTGGGAGGACTCTACGGCCAGGCACTCGAGAAGATTGTCTACTGGCTGAAGAAAGCCGAAGGCGTAGCCGAGACACCCGAACAGAAAGCCGTCATCGCCAAATTGGTGGAGTACTACGAAACAGGCGACCTGAAGACCTTCGACGATTATGCCATCCTGTGGGTGAAGGATCTGAATTCGCGCGTGGATTTCGTGAACGGCTTTACCGAAAGCTATGGCGATCCGCTGGGCATGAAGGCCAGCTGGGAGTCGCTTGTCAACTTCAAGGACCTCGAGGCTACTCGTCGTACGGAAACTATCAGTGCCAATGCTCAGTGGTTCGAAGACCATTCGCCCGTGGACAAGCAATTCAAGAAAGAAGAAGTGAAAGGCGTTTCGGCCAAGGTTATCACCGCCGCCATCCTGGCAGGCGACCTCTATCCTGCCACGGCCATCGGCATCAACCTGCCTAATGCTAACTGGATACGTAGCCAGCATGGCTCCAAGTCGGTGACCATCGGCAACATCACCGATGCCTATAACAAGGCCGCCCATGGCAATGGCTTCAACGAAGAGTTTGTTTATAGCCAGGCTGAACTGGATAATATCAACAAGTATGCCGACCTGACCGACGAGCTTCATACCGACCTGCACGAATGCCTCGGTCATGGTTCGGGCAAGTTGCTTCCTGGTGTCGATCCCGATGCCCTGAAGGCTTACGGCTCTACTATCGAAGAAGCCCGTGCTGACTTGTTCGGCCTCTACTATGTGGCCGATCCCAAGCTGGTTGAGTTGGGACTTCTGCCTGATGCCGATGCCTACAAAGCCCAGTTCTATACCTACCTGATGAACGGATTGATGACTCAGCTGGTACGCATCGAGCCGGGTAACCAGATTGAGGAAGCTCACATGCGCAACCGTGCCCTCATCGCTCGTTGGGTGTACGAAAAGGGAGCGGCCGACAAGGTGGTCGAATTGAAGAAGAAGGACGGTAAGACCTACGTGGTAGTGAACGACTACGCCAAGGTGCGCACCCTCTTCGGCGAATTGCTGGCCGAAATCCAGCGCATCAAGTCGACAGGCGACTTCGAAGGTGCCCGCCAACTGGTCGAGAACTATGCCGTGAAGGTCGATCCCGAACTGCATGCCGAGGTACTCGAACGTTACAAGAAACTGAACCTGGCTCCTTACAAAGGTTTTGTCAATCCGAAGTATGAGCCTGTGACCGATGCCGAAGGTAACATCACCGACGTGAAGGTGACCTACGACGAAGGCTATGCCGAGCAGATGCTCCGTTATAGTAAGGATTACGCCACCCTGCCTTATGTCAACGAATAAGGCCTGACGTACGCTATACCTGTCTTTAGGCACGGATGCCACGGATTTTCACGGACAAACCGATGTGACAATTCGTGTCGTTCGTGCCTAAAGTGTCCAAAGAAACAGTCTTATATTGTTATTTTCTATATATTTGAATGATGGATTTACACGAACAACTGAAAGATATCAAGACCCAGCTCCGACTTTCGATGAACGGTGCCGTGTCGCAAAGCATGCGCGAGAAAGGGCTTGTCTACAAACTGAACTTTGGTGTCGAACTGCCCCGCATCAAGGGGATTGCTGCCGCCTATGAAAAGGATCACACTTTGGCTCAGGCCTTATGGAAGGAAGACATCCGTGAGTGCAAGATACTGGCCGGTTTGCTCCAGCCCGTCGAAACCTTCCTGCCCGAGATTGCCGACATATGGATAGACACCATGCCCACGGTCGAGATTGCCGAACTCACGTCGATGAATCTCTTCCAGCATCTGCCCTATGCACCCGCCAAGGCTTTTCGTTGGATAGCGGACGAACGCGAGTTGGCGCAGGTGTGCGGCTTTCTCACCATCGCTCGTCTGCTTCAGAAGAAGGGCGATATGGAAGATCGTGTGGCCAATGAGTTTCTCGACCAGGCCGTGTCGTGTTTCCTCGCCGGTTCTTATGCAGTACGCAATGCCGTTTCCGCCGCCCTCCGCCGCTTTATGGAGCATAGCGAGGAACATGCGTTCAGGGCTTGCCGATGTGTGGACGGTATGAAAGATTCTTCATCCGAGAGTGAACGCTTGCTCTACGAGGTAGTGAGTGCGGTGGTCGAATGACTTGGAGGTGGTTGTAACTTTTCACCGTTTTCTTTTTGCTTTCCACAAAAAAGGCTTAACTTTGTTGGCTGATAAAAAAGAAAATGGACTGAAGGATGGAGGTTCAAAATGTGAAAGATACGGTCAAGCAGATATTCACCGAATATCTCAATGCGAACGGGCATCGGAAGACTCCCGAACGCTATGCCATACTCGATACCATCTACTCCATCGACGGCCATTTCGACATCGACACGCTCTACTCGCTCATGGCCGATCAGGAAAAGTTCCGCGTCAGCAGGGCTACCCTCTACAACACTATTATCCTGCTTATCAACGCGCGGCTGGTCATCAAGCACCAGTTCGGCAATTCGTCGCAATACGAGAAGAGCTACAACCGCGATACGCACCATCATCAGATCTGTACTCAGTGTGGCAAGGTGACGGAGTTTCAGAACGAAGACCTCCAGCACGCCATCGAGCACACCAAGCTCAGCCGCTTCAACCTGACACACTATTCTCTCTATATCTATGGGTTGTGCAGCAAGTGCGAGCGGGCCAACAAGAAAAAATTGAAAAACAACATTCATAAGAAAGAAAAATGAAAGTAGATGTACTGTTAGGATTACAATGGGGCGACGAAGGCAAAGGCAAAGTCGTCGACGTACTGACGCCGCGCTATGACGTGGTGGCCCGTTTTCAGGGTGGCCCGAATGCCGGCCATACGCTGGAGTTCGAAGGCCAGAAGTATGTACTCCGCTCGATTCCTTCGGGAATTTTCCAGGGCGACAAGGTGAATATCATCGGTAACGGCGTGGTGCTCGACCCGGCCCTTTTCAAGGCTGAGGCCGAAGCGCTTGAAGCCTCGGGTCACGACTTGAAGCAACGCCTTCACATCTCGAAGAAGGCTCATCTCATCATGCCTACCCACCGTCTGCTCGACGCCGCCTATGAGGCTGCCAAGGGCGATGCCAAAGTGGGGACGACAGGCAAGGGCATCGGTCCTACCTATACCGACAAGGTGAGTCGCAACGGTTTGCGCGTGGGCGACCTGCTGCACAACTTCGACCAGAAGTATGCCGCCGCCAAGGCCCGCCACGAGCAGATACTCAAGAGTTTGAACTTCGAATACGACTTGGCTGAGGCCGAAAAGACCTGGTTCGAAGGCATCGAATACCTGAAGCAATTCCAGCTGGTGGACAGCGAACACGAAATCAACGGTCTCCTGAACGAAGGCAAGTCCGTCCTCTGCGAGGGTGCACAGGGCACGATGCTCGATATCGATTTCGGTTCCTATCCTTTCGTTACTTCGTCCAACACCATCTGTGCGGGTGCCTGCACGGGTTTGGGCGTGGCTCCTTGTAAGATTGGTGATGTCTATGGCATCTTCAAGGCCTATTGTACGCGCGTAGGTGCAGGTCCTTTCCCCACCGAGCTCTTCGACGAGACGGGTGACAAGATCTGTACCCTCGGACACGAATTCGGTTCCGTCACCGGCCGCCGTCGTCGTTGCGGATGGATCGACCTCGTAGCATTGAAATATGCCATCATGGTAGACGGCGTGACGAAGCTCATCATGATGAAGAGCGACGTGCTCGACACGTTCGAAACCATCAAGGCCTGTGTGGCCTACAAGATGAACGGCGAGGAAATCGACTACTTCCCCTTCGACATTGCCGAGGGTGTGGAGCCTGTCTACGTAGAGCTGCCCGGCTGGCAGACCGACATGACCAAGATGCAGAGCGAGGACGAGTTCCCCGAAGAGTTCAATGCCTACCTGTCCTTCCTCGAAGAGCAGCTGGGTGTGCCCATCAAGATTGTGTCCGTAGGTCCCGACCGCGAACAGACTATCGAACGATATACCGAAGAATAATTCGGATGTGATAGACAAAACGTAGGCTTTCCTGTCCGTTTCAGGAAGTCTACGTTTTTTGTTCCTTAAAACATAGTTTTCATTCACTTAAAACACCCTTTTCTTCATGAAGACACATCTTTTAGCTTTAGCCCTTTTAGTAGGGGCTTGTTTGTCACTTCCCGTACGTGCTCAAAGTTATACGCCTACGGAAGAAAATCTGAAATCTCGCCAAGAGTTTCGTGATGCCCGTTTCGGCATTTTCCTCCATTGGGGCTTGTATGCCATGCTGGCTACGGGCGAATGGACAATGACCAACAACAACCTGAATTATAAAGAATATGCCAAATTGGCAGGTGGATTCTATCCTTCGAAATTCAATGCCGCCGAGTGGGTGGCCGCCATTAAGGCTTCGGGTGCCAAGTACATTTGTTTCACCAGCCGTCATCACGAAGGCTTCTCCATGTTCGACACGAAATACTCCGACTACAATGTGGTAGACGCTACGCCTTTCAAACGCGACATTTTGAAGGAGCTGGCCGACGAGTGTCACAAGCAGGGTATCCGTCTGCATCTCTATTATTCACACCTCGACTGGTATCGTGAAGATTATCCCTGGGGACGTACGGGTAGGGGGACAGGCCGTCCTGACGCCAAAGGCAACTGGCTGAGCTATTATCAATTCATGAACAACCAGCTGACGGAGCTGCTCACCAACTATGGTCCGATAGGTGCCATTTGGTTCGACGGCTGGTGGGATCAGGATCAAAATTCCGATTTCGACTGGCAATTGCCTGGTCAGTATGAGCTGATACACAAGCTTCAACCCGCTTGCCTTGTAGGCAACAATCATCATCAGACGCCTTTTGAGGGCGAGGATATCCAGATTTTCGAACGCGACCTGCCGGGTGAAAACAAGGCCGGCCTTTCAGGTCAGGACATCAGCAGCCTGCCGTTGGAAACGTGCGAAACGATGAATGGCATGTGGGGCTATAAGATTACCGATCAGAATTATAAGTCGACTAAAACCTTGATTCATTATCTGGTGAAAGCCGCTGGCAAGGATGCCAACCTGCTGATGAACATCGGCCCTCAGCCTGATGGATGCCTGCCTCAGGTAGCCGTAGAGCGCTTGAAGGAGATGGGCGAGTGGATGAAGACCTATGGCGAAACCATCTATGGTACACGTGGAGGTTGCGTGGCTCCTCATCCTTGGGGTGTGACTACGCAGAAGGGTGATCGTTTGTTTGTCCACATCCTTGATTTGCAGGACAAGGCACTCTTCTTGCCTTTGGAAGGCCAGAAGGTGAAACGTGCGATGGATTTTGCAAGCCGCCAGGCCTTGAAATTCAAGCGCGTGGATGGTGGCATCGTTCTTCAGCTTGATGAAGTGCCAACGGAGGTGGACAAGGTTGTAGAATTGCAACTTGATTGATTGGGACGTAAAACAATGGAAAATTTATAATCTGTGTTAATTCCTGAGGCTACTTGCCTGTCATCGCTTATCTTTGGCAAACTATTTGCACTTGGTAGAAAAACGCATATTGTCAAATGATTAAAATAATAGAGAATAGATTATGGTAATAGGAATGCAATGGATTATATTTATCGGCGTAGCCGTTGTGAGCTGGTTGGTGCAGATGAATCTGCAAAACAAGTTCAAGAAATACTCGCAAATACCTACAGGTAACGGTATGACAGGCGCCGACGTGGCTCGTAAGATGCTCAATGACAACGGCATCTATGATGTGCAGGTTACTTGTACGCCCGGTCATCTGACCGACCACTACAACCCTGCCAACAAGACCGTCAACCTGAGCGAGAGCGTCTACTCCAGCAACAGTATCATGGCCGCCGCCGTAGCTGCCCATGAGTGCGGACACGCCTTGCAACATGCCCGTGCCTATGCGCCGCTCACCCTGCGCAGCAAGCTGGTGCCGGTCGTTTCGTTTGCTTCAAACATCATGACGTGGGTACTGTTGGCCGGTATCTTGTTGCTGGACGTCAATTCGAACTTCCTGCTGGCAGGTATCATCCTCTTTGCGGTGACCACGCTGTTCAGCTTCATCACTCTGCCGGTGGAAATCAATGCCAGCCGCAGGGCGTTGGTATGGCTCAGTGCGAGCGGCATCACCAATTCCTATAATCACGACAAGGCCGAAGACGCCCTTCGTTCTGCTGCCTACACCTATGTAGTGGCTGCTTTGGGTTCGTTGGCTACGCTTATTTACTACATTATGATTTTTATGGGCCGTCGCGAGTAATGTCGCTGTGTCGATAGCCTTTGTAAAGAATGGTTACGGCCGATATCTTTCTTCCTTTTTCGAGGAGGATAGATGTCGGCCGTATTTTTTTTATAAAGATGATGCTTGTTTGGCGAAAAATGGTTATCTTTGACCGCTGGCATTGTTAACTTTAACCAATTTCTATATGATTAAAATCCGTTTTGTTTCAAAGGCTTTGTGCCTTGTTGTATTTTCATTATTTGTGCAGATGGGGTTGTATGCCCAGAATGAGAAACCTTTTGTTGTCCCCGAACTGAAAGAGTGGAAGGGGAGTGAAGGGGCTTTTATTCCTTCGGCTGATATGCGTGTCGTTTATGCGCAGGATGCTTTACGTTCAGTAGCCGAAGCCTTTGCCGCCGACTATGGGCAGATGTTCGGTGTCACTCCTAAAGTAATTCAGGGCAAGCCTTCTGCTGGTGACATTTACTTTACGCTGAAGAAAGACAAGAAGTTGGGTCGAGAAGGTTATGCTATCCGTACAGATCGCTATGTCACCGTCTCTGCCCCTGAGGCTGTTGGTGCCTACTGGGCTACGCGTACTCTGCTCCAGATGAGTGAGCAGACAGAAAATCACCAGTTGCCGAAAGGCCAGTTGCGCGATTGGCCTGACTACGCCATGCGCGGCTTCATGATGGATTGTGGGCGCAAGTTCATTCCCATGCCCTATATGCGCGACCTGGTGAAGATGATGGCCTATTATAAGATGAACACCTTGCAGGTACACCTCAACGACAACGGCTTCAAGCAGTTCTTCGGCCACGACTGGGGACGCACCTACGCCGCTTTCCGTCTGGAGTGCGATACCTATCCCGGCCTCACCGCTCGCGACGGTTACTACACCAAACGCGAGTTTATCGACTTTCAGGAGGAGGCTGCTTCACGTTTCGTAGAGATTATCCCCGAAATCGATGCGCCCGCCCATACGCTGGCTTTCACCCATTATAAGCCTGAGATAGGTAGCCAGGAGTATGGTATGGACCATCTCGACCTGTTCAATCCCGAGACTTACAAGTTCATGGACGGCCTCTTCAAGGAATATCTGGAGGGTGACAAACCTGTATTCCGCGGCCCGCGTGTCCACATCGGTACCGATGAGTACTCCAATAAGAAGAAAGACGTAGTCGAGAAGTTCCGTGCCTTTACCGACCATTACATCCGTCTGGTGGAGAGCTACGGCAAGCAGGCCTGCGTATGGGGCGCTCTGACTCATGCTGCCGGCGAAACGCCCGTCAAGTCGGAGAACGTTATCATGAGTGCCTGGTACAACGGATATGCCGATCCCAAGGAGATGGTGCGTCAGGGTTATAAGCTCATCAGCATCCCCGACGGGCTGGTTTACATCGTGCCTGCTGCCGGTTATTACTACGACTACCTGAACACTCAATACCTCTATGAGAAGTGGACGCCTGCCCATGTGGCTAAGGCTGTCTTCGAGGAGAAAGATCCTGCTATCTTGGGCGGTATGTTTGCCGTATGGAACGACCACGTGGGCAACGGCATTTCCGTTAAGGATATCCACCATCGCCTCTTCCCCGCCTTGCAGACGCTGGCTACTAAGACTTGGGGTGCGCAGGTCGACTTACCTTATGCTGACTTCGACCGCCTGCGTCAGGGCTTGAGCGAAGCTCCTGGCGTCAATCAACTGGGACGTATCGGACGCACAGAAGGCTTGGTTTATGAAGTGGCCGAAGTACATCCAAACACCAATCTCGCCCACGAGGAGATAGGCTACGGCTATACCGTCAGCTTCGACCTCGAGGCAGCTGACGAGGCTCCCGGTACCGAGCTGTTCCGTTCGGATAACGCAGTCTTCTACCTGGCCGACCCCATTAGCGGACGTTTTGGCTTTGCACGCGATGGCTATCTGAACTCCTTCCAGTTCCGTCCTTATCCGGGTGAGAAGCTGAACGTGCAGGTGAAGGGGGACAATCGCTCCACTTCGCTTCTCATCGATGGCAAGCTCGTCGAGACGATGGACATCCAGAAACGCTACTTCAACGGTGGCAAGGACTCCATGAACTACGTTCGCACCCTCGTCTTCCCGCTCAAGAAGGCCGGCTCGTTCAAGAGCAAGATTACCAATTTGAAAGTCTATAACCAATAATTTACCTTTGCATGAAGAATTTCAACTTCTCAGCTTCCCTGCTGTGCTCGCTTTCAAGCACGGCGGTCGTGCTGCCCCTGCTCTCGTCCTGCTCTGCGCAGAAGAAGGCCGAGGCCAAGCCTTACAACATCGTCTACATCATGACCGACGACCATACGGCGCAGATGATGAGCTGCTATGACCAGCGCTACATCGAAACGCCCAACCTCGACCGCATCGCCGCCGATGGTGTGCGCTTCACCAACAGCTTTGTGGCCAATTCGCTGAGTGGTCCCAGCCGTGCCTGCATGATTACGGGCAAGCACAGCCACGCCAACGGCTTCACGGACAACACGACCTGCGTGTTCGACGGCTCCCAGCAGACCATGCCCAAGCTGCTCCAACAGGCGGGCTACCAGACGGCCATTGTCGGCAAGTGGCACCTCGAAAGCTTGCCCACCGGCTTCGACTATTGGGAAATCCTGCCCGGCCAGGGTGACTATTACAATCCGCGCTTCATTACCATGCAGAACGATACCGTTGCTGAGAAGGGTTACCTGACCAACCTTATCACTGACAAGAGCATTGACTGGATGGAGAACCAGCGCGACAAGGATAAGCCCTTCTGTCTCTTCATCCACCACAAGGCCATCCATCGCAATTGGTTGCCCGAGCTGAAGTACCTCTCTCTGTACGAAGACAAGACCTACCCCATGCCCGATAACTTCTATGACGACTACGAAGGCCGTCCGGCTGCCGCAGCTCAGGAGATGAGCATCTGGAAGGACATGGACATCATGTATGATACGAAGATGTATCGCAAAGACCTGAAGTCGCCGCTGAAGGGTGCTTACGAAGCTTATGTTGGCCGCCTTACGCCTGAAGAACGTGCCCAGTACGATGCCTTCTACGCACCCATCATCGAGGAGTTCTACAAGAAGAACCCGCAGGGACGCGATCTGGCCGAGTGGAAGTACCAGCGCTACATGCGCGACTATGCCAAGGTCGTGAAGTCGCTCGACGACAACGTGGGCCGTGTGCTCGACTATCTGCAGGAGAAAGGCTTGCTGGACAACACGCTCGTGGTCTATACCTCCGATCAGGGCTTCTACATGGGCGAGCACGGCTGGTTCGACAAGCGTTTCATGTACGAGGAGTCCATGCGCACGCCGCTCGTGATGCGTCTGCCCAAGGATTTCCAGACCCGTGGCGACATTCCGCAACTGGTTCAGAACATCGACTACGCGCCCACCTTCCTCGACCTGGCCGGAGCACCTATCCCCGACGATATCCAAGGCGTCTCCCTGCTGCCCTTGCTCCGTGGCGAAAAGCCGGCCGACTGGCGCAAGTCGCTCTATTACCACTTCTACGAGTATCCGGCTGAGCACATGGTGAAGCGCCACTATGGCGTGCGCACTGAGCGCTACAAGCTTATCCACTTCTACAATGACATCGACGAATGGGAACTTTACGACCTGCAGGAAGACCCCACTGAGATGCACAACCTTTACGGCCAGCCTGGCTACGAGCAGGTGACGGAAGACCTCCGTGCCGAGCTGAAGAAGCTCCAGGCCCAGTATCAGGACCCCATCGAAGAGAAGCTTCAGGCCGAAAAGGAGCAGAAGAAGTAAGCTTTATCATTATCTATCGGATGAGTGGCAGGCCCCCGTTGTTTGCCGCTCATCCCCCTCTTTCCCTGTCGGCAGAAGCAAAGGTATGCCATCTTCTTCAGGCGGCCAAAAACGGGGTATTTGTATGTCCTAAAAATCTGTTAACGAAAATCGGATTTCGTGTTAATAAAACTAATGCGTTGATTTGCAGGGAGGAAAACGATGCTTTCGTGCGTACAAAGCGGTGCTTTCCGATTGGCAGCGCAGCGTGCGTGTGCTGTGGATTTGGGTGTTGCACTTCGTTTTTGTTTTATGTCTGCACGGTTCTTGTGGCTATACTTTCAGGAAAGTGTTTATTGGTTTGGGAAATAGGGGATAAAAGCGTGACGTGTGACAATTGTGACAAATGACAATTAGCAAATCTGTAACAGGAAAACGTGAGATAGAAAATTAATACTATATATATTATATATTTATATATAATATATATAGTATTAAAATATTTAACACTTTTTCTTTCGATTCAGTTCAAAAGTCGATTTTACTAATTGTCATTTGTCACAATTGTCACACTGTCACGTTTTCGTGTCTTTCCCATCTCCAAAGAGCAGTACATCCAGTTCTTTTTTGAACCGTTGTATGTTTCAGTTTTTCAGCTTGTTAAGTATTTTGTTGATTGTGGATACCCTGAAATGATGTTTGTGTGCTTGGTAATTCGCCTGCTTTTGAGTATCTTTGGGATGGCAATGGAGACAAGAACACTTTACAACGATTTTCCGACTTTTCTGAAGCGCTTTTTCCCCGGCAAAGTGCAGAAGATTTCGCTTAATGCGGGATTCACGTGCCCCAACCGTGACGGAACGGTGGGTTACGGAGGATGTACGTATTGCAACAACCAGACGTTCAACCCCGAATATTGCCGCACAGAGAAGACGGTGGCCGTGCAGTTGGAGGAAGGGAAACGCTTCTTTGCGCACAAGTACCCCGAAATGAAGTACCTGGCCTACTTCCAGGCCTACACCAACACGTATGGCGAGCTGGAGGCGCTGAAGCACAAGTACGAGGAGGCATTGGCAGTGGACGACGTGGTGGGGCTGGTCATCGGTACGCGCCCCGACTGTATGCCCGACGCCCTGCTGGACTACCTGGAGACGCTGGCTAAGGGGACATTCGTGCTGGTGGAGTATGGCATCGAGAGTACGCTGGACCGCACCCTGCGCCGCATCAACCGTGGACACACGTGGCAGGCGGCGATGGACGCCGTGGAGCGTACGGCCGCCCGCGGGCTGCCCGTAGGCGGACACGTCATCCTGGGGCTGCCTGGCGAGTCGCGCGAGGACATGTTGGGACAGGCGGCGGACATCTCGCGTCTGCCACTCGACACCCTGAAGCTGCACCAGTTGCAACTGATACGAGGCACCCGCATGGCGCGCGAGTACGAGGAGCGGCCCGAAGACTTCCACCTGTTCGACGACGTGGACGAATACATCGCTCTGGTGGTGGATTACATCCAGCGTCTGCGCCCCGGCCTGGTGCTGGAGCGCTTTGTGTCCCAGTCGCCCAAGGAGCTGCTCATCGCACCCGATTGGGGGCTGAAGAACTACGAATTCAACCACCGCCTGCAAAAAAGAATGAAAGAACTGGACGCCTGGCAGGGAAAGTTGTATAATCAATAAAAATATTGTATTTTTGCACCACGTATCATGACTGGAATGAATCCAAATAAGACTATCAAAGTATGAATCAGAAAACATTGATTAAAGGAAAAGTACATTACGTGGGAGTGAACGACCGTAACAAACACCTTTTCGAAGGAATGTGGCCTTTGCCCTACGGCGTTTCTTACAACTCGTATCTGATAGACGACGACATCGTGGCGCTGGTGGACACCGTGGACGCGTGCTTCTTCGAGACGTATTTGCGCAAAATCCGTTGCATCATCGGCGACCGCCCTATCCAATACCTCATCATCAACCACATGGAGCCCGACCACTCGGGATCTATCCGCCTTATCAAGCAGCACTACCCCGACATCGTCATCGTGGGCAACAAGCAGACCTTCGGCATGATCGAGGGCTATTATGGCGTGACGGGCGACCGCTACGAGGTGAAAGACGAGTCGATGCTTGACCTGGGCCACCATAAACTGAAATTCTACCTGACACCGATGGTACACTGGCCCGAGACGATGATGACTTTTGACGAAACCGACGGCATCCTCTTTGCCGGCGACGCTTTCGGCTGCTTCGGCACGCTGGATGGCGGCTTCCTCGACACACGCATCAACCTGGACAAGTACTGGGAGGAAATGGTGCGTTACTACTCCAACATCGTGGGTAAGTATGGCAACCCCGTGCAGAAGGCACTGGCCAAGCTGGGACACCTGCCCATTACGACCATCTGTTCAACCCACGGGCCGGTTTGGACGGAGAACATTGCTCGCGTGGTAGGCGTTTACGACCGCCTGAGCCGCTACGAGGCCGAGGAAGGTGTGGTCATCGCCTACGGCAGCATGTATGGCAATACGGAGCAGATGGCCGAAGCTATTGCCGCCGAGCTGTCTGCCCAAGGTATCAAGAACATTGTGATGCACAACGTAAGCAAGAGCAATCCTTCATATATACTGAAAGATATCTTCAAATATCGCGGCCTCATTGTGGGCAGCCCCACGTACAGCAACCAGATTTATCCCGAAGTGGATTCGCTCCTCTCCAAGATACTGGTGCGCGAAGTGAAGGGACGCTATCTGGGCTGGTTCGGTTCGTTTACGTGGGCAGGTGCCGCCGTAAAGCGCATCGCCGAGTTTGCCGAAAAGAGCAAGCTGGAAATTGTGGGCGACCCTGTAGAAATGAAGCAAGCCATGAAGGAGATTACCTACGAGCAGTGTGAGAACCTGGCTCGCGCCATGGCCGACCGCCTGAAGAAGGATCGGAAATAAATATTACTAACCTTATAAATTAATCAGACATGAGACTAATCATTCAGCCGGATTACCAATCCGTATCGAAGTGGGCAGCTCACTATGTAGCTGCGAAGATCAAGGCCGCCAATCCTACGGCGGAGAAACCCTTTGTATTGGGATGCCCCACAGGTTCTTCACCCCTGGGCATGTACAAGGAGCTGATTGACCTGAACAAGAAGGGACTCGTTTCCTTCCAGAATGTTGTTACTTTCAACATGGACGAATATGTAGGCCTGCCGAAGGAACACCCCGAAAGCTACTATTCTTTCATGTGGAACAACTTCTTCAGCCACATCGACATCAAGCCGGAGAATACCAACATACTGAACGGCAACGCTGCCGACCTCGACGCCGAATGTGCTCGCTACGAGGAGAAAATCAAGTCGTACGGTGGTATTGATCTCTTCATGGGTGGTATTGGTCCTGATGGTCACATCGCTTTCAACGAGCCGGGTTCTTCCCTTTCGTCTCGTACCCGCCAGAAGACGCTGACTACGGATACCATCATTGCCAATTCACGCTTCTTCGACAACGATGTGAACAAGGTGCCCAAGACGGCTTTGACCGTAGGTGTAGGCACTGTACTCAGCGCCAAGGAAGTGATGATCATTGTAAATGGCCACAACAAGGCACGCGCCCTGTATCATGCCGTAGAAGGCCCTGTAATGCAGATGTGGACTATCAGCGCCCTGCAGATGCACGAGAAGGGTATCATTATCTGTGATGATGCCGCTACTGATGAACTGAAGGTGGGTACGTACCGCTACTTCAAGGACATCGAGGCCGACCACTTGGATCCAGAGTCACTTTTGAAGTAACACTTTTTGAATGAAGAATGAAGAATTAAGAATGAAGAATTTCCCAGCGTACGGAATAATTCTTCATTCGGAGGCGAAGCCGATATTCTTCATTCTTCATTTTTTTATCCTTCCTCCAGCCATCCGGCTCCCTGGCGTATGATTTCCGCCTCGCCCTGCGTACAATCCACTACCGTAGAACCTTCCATGTTTCCGATACCGCCGTCAATGACGAGGTCCACCGTGTCGCCCCATTTCTCGTCAATCAGTTCGGGGTCGGTGACGTATTCGATGTCTTCATCTTCGTCGTGAGGCAGGGTAGTGGTCATAATGGGTGCATCCAGTAGGCGTGCAATCTCACGGATAATGGGGTTGTCGGGCATGCGGATGCCTACTTCTTTGCGGTTGCGGAAGATTTTGGGTAGGCGTGTAGTGCCGTTCAGGATAAAGGTAAACGGGCCGGGCAGGTTGCGTTTCATCAGCTTGAAGGTGGCGTTGTCCACCTTGGCATACTCGCTGATGCTGCTCAGGTCGTAGCAGATGATGGAGAGGTTGTTCTTCTTGGGGTCGATGTCCTTCAGACGGCAGATGCGTTCGACGGCACGTTCCTTCAGACCGTGGCATCCGATGGCATACATGGTGTCGGTGGGATAGATGATGAGGCCGCCGTCGTTCAGTAGGTCGACTACGCGTTGCAGGTCGGCGGGGTTGTTGTTCTTGTTGTAGAGTTTCAGTAGCATGACTTTGGGCAATAATGGTTACGCAAATGTAGTCATTTTTCCTCTCTTTGCGTTTATTCTTTCCGCATTTCCTTATCCAGTTTCTTGATTTTTTTCCACGCTTCCTTGAACTTGGGGCAGAGGGCCACGGCTTTCTCATAGTTGCGCAGGGCAGCTTCCTTCATGTCGTGCTTCAGGCATTCGTCGCCCATGTTGATGTATTCGCGAGCGTATTTCACAAGGGCTTTTTCTTTCTCGAGTGCGGCGGTACGCAGGGCACGGTTTTCTTCGCGCAGGCGGTTGATGATGTTCAGCTTGCGGCGGATGAGGCGCTGGGCGGCGGGGCGCTCAATGTCGTAGCGCGAATGGATGGCCTTGAAGAACTCCGTGAGGAAGGTATCGAAGTCGCCACGGTCGAAAGCCTTGGTTGCGGCGGCATATTGCACGTCGGCCTGTGCCTGCTTCAGGGCGCGGTCGATGGCCTGGCGGTTGTTGAAGCGTTCGGCGAATTGTACGATTTCGGGGCGGACGAAGACATCGGCACGGCTGACGGGCTTTCTTAGGCGGATACCTTCGAGCGAGGTACATCGGCTCAGGGCCACGTAGGTCTGCCCGCCCGCAAAGACACCGCCCGTGAAGTCGATGACCACGCGGCTGAACGTCAGTCCCTGACTCTTGTGGACGGTGATGGCCCACGCCAGACGGACGGGAAATTGGGTAAACGTGCCCAGTTCTTCTTCCTCGATCTGCTTCTTCTCTTCGTTGTAGGTGTAGCGGATGTTGCGCCACGTCTCGCGGCGAACGTCGCAGGCACGACCGTCGTCGGTGGTAATGTAGAGTGTCTCGCCGTTGAGGTCGAAGCCGCTCACCACGCCGATGGTGCCGTTCACCCACCGGCGTTCGTAGTCATTCTTGATGAAGATGACTTGTGCGCCAGGCTTTAGTACCAGTTCCTGTGAGGTGGGCAGGCTGCTTTCGGGAAAGTCACCGTGCACTTCGCCGAGGAAGCTTTCAGGCTGGCCGGGCAACTCCTTTAGGCGGCGCTCGTTGATGTAGTCCACGTTGTCGCGGCGGGTGGCCAGAGTGATGTAGAGGTCGTCGGCGTCGGCGGGCTCGGTGGCTGTGGTGTAGCGGGTGTTGAGCAGCTGGAGGTCAGCGGAGCCGGCGGTGTTGTTGCGGATGTGATCCAGCACGCCGATGAACTTCGGGTCGCTCTGGCGATACACCTTTTGCAATTCGACCGATACCAATTCTATCTGGCCGAATACACGGGCGGAGAAGAAATAGGGCGTGGGGTAGAAGCGGTTCAGGATGTCGCGCTCGTCGGCCTTCACTACAGGCTCCAGCTGGAAGACGTCGCCCACGAGTAGCAGCTGCTTGCCGCCGAAGGGTTCGCGTAGGTTGTGGCTATAGACGCGCAGGATGCGGTCGACGGCATCGATGATGTCGGCCCGTACCATCGAAATCTCGTCGATGATGACCAACTCCAGCTCCTCGAGCAGCTTGCGGTGGGGTTTGGTGTACTTGAAGAACTCGTGGATGCGTCCCTTCTGCAAGCTGAGGTTGGGGTCGTCGGGTAGCAGGGGGTGGAAGGGTAGCTTGAAGAAGCTATGCAGGGTGCTTCCGCCCGCGTTGATGGCGGCGATGCCTGTGGGGGCTAGCACGACGTGTTTTTTGCGTATGTTGTCGCAGACGTAGCGCAGGAAGGTCGATTTGCCCGTGCCGGCCTTCCCCGTCAGGAAGAGCGACTGGCGGGTGTACTTCACGAGGTTCAGGGCGTCCTGAAACTCACGGTTGCTGGTGTCGGGGAGGAAGGCTTTATCCATTCTCCATTATCCATTTCTGAATGGCTTTCGCTATACCGTCTTCGTCCACTGTATCGGTGACGTAGCGGGCGGCGGCCTTCACTTCGTCACGGGCGTTACCCATGGCGATGCCGATACCCGCATGGCGAAGCATGGAAATGTCGTTACCTCCGTCGCCGAAAGCAATGGTGTCTTCGAGGCGAATGCCGAAGTGGCGGATGATTTCGTCGATGCCCCGTTGCTTGGTGTTGCCGCGAGCGGTGACATCGACAAAGGCCGGATGCCAGCGGCCCATCTCGCAATGGGTGAGGGAAGGCACTATTTCCGCCTCCTGCGCTTCGTCAAGGAAGGGTGTCAGCTGGAAGATTTCCTTGCCGTCGATAGCTTCATGGAGAGGTGTGTCGGGGAGGGGTGTCGTGACACGCAAGTGTTCGTGGAAGATCTGCTGCACGCGCTCGTCGGGCTGGCAGACGCAGATGGTGTGTTCGCCCACTACGATGCAGGGGATGCTCCGCTGGGCGCAATAGTCGGTGAGCGTGCGGACGTCGTCGGCTGGTATGGAGCTCTTGTAGATCACTTTGTCGCCCACGAAGCAATAGGCACCGTTCATCGTGACATAACCGTCTATCAGTCCTCGTTCCTGCAAGGGACCCAGGTTGTTGATAATGACGCGCGGACGGCCGGTAGCGATGAAGATGCGGTGGCCTTTGGCCTTGGCGGCCGACAATGCCTCGATGGCCGAGGCGGGTATCTCGTGGGTGCGGAAGCTGACGAGCGTTCCGTCGATGTCGAAAAACAGAGCTTTGGTCATTGCGTTCAATTCTTTATCTGGGGCACAAAATTAAAGATTTTAGGCGGAATAATCTAGTGCATTCTCTTTCCTTTTTCAGGAAATGGCGAAGATATTTCGTACATTTGTACCCCCTAACCTATAACAAGTTTTTGTATATGAAGAAACATGTTTTGAAAGATTGGCTGGTGGCCGTTCGGCCCTGGTCGTTTCCTGCCTCGGCTATGCCTGTGGCGGTGACGTTGGCTTATCTCTATTGGATGCAACAAGACGTGAACTGGACAAACGGTGTATGGGCGTTGCTCAACATCATCGTGTTTCATGCCGCAGGCAATACGTGGAGCGACTATTTCGACTACAAGCACCACGTGGATCGCGAAGACACCCATGGCGTGCGTACGCTGACAGGCGGCCTCTTCCGTCCGCAGGAGATTTTCCGCCTTTCGCTCTCGCTGCTCGTGGTGGCGCTGATAGCGGGTGTCGGATTGATGCTTCGGACAGGGCTTCCCCTGTTATATATAGGTATCGGCGGAGCGGCTTGTACGCTGCTCTATCCGGCGTTGAAGTATCGTGCGCTGGGCGACGTGGTTATCTTCGTGGCTTATGCGCTGCTGCCCATGTTGGGCACGGCCTATGTGGCGACGGGTACGATGGATTGGTCGACGATGTGGGCAGGTGTCCCTGTGGGGCTCATCACCGTAGCCATCCTGCACGCCAACAACACGCGCGACATCGAAACCGACGTGCGGGCCGATATCCGTACCTTGGCCATGACGGTGGGTGCACGGACGTCCATGCTGGTTTATTATCTGGAAGTGTTGCTCCCCTTCGTGTGGATCATCGGCTGTACCGCCACAGGAGTCTTTCCTTGGTGGAGCCTGCTGGTGCTTCCTGCGCTGATCCCTGCCGTGGGCAATGTGCGTCTGATGGCTTCTTACTCGATGTGTGGCATGGAGGGCATCTCTCGCCTCGACGAGCTGACGGCCAAGCTTCAGTTATTGTTTAGCCTGCTTTTTGCCTTGTCGTTCGTTTTAGCCCGTGTATTCTCATGAAAAGATTGGTCCTGTCCATCGTGCTGGCCGCCGTGTTGTGGTCGGTCATGTTCTCGCCTCTGACGGCGCCGCATGTCAACTTTTGGCTGATGATGTCTCTTTCGGCTCTGACGCTCTCCGTCTTGTCCCTTCGTTTCGATGCAGGTTGGCGGCGTGAGGCCGATAGCAGCTGGACGAATCTGTTGCTGGGCATAGTCATTGCCGTGGCTTTGTGGGGCATCTTCTGGACGGGCGACAAAGTGTCGACGTGGCTTTTCGACTTCGCCCGCCCGCAGGTTAATCTGATTTATGGCATGAAGGAGGGAGCGTCGCCCTGGTTGCTCTCCGTCTTGATGCTGGTATTGATAGGCCCTGCCGAAGAAATCTTTTGGCGTGGATATGTGCAACGCACGCTTTCGCGCCGTTGGACTCCTAATGCAGGTTTTGTGGTGACGACGTTGATTTACGCGTTGGTGCATGCTGCTTCGTGCAACTTCATGCTCGTGATGGCGGCACTGGTGGCAGGCGTGGTGTGGGGCGGACTTTACCGCTTGTATCCGCGACGTATGTGGGCCATCATCGTGTCGCATGCAGTGTGGGATGTGGCGGTGTTCGTCTGGTTCCCCATCTGACGGAAGATTGGCTTCGGTCAGGGCGTGCTTTGGCGGGCAGAGTGGAAAGCACTGTTTTCTTCTCGATAAAACGATGCTTTCCCATCAAGAAAACATAGTTTTACGGATAAGTGATAGATGGAATAAAGAAGTGAAACCTTATAAATCAAAAAGGAAATGCAATATAATTTCGATGAAGTAATAGATCGCCGCGGCACCGATTCGGTGAAGTGGGACGGTATGAAGAACGTTTGGGGGCGCAACGACCTGACGGCTATGTGGGTGGCCGATATGGATTTTCGTACGCCGCCTTTTGTGATGGATGCCTTGCGCCATAGACTGGAGCACGAAGTGTTGGGATATACCTCGGCTTGTGAAGGTTGGGACACCACCATCTGCCGCTGGTTGCAGAAGCGCCATCAGTGGGAAGTACGCCCCAATTGGCTGACGTTTGTGCCGGGTATCGTGCGTGCCCAGGCTTTTGCCCTGCTCTGCTTTACGCAGCCGGGCGACCGTGTGCTGGTAATGACGCCCGTCTATCATCCCTTCTTCCTTGTTACCGAACGGCTGAAGCGCGAGGTCGTGCGTTCGCCGCTCGACCTGCGCGACGGGCACTATCATATCGACTTCGACCGCCTGCGTCGCGACGTGCAGGGATGCAAGGCACTCATTCTCTGCAATCCTCACAACCCCGGCGGGCGTGTGTGGACGGTGGACGAGCTTCGTCAGATAGCCGATATCTGCAAGGAAAGTGGTACGTTGGTCATCTCCGACGAAATCCATGCCGACCTCACCTTGCCGTCCTATAAGCATCATCCTTTTGCTTCGGTAAGCGAGGCGGCTGCTTCCAATTGCGTTACCTTCATGGCGCCCAGCAAAACGTTCAACATGCCTGGTATTCAGAGTTCCTTTGCCATCGTGCCCGACGACACTTTGCGCGAACGCTTCCAAACCTTTATGGAGGCAGGCGAATTTTGTGAAGGACACCTTTTTGCTTACATTGGTTGCAAGGCTGCTTTCGAGCACGGCGAGGAGTGGCTGGAGCAGATGCTTGCCTATATTCAGGGCAATATAGACTTCACCGAATCCTATCTGAAGGAGCATATCCCTTCCATCGGCATGATACGCCCACAGGCTTCCTATCTCGTGTTTCTCGATTGTCGTGCTTTGGGGCTTAGCCAAGAGGAGCTGGAGCATTTGTTTGCCGACAAGGCCCGTCTGGCATTGAATTCGGGCACTATGTTTGGCGAGCCCGGCCGTGGTTTCATGAGGCTCAATGTCGGTTGTCCGCGCCAACAGCTTCGTAAAGCTCTCCAACAATTGGAAATGGCTGTTAATATGCAATAATCAAGCTGTTAAAACACTATGGAATACAAGGTTTATCTTTTCGACTTCGATTACACGCTGGCCGACTCGTCGCGAGGCATCGTCACTTGTTTTCGCCATGTGCTCGACCGTCATGGCTACACTTCGCCTACGGATGATGACATCAAGCGCACCATTGGCAAGACGTTGGAAGAGTCTTTTTCTCTATTGACTGGCGTGACGGATGTTGCCTGCCTGGCCGAATTTCGTCGTGAGTACGTGAAGGAAGCTGATGTCTATATGACGTCCAATACAGTACTTTTCCCCGAAGTGGAAGGCGTGCTTCGTCGGCTGAAGGCGGGTGGTGCACAATTGGGTATCATCTCTACGAAGTTTCGCTATCGCATCCGTGAGCTGCTTGTGGCCAAAGGATTGGACGATGTGTTCGACCTTATTGTGGGTGGTGAAGATGTTTCGGCTGCCAAACCTTCGCCTGAAGGCGTATTGATAGCTTTGGATCGCTTGCATGTCCGTAAGGAAGATGTGCTTTATGTGGGCGATAGTGTGGTCGATGCCGAGACAGCTCAGGCGGCCGGTGTTAGCTTTGGAGGCGTCACCCATGGTGTTACGACGTATGCAGAGCTTTCCGCTTATCCTCATCGGCTTATTATGGCGAGTCTTGAGGAATTGGTTTAAACCAAAAAGAAGCGGCCAATTATTTGGTCGCTTCTTTTATGTGGTGTCACCAGGAATCGAATGTTTAAATTCAAAATCCTAAATTACAGCACTTTAATATCTTTGGAAAAATCCCCGAACCACTGAATCAGCCATATGCCAAATTCACCAATTTTCGATAGATTCTCGTTAATCATCCTTTGACTTTACAAAGGTAAGTGTTCAGTTCTATTCCTCCAAATATTTATATGATTATTTAGGTGTAGCTACAAACCATTTTATAAAGTTTATCTTTTGATTATTAGTGATTTAAGAAATGTCATTCAAATGCCAAAACTTTGTTTCTTTCCAATATATCTATAATGTCCTGTTCCTTATACAGAATCTTTCCTCCTATTTTGTAATATGGCAATTTGCCATTCATTCTATATTCAATGAGTGTTCTTTTTGTAATTTTGAGAGCCTTTGATAACTCTTGTTCTGTTACATAACGGTTCCCGTCCAATATAGGTCTGTAGATTAAAGAATTTGTATCCAATATTTTGGATATACCTTCCATGGCTTCAATAAATCTTTTGATTTCATTACTATCCTTATTCAATACCATCTGTCCCATTTCCATTATTAGTATGTGTTTTGAGGTTCTTCTTCATGTAGTTTAGAATATCTTCTTTTTTATAAAAAATCTTTCTGTCTATACGACTGAAGGGGATTAGCCCTTTCTGTCTTAAAGACAACAGTTTTCTGTCTGATATATTCATAAGAATACATACATCCTGATTATCCAACCATTCATTCAGTTCAGATTTGGAAGAGTTCAGTCCTTTCAGTTGTTTTTCTATCTTGAACAATATGTCGTTCATTTCCATAAATGCGCTGGCCTCTATGTTCACTATCTCCATAATCATTAGTTTAAGTAGTTGGGTAAAAATAGAATAGAAAGCTTTGGGACACAAGAGATTATCATCAAAGTTCATAATATAACATCAGATGTCATAGCGAACTCACCGGACTATGCAGATCGGAGGGAGCTGAAATCCCTGTCTTATTTCGGGATTGGATAAGCAGATTATGTTTTATTATTGAGCATGATGAACTTTCACAGTATTTATGAGGTCATATATGGAATATAAGGATAGCCGCCTTTGATTTACGGCTATGCGTCACGTCGGTCGCAGTTAATCCCTGTAATCTTTCCTTTAATTCTAATCCGTTTGCCGCCGCATTCTTTTTCAGGTGGATTTTCATGGCGATAGCCATAAAGAAAATTTTCCTGAAAAAAGGAACAAATGCGGCTGGCAAATCAGGATTGGGATTTATCTTTGATGGAAGGGATAACTATTAAAGATTTTGATTTTATTATATGTAAAATTATTCTTATAAGTAATATGACTTCAATAAATTATTATTGTTCTTACTTTTAGAGGTTTGTAACAAGAGTATCATCAGACGGAGGTAATCCAAGCAAGCAGTCAGGCCTTCACGTTTGAACTCCTTTCCGGAGATTTTGTCCGTGAAGATCCGGATGCAACCGGCATTGTTCAGTGCATCTACCTGAGAAGAGAGGTTCTGCTCTCTCGTACTCACCCTGGCATATCCTATTTTTTCTCCCATAGTCTAAATTAAACTTGATTTTCCAAAGACTATATTTAGACTATAAAAGTAAGAAAAATGCCCTATATATATAATGTATAGGGCAAACTCTTATAGTCTATGTTAAACTATAGTTTGTTTTAGACTATTAAATAATTAAGAGAACACGGCTCTTTCATTTAAGCTTAGAAGAAGGTATATAATCCCCCACCCACTTCTTATAGGAAGCAGGAACTTTGGTATATTTGATGCTCAAGATGTTACAAATCCTCTGAAATTACAAATTATCTCATTTTTGAGCCAGCATATGTATTATTGCGGTAAAGTTCATGGAAAGTTCTCCGATAAGTTCGGCCGTTCCCTTTGCCTTGTCAGAGAGCTTTTTCCTTTTGCCTTTCCATATCGAAAGTATTGCCAGTACCATCCTCTGTATCGTGTCAAGGTTTCTGGCGGACCTTGTACTTTTCCGTCTGATAAAGTCCTGCCTCAGGTTGCGGTCAAGGTCCCAGTGCATGCTTTCTATTGCCCAATGCATTCTGGCTATTGTGCCCAGCCGCCGGGCACTTCCGTGAAAGCTGGAGACATAGAACCTTCTTTCGGAAGATTTCTGACCGTCAGATTTCCATTCCACTTTTCCCTGTCCGTAATCAGGTCATTCCCACGAAAGATGCGGCATACCCTGGTCTCTATCCTGCCATGTTCAAGGAAAGGCCCTTCCGAGTATACATCCACAGGCTCTGCAAGTCCGACATTGTCCTCAATCCCATATCGCAAAGTCCTCTGGTTCGCCTTCAGCTCGATAAGGAAATCACCGCCTTTTGCCCGGATTTTATCTATGATGGCTTTCTGGAAGGACATGGCGTCCGCCGTAACTATGCATCCCGACACATCCACCTTGTCCAGCAGTTTGGGCACGGAAGTTATCTCGTTGCTTTTTTCTTCGCACATGTCCGTGGCAAGTGTGACACCTCCTTTAAGGGAATAGGCGGACACGATGTCGGGGTTGCGTCCGTTTTCAAGTACCGTCCCTCTCATCGCCTTGCCGTCAATACAGAGGATGTCCCCGGCAAAACCGACAAGTTCAGCATGGAAAGCGGCAGTAAATTCAGACATCCGTTCAGACATGGCTTCATCATCTATATGTTTGAATACACGGCAGAGCGTAGGCTCAGAAGGCACGCCCTCCAACAAAATCCCTAAAGAGCGGAAGCGTTTCAGATTACGCCCGCCGAATCTGATTATATCCGGTCTTGTTATACACTTGCCCAGCCGTCCGAGTATTACAAGAAGAAGAATATCTTCCAGCTTGTGTTTGTAGTTTCCCTTGTCTGTCCTGCGGTAATCCGGCACTGATTTCACAAATTCTTTCAGATGTTTCATTATGCTGCCACGATGGCAGGCCGCATGTTTCTTTTTAACATATTAGACACGCAAAATATTGCATGTCAGCAAAATAAATCGTATTTTCGCGTAGCGAAAATTAAGGCGAAAATCAAAAGAACGACCTCTGTCGCATTTGATTTCCGCCTACAAAAATAATTTTATATGAACGATAAAAAGAAACACCGGAAGCGGTGCTTCCTGCATCGCTGTGCGCAAAAATAATGGTTTTTCGGAGAATAACAAGGAGTATGGAGATTATTTTAAATGAAAGAGCCGTGTTAAGAGAATAAAAAAATATGAGAGAATATTGCAAAAGATGCATATATCATATATATTTGCAATCACGTAGGCGCATACTACAATTAGTATGCGTATAAAATCATAAACAACAAATTTTAATAAAAGATGCAGAACAACACGTTTATGAATTAAAACTATTCATTAAGCAGAAGTATGTTTTGGTGC
>CHCFR05602__coassemble_100_pt1 | contig 136889 bp, 113 predicted proteins | sample CHCFR05602__metabat2_low_PE_022 | metagenome-assembled genome bin CHCFR05602 | reverse complement strand
GACGTTTTTTGGCCAATTCATCGCCTGGATGAACTTGAATAGACAATTTTTGCCGCGCATCAATAAACTTAACCAGCAGAGGGAATTGATTGCCAAAACGTGCATAATTCGACTCGCCAACCAATTCTTCCCGATACTTACGTACCATTTCGGGCAATGTCAGCCCTTTGTCTGCGCCATTAGCCACAACAGATTCGCTGCCTTCTACAGCTGATACTTCCCAACTTTCACCCACATTGGGCAAGTTTTCATTCAAATGTTTAAAAGGGATAATCTTATCGCCTCCCCAAAGCGTCTGCTTCAAGACAGGCTCAAATTTCAGAGGGTACATCAAATGTTCTATTAAATATTTTTCAAAATAGTATAAATTGTTTTTCTTCTTTAGTATCAATTTCCCTGCCAAACCAGCAAGCTCTTCTACATACTCTTCAAGACTTCAACTCACAAATTGTCTTGACCAAAGCTTGAATATGGCGACAAACATACAAAAAATTATTTGTTATTGCTTGGGAGAACAAAAGAAAATCTGTTTATTTGCAAGAAATTTAATGAATACCATGATATGACAGCATCTAATATTTATGAAAGTAACCGTTCCTGTTTGGACAGGAAAAACTTTCAAAAAGAAATAGGCGGCAAAAAGACCGACCTTTACATTCTGAGAAACAGCCAAGGAATGGAAGTAGCAGTGACGAACTACGGATGTGCAATCCTTTCCATTATGGTGCCCGACAAGGCTGGAGAGTATGCCAACGTAATCCTAGGGCATGATAGCATAGACCACGTCATTAACAGCCCCGAACCATTTCTTAATACGACAATCGGACGATATGGCAATCGAATAGCCAAAGGACATTTCACCCTCTACGGTGAAGAGCATCAGCTTGCTATCAACAACGGCCCTAATTCTTTGCACGGCGGACCGACTGGTTTCCATACCAAAGTATGGGATGCCGTACAACCCAATCCGACAACCGTGATTTTCAACTACACATCAGCCGATGGAGAAGAAGGTTTCCCCGGCAATTTGGAGGTTGAAATGACCTATCGCCTTGAAGAAGACATTAACGCGCTGGTGATCGAATATCGCGCAACAACCGATAAAGCGACTGTTGTCAACCTGACGAACCATGGTTTTTTCAACCTGTCAGGAATTGCTTCACCAACTCCTACCGTGCTAAATCATTCTATCAGTATCAATGCAAATTTCTACGTTCCTATTGATGAAGTCTCTATCCCAACTGGAGAAATACTGAAAGTGGAAGGCACTCCTATGGATTTCCGTACGCCACACACCATTGGTGAACGAATAGATGAACCATTCCAACAACTAATCAACGGAGCCGGATACGACCATTGCTATGTACTGAATAAGACAGAAGCAGGAGAATTGAGCCAAGCTGCTACATACACCGACCCAGCCAGTGGACGCATGATGGAAGTATTTACTACAGAAAACGGCATCCAACTATACACTGGTAACTGGCTTAACGGATTTACAGGAGCACATGGCGCCACCTATCCAGCCAGAAGTGCTGTATGCTTCGAAGCCCAATGTTTTCCTGACACTCCTAACAAACCTCACTTTCCGTCGGCAGTCCTACTTCCAGGCGATGAGTACCAGCAAGTAACTATCTACAAATTTAGCGTTACAGAACAATAATTAACACAATTAATAATCTCTTTTATAAAAAGAAAAAACCATGACACAACAAAAGAATGGTAACATCATCGCCATCATAACCATGATTTTCCTTTTTGGTATGATTGCATTCGTTACGAATCTCGCTGCCCCAATGGGGATTGTATTGAAAAATCAATTTTCAGTTTCCAACGCACTTGGTATGTTAGGAAACTTGGGAAACTTCATTGCTTATGCCGTAATGGGTATTCCCAGTGGTATTTTATTAACCAAAGTCGGATACAAAAAGACAGCCCTTATCGCTGTAGCCATTGGATTCATTGGTGTAGGAGTACAGTATCTTTCAGGCCACGCCAGTCCTTCATCGGCTTTTGCTGTATATCTGTGCGGTGCTTTTATCTCAGGTTTTTCCATGTGTCTGCTCAACACTGTGGTCAACCCAATGTTGAACAAGCTGGGTGGTGAAGGCAACAAAGGTAACCAGCTGATCCAAGTAGGTGGTTCGTTTAACTCCGTAATGGCTACCATTACCCCGATGTTTGTAGGTATCCTCATTGCAGGATCTGTTGAGAAAGCTACCATCTCACAAATTTTCCCTGTGATGTATACTGCTATGGCCGTATTTGCCTTTGCATTTTTCGTGCTTTTGTTTGTCAATATCCCCGAACCCAGCCAAACCAAATCATCAGAATCTATCGGTACATTAATGAAGGGTGCATTGAAATTCCGCCATTTTGTATTGGGCGCCATTGCAATCTTTGTTTATGTAGGTGTTGAAGTAGGCGTACCAGGAACATTGAACCTCTTCCTGACCGACCCTATCGAGAAAGGTGGTGCAGGCATTTCGTCCACGATTTCAGGCTTTGTAGTAGGAACATATTGGTTGCTGATGCTGGTAGGCCGTCTGGCTGGCGCATCATTAGGAGCCAAAATCTCAAGCCGTACGATGATGATTTTCACCTCCGGTTTAGGCCTAATTCTAGTATTACTGGCCATTTTCTCTTCGACCAGCACATTGGTTAATCTGCCCGTATTGCAACAGAGTGCTACAGGAGGCTTGTCTTTCGGAATGGCTGAAGTGCCCGTCAACGCCATGTATCTGGTATTAGTAGGTATCTGTACTTCTATCATGTGGGGTGGCATCTTCAATTTGGCCGTTGAAGGCTTAGGCAAATACTTGGCAGCGGCCTCTGGCTTATTTATGGTATTAGTATGCGGCGGTGGCATTCTTCCTGTTATTCAGGGTTGGTTGGCCGACGTTGCCGGATTTATGAACAGCTACTGGGTCATCATTATTGCACTGGCCTATCTGCTCTATTATGGTCTTGTAGGTTGCAAGAACGTCAACAAGGATATCCCTGTTGATTAAGCAGACATTAAAAAGATAAAGATTACAGGTAATTTTTATTATTCACCTAATAAATTATAAGTATCATGGATATAGAACACGTAAGAAGTCGTTTCATCAAACATTTTGACGGAACAACAGGAGCTGTATATGCATCTCCGGGTCGTATCAACCTTATTGGTGAACACACCGACTATAACGGTGGATTTGTATTCCCCGGAGCCATTGACAAAGGCATGATAGCCGAAATCAAACCAAACGGAACCAACATTGTAAAGGCCTATTCCATCGACCTGAAGGACTATGTAGAATTCGGCCTTAATGAAGAAGATGCTCCTCGCGCCAGCTGGGCTCGTTATATCTTCGGTGTATGCCGCGAAATGATCAAACGTGGTGTAGAAGTAAAGGGATTCAATACAGCTTTCGCAGGCGATGTTCCCCTTGGTGCCGGAATGTCTTCTTCTGCAGCTTTAGAAAGTACGTATGCATATGCATTGAATGACCTTTTCGGCGATAACAAGATCGATAAATTCGAACTAGCTAAGGTTGGCCAAGCCACTGAACATAATTATTGCGGCGTGAACTGCGGCATCATGGACCAGTTTGCTTCCGTATTCGGCAAGAAAGGAAGCCTCATCCGTTTGGATTGCCGTTCGCTGGAATACCAGTATTTCCCATTCGAGCCGAAAGGATATCGCCTCGTATTGGTTGACTCCGTTGTAAAACACGAATTGGCATCCTCGGCTTACAACAAACGCCGCCAAAGCTGCGAAGCTGTTGTAGCAGCTGTACAGAAGAATCATCCACACGTAGAGTACCTGCGCGACTGCAACATGGAAATGCTGAACGAAGTGAAAGCTGACGTAACAGAAGAAGACTACAAACGTGCAGAATATGTCATCGAAGAAATCCAACGCGTACTCGATGTTTGCGATGCTTTGGAGAAAGGCGACTATGAAACTGTAGGTCAGAAGATGTACGAAACGCATCACGGCATGAGCAAGCTGTACGAAGTGAGCTGCGAAGAATTGGACTTCCTAAACGATCTTGCTTTCGATTGCGGTGTGACAGGTTCACGCGTAATGGGCGGCGGTTTCGGTGGATGTACTATCAATCTGGTTAAAGACGAACTGTACAGCACTTTCGTTGAAAAAGCGAAAGAAGAATTTAAGAACAAGTTTGGCAGAAGCCCCAAGATCTATGATGTAGTCATCAGCGACGGCGCACGCCGATTGGAATAACCAGATTTCATCACGCATAAGTATCTGATCCCCTTCCCCACGCTAATGTCTGGAGAAGGGGATTTTCCATATTTACATCCCACATAGTAAAAAAGACAGGCAGGAACGATGGATATTCACACATAAAAGCCTATCTTTGTCCGTACGAAAAAGATAATCCTTTAAACTGTTTAAACATGAACGACAACAAGCTAATGAACCGCGCGGCAGACAATATCCGCATCCTTGCCGCCTCGATGGTTGAGAAAGCCAAGTCCGGACATCCCGGCGGCGCAATGGGCGGTGCCGACTTTGTGAACGTATTGTTTTCCGAATTTCTGATATACGATCCCGAAAAACCCGCATGGGAAGGACGCGACCGCTTCTTCCTCGATCCAGGGCATATGTCGCCCATGCTCTACTCGCAACTGGCCTTAACGGGCAAGTTTACAATCGACGAACTGAAAGAATTCCGCCAATGGGGAAGCCCTACGCCAGGACACCCTGAACGTGACGTTATGCGCGGCATCGAGAACACATCGGGCCCGCTGGGACAGGGACACACGTTTGCCGTAGGAGCTGCCATCGCAGCCAAATTCCTGAAAGCACGCTTCGGCGAGGTAATGAACCAGACAATTTATGCCTACATCTCCGACGGTGGTGTACAGGAAGAAATCTCGCAGGGCAGCGGACGCATCGCCGGAACGCTGGGACTGGACAACCTCATTATGTTCTACGACGCCAATGACATCCAGCTGTCTACCACAACTAAAGAAGTAACCACGGAAGATACTGCAAAAAAATATGAAGCCTGGGGATGGAAAGTCATCTGCATTGACGGAAACAACCCCGACGAAATCCGCAAGGCACTAATTGAAGCAAAAGCTGAAAACGAACGCCCCACCCTCATCATCGGGCACACCGTCATGGGCAAAGGAGCCCGCAAGGCCGACGGAAGCAGCTACGAGGCCAACTGTGCCACCCACGGCGCCCCGCTCGGCGGCGACGCTTACGTGAACACCATCAAGAACCTGGGCGGTGATCCTGAAAATCCATTTGTCATCTTCCCCGAAGTGGCCGAGCTCTACGCACGCCGCGCCGAAGAGTTACGTAAGATCGTGGCCGAGCGCCACGCAGCCCAAGCCGAATGGGCCAAAGCTAATCCCGAGCTGGCCGCCAAACTGGAGCAATTCTTCGCAGGCAAAGCGCCGCAAGTAGACTGGGCTGCCATCACTCAAAAGCCTGACGCTGCTACGCGCGCTGCATCGGCTACCGTGCTGAGTGCACTGGCCACGCAGGTGGAAAATATGGTTGTAGCTTCTGCCGACCTCTCCAACTCCGACAAGACCGACGGCTTCCTGAAGAAAACCCACGCCTTCCAAAAAGGCGACTTCAGCGGCGCCTTCTTCCAAGCAGGTGTATCCGAACTGACGATGGCCTGCTGCTGCATCGGCATGGCCCTGCACGGCGGCGTCATCCCCGCATGCGGTACGTTCTTCGTCTTCTCCGACTATATGAAACCTGCCGTGCGCATGGCTGCCCTGATGGAAGTGCCCATCAAATTCATTTGGACACACGACGCCTTCCGCGTAGGTGAAGACGGGCCGACGCACGAACCCGTAGAACAGGAAGCTCAGATCCGCCTGATGGAAAAACTGAAAAACCACAAGGGACACAACTCCATGCTGGTGCTCCGTCCCGCTGATGTCGAAGAAACCACCGAGGCCTGGCGACTGGCCATGGAGAACACCGCCACGCCGACGGCACTCATCCTCTCGCGCCAGAACATCGTCAACCTGCCCGCCGGAAACGACTACACGCAGACGGCACGCGGCGCCTACATCGTGGCCGGCTCCGACGCCGACGCTGACGTGGTGCTCGTAGCCTCCGGTTCCGAAGTCTCCACCCTTGTGGCCGGTGCCGAGCTGCTCCGCCGCGACGGCGTGAAGGTGCGCATCGTCTCCGCACCCTCCGAAGGTCTCTTCCGCAGCCAGGACAAAGAATATCAGGAGAACATCATCCCCGCCGGAGCCAAAGTCTTCGGTCTGACAGCCGGCCTGCCCGTCACCTTGGAAGGCCTCGTGGGAGCCAACGGAAAAGTCTGGGGCCTGCCCTCGTTCGGCTACTCCGCCCCCTACAAAGTGCTCGACGAGAAACTGGGCTTCACCGCCGACAACGTTTACAAACAAGTGAAAGAAATGATCTGAAACGACATGAAGACAATAGGTTTAGCATCCGACCACGCAGGCTTCGAGCTGAAGCAGTACGTCAAGCAATGGCTCGACGCCCGCGGCTGGTCCTACAAGGACTTCGGCACCTACACCGCCGAAAGCTGCGACTATCCCGACTTTGCCCACCCCCTGGCCCTGGCCGTCGAGGCGGGCGAATGCTACCCCGGCATCGCCATCTGCGGCAGCGGCGAAGGCATCGGCATCACCCTGAACAAGCATCAGGGCATCCGGGCCGCCCTTTGCTGGATACCCGAGATTGCCCACCTGGCCCGCCAGCACAACGACGCCAACGTGCTCGTCATGCCCGGCCGCTTCATCACCTGCGAGGAAGCCGACCGCATCATGACCGAGTTTTTCGCCACCGACTTCGAAGGCGGACGCCACCAGCGACGGATTGACAAAATCCCGGTAAAAGACTGACGGAGGATCTCTGAGTTCAGACTTCTGATTTCAAACAAGACCTGCGCGGACCGACACACGGAGAAAACCGATGTTCCCCACCGGTGCTCCCGCGTCCGTCCGCGTTTCTTTTTCGTCCGGCGGGAATGCCCCAATTACGAATCGGGAAAACGTCCCCACAACGTCGGCAAACTTTCCAGCCTCGGGAAAACGTCCCCACAGCGTCGGCAAGCTTTCCAGCTCCGGGAAAACGTCCCCACGACGTCGGCAAGCTTTCCAGCCTCGGGAAAACGTCCCCACAGCGTCGGCAAACTTTCCAGCCTCGGGAAAACGTCCCCACGACGTCGGCAAGCTTTCCAGCTCCGGGAAAAGCACCTCGACAAACGGTTTGTCAAAAACTGCACCCTTTCCGTCAAAAAATCGCCCTGCGCATCGGCCGCAGATGCCTATCTTTGCACAGAAACAAACCGTAACATCCGAAAGACCATGAAAAGAGACCTACTCTGCGCCGGCCTGCTGCTCTGCTCCGCCCTTGCAGCCGCCGGACCGGTCGACTTCGACAAAGCCTTCGAAGCCTGCGCCGAAATCGAGAAACAAATCGAACGTCCCACCTTCGCCAACCGAAGCTACCTCATCACCGACTTCGGCGCTCGCCCCGGCACACCCGATGCCCCTTGCCACGAGGCCATCAACCGTGCCATCACGACGTGCAGCCTGGAAGGCGGCGGCACGGTGGTCGTCCCCGCCGACACGTTCTACACCGGCCCGCTGACGCTGAAAAGCAACGTCCGCCTGCACGTGTCCGAGGGTGCCGTCCTGCGCTTCTCCACCGACCAAAGCCTCTACTTCCCCGCCGTCCTGACGCGCTGGGAAGGCATCGACTGCTACAACGCCCATCCCCTCATCTACGCCTACGGCGAGACGAACATCGCCATCACCGGCAAGGGCGTCATCGACGGCCAGGGATCGATGGACGCGTGGTGGCCCATGTGCGGCGCAGCCAAGTACGGCTGGCAGGAAGGCATGACAGCCCAGCGCAACGGCGGCCGCGACCGCCTGCTGATGTACGGCGAGACGTCGACCCCCGTCTACCGGCGCGTCATGACGCCCGACGACGGCCTGCGCCCGCAGCTCATCAATCTCTACGCCTGCCGCCGGGTGCTCATCGAAGACGTCACGCTGCTCAACTCTCCCTTCTGGGTCATCCATCCCCTGTTCTGCGAAAGCCTGACGGTGAAAGGCGTCCACGTCTACAACCGCGGTCCCAATGGCGACGGCTGCGACCCCGAGTCGTGCAAGAATGTGCTCATCGAAGACTGCACCTTCGACACGGGCGACGACTGCATCGCCATCAAGTCCGGCCGCAATCAGGACGGACGCCGCTGGAACATCCCCAGCGAGAACATCATCGTGCGCAACTGCCTGATGAAGAACGGCCACGGAGGCGTGGTGATAGGCAGCGAAATCTCCGGCGGCTACCGCAACCTCTACGTCGAGAACTGCCGCATGGACAGCCCCGACCTAGACCGTGTCATCCGCATCAAGACCAGCACCTGCCGCGGCGGACTGATTGAAAACATCTTCGTGCGCAACATCACCGTCGGCCAGTGCCGCGAAGCCGTGTTGCGCATCAACCTGCAATACGAAAACCGCGAACGTTGCCAGCGTGGCTACGATCCCGTCGTGCGCAACGTCCACCTGAAAAACATCACCTGCCAAAAAAGCGAACTGGGCGTACTCATCATCGGCTTGGACGACGACAGCCATGTCAGCAACGTCAGCGTGGAAGACTGCCGCTTCGACAACGTCAGCCGCGGCGGTAACGATATCCGCGGCGCCCATGACGTAACGTTCCGAAATCTCTACATCAACGGACAACTTGTCAAGTAAATATCACCGTTATAGACAGGCTACGCCCGAAGCTCCGACAGAATGACAACATCGTCGGACTTCGGGCGTCTTTTTTTCCATCTGTTTTTTACATTTTTATGTCCGAAGATGCAACATGTCCGAGATAAAAAGCTATCTTTGTACGTCCAAAAGCGATTGAATATGGAGAAACTGGATACCATAAAAGAACTCATCAGCCGGGGAGAAACGGAACTGGCCATCAAAGAACTGGACCTCTTCCTTCAGACCTCTGCTGAACACCGGGACCAAGCCTACTACCTCTGCGGAAATGCCTGGCGCAAACAGGGAAACTGGCAGCAGGCGCTGAACAACTACCGTCGCGCGATGGACATCAATCCCGACAGTCCCGCCAAAAACGCCTACGCGATGGTGATGGACATCCTGAACTTCTACAACAAAGACATGTATAATCAATAATAAAACCAAGAGGAACGTATATTATGGCAAAAATCAAAGGAGCAATCGTAGTGGACACCGAGCGCTGCAAAGGATGCAACCTCTGTGTCGTGGCCTGTCCCCTCCACGTGATAGCCCTCACCAAGGAGGTGAATATCAAAGGATATAATTACGCACACCAGATACTGGAGGATACCTGCAACGGCTGCGCATCCTGCGCCACCGTCTGCCCCGACGGCTGTATCTCGGTCTATAAAGTCAAAGTCGAATAAGAAAACAAATAAGCAATATGGCAGAAGAAGTAGTATTAATGAAAGGTAACGAAGCCATCGCACACGCCGCTATCCGCTGCGGAGCCGACGGATACTTCGGTTACCCGATTACTCCCCAATCGGAAGTATTGGAAACTCTGGCCGAGCTGAAGCCTTGGGAAACCACCGGCATGGTGGTGCTGCAGGCCGAAAGCGAAGTGGCCGCAATCAATATGGTGTACGGCGGTGCCGGAAGCGGAAAAATGGTGATGACCTCTTCGTCCAGCCCCGGTGTCAGCCTGAAACAGGAAGGCATCTCCTATCTGGCCGGTGCCGAACTGCCCTGCCTCATCGTAAACGTCATGCGCGGAGGTCCCGGCTTGGGAACCATCCAACCCAGCCAGGCCGACTATTTCCAAACCGTAAAAGGTGGCGGACACGGTGACTACCGCCTTATCGCCTTGGCTCCGGCCTCTGTACAGGAAATGGCCGACTTCGTTGGCCTTGCCTTCGAACTGGCCTTCAAATACCGCAATCCGGCCATCATCCTGGCCGACGGCGTCATCGGACAGATGATGGAGAAAGTGGTGCTCCCGCCCGCCAAACCGCGCCGCACCGATGCAGAAGTCATCGCCCAATGCCCCTGGGCCACCACCGGCAAAGCCAACGGCCGCAAACCCAACATAATCACCTCGCTCGAGCTGAAGCCCGAAGAAATGGAGAAGAACAACATCCGCTTCCAAGCAAAATACCGTCAGATAGAGGAGAACGAAGTCCGTTTCGAAGAAATCAACTGCGAAGACGCCGACTATCTCATCGTAGCCTTCGGCTCCATGGCCCGTATCGGACAGAAAGCAATGGAACTGGCCCGCGAAGAAGGTATCAAAGTTGGTATCCTGCGTCCTATCACCCTCTGGCCCTTCCCAACCAAAGCTATTGCCGCATACGCAGAAAAAGTGAAAGGTATGCTGGTGACTGAATTGAACGCTGGACAGATGATCGAAGATGTCCGTCTGGCCGTCAACGGCAAGGTACGTGTCGAACACTTCGGCCGTCTGGGAGGTATCGTCCCCGATCCCGACGAAATCGTGGCTGCCCTGAAAGAAAAGATTATCATCAATGAATAATGTATTCGGCTGATGGAAACGGATAAAATAAGAAACGTACTAAACATCATCTTCCTCGTGCTGGCCGTAGCCGCCGTCGCCACCTATTTTCTAGTGGACGACTTCATGACCTTTGTCTACGTCTGTGCGGCTGCCATCTTCTTCAAGGTGATGGAGTTCTTCATACGATTTAGCAACAGATAAGGAGGAGCAATTATGACAAAAGAAGATATCATCAAACCCGAAAACCTGGTTTACAAAAAACCGACGCTGATGAACGACAACCCGATGCACTACTGTCCGGGATGCAGCCACGGCGTGGTACACAAGCTCATTGCCGAAGTCATCGAAGAAATGGGCATGGAAGACAAAGCTATCGGCATCTCGCCCGTAGGCTGCGCCGTCTTCATCTACAACTATCTGGACATCGATTGGCAGGAAGCCGCCCACGGACGTGCACCCGCTTTGGCTACCGCCATCAAGCGCCTTTGGCCGGACCGCCTTGTCTTCACCTATCAGGGCGACGGTGACTTGGCCTGCATCGGTACGGCGGAAACCATCCATGCTTTGAACCGTGGTGAAAATATCACTATTATTTTCATCAACAATGCCATTTATGGAATGACCGGCGGACAAATGGCCCCCACCACACTGGTAGGCATGAAGACCGCCACTTGTCCTTACGGCCGCGATGTACATTTGCATGGTTACCCGTTAAAGATGGCCGACATTGCTGCACAACTAGAAGGTACTGCCTATGTCACCCGGCAAAGCGTACAATCTGTTCCTGCCATCCGCAAGGCCAAGAAAGCTATCCGCAAAGCTTTCGAAAACTCCATGGCAGGTAAAGGCAGCAATTTGGTAGAAATCGTCTCCACCTGCAACTCGGGCTGGAAAATGACACCTGCCGCAGCCAACAAATGGATGGAAGAAAACATGTTCCCCTTCTATCCCCTTGGCGATTTAAAAGATAAATAACCTCTAAGCACATTTATTCTTATGAAAGAAGAAATCATTATAGCAGGCTTCGGCGGACAAGGCGTACTGTCCATGGGAAAGATTCTGGCCTATTCCGGACTGATGGAGGGCAAGGAAGTCACTTGGATGCCCGCCTATGGTCCCGAACAACGAGGCGGTACGGCCAACGTGACCGTCATCGTCAGCGATGAAAAAATATCATCTCCTATCCTCAGTAAGTACGATGCTGCCATCATTCTCAACCAGCCTTCGCTGGAGAAATTTGAAAGCAAAGTAAAACCTGGTGGCGTACTCATCTATGACGGTTATGGTATCATCAATCCACCCACACGTAAAGACATTCACGTCTATCGTATCGATGCCATGGATGCAGCTAACGAGATGAACAATGCTAAGGCATTCAACATGATCGTATTGGGCGGCCTCCTCAAAATCAAACCCATGGTTACATTGGAGAATGTTATCAAAGGACTGAAAAAAACACTGCCAGAACGCCATCATCACTTGATTCCAATGAATGAGGAAGCTATCAAGCGGGGAATGGAACTGATTAAAGAAGTCTAAGATTACCAAGCACGGACGGTACAGAATTGAAAGACATCCCAATTCTGTCCCCGTCCGTACCTGTTTATCCACCAGCTATGCCTATTCTCTCCTACTCTATTTCCGAAACAACTCCCTATATCAACTGGATCTACTTTTTTCATGCCTGGGGATTCCAACCAAAGTTCGCCACGATTGCAGATCTACATGGTTGCGATTCCTGCCGTGCTCTGTGGCTGGCTCGTTTTCCTGAAACAGAGCGAGCCAAAGCTGCTGAAGCCATGCAACTTTTTAAAGAGGCGCAACGCATGCTCGTCCGGCTGGAAAACGAACTTACTTGCAAATGTATTTATCGCCTATGCTGTGCCAACGCCGATGGAGACAATCTGCTTCTAGATGGAATGTTCTTCCCTTTACTACGGCAACAATCCACAACAGCCAATAAAGAATTTTATCTTTGCCTAAGTGACTTCGTACGCCCTCTTTCATCAGGAAAGACCGATACAGTAGGCGTATTTGCAGCCACAGTAGCAGGAGACACAGACTCTCTCTACACCGACGATCCTTATCAACACTTGCTAGTACAGACACTTGCCGACCGCCTGGCCGAAGCCGCAACAGAAAAAATGCACGAATATATACGCAAAAACGCCTGGGGCTATGCTCCTAACGAAACTCTGTCCATAGTCGAACTCCTACAAGAAAAGTTTCAAGGTATACGCCCCGCCGTTGGTTATCCCTCGCTGCCTGACCAGTCTGTCAACTTCCTCATCGACCAGTTGCTCGACCTAGAACAAATCGGCATCACGCTCACCACAAACGGTGCCATGCATCCCCATGCTTCTGTCAGCGGACTGATGCTGGCTCATCCAGCAGCCCGCTACTTCTCCGTAGGCCATATCGACCAAAAACAGCTAGAAGATTATGCACGTCGACGAGGAATGCCAATAGAACAGATGAGAAAATTTTTATCGTCCAATCTGGAATGATGTGATTTTCTATCCCAGCAGACGACCAATATCATAAAAAGCCACCCCACAAGAGTTATGGATAAAACAGAACAAGAGTTTGTTGCTCTGATCAAAGAATATGAACGCGTCATCTATAAAGTGTGCTATTTATATGCCACTCCCAACGCGCCACTCAACGATCTGTATCAAGAGGTGGTACTGAACTTATGGAAAGCCTTTCCTAAATTCCGTCGTGAATGTAAACTATCCACATGGATCTACCGTATCTCGCTAAACACCTGCATCAGCTTTATGCGAAAAGAGAAAAACATTCCCGAAATCGTGTCGCTGACACCTGCCGAAGCAGACCGCAGTGAAGAATGGGACGAGACGCAGGCTATGTTGCGACAACTGTATCGCATGATCAATCGGCTGGGACAATTGGAGAAATCCATTATCCTACTTTATCTTGAAGAAAAGAGTTACGAAGAAATCAGTGAGATTACCGGACTGACCGTAACGAACGTAGCTACAAAACTGAATCGCATCAAGGAGAAACTGAGAAAAATGAAGAAGGAGGAATGATATGGAACTGGAGGAACTGAAGAAATCATGGCAGACGTTGGACAAGCATCTGCAAAACCGGGATATTACCACTGAAGAACGAGTGACAGAGCTCATTGCCTGCTACAAACATAAAGCAGAACGAAAGCTGGGCAATCTCATGAGTCTGCAACGAATTTCGCTCTGTATCGGTCTGTTCATCCTGATAGCTATTGGAACCATCTGCCTGCTGCTTCCTTCGTTGATTGACAATACAGACACACGTACCAAACTACAAGTCGTGCTTATTTTTCTAGCTGTGACACTAATAGCAGGTGGTGGTTGGGACTGGCGCACCTACCGCTATATGCAACAGACGCGTGTCGATCTGCTGCCTATTGCCGAAGTGAGCCGACGTATCGTCAAGTTGCGTCTATGGACACGCCAAGAAGTAGCTGCCATCAGCCTTTGGGTACTGCTCTTCGGAGGTATCTACTACTGGGCCATGGAATTCTACCGTTTACCGACCACCGTACAAGCAGTCATCATCGTCATCTTCATACTGTTCGAAGCTGCGGTCATTTGGTTGCTCTACCAAAAGCTCATCTACAAACATCTGAATCAAATTAAGAAAGACATTGAAGACTTGAAAGACATATGCATCGAATCACATTAATCCTACTTCTTGCCTTACTCCTACCGGATCTATACATCTATTTAGTGTACATTGTACGGCGAACGAAAAACTTCGTACGGCGTGCTGCCTATTGGTTACCCTCCGCCATCCTGGTTCTGCTATACCTGTATCTTATCTACCTGACAGGCGACAATGCTCTGGCTCATCATCCACAAGCCATCGGCCGCCTGGCTATTGCCGTCATGGCCTTGGCCGTACCTAAAATACTGTTCATGCTTTGCTCACTGCTCGGCATACTATGTCGCGGTGTGGGACGCTGTTTGTCAGCTGTCGTACTACACACAACGTTTCGCAGTCCTCGGGCTCCCTTTATTGTTCACCGTGCACCGTTCACCATTCTAGGCTTGGTACTTGGCATTGTAAGTTTCGTCAATGTGATTTATGGTGCCACAGCAGGCATCACGCGTTTCGAAGTAAAGGAAGTAACCTATGAATCGGACCGCCTGCCCGAAGGCTTCGACGGCTATCGCATCGCCCAATTGTCGGACATCCATATCGGCAGTTGGCAGGGTCACCCCACAGCCATAGAGAAACTGGTGGAATTAACCAACAGCCAGCAAGCCGACCTCATTGTCTTTACAGGAGACTTGGTGAATCAACAGAGCCACGAGCTGGACGCTTTCCGTCCAATCCTATCGCGCCTGAAAGCCTCTGACGGTGTTTACTCTGTTCTAGGCAATCACGACTACGGCACTTACTACCACTGGAAAAACAGTCATGAAGAAGCAGACAACTTGCAATACCTGCGCAATGAGCAGCAGGCTATGGGCTGGCAATTATTGGATAATAACCACGTTATTCTACACCACAAAGGAGACAGTATTGCCCTCATTGGTGTAGAAAACGATGGTGAGCCACCTTTCCCTCAACACGCCGACCTGGCACAAGCCACCCATGGTACGAAAGGAATGTTCAGTATCCTACTGAGTCATAACCCTACACATTGGCGACGCGAAGTACTGCCAGAATCGGACATCGACCTGATGCTGGCCGGGCATACACACGCCATGCAGATGACCTTCTTCGGTCGCTCGCTTTCGTCACTGAAATACCCGGAATGGTCGGGCATGTACTACGAAGGGGCACGAGCACTCTACGTTAACGTGGGTATCGGCTACGTCGGACTCCCATTCCGCTTCGGTGCCTGGCCTGAGATTACCGTCATCACGCTGAAGAAGAAAAAAGGGTAAAGAGAAACGGGGAAGCTGTAAAAATTATTATCTTTGTCCCGAAAAATAGCCAGTATTATGAAGTTTCTCTACTACATCTATCAGATTTGCATTGCAATTCCTCTATTCCTAGTATTGACCATCCTGACAGCTTTGGTTACCATCATCGGTTCACTACTGGGTGGAGCACACATCTGGGGTTACTATCCCGGTAAGATATGGTCACAGCTAACATGTTACCTCTTACTGATTCCTGTTCATGTAGTGGGACGCGAGAAACTACATAAACATACTTCCTATGTCTTCGTCCCCAACCATCAAGGCGCTTTCGACATTTTTCTCATCTATGGTTTCCTTGGACGTAACTTCAAGTGGATGATGAAGAAGAGCTTACGGAAAATTCCGTTCGTGGGCAAAGCTTGCGAAAGCGCGGGCCACATCTTCGTGGAACGTGGCAATCCGAAAAAGATGGTTGCTATGATGCGTAAAGCCGAAGCGTCGCTGAAAGATGGGGTGTCACTCGTCGTTTTTCCCGAAGGTGCACGCACGTTCACGGGCCATATGGGTTACTTCAAGCGCGGTGCTTTCCAGCTGGCCGACGACCTACAACTAGCCGTAGTGCCTGTCACGATTGACGGCTCCTTTGAGATCCTGCCCCGCACAGGCAAGTGGATACACCGTCACAGCCTCACACTGACCATCCACGAACCCATTCCACCCAAGTGTAAGGGACCGGAAAACGTGAAAGCAACCATGACCGAAGCCTATGCTGCCGTAGAAAGCGCCCTACCCGAAAAGTACAAAGGCATGGTGCAGAACGACGATCAGGACCGATAAACCTTAATGTAATAACCATGAAACAGTTCATTCTAACCTTCCTTTTACTGAGTGGACTTGCATCAGCTATATACGCACAGTCCTGTTCAAATGATGCAACAGAAATCAAAGAAATGCAATGGGAGAAAAAGCTTGAAAAGATTCGAAACGATCTGCAAGAAAAGAAATTGCAATATAGCTGGCAATTGACAGAAAACTACATGGCCTATTGCAAGAAACTGTCACAAATCAACGATATCAACCGTGAACCCCGTTTGACGCAGCTTGCCACGAGCATAAGACCCCAAGAGCTGGAACCTTTACGCCTCGCTTACGAAACAGCCAGCAAGGAACTCGATGCTTACCTGCACACGTTTCCTGAATATGTCACATTAGACTCATTGTCCAAGAGAAGTCCAGATGAGACAATAAGTAAAAATGCAGAAGCATCCCTCAAGGAATTCTACAAGCAGATTTATAAAGAAGACCAAACGTATGTAGAGCTACTTTTCAAAAGGCGACTTGCACTCAAAAAGCATTATATCGCAGCCGTAGACTACCTGTTGAAAGAATGTAAAAGAGATAAAACCGTCATGCCCGACGCCCTTATTCCTTACAACATAGAAAAGCAACTAAGGGATTCAAACATGTTCCTGCAACAACTTTATCTGGAGATACAAAGCTTACAGAAACTACAGAACGAAGCCATACGCGAATACCAACAGCTAAAATATGGCATCCAAAGTAAGTAAAACCAGTCTTTCTGACAAAGCACTTCATGACCCTCTGACGAAGTGCTTCATCAGGGTCTCATGCAGTGCTTCGTCAGCCTCTCATACAGTGCTTCGTCAGAGGGTCATAAAGCACTGTATTAAAGTGAAAGGCCACAACAGATTCAGAAGATATAGATATACAGAAGAAAGAGAGTGAATTCTAACTCGTCTGAGCCTTAGAATTCACTCTCTTTCTTAAGTATACGGGCTTGCTGCGCTCAAGGCTGCGTGGAGGCAACGTTCTGACGCAAACGTTTTTGCTCTTCAAGCAGTTTCATGTTCTCTTTGGCCTTGGATATGAAATCCTTCACCAACACATGCTCCTTGAACGAAAGAGGAGCCTCCTTCATAATCTCTTCAACAGCTGGAGTCATCACCGGATAGGGTAAAGTACTGCACATCATCATAAAGACACTGGGACCCAGAACATTCTCGAAATTATCCACAATAAAACCTTTCACGTAAGTATCCATCACGCGTATCAGCGAATCGGCTTCTTGCTCCAACTGTCCATGTATGTCGTCCAGAGCCACACCGTCAAGAACCATACGTGCTTCTTTACGCTCTACTTCCTCGACAGCCAACTCCATTGAATTACGCTTATCAATAAATTCATAAAGCCTGTCATTCAAAGGAGTACCACTCGCCTCCATCTGCGTATTTGCAATGCTAACGCGAATATGTCCATTTTCAAGAACCAGCGGCATCAAACCTTCATCACCCATATAGAGAGTTACCATCCTGACACTGTCGGCAGGCCCCTTCATCTTAAACAGACCATGGATTACTTCTGCCGAATCAACTGTCACCCAATCACCCTCCTGCAAAGACTTCAAATATAGCATTTTGCCATCCAAACTCGTTACAGAAGATTTTCCTTCTATCTTATAGCGCTTGCTACAAGAAGTAAAAAGCACAAGCAACAGCATCAAAGGGATAGTGCAATTAACACACATCTTGTTCATGTCCATGTAAGAAATGTATTTAGGATTTTCACGCCGCAAAGGTATTAATAATCCTTATAAAGGAAGAGGCAAAAAACGTATTTTCATTTGCTTTACGTATTTTTGCACATAAATTAATCAAAAGCTACAAGATACAGACATGTCTACCTACGCACCCTTTGCCAAACCGCTCTACGTGATGCTAAAGCCTGTAGGAGCCGTATGCAACCTTGCATGCGACTATTGCTACTACCTGGAGAAGGCCAAGCTGTACAAAGAAAATCCCAAGCACGTGATGAGCGAGGAATTGCTGGAGAAGTTCATCGAAGAATACATCAACTCACAGACCATGCCGCAGGTGCTCTTCACCTGGCACGGTGGAGAAACGTTGATGCGCCCTCTGTCTTTCTACAAACGGGCCATGGAACTTCAGAAGAAATATGCCAACGGACGTACCATCGACAATTGCATACAGACCAACGGCACACTGCTCACCGACGAGTGGTGCCAGTTTTTCAAGGAGAACAACTGGCTGGTGGGGGTTTCCATCGACGGCCCGCAGGAATTCCACGACGAGTACCGCAAGAACAAGCAGGGACGCCCCTCATTCCACAAAGTGATGCAAGGCATCAATCTGCTGAAGAAGCACGGCGTGGAATGGAACGGCATGGCAGTGGTGAACGACTACAACGCCGACTATCCCGAGGAGTTTTACCGCTTCTTCAAGGATCTGGGATGCCATTACATCCAGTTCGCTCCCATTGTAGAACGTATCCTGCCCCACGGTGACGGACGCCACCTGGCTTCGCTGGCCGATGGCGATGACGCGCCACTGGCCGACTTCTCTGTCAGCCCCGAACAATGGGGTAACTTCCTCTGCCGCCTGTTCGATCTGTGGGTCAAAGAAGATGTGGGCACGTACTACATCCAGATCTTCGACTCCACACTGGCCAATTGGGTAGGCGAACAGCCCGGCGTCTGCTCCATGGCGCGTACGTGCGGCCATGCCGGCGTAATGGAATTCAACGGTGACGTCTATGCGTGCGACCACTTTGTCTTCCCCGAATACAAGCTGGGCAACATCTACCAGCAGACACTGGTGGAGATGATGTACAGCGAACGCCAGCAGCGCTTCGGCCAGGCCAAATACGACTCCCTACCCCGCCAGTGTAAGGAGTGTGAATGGCTCTTCGCCTGCAACGGCGACTGTCCCAAGAACCGTTTTGCCCGCACGACTGACGGCGAACCAGGCCTCAACTACCTCTGTGCCGGCTACCGACAGTTCTTCAATCATGTGGCTCCCTACATGGACTTCATGAAAAAGGAATACCTGGCTCAGCGCGCACCTGCCAACGTGATGGATGCCATCCGCGAAGGCAAACTGCCCATGCCCCAATAAAGATTTTACAGAAACAACGTATAACTATAATTAAATTAAGTAACATACATGAAAATCAAGAAGTACCTCGTTGCGGCTCTCGCCGCAGCATTCACCTTCTCGGCGCAGGCCGACGAAGGCATGTGGCTGCTTCAGCTGATGAAGCAGCAGAATTCCATCGATATGATGAAGAAACAGGGTCTGAAGCTGGAAGCCGACGACCTCTATAACCCCAATGGCGTGTCGCTGAAGGATGCCGTCGGCATCTTCGGCGGAGGATGTACCGGTGAAATCATCTCTCCCGAAGGCCTCATCCTGACCAACCACCACTGCGGATATGCCTCTATCCAACAGCACTCCAGCGTGGAACACGACTACCTGACGGACGGCTTCTGGGCCAAAAGCCGTGCCGAAGAACTGCCCACACCGGGACTGAAGTTCCGCTTTGTGCATCGTATCGTAGACATCACCGACCTGGTGAACGCTAAAGTGAAAGCCGGTGAAGTGAACGAATACGAAGCCATGACCAACAAGTTCCTCAGCAAGCTGGCCAAGGAAGAACTGGAAAAGAGCGACCTCAAGGGCAAACCCGGCATCGAAGTACGCGCTCTGCCCTTCTACGCCGGAAACAAGTATTACCTTTTCTATTACAAGGTCTATAGCGACGTGCGCATGGTGGCTGCTCCGCCTTCGAGCGTAGGCAAATTCGGCGGCGAGACGGACAACTGGATGTGGCCCCGTCACACAGGCGACTTCTCCATGTTCCGCATCTATGCTGACAAGAACGGAGAGCCTGCCGAATACAGCGCTGACAATGTACCCTTGAAGACCCCGAAGTACCTTTCTATCTCGCTGAAGGGACTTAACGAAGGTGACTATGCCATGATCATGGGCTTCCCCGGTTCTACCGAACGTTACCTCACACAAAGCGAAGTACGCCAACGTATGACCGCCGTCAACCAAGCCATGATCGACATGCGTACCGTTTACCTCGACGTACTGAAAAAGTACATGCGCCAGAGCGACAAGACCCGTATCCAGTATGCCAACAAGTTCGCTGGTAGCAGCAACTACTGGAAAAACTCCATTGGCATGAACAAGGCTATCGTGGACAACGCCGTGCTCGCCACCAAGGCTGAACAAGAGAAGCGCTTCGCCTCCTTCGCCCAAGGCAAGCCCGAATACGAAGGCGTGGTAGAAAAGATAGACGCCCTCGTGGAGAAGATGTCTCCCTCACTGCGCCGCCTGGAGTACACTAGTGAGGCTCTGAGCGGAGCCATCGAGTTCGGCTGCCCGCCTGCGCTGATGGACAAGATGAAGGAAGCCATCGAAACAAAGAACGACTCCCTGCTCCAAGCCACCAAGAAGCAACTGGAAGAGGTGTACGAGAGCATCTACAACAAGGATTACGACCAGCAGGTGGATCGCGCCGTTGCCAAAGCCATTTTGCCCGCACTTGCCAAGGCTCTGACACCCGAAGAACTACCCGCCTTCTACCAGACCATCGAGAAGGAGTACAAGGGCGACTATAACGCCTACGTGGACGACCTCTTCGACACCTCCATCATGGGCAGCCGCGCCAACTTGGACAAGTTCCTGAAGAAGCCTAGCGTAAAGGCCATCGACCGTGACCTGGCCACCAACTTCAGCCGCACCAAGCTGGACAAGCTGAAAGAAGCCGCTGCCGAATACAACCAGTACGCACAAGAAATCGAGCTGCTACATAAGGCTTACATCCGCGGACTGGGCGAGATGAAACAGCCCGTGCCCTCCTACCCCGACGCCAACTTCACCATCCGCCTGACCTACGGCAACGTGAAGTCCTACGACCCGAAGGACGGCGTACACTACAAGTACTTCACCACCACCGACGGTATCCTCGAGAAAGAAGATCCCGAGAACCCCGAGTTCGTGGTTCCGGCCAAGCTGAAGGAACTCATCCAGAAGAAGGACTTCGGACGCTATGCCATGGCCGACGGCACCATGCCCGTATGCTTCCTGACGACGAACGACATCACCGGCGGTAACTCCGGCTCGCCCGTCATCGACGGTGAAGGACGACTCATCGGCTGTGCTTTCGACGGCAACTGGGAGTCGCTGAGCGGCGACATCAACTTTGACAACTCGCTGCAACGCTGCATCGCCCTGGACATCCGCTACATGCTCTTCATCCTCGACAAGCTGGGCGGCTGCGGACACCTCATCGACGAGATGACCATCGTGGAGTAATTCCTCGGACGGACAATATTTTTTACCAACATCCAGAAGTTTCCGAATCTACCTCCCCACCTTTGCCTACCAAAGGTGGGGAGTTTGGCCATCAAAGGTGGGGAGTTTGGTTACCAAAGGTGGGGAGTTTGTCTACCCCCCCCCTCCACAGCCCCTTCTGACGCGGTTTCGGACATTTCTTGTTTTGTAAGCAATTATAACCATACAATCATTCCATCTTATGAGAAAGCTATTCCTTACCCTCCTCCTCTGTGCCCCCCTGACGCACGCCCTGGCCGACGAAGGCATGTGGATGCTGACCGACCTGAAGCGGCAGAACGAAGCGGCCATGCAGGAACTGGGCCTACTGCTACCTGCCGACTCCATTTACAACCCCGAAGGTATTGCCCTGAAGGACGCCGTCGTTCACTTCGGCGGAGGCTGCACGGGCGAGGTCATCTCGGCCGAAGGGCTGGTGCTCACCAACCACCACTGCGGCTACGGCGCCATCCAGCAGCACTCGAGCGTGGAGCACGACTACCTGACGGACGGCTTCTGGGCCATGAGCCGACAGGAGGAGCTGCCGTGCCGGGGACTCACCGTGACCTTCATCGACCGCATCCTCGACGTGACGGACTACGTACAGCAGCAGCTGGCCAAGGATCCCGACCCGCAGGGCACCAACTACCTCTCGCCCAAGTACCTCGCCCAGGTGTGCGAACGCTTCCTGAAAGACCAGAACATCGCCCTCGGCGCAGGCGGCAAAGCCGAACTGAAAGCCTTCTACGGCGGCAACCGCTACTACCTCTTCGTGAAAACCGAGTACAGCGACATCCGCATGGTGGGCGCGCCGCCGTCGAGCATCGGCAAGTTCGGTGCCGACACGGACAACTGGATGTGGCCCCGCCACACGGGCGACTTCTCCATCTTCCGCATCTACGCCGACCGCGACGGACGCCCCGCCGCCTACAGCCCGGACAACATGCCCCTGCGCGTGAAGAAGCACCTCAACATCAGCCTCCGCGGCTATAAGGAGGGCGACTTCGCCTTCGTCATGGGCTTCCCCGGCCGCAACTGGCGCTACATGATAGCCGACGAGGTGGAGGAGCGGATGCAGACGACCAACTTCATGCGCCACCACGTGCGCGACGCCCGCCAGCGCGTCCTCATGGAGCAGATGCTGCGGGATGACGCCGTGCGCATCCACTACGCCAGCAAGTACGCCTCCAGCGCCAACTATTGGAAGAATGCCATCGGCATGAACGAAGGCCTCGTGCGCCTCCACGTGCTCGACACCAAGCGTGCCCAGCAGGAAGCCCTGCTGCAACGCGGACGCGAGCTGGGCGACACGACCTACCAGGCCGCCTTCAACCGCATCCGCACCATCGTGCAGAAGCGCCGCCCTGCCCTCTACCACCAGCAGGCCATCCAGGAGGCACTGGTCACGGCACTCGACTTCATGCGCATCCCCAGCACCACCGCCCTCGTCACCGCCCTCAAGAGCAAGGACAAGGCAGCCATCCAGGCGGCCACGGACAGTCTGCGCCAGGCAGCCGACAAGTATTTCGCCTCTGTCCCCTATCCCGAGGTAGAGAAGCTCGTGGGCAAGGAGATGCTGCGCACGTATGCCCAGTACATCCCCGCCGACCAGCGCATCGGTATCTTCCAGGTCATCGACCGCCGCTTCAAGGGCGATACGGACGCCTTCATCGACGCCTGCTTCGAGTACTCCATCTTCGGCAGCCGCGAGAACTTCGACAAGTTCATCCGCAAGCCCAAGCTCTACAAAGTGACCAGCGACTGGATGGTACTCTTCAAGTACTCCATCACCGACGGCCTGCTGCAAACGGCCATCGCCATGATGGACGCCAACCGCAACTACAACGCCGCCCACAAGACGTGGGTCAAGGGCATGATGGACCTGCGCCAGGCCCAGGGACAGCCCATCTATCCCGACGCCAACTCCACCCTGCGACTGACCTACGGCAAGGTGGCTTCCTACGAACCCGCCGACGGAGCGGTGTACGAATACCAGACGACGCTGGACGGCGTGATGCAGAAGGAAGACCCGACGAACTGGGAGTTCGTGGTGCCCGACCGCCTGAAGCAGCTCTGGCAGGCGAAGGACTTCGGCCGCTATGCCCTCGAGGACGGACGGATGCCCGTGTGCTTCATCGTGGACACGGACAACACCGGCGGAAACTCGGGCAGCCCCGTGTTCAACGCCCGCGGCGAGCTCATCGGCACCGCCTTCGACCGCAACTACGAAGGCCTGACGGGCGACATCGCCTTCCGCCCCTCGTCGCAGCGCGCCGCCTGCGTGGACATCCGCTACACGCTCTTCATCATCGAGAAGTATGCCGGTGCCTCGCACCTCATCGACGAACTGAGCATCGTGGATTGAACCAAACCGACACAAAGTTTGTTTGTACATAACATTATCAACCCACTAACAAAATACGATTATGGAAAAATTTGAAGAACTGATCAACAACACCGCAGAGCCCGTACTGGTGGACTTCTATGCCACGTGGTGCGGCCCCTGCAAGATGATGCACCCCATACTGGAGAACGTCAAGGCCCGCGTGGGCAACAAGGCGCGCATCGTCAAGATAGACGTGGACGAACAGCAGGCGCTGGCCATGAAATACCAGATTCAGGCCGTCCCCACGCTGATGCTCTTCAAGGGCGGACAGCAGGTGTGGCGGCAGTCGGGCGTGGTGCAGAGCAATCAGCTGGTCCAACTCATCGAAAGCCAGGCATGAGGTATTAATTATCCATTATCAATTTTCAATTCTCCATTACTATGAGGAAGTTATTGCTTACCCTGGCCCTCGCGGCCGCCGCCCTCCTCGGCCACGCCCAGGAGGTGATTGTGATGGACAAGGCCATGTTCATCGACAAGGTGTTCGATTACGAGAACAGCAAGGAATGGAAATACAAGGGAGACAAACCCGCCATCATCGACCTCTACGCCGACTGGTGCGGCCCCTGCCGCAAGGTGGCTCCCATCATGAAGGAACTGGCCAAGGAATATGCCGGGAAAATCACCATCTACAAGGTGAACGTGGACAAGGAGCAGGAGCTCGCCGCCCTGTTCAACGCCACCAGCATTCCCCTCTTCGTACTCATCCCCCTGAAGGAGCAGCCGCAGCTGATGCGCGGCGCCGCCGACAAGGCCACGTACAAGAAGGCCATCGACGAATTCCTGCTGAAGACGCCCTAAGCCGACTTTCGCAGGCCGGAGATTTCGTCCCCACGACGTCGGGAAGCTTTCGCAAGCCGCGATTCCTTCCCCGCGACGTGGGGACGTTATCGCATTCGGAAATTCCTTCCCCACGGCGTCGGGACGTTTTCGCAAGCCGCGATTCCTTCCCCACGGCGTCGGGAAGCTTTCGCAAGCCGCGATTCCTTCCCCGCGGCGTCGAGACGTTTTCGCATTCGGAAATTCCTTCCCCACGGCGTCGGGAAGCTTTCGCAGGTCGGAGCTCTATCCGATTTCCCGCTCGACCCAACGCCCCGCCTGCAACTGCATGACGGACGTGAAGCCCGCCCGGCGCAGGGCACGGAACGCCTCGGACATGCCGCTGGCGATGCGCTCGGGATAGTGCGCGTCGCTGTTCACCTGCACGCGGACGCCCAGCTCGCGCAGCAGCGGGAAGTAGCGCACGTCGGGATAGAAGACGCCCAGCTCCTCGTAGGCCTTCGTGTTGATTTCCATCTGATAGCCGCGGCAGGCGATTTCGGCGAAATAGTCGCACACGAGGCGGTCGTACCACGGCTCGTCCAGGATGCCCGGCCGACAGCAAGAGGCGTTGTAGTGCACCTTGTCGGCGTGGCCCACGATGTCGAAGCCGCCCAGCTCCACCATGCGCCGCGAGCGCTCGTAGTAGAGGCGCACGACGCGCTCCACGTCGCCGTGGAAATGTCGGTCCACCATCTGACGGAACTTATCGGCAGGCAAGTCGGCGTCCACCACGCGGCCCTCGTCGTCGTAGAGCAGGTGGACGGAGCCGATGCGGTAGTCCAGCGGCAGGCGGCGGAAACGTTCGATGGCGGGATGGCTCTCCTCGTTCAGGTAGTCAATCTCCAGCCCGAGGTACAGCTCGATGCGCCCGGCATACTTCTCCTTGAGGCGGCGGAACTCGGCCAGGTAGTCGTCCATGCGGTCCCACTCCATGGTCCACGCCGTGGGGAATGGCAGCGGAGCGTGCGACGAGAAGCCGTAGGACGTGAAGCCGCTGCTCAGGGCAAAGCGAACGAAATCCTCCATGCCGGCACGGCCGTCGCAATAGAGGGAGTGGCTGTGGTAGTTGCTTCTTCCTTCCATACTTATTCCATTTCGCTCAATTCCAACCATCGCATCGTCTTTTCGTCAATCAGGTCCGTCAGCTGCGGCAGGCGACGCGACTTCTCCGTCAGCTCGTCCACCGAAAGCGTGCCGCTGCACAAGGCATCCTCGATGGCTTTCTTCTCGGCTTCGAGCTCGGCAATCTCCTTCTCGAGCTGCTCGAACTCGCGGCGTTCCTTGAAACTCATGCGGCGTTTCTCGTCCTGACGGGTGCGCGCGGGCTTGGCGGCAGCTTGCGGTTTGGCGACCGCCTGCTGTTCCTTGTCGTGGCGTGCCTTGGCCTCCTTCCATTCGCGGTACTGCGTGTAGTTGCCGGGGAAGTCGCGGATGTCGCCCCCGCCGTTGAACACCAGCAGATGGTCCACCACCTTATCCATGAAGTAGCGGTCGTGGCTGACGACGATGACGCATCCCTTGAAGCCTTGCAGATATTCTTCGAGCACCTGGAGGGTGACGATGTCGAGGTCGTTGGTGGGCTCGTCCAGCACGAGGAAGTTGGGGTTGCGCATCAGCACCGTACAGAGGTAGAGACGGCGGCGTTCGCCTCCGCTCAGCTTGTAGACGTAACTGTGCTGCGTCTCGGGCGTGAAGAGGAAGTGCTGGAGGAACTGCGAGGCGGTAAGCCGACGGCCGTTACCCAGCTCGATAACTTCAGCGATGTCCTGCACCACGTCGATGACCTTCATCTGCTCGTTGAACTGAAGCCCGTCCTGCGAATAGTAGCCGAAACGGACGGTCTCGCCGATGTCCAGCGTGCCGCTGTCGGGCTTCACCAGCCCCATCAGTATCTTGATGAAGGTCGACTTGCCTGTACCGTTGTTGCCCACGATGCCCATCTTCTCGTAGCGGGCGAAGATGTAGGAGAAGTCGTCCAGTATCTTCAGGTTGCCGAAAGCCTTGCACAGGTGGTCGGCCTCGAATATCTTGTTGCCGATGTAGGAAGCCTTGACGTCGAGCTTCACGTTGGCGTCGTGGAAGCGCTGCTTGGCCACCTTCTCCAGTTCGTAGAACGCCTCCTCGCGGTAGCGTGCCTTGTGGCCGCGGGCCTGGGGCATGCGGCGCATCCACTCCAGCTCGGTGCGGTACAGGTTGTTGGCGCGCTCCACCTCCACCGTCTTGGCGTCGATGCGCTCCTGCCGCTTCTCCAGGTAGTAGCTGTAGTTTCCCTTGTAGGAATAAATCGTACGGTTGTCTATCTCGATGATTTCGGAGCAGACACGGTCGAGGAAGTAACGGTCGTGCGTCACCATGAGCAGGGTAAGGTTCGTCCGTCGCAGGTATTCTTCCAGCCACTCGGTCATGTCGAGGTCGAGGTGGTTGGTGGGCTCGTCGAGGATGAGGAGGTCGGGCTCGGTAATAAGGGTGTTGGCCAGCGCCACACGCTTCAGCTGCCCGCCGGAGAGGTGCTTCACCTGTTGGTTGAAGTCGCGTATCTTCAGTTGGGAAAGTATCTGCTTGGCCTTCTGCTCGTAGTCCCACGCCTTTTCGTGGTCCATGCGCACGAGCAGCTCGTCCAGGCCGGGATGGCCTTCGGTCTCCATGCAGCGCTCGTAGTCCTTGATGAGGTCCACGGTCGTGTTGCCGTGGTGGAAACAGGCTTCGAGCACGGTCAGTTCTTCGGGATACGAGGGGCTCTGTTCCAGATAGCCCACGCGAAGGTCTCGGCGAAAGGATATCTTTCCCTCGTCGTAACCCTCCTTTCCCGAGAGGATGTTGAGCAGGGTGGACTTGCCGCTTCCGTTCTTGGCAATCAGTCCGACACGCTGCCCTTCGGCCAGGCCGAAGGATATGTTTTCAAACAAAACCAAGTCGCCGAACGACTTGGTGAGGTTTTCTACTTGTAGTATGGGAGACATTGGTTTAAATGAAGAATGAAGAATTAATAATGAAGAATTAATCAAGCATTGCAATAGGCTTCCGCCAGGTTGACCTTCTCACCAGCCTTCACTTTGCTCCACGCCAGCTTCATGGGGTCTATCCATTGGCCGGTCGCGGTGTTAAGTAACACGGGGGCCTCTCGGTTGCCGTCTATCAGCGTGCGCCACTCCAGCCCGTCTACTTCATTGACCATGATGACGCAGAGGGTGATGCCCAGTGCCAGCCACTGGTCTTTCTTCTTGGGGCCTATCACGCCACGGTCCACCACCTGTTGCATGCTTTCCACGTCTTCTTCCACACCCTGGAAATCTTTCTTCAGCAGATCTTTCACCGTCTTCTCCACCCATTCGTAGGCTTCGTCTATCTGATAGATTTCGGAGAGACGGACGGGGATAAGCTCGGCGGGATACTTTACGCCCGGCTTACGCACCTGCAGGGAAGCAATCACCCGCTCGGCCTCGGCCACGGATTCACCCTTGCGCACGGTGAACGAGCACTCAAAGGCCACATCGTCCACGCCCGCAATCCAGATGTGCGACGTATAGTATTCGCCGCCTTCCTCGAACATTTCCTTGCTATAGGCACAATCCAACGCACCCACACGTACCCGTACAGCCGAAGCGTTCTCCTTCAGCTCCTGCCGTACGGACTCGCGCCCGTAATCAGCCGTATTGCCCCGATAGGCCGAAATGCGGAAATTACCCGTCCACTCGTCGGGATTGTAGAACAGGAACGAGCCTTCGCTGTCTTCGAATTCGCTCCACACGGCCGGGTATTCCATGGAAAACCACGCACCCGGAGAAATATACTTCTTGAATGATTCCATATCGTTGACTCTGACTTAACTTCGCAAAGGTAACACTCCCGGCGATGATTTGCAAGCGGCAGGTACAAAAACAAGCCTTATTTGCCGATGGGCTGTATCTTCCTGCGCACTTCCTTCGATATTTCCAAAAACATGTAGTTCAGCTTACCCGAGTGGATGCCCTCCTCGTGCTGGCGGTACTTCTTGTTGGCATACTCCTTCGACTTGTCGAACGTGATGCGCGACATCTGGTTCTGCGACTTGCCCACCATCGTGGAGTCCAGCTGCTCGTCGGGGAAAAAATCGTCCAGGTCGACATCGCCTATCATCGTCATCTCGAGAAAGTTCATGTCCTTGTGCTGGCTGTCGGTGTAGTAGCCCACAAACATGTGGCCGGGTATGCGCACCAGTATCGGCTCGATGTTGATGGCACGCAACAGGGAAGCGAACAAGACGCTGCCGTCCACGCAATTGATCTGCGACGACTCCAGCGCATCGTCGAACGTACGTACCCGCTGGGAAAAGACAATGTTGCTCGAAAGACTGGTGTTCGACACCGAGCTGTATCGGAAGTTTCGCTTCTGCAATACGTTCCACAAGGCATACACCTGCTTGTCTACCGCCTCCGCCTTCCCGCCCTGATAGCCCAGGAAGCGGTTGACGATGCGCGTGTTGAGCGCCTCGCGGAGCAGACGATCTATCATCGGATTTTCCTCGTTGACGTAGGCGGCAAAGAAAATGCCCGTATCATGGAATTTGGTACCATTGGTGACGTAACCCAACAGACACTCATTGATACTTCGCACGGAGAAGGTACGCACCTTCTGCCCCAACGCCTTGCCGTTCACCTCGACCGTAACAGCCACACTGACCGGCTCGGCCTGCTCGTTGGCCTTCAAGGCCTCGTAGTTCCAGATGATATCAGGATAGATAATGTACTCGGTACGCGGACGGGGCAACACAAATTCGGACACCGAACGGGAGAAGAACGGCGTCTCGGCCACCTCGATACGGACACGCGTGTAGCTGCGCCCCGAACGCAGGCGGATCGCAATGCACGACTTTGGGCTTCCCACATACATGGAATCGGAAGGCACAATGACTTGTGCATCGGTAGTAGCTACCGACAAAATACTCGAAGGGAAAACATTTCCTCCCAAATCATCAACTATTTCAAACCCCGCACGGAAAGGGATACCATTCAACCAAAAAGTTACTACTGCCACCACAATCACGACTCCGAAACATATTCCAAAACGCCAACGGCTCGTAAACAAGCGATGCCAATCTATATAAATAAATTTCTTCATACATTATATCTCTATTTAAGAACAAACAAAGATAAAGCTTTCCATGCAAATAAAAGAACACAGATAGCGACAAATTGTTCCTTACGGATCATCGTTTAAGAATTAAAAATTCACTATCAATCTCCAAGAAGGCTTGTAACAACATTGTAACATCTGTTTCATGTTTCCGTAATAAAAATGCCTCAACTTTGCCGCATCAAAAGAATAAAAACATATTTTTGCAAAACCATACCTTACTAAAATTGAAGAAGAGATGAACAACTATCGGATATTGGTCGTCGATGACGAAGAAGACTTGTGCGAGATTTTGAAGTTCAACCTCGAAAACGAAGGTTACGAAGTGGATACGGCAAACTCCGCAGAAGAAGCCCTACAAATGGACATCAGTCACTACAACTTACTCTTGTTGGATGTAATGATGGGTGAAATATCCGGCTTCAAAATGGCACGTATGCTAAAACAAGACAAAAAGACTGCCCAAATCCCCATCATCTTCATCACAGCTAAAGATACGGAAAACGATACAGTCACAGGATTCAATTTAGGAGCCGATGACTACATATCAAAACCCTTCTCACTGCGTGAAGTAACAGCACGTGTCAAAGCCGTGTTACGCCGTACTAGTTCACAAGAAACAGAACGTATACCTGAACAGCTAGTGTACAAATCACTGGTACTTGACATCGTCAAAAAGAAAGTATGTATTAACGGAGAAGAAGCTCCGTTAACTAAAAAGGAATTTGAAATCTTGCTCTTATTATTACAGAACAAAGGACGCGTATTCTCGCGTGAGGACATACTGAACAAGGTATGGAGCGACGAAGTATACGTGCTGGACCGTACCATCGACGTAAATATCACACGCCTGCGCAAGAAAATAGGTGATTATGGTAAATGTATTGTAACACGCCTGGGATATGGATACTGCTTCGAAGCCGAATGAAAATCGGCATTTTCTGTCATTCAGTCGGAAACTGTTCTTATCCGTCTTCCTGCTGTTCCTGCTATTTGCAGGAAGTGTTACCCTTTACCAATACCAGCGAGAAAAAGAATACAAAATAGAACTGCTCGACCTGCAATTGCAGGATTTCAATGAAGACCTCTACTTTCGACTGACAGAAACCCCTGACAGCCTATGGAATTCTGTGCTTAATAGCTACATAAGTCAAAGCACAACCAAAGAATTGCGTGTCACCGTCATTAATCCACAAGGTGTTGTTTTGTATGACAGTTACGAACACAACATCAGCCCCCAAAATCATCAAGATAGGCCAGAAGTACAACAAGCACTGAAACATAGAAAAGGCCATGACGTGCGCCGCACTTCGGAAACTACAGGTGTACCTTACTTTTATTCAGCCACAGATTTCGGATCCTACATCATCCGTTCGGCACTGCCTTACGATATTGACCTAGTCAATCACCTGGCGGCTGATCGCCACTACCTGTGGTTCACATTGGCTGTCACTCTTGTGCTAATATTCATCTACTACCATTTTACCTCACGCTTGGGAACAGCCATCACCAAACTACGCCAGTTTGCCAAACGTGCCGACAAGAACGAGCCAATTGAAACAGACCTCCAATCAGCTTTTCCACATAATGAACTAGGTGAAATATCACAACATATCATTCAGATCTACCGCCGATTGCGTGAAACAAAGGAAGCACTCTACATTGAACGCGAAAAACTTATCACACACCTTCAGACATCCCGCGAAGGTTTAGGTGTATTTACCAAAGACAAAAAAGAAATATTGGTCAATAACTTGTTCATCCAATACAGCAACTTGATATCAGACTCCAACTTGGAAACAACTGAAGAGATCTTCTCTGTATGTGAATTTCAGAAAATTACCGACTTCATAGGTAAAGCTCACCGCAGTCCACTTGGGAAAGAAGAAAAAAGAATATCTCTCACCATTAATAAAAATGGACGCATTTTTATTGTAGAGTGTATCATATTCCAAGACCTAAGTTTCGAGATTTCCATTAATGATATCACACAAGAAGAGGAACAAATACGCTTAAAACGACAACTTACTCAAAACATTGCTCACGAACTAAAAACCCCTGTCAGCAGTATACAAGGCTATTTAGAAACCATCCTTAGCACCCAAGATCTTCCGCAAGAAAAAATGCAGACTTTTTTAGAACGATGCTACGGCCAAAGCAACCGACTAACTCGCCTTCTACGAGACATTTCTGTACTGACACGCATGGACGAGGCAGCTAACCTCATCGACATGGAGAAAGTGGATGTCAGCCTACTAGTGGGAAACATCGTCAACGAAGTAGCGCTCGAATTGGAAGAAAAGGATATTACTGTTGTCAACTCTCTGAAGCCACACATCCTGCTCCGCGGCAACTATTCGCTGCTCTACTCCATCTTCCGTAATCTGATGGACAATGCCATTGCATACGCAGGTTCGCATATCCATGTTCACATCAGCTGTTTCCGCGAAGACGAAAACTTCTACTACTTCAGCTTTGCCGACACAGGAGTTGGAGTATCCCCCGAACATCTTAATCGGCTTTTCGAACGGTTCTACCGTGTAGACAAAGGACGTTCACGCAAATTGGGAGGTACTGGCCTTGGACTTGCCATCGTAAAAAATGCCGTACTGATTCATGGAGGAACTATCTCTGCAAAAAACAGTCAAGGTGGAGGCTTGGAATTTGTATTTACTTTAGCCAAAGAAAGATAATTGTAAACTATTCAAATTATTTCTTTAAACGACTATTTGATTCAAAAAAAACTCCTATCTTTGTATTGCATTGGTTCGCCTATTTCCCACTACAAGCAGAAAAGGTGATTAAAAGGGAATCGGGTGCAAATCCCGAACAGTCCCGCTGCTGTGAGTTTCACACAATCGTTATCAGCACGTACCATTTGCCACTGGAATCTTTTCCGGGAAGGCCGCTGATAATAGAAACAAGTCAGAAGACCTGCCATGCATATCTTTTTATCATTGCTTTCGAGGAAAAAGCGGTGAGTCTAATGAACACGGACTTTTCTGTCCTTTCATTTTATTCATCCAAACTGCTTCAAAGAAAGTAAACAAGTAAACTTCTGCCAAAGTTTATGAAATAATGTCCGGGCGAAGCGATTTCGAACGGACATTTATTTTATATCTGCCAACTTCTACCCAAAAACTAACAAATATAAGTTAGAACAAAATCTGCAAACAAACGATAATGTACCGAGAAATGACAACATTCAGCTGTTCGATATTCAACGAGTCCAAATGTCCCTTCAGAACAAACAGTAAACGGACATATATATAAATGCTCACGAAAATCCACACTATCAATATTCAGACATTTATAAACCGCTTCTTTGGCCGACCAATGTAAAAGCATCCCCCAAGTATCAGTACCTTCATAAGCTCCTGGCAACTCATCATCACGAACAAACTTATGAGCCACTTTACGCACACGTTCCCCATATTGTTCTATATCAATACCTACTTCTTTATTTATATCACCTAAAATAACAGCCACATACCCTTTAGTATGAGAAATACTTAAAGAAAACGATTTATCAGCCAAATAAGGTTTCCCACTATCTTGATATCGAATTCCTTTTTCCACTCCAAGTATTGTATAGAGCAAAACACGTACAGCGCACCATTCCAAACGTCGATGAGCAGAAGAAAACTTTTCGACTTCTTGTCTGTATTTTCTACTATCAGGAAGCAAAGAAAGCAATTCTTCCAATGTTTCTTCCAACTTCCATACCGCCCAATGGCAATCCTCCCCCTGATGTTGCAGAAACAATGCCACTACATATCCTCCTTAATTTCTATAGTCACCGGTTCCTTCACAGTAAATTTTACTTTTAGAATACGACGGCTATCTATCTCAAGTACTTCAAATTCATAGTTCTTATAAGAAACATGCTCATGTAAAACAGGGAACTCTCCTTTTAACTCAAGCAATAATCCTGCAACGGTATCAGCATCGCCTGCTACTTCTTCAAACTCAGCTTCGTCAATCTTCGTTATTCTATAAAAATCAGCCAATAAGGTCTTGGCCTCAAATATCCAAGTATGATCATTGAGCACGGTATATGTCCGTTCCTCATCATCATATTCATCATGTATCTCACCCACAATCTCTTCTATGATATCTTCCATCGTCACAATACCTGATGTTCCACCAAATTCATCTACGACAATAGCAATATGTATCTTATTGGCTTGGAAATCACGAAGCAAATCATCAATCATCTTTGTCTCAGGAACAAAATAAGCAGGACGAATAAGGGATTGCCAACGGAAATTATCACCTTTGTTCAGATGGGGTAACAAATCTTTTATGTATAAAATTCCCTTAATGTTGTCACGCGACTCTGCATAAACAGGTATGCGCGAATAAGCATTTTCTATAATGCATTTCAACACATCCTTAAAAGGGGTCCGGATATCCAAATCCACGACATCCAATCTTGAGGTCATCACTTCTTTAGCAGTTTCTCCTCCAAAGCGAATGATCCCTTCCAAAATGTTACTTTCTTCTGATATTTCAGTTTTATCCGTTAATTCCAACGCATGAGACAACTCATCAACTGATATGTTATGATTTTTATGCGAAACATGTTTGTTCAGAAAAGAAGAAGAACGCATCAACAACGATTCCATCGGATAGAACACTGAACGAAACATAGATATGCCCGATGCCGCAAACCGACAAAAAGACAATGTCTTCTGAGCCGAATAAATTTTGGGCATGATCTCACCAAAAAGTAAAAGCAAGAAAGTTAATATAACGGTCAAAATCAGGAACTCTGCAATGGGCGAATGAAACTCGAAGACATTCATAAAAAAGAAATTGCAAAGCATGATTATAGTCACGTTCACAAAATTGTTCGTAATTAATATCGTAGCGAGCAGACGTTCGCTATCCGACAATAAATCACTGATTTTAGAATCAGATGGATGTTTGCGTTCAGCAATCGTATTCAAATCTGCTGGAGAGAGCGAAAAGAAAGCAATCTCAGAAGCCGAAGCAAATCCTGATACAAGTAAAAGAAGGCCAGCCAAAACAATGGCTACAATGGATGGCACGGTAGGTGCATGTACTGTTATTCCATTAAAAACATCTGCCAACTGGCATAAATAAGCGTCCGGGTCCAAAGAAGTAATTTTTAGTTAAACACTTAGAACGGCAAATCATCCGCTCCATTATCTTGTGCAGGCGCCACCTGCGATTGTATACTTTGCTGTTGTACATTCGGCAGAACTGTTGCTTGAGGAGCTACCCCAGCAGCCTTAGGAGAAAGCATCTCCATACTGTCCACAAAAATCTCGGTCACATAACGTTTCACGCCAGCCTGATCATCATACGAACGTGTACGGATTTTTCCTTCCAAGTAAAGTTTGTCGCCTTTGTGCACGTATTTCTCAGCCGTTTCAGCCAATCCTCGCCATAAAACGATGTTATGCCATTCTGTCCGTTCAGGAACTTGAGTTCCATTGGCCAAGGTATACGCCCTGTCAGACGTAGCTAAAGGAAAAGTAGCTACAGCTACCCCACTATCCAAGTATCTCACTTCTGGATCTTTCCCTACATTTCCAATCAGAATAACTTTATTGACTGACATAACTTTTTTCTTTTAAAATTGCTTGCCAAAAATAAACAGAATAATGTAACCGTGCAAATATCTACAAAACTTTTACGCATATTTTTCCAAGAACTGATGGATGAGCCGCGGCACAGCATAACGTTCCCATTCTCCTTGTTCAATGCGTATATAATCCGAAAAGCCTTGAATATCAGCAGGGAAAATCATCTCATAAAAATCTGCATGAATAATCTGATGGGAAAGAACATGCTTAACCCCCATCTGCAACGGACGTACAACAGGTTTCACATTAGTGCCAAGCCCTTCCAGCTCTGGAGCAAGCAACAACTCATCTACAGATAGTTGATGATCAGCTTCTATCAATGGCAGCTCATATAAATTGCGCCAGATATCGTTACCCGTTCTCTTACGAAGAAGCATCTGTCCACCTATACATATATATATATAAGTAAAATAACGGTCGGTCGTTCTTGTCTTATGTTGCTTTACCGGCAAAAGATTGACTTTACCAGTAGCCAATGCTGAGCAACTATCTGCCAACGGACAAAACATGCAGGAAGGCGATTGAGGAGTACACTGTATAGCTCCAAAATCCATAATGGCTTGGTTATAAAGCGCCGCATGTTTTTCATCCAGCATTTCCTGCGCCAATGAAGCAAACAACTTCTTCCCCTGAGTAGAATCAATCGGAGTTTCCACTCCAAAATAGCGGGAAAGCACCCTGTATACGTTACCATCCACCACCGCATAAGGCATATCGTAAGCAATGGAACAAATGGCCGCAGCCGTATAGTCTCCTACCCCTTTAAGTGCACGGACACCTTCGTAAGTACGAGGAAAAACTCCATTCATACTACGGGCAGCAGCATGCAAATTTCGCGCACGCGAATAATACCCCAATCCTTGCCAGTATTTCATAACTTCATCTTCGTCAGCCTCAGCCAAAGCGACCAGATCAGGGAAACGCTCTACGAATCGCTGAAAGTATTCATAACCTTGAGCTACCCGTGTCTGTTGCAGGATAATCTCCGAAATCCAAATACGATAGGGATCTTTGGTTTCACGCCAAGGGAGTTCACGCTTGTGCTCAGCATACCAATCTAACAATATCCTTGAAAAAGCATTCATTCTTTCCTCTTAAAACAGTGTTTTCTCCACCGAAAAGCATCCTTTTATGACAACGAAGCCACAGGAAGCAGAAAAGGCGGCCGACAAATGTAGCGCTTTTCCGCCTAACAAAACTTAATCCCAAGACTTTTTTAGAAAAATGTCCGAAATATATTTTTCAGAGACGCGGAAAAGCTATATATTTGCAGTCCAAAAAATTAAGGAAACATTAGTAATAATATTTTTTTTAAGAAAAAAATGACTAAAGCTGATATTGTAAACGAAATCACCAAGAACACCGGGATTGATAAGACGACTGTACTTACAACCGTTGAGGCCTTCATGGATGCTGTCAAAGTATCTTTGGCCAAGGATGAGAATGTCTACCTTCGCGGATTCGGAAGTTTTATAGTGAAGAAAAGAGCACAGAAGACTGCTCGTAACATCTCTAAAAACACCACGATCATCATCCCCGAACACAATATTCCGGCATTTAAGCCTGCCAAGACATTCACACTAGCAGTGAAGAAATAATAAACAATAGTATTAACCCATAAAAATTTGAAGCTATGCCAAGCGGAAAGAAGAAAAAAAGACATAAAATGTCTACGCACAAGCGTAAAAAAAGACTAAGAAAGAACAGACATAAAAGCAAAAAGTAATTTTTAGTCTGAACGACAAAATAAAGAACAAACTTGCGAAACAAATGTCTCGCGAGTTTGTTCTTTGTTTAAATAAACATGAGATCTTACAAAGCACAGGTCAGAATGAGAAACAACAAACCTTTCCTGCATCCTACCTGAAGTTTTGTATATTGTAAACTTTAAAAGCATTATTATTGTGACAAGCGAACTCGTTGTAGATGTACAGCCCAAAGAAGTGTCTATCGCCCTGCTTGAAGACAAGCAACTGGTAGAACTTCAAAGCGAAGGACGCAACATTTCCTTCTCCGTGGGCAACATGTATTTGGGCCGTGTCAGGAAATTGATGCCTGGCCTGAATGCCTGCTTCGTGGACGTAGGTTACGAGAAAGACGCTTTCCTTCATTATCAGGACCTGGGTCCTCAATTCAATTCTTTAGAGAAATACGTAAAGCAAACTTTAAGCGACCGAAAAAAACTCAACCCCATCACCAAAGCAACCCTACTTCCCGACCTTGAAAAAGAAGGCACCATTGCCAATACACTCAAGGTAGGACAAGAAGTCGTGGTGCAAATCGTCAAGGAGCCCATATCAACCAAAGGTCCGCGACTAACCTCCGAGCTATCCTTTGCCGGACGTTACCTCGTACTGATACCCTTTAACGACAAGGTCTCCGTATCCCAAAAAATAAAGTCGAGTGAAGAACGCGCACGCCTCAAGCAGTTGCTGATGAGCATTAAGCCCAAAAACTTCGGCGTCATCGTACGTACCGTAGCCGAAGGCAAACGCGTTGCCGAGCTGGACGGAGAGCTTAAAGTATTACTGAAACATTGGGAAGAAGCCATCATCAAAGTACAGAAGGCCACCAAATTTCCGACACTGATTTACGAAGAAACCAGTCGTGCCGTAGGCCTGTTGCGCGACTTGTTCAATCCTTCCTTCGAGAGCATCCACGTGAATAACGAGACTGTCTATCATGAAATCAAGGATTACGTAACCCTTATAGCCCCTGAACGGGCAGGAATCGTGAAACTGTACAAAGGGCAACTCCCCATCTACGACAACTTTGCCATTACCAAACAGATTAAGGCATCCTTTGGTAAAACTGTATCTTATAAAAGCGGTGCATATCTCATCATTGAACATACAGAAGCCCTTCACGTGGTAGATGTAAACAGTGGCAACCGCACCAAAAATGCCAATGGACAAGAAGCTAATGCACTGGAAGTTAACTTAGGTGCAGCCGACGAACTTGCCCGCCAATTACGATTACGAGACATGGGAGGCATTATTGTTGTCGATTTCATAGACATGAACGAAGCCGAGAACCGGCAAAAGCTTTACGAACGCATGTGCCAAAACATGCAAAAGGACCGTGCACGCCACAACATTCTTCCACTCAGCAAATTCGGACTGATGCAGATTACCCGCCAGCGCGTGCGTCCTGCCATGGACGTTGATACGACAGAAACCTGCCCAACTTGTTTCGGCAAAGGCAAAATAAAATCGTCCATCCTATTCACAGATACTCTAGAGAACAAGATTGATTACTTAGCCAACAAATTGAAGGTAAAGAGATTCTCGTTGCACATCCACCCGTATGTAGCCGCTTACGTCAATCAAGGACTTGTATCCATGAAGCGTAAATGGCAAATGAAATACGGATTAGGCATCAAAGTGATCCCCGATCAAAAACTAGCATTTTTACAATATGTCTTCTACGATCCCAATGGAGAAGAGATAGACATGAAAGAAGAAGTAGAAATCAAGCAATAACAAACAAGGGAGTGTTCACAAAAAGTGATACACTCCCTTTCTTCTTTTGATACTGTCTTTTCTTTTCCTAAAAGCAATGTTTTTCCACCAAGAAAGCATATATATTCAGAAACTTTGCTTATATTTGCCGCCTCCCCTCACACAGACATAGAGTGCTACTTTTTTAATAATAACCCTTAAACCATTAAACCATCATGAAAAAAATCTCATGTTTGGCGGCCTGCTTGTGTATGCTGATAGGAATGGCCGCCTGTAGCAAGGATGAAGAAACGCCAGTAGTTCCACCCACTCAAGAACCCAGTGTGGAGGATGTAATCGTAGAAGGAGACTTCCCGATAGTGCCCACCGGCGGAAAGGCCAGCGAATGCCAGCCGGGCCAAGACATCGGGAACAGTTTCGACGGGAAGTTCAGCCCCCAAGGAGAACCCTACCATTCCATTTGGAACCAACAGGCAGCCTTTCCCGTTACTCTGGAATATTTCTTTGACCAAAAGCCAGACCTTGATTACCTCATCTATTACACAAGAAGCGGAAACGGTAATTTTGGAGAAGTTGATATTTATACGGCTACCGAAAGCGAACCCGAATATAAGTTGATGGGAAGTTATGACTTCAAAATGCAAAATGCAGCAAGCCGAGTTGATTTCAAGAATACACTTTCCAAAGTAACTAAAATCAAATTCAGTGTCAAATCCGGTTTGGGAGGATTTGTCAGCTGTGATGAAATGGAATTCTACCAGAAGAACACAGATAAGACTCTCGACAAACAACTGTTGACCGTATTTACCGACATCACCTGTACTGAACTGAAGTCCGATGTAACAGATGAACAAATCAATGCTCTACCCGGATACTTCATCAAACTTGCCACCATGCTGCGCAGCAATACGTATGATCCGTGGGAAAAAGAATTCCGCATCCAGTCTTACCAGCCCTATAGCGATGTAGAGGAATGGGCTAAAACACTGATGACCAAACGCTACAGCAATTTGGACAATCCAACCGGTATTTATGTAGAACCTGGTGACTCATTAATAATTCTTGTTGGCGACACATACGGTAACTCGTTGTCCATCCAAAATATTGGCGAAGAACAAGCCAGCGACGGGACCAATACCTACGTACAAACAGCTGCCAGCGGTGAAACACGTTTCTTACAGGAAGGCGTAAACAAGATAGGCTTTACAAAGAAAGGCATGCTTTTCCTAATGTATACAGCCAATCTGCTCGACCCCAACGCTAAACCGATTACGGTACACATTGCACCAGAAAGTGGAAAAGTGAGCGGTTTCTTCGATTTGAAAACTCACAAAACGAATGAAAAATATCAGGAACTGATTGGAAAAGCCAATTACAAATACTTCTGCGTTCGTGGCGAACGTATCATGTTCTACTTCCACCGCGAGCAGATGAAACAGGCTGTGCCGAGTGATATTTTGTCAGCCATCAATTTATGGGACGACATTATCAGTTGGCAACAGGAGCTGATGGGCATCGAGGATGTACGCCCTTCACAGGTCAACAATCATCTGTTTGCTATTTCACCTGAGGGTAGCTATATGTGGGCTTCAGACTACCGCATCGGTTTTGTCTACACATATCTGAACAACATCTTGCTGAAGGAAAACGTCATGGCAGCCAAGGACAATGCCTGGGGACCAGCCCATGAAGTCGGCCATATCCACCAGGCGGCCATCAACTGGCCCGGAAGTACCGAATCGTCCAACAACCTGTTCTCCAACTATATCCTCTACAAACTGGGCAAATATTGCTCCCGCGGTAGCGAACTGAGCGACCTGGCCAACTCACGCTTCGAACGCAAACAAGCATGGCACAACATGGGTAATGCCACTCATCAAGGTGAAGATACCGAGATACACATGCGCATGAACTGGCAGTTGTGGAACTACTACCACCGTTGCGGCTATAAACCAGATTTCTGGCAAACTCTGTTCAAACTGTTGCGCGAGAACCGTATCGTAGAAAATAACCCGGGCGAAGGACAGCTGAAGTTTGCCATGATGGCCAGCAAAGCGGCTAACGAAAACCTGACCGAATTCTTCGATTTATGGGGATTCTTTGAACCGGTAAATGAAACAATTGAGCAGTATGGCACTTGGAACTACGTAGTGACCGAGCAGATGATTCAGGAAGCCAAGGCTTTCATGGCACAATTCCCAACTCCCAAACACGCTTTCCAATATCTGGAGGATCGCAAACAGGGAGATGAAGGACTGGATATCGTTGCTCCAGACACTGGCTACTATACTCAGTTCCAGGACAACGTAAAGATTACCAAGACTATCAGCTACAGTCGCTCAGGACAGCAAATCAGCATCACCGACGGAGATGAAGCTGTAGCCTTTGAAGTAAGGAAAGACAATAAGCTACTCTACTTCTCTAATGCCTTCCACTTTACTGTACCTTCATCCATATCGTTAGAAGGAGCAGGTATCTATGCGGTACAAGCCGATGGAAAACGAATAGAATGCAAGGCTCAATAAGTTTTCAACAATAACAAAAAAAGTCTGCCAACCTGTCACGATAAGTAAAAGACTATCAGATAGACAGATTGGCAGACTTCTTTTATAAGATATATTCAAGAAGATATTTTATAAACTCCCGATTTTTCTCTGACTGGAGAAAAAAATTTTCCCAGTCAGAGAAAAATAATGCTCCAACTATACTTCATCCGGCCAGGGACAAGGCTTGCCCGTACTCTTGAACGTGGGACGCTGGGCATCGACCTTGCGCAGATACTGCCCCAGTTCCTTGGACAGGCGGCGCACGATGTCGGGATGTTCGGCCGCCACGTCATGCTTCTCGCCGATGTCTTCGGGGATGTTGAACAGCTCCTTCTTGCCGGTCTCGTAGTAATATACCAGCTTCCACTCGTCCTTGCGGATGGCGCAGTCGAGGTTGATGCCCGGTCCGTCATTGCCCCAGATGTTGGGAAAGTTCCACACCAGCGCACGGCCCTTCGAGGGGTCGCCCGTACCTTTCAGCAACGGCACGAAGCTGACACCGTCCAGCAGAGCTACCGTCCTGTAATCTTTCACACCAGCCATCTCGAGCAGCGTCGGATAGAAGTCCTCAATCATCAGATACTTGTCGCAACGCGTATCGGGTTTCACTACGCCCGGCCAGCTCACAATCATAGGCTCACGAATGCCGCCCTCGTAGAGCGAACCCTTGCCGCTGCGCAGAGGCGCATTCTGCGTATGCACTTCGCCGTCGCGCCACTCGGGCTCGGCAGCCAGTCCGCCGTTGTCGCTCATGAAGATGACAATGGTGTTGTCGGCCTCACCGTTCTTTTCCAACCAGTCCATCAAGTCGCCCAGACTCTTGTCCATACCCTCGATGAGCGAGGCATAGGCAGCCTCCTTGTCGCTCAGCCCCTTGCGCACGTACTTGGGGAAAAAGCGCATGTCCTTGTCGATAGGCACATGGATGGCATAATGAGCCATATACAGGTAGAAAGGCTGGTTGTACTTCTTGGCCTTGTCCAGCGCCTTGATAGCCTCGCGCGTCAGGGCCTCGGTAGCGAAGACTCCAGTCCCCCAGTAATTCTCCAGTCCGGGAATGGACATCAGCGAGTAAGCCTTGCCGTCGCGCGTGTGGCCGTAGTTCCGCTCACTCAGATAGGTAGCCAGACCACCGGCCGCATGGCCGGCAATATTCACTTCAAACCCCCAGTGGGTAGGATTCTCTCCCGGCGTGTCGAGAGAGCCCCAATGGGCCTTGCCGCAATGGATGGTATGATACCCGCTCTGGCGGAGCAGTTCGACGAACGAAGTCCCCACATACGTGTTCGGTATTCCTTCCACCTGGCTCACACCGTTATAGTTCCAGTCGGGCAGCTCCACCGTCTCGCTCTTGCGGTCGGTCTGCTTGTCGCGCTCCAGCGTCCAGTTGGTCACCCGGTGGCGGGCGTTGTTGGCTCCCGTAATGAGGCTGCACCGGGTGGCCGAACTGATGTTGCAGGCATACGCCTGGGTGAACATCATGCCCTGCTTGGCCAGCCGTTCCATATTGGGCGTCTCGTAGGCCTCGTTATAAGGAGTCTTCTGTGTCCAGAAAGGCAGCGAGGTATCCTGCCATCCCATGTCGTCCACCATGAACAGGATGATGTTCGGACGTTTCTGCTCCTCGGCAGACGGTTGCTTCTTCGTCGCTCCCCACCCGTCGGTCATGGGTACCAACGGCGTCAGAGACAATGCGGTAAACAAATATTTATTCATAAATCAGAGAGTTTAGATAAGGGGTTAGTAGAATATGAAAGTTAAAGTCAGGGCAGCTATTCCGCATAACAAACACTGAAGTTTCGTATCTGCGGAGTGTCTGTACATTGCTCCACAACTACACGGAAAGCTGTTGCCTCTACGGGGTCAAAGCGTTCGATGCGCTTGTGTCCCACCGATGTTCCCTTGGCCACAGTGACCCACTTCCCGCCTGTGCGGGCTTCTACCCGATAAGCACGGATGCGTTCGCCCAGCGTGATGTCTTCCTGCAGGATGTAATAGTTGGCCTTCTGTTTGCCTTTCAGGTCCAGCGCCAGTTTCTTCGCCTTGCCGGAAGTCTGTGCCAGCGGCGTACCGAAACGGCGGGCTATCTCTTCGCCCCATTCCTTCAGGCGCTTCACGTCACCCTCGGGTATCACTCCGTCCGGGTTGGGCGTCAGGCCTACAATCAGCGTAGCATTGCGTCCCACCGACTTCTCGTACATGTCCATCAGGTTCTCCAGCGGATAGACGGCCTTGTCGTCGTCGCCCGGTTCCCAGAACCATTCGTGGCGTCCGTTGTATCCGCGCAGGGGCGTATCGGCCATGGCGGGCACCCAATAGCGGCCGTCGGCATCGCCGTGGGCCAGCAGTTCGTTGTGGTTCCTCACCCCCTCGTTCGCATTGCTGTGGCTGTAGGGATAAGGGAAGCTCGACCAGCAGGGATAGCCTACCGTACCGCTCTCCGACCCTCCCCAGCGGAAGTCCGCACGGTTCACGTTGTGGTAGAACAGACATTCCGGCTGATATTTGGTCACGATGGGTTCCACATCGGGTCCCAGTCCCTTCGGGTCGTCGGCACCGCCGTCAAACCAAATCATGAACAGGTCGCCGTAGCGGGTACAAAGTTCCGTCACCATCTTCTCGCACAGGCGCTTGTACCAAGCCTGGCGGTTGCGTGCAAACTCACCGTCGCCCTCGGCCTTGAAGTTGTGGATGCCCAACAGAGAGTTCCAGCGGATGCCGATATAGATACCCGGCTGAATGCCATACTTGCGGCAGGAATTTACAAAGTCGCGTACAATGTCGCCCTTGCCGTCGCGCCATTTCACCGCCTTCAGGCAATAGGGATTCACGTCGCTCTGCCACAAGCCGAAGCCCGTTTCATGCGTAGCGGTAAGCACGGCAAACTTCGCTCCGGCAGCCTTGGCTGCCTGTATCCACTGGTCCGTGTCGAGCTGCGTGGGATTGAAGATATTATAATCCTCCACCGGATTGATGCGGTTATTTCCCTGACCGTACACCAGCCCATCGAAGACATGGAGGTCGTAATGGAACACAACGCCCATCTCCGCCTCGTGCCACTTCAGCTGATGGGGGGCAGGCACAGGACCTTGCTCCTGTGAACATACAGAAAGTGTACTTGCCAGACACAACAATCCGAATAAAAATCTTTTCATCATACTTATTAATTTTAATGTAACTCAAATAAAAAAGGTGTGCCAAAGATAAGAAAATATGTGTAATCTCTGGCACACCTAACTTATTATTCAAATAAGAAAAACTCGAATCTTACTGAAGGGCATAAGCACCGGCTTCAACAGGCCATCCTGGGTTCTGATATACTACAGAAGTAGAGACATCACCACCTTCTTCAGGAGTTGACATACGGAATACATCGTAGGAAATCGGAGACAAATAATTGGCCTCTTCGAAACAATAACCATTGTTCTCAATTACATAATCATTCTTGGCCTGCGGACGCAAATACTTGCTGACAGATGCATCATTGGGTGCCGTATATGTCTGTTTACAAGCTGCACAAGCATCTTCAAATTCAGTATGGAATTCATCCCAATAGTTCATACCTTCCACCCAATAATTCTGCATCATGTCCAAAGAACGCCAACGATACAAATCTGCTCTACGCATACCCTCAGCAATAAACTCGCTACGACGCTCACGACGGATGTTGTAGAGCGTAGCATCTACAAGCTGAGTACCGGAATAGCGTGCCAAGTCGATTTCCTTAGTCAAATCAGTGGCAGCAATTGTCTTCTTGTAGTCAGTATCCACACCGGCACGACGACGCAAAGCTTTCCAATACTTATCGCACGTGTCGTCCAGATTGCCATGACGCAGGTAGTAGGCCTCGATATAGTTCAGATAAGCCTCAGCTGCACGGAAAATAGGCAAGGCCAAAGGATAAGCACTATTGTAAATCACATCATTGTCTATCCAACCTTTGCGAGGAATGTAACCAGTACTGGTTACACGAATACCACCAGCTGCTGATGTCAATCCAGGAAGTTGGAACATGATATCCTTACCGTTGATAGTCATAATCTTGTCACCGGGCTTTCCAACAGAAGTTACCAGACGTAAATCACGATTGGTCATCGTACTCACCAAACTCTTGTCACCCTGATAATTGGGAGAAGCATAGATGGGCAAACCATCAGTCATCAGATAGCTATCGATTAGAGAACGAGTAAAGCCAGTACCATCTCCATGAACAAAAATAAATGTACCTTCTTCCGTATCAATGGCACCATAACCATGAGTGGCACCCACCACCTGATTCTGCACCTTGGCCTCCTCGCTGTACATACGCCACAGCAATACTTCATCTCGTTGGTTTGAAAGGTCTGTCTTGTTGTACAGGCCGGCATAATCGTCCATCAGAGCAGATGCGTCACCCACCAATTTAGCAGACTCGATGGCCTGATCCAAGAAGAAATTCAATTCAGCCGTCATATCTGTGTTGAAAGAAGCAGCATCACCCGGCCATCCCGGTCCACCCGGTACACGTGCCGTACCTGCATGATACTTTTCCCAAGTAGCTTCGTACAAAGCGACACGCGACTTGAACAGCAAGGCGCATTCACGGTTCAGACGATGGGCCGTAAAGCTGTTTGACTTGGGGAACAGACGCTCAATGGCTTTATCCAAATCTGACAAGATGAAACGGGCCACCTCATTACGGGGTTTACGCTTGTTGGCCTCCACGTTGGCTGCATAATCACCATCGGTCAAGACTTCAGTCACAATGGGGAAGTCACCATAAGTTTTCAAGAGGCTGAAGTAAACATAGGCACGGAAGAAATACATCTCGCCGATGTAGTGATTCACATTGCCATCATTGCTCAGTGTACCGTTCTCAAGATTCTCGGCGGTGCGCTGCAGGAAAAGATTACAGGTACGGATAGTACCAAAACTGCCATAACTGCCACTGGAAGGAACCTGAATGCGCTGCGGCAAGAAGTTGTCCACTTGACCAACAGCTGTCATATCGTCACTATTATTGTCTGTCGTAAAATATCCGAAAGTACCTGTTCCCGTACCATGGTCGGGCAACAAGCTGTACATATTATTACAATACGGTTCCAATTGATTTTCGGCCGTGAAGAAGTTGCCGTCCACATTGTCCGAAATAGGGGTTTTATCCAAAAAGTCTGCGCAGGAAGTACCCATCAGCAAGGCTGCAGAAAACAAGAATATATATTTCAATTTCATAATCGTAAATGCTTTTATAGGTTACAATGTTACATTAATACCACAAGAGAGCGTACGGCTTAACGGATAAGTCATACCGTTCTGATACAAGGCTTCGGGATCGAAATTCTTGTTGATGGCAGTACCGGTCCACAGGTTGTCACCCGAGAAGAATACTCTGACGCGTTCCAAACCGGCCTTGCTGGTCCATGTCTTAGGCAATGTATAACCAATCTGCAAATTCTTCAGACGAATGTAGGCTGCATTCTGCAGGAACTGCGACTGACTCTGACGGTTCTGGTTGGAGGTCCAGAGAGGACGCGGATAATAAGCGTCTGTATTGGCGCCCAAGGGGTCACCTTCCGGACGGAAGAAGTCCCAGTGCTCCTTATATCCCGTCGAAGACCATGCATCACCATTTACACCCCAGAATATCATACCACTCAACAGATAATCACGTTTGGCTACACCCTGGAAGAAAACGCTCAGGTCAAAGCCCTTCCATTCTGCACCGATGTTCAATCCGAAACGATAACGTGCCGTGCTGTTACCAATCACCTTGCGGTCGCCCGGATTGTCTACCGTATTTTCACCGTTGGTAATCTTACCGTCGCCATCCAGGTCGGCATACATCATGTCACCGGCTTTCCAGCCCGAAGGTGCCAGACTGATGCCCGGAATTGTGTTCTGGTTCACTTTTTCCAGATGCGCAGCCATTTCTTCATCGGTCTTGGCCATACCTACAGATTCATACCCCCAAATCTGTCCCAGTTCCTGTCCTTCATAATAAGTGCTCAGGCTCTTGCTGGCATTGGGATATTCGGTTACATGTGTACGCGAGTCGGAAAGGTTGAAGGCAACATTGTAGTTGAAATCACCGATGCGGTCCTGCCAGTTCAGCTGAAGTTCCCAACCTTTGGTACGCAAAGACGTATTGTTGCGGCTCGGTGCCGATGCACCTACAATCGGAGAGATTTCCTGTGCGGGACCTACCATGTCCTTGGTATCGCGGATGAAGTAGTTGAAGTAACCGCTCAGGCGATTGTTGAAGGCTCCGAAGTCCACACCATAGTTGTAGCTATATACACGTTCCCAGGTCAAAAGAGAACTTACCAATCCGGGAGCACCTGCGATATTCGATTTGCTGTCAGTGGTAAGCAACCAACGGCCACCGGCATCGGGGCTACCTACGGTTACATTCTGAATGGCATACGTAGGATAATAGGAGTTGGTGTTCTGGTTACCGAGGCTACCGTAAGAGAAGCGGGGTTTCAACGTGTTGACCCACTCGGACAGCGGTTCCCAGAAGGATTCGCGGGCAATGTTCCAACCTACCGATACAGAGGGGAAAGTAGCCCAACGCTGGTCGGCGCGGAAACGGGAAGAACCGTCACGACGGATGTTGAACTCGAACAGATAGCGTCCGTCAAAGTCGTAGTTCACACGGCCGAAGTAACCCAAAGAAGACCATTCGCCGCGATAGGCACCGTTGCTCTGCGTTCCCGTAGAGGTATTGACGTCAGGATTGCTGTCGCTCATCACGTCCGAACGCTTGGCCCACACGTTGTTATACCGATAGCTTTCGCTGTTCATACCGACCATTACCTTCAGATTGTGTTTCTCCAGGAAATTGAGGCTGTAGTCAGCATAAGCCGACGAAGTGATCATTGAGCTGCGCTGCTGTTCGCTGTAAGCCCATGTCTTGCCGGCAGCCAGGTCGGCATCACCACCCAGCCACTGTTCGGGTACCGGATTGTTATCCTTGTCATACAGATAGACACGTGCCACATTATAAAGATGTTCGTAGCTGCCGGTACGGATGGCCAGATCGCCGTGAATCGTCAGTCCCTTTACCGGAGTCAAGATCAGGCTGCCCTGTGTAAAGTACGTATCGTTCTGTGTATTGGAACGACCGCCCGACGTCAGCTGCATCAGCTTCGGGTTACGGGTATAGTGTCCGTTGTTATCGTAAAGCGGCATGTTGGGATGCAACTTGGTCGTTTCGGAAAAGAAACGGTCGCCATACAGTTTCAGGAAGGTAGGCATACCGATGTCTTCACGGATGAAACGGCTGTTGAATTCCAGACGCATCCACTTGGTAATCTCGGCACTGATACGAGCACTGGCATTGTAACGCTTCTTGTTATCATCGGCATAATTCATCTGACCATCCTGATCAAAGAAAGCGCCTGATACATAATATTGTACTCTCTCGTTACCACCCGACAGACTCAAATTATGCTCCTGACCGAAAGCGGTCTTGTCGATGAAGTTACGGGGCCAGTTCTGGTTATCATTCGAATTTGTATTGAATGCAAAACAGTTTCCATTCTGACTCAATGAAGGATCAGCCGTAGTCGTAATTTCACCACGCATAAATTGCTGGATACGTTCCATCGTAATATCCGAGAAGAAGTGAGCCGCACCGCTACCAAGATTGTCGATGGCACGATTGAAATATTGGGCAAAAGTATAGGCATCCAACATGTCGGGAATGTTAGTCGGACGCGACCAACGCAAGTTGTTAGAGTAAGAAATGCTTGTCTTGCCCTGCTTACCTTTCTTGGTAGTTACCAAAATCACGCCGAAAGGAGCACGCGAACCGTAGATAGCAGCCGAAGCGGCATCCATCAATACAGAGATGTTGTCGATATCCTGCGGATTCAATTGGTTGATGTCACCAGCCACACCGTCAATCAAGACAAGAGGTGAAGCGCTGGAACCAGTACCCAAGTTACCCGTACCACGGATATTGAAAGAAGGATTGGCATCCAGCTTACCACCGGCATCAGGCATACTGACATTCAGACCGGGAACAACACCCTGCAAGGCTTGTCCGACCGAAGTAACAGGACGGGATTCCAGTTTCTTGTTGTCTACCGAAGCTACGGCACCGGTCAGATTCACCTTTTTCTGAGTACCGAAACCTACTACCACCACTTCGTCGAGCATCTGGTTGTCTTCTTCCAACGTAATGGAATAAGACGTCTGTGAAGGATTGATTTTGACTTCTACATCTTTATAACCGATGTAAGATACAGTCAGGACTCCGTCAGAAGGTACGTCTTTCATGTTGAACACACCGTTCAAGTCGGTAATCACACCGTTGGAAGTACCTTTGACAAGGACACTGGCACCAATAATGGATTCGCCCTGTTTGTCTGTGACTTTACCTGTAATGCTGAGATGCTGGGCATACATGAATATACTGCTCCAAAGCATCAAAAAGAAAATAAGGCTTTTTTTCATGTTTTTCCTTTTTAGGGTTAGACAATGAGGTTTTTTGATGTTGCAAATATAAGACTACATGCCTGAATAGCCATGCACAAACATTTCATTCAACATACATGTTTAATACAAGCCACTGTTTTTCCACATTTTCTGCTAATTCCAAAGCCACAAAAGGAAATCGGAAGAGAAGCAACATACCCTTAGCGATGCAAATTCCAAACAATACTGAGAAGGGGGATAACACAGTGCTGCATGACGATGCGACACAGTGCTTTGTTGGGGTGTAACACAGCACTGTGTGAGGTACTGACACAGTGCTGCGTCAGAGGGTCAGGAAGCACTGCGTCATCCCTTGTTTCTACAGACAATGGTCCAACAAAAAACAAATACGTTCCAAACAAGGCTATTAAAGAAACATAGCCCAATATTTTTTCTCATTCCATTTCGATAAATAACATATTTTTCATTTCTTTGTGCTACGATAATTCTATACCAGACATGAACCTTAAAGTCTTTTATATAGCAACTATTTGCCTAAGTTTGTTTACGCAGTTGCCCTGCCAAGCTTTTTTTGAGAAAGATCTTCATCTGCTAACTATGAAAAACGGCCTGGCCGACAACACAATCCACTCCATTTGTAAAGATCGTAACGGATTTATCTGGCTAAGTACGCGCGACGCCCTAAACCGTTACGACGGAAAACAAGTGAAATCTTTCCCTTTCGACAGTACCAGTACCAATATCTCGGTTTTGAAAGAAATAGCTGATGGACTCCTATGCTTCGAAAGTAGAGGTATTCTCTATGGATTCGATTTGCGGAACGAACGTTTTCTCCCTATACAAACAGAAGACGGAAAACCTTTCAGAGCCATTGCTACTGAATCAATAAACGACTCTACCCTATGGGTACTGAACAACGAAGAACTAATATTGGCCCGAAAGACAAACCAGCCACAAGACAAAGCTGTTGTTCTACACATACTGAAACGATATTCGCAATGGAATGAAAAAGGGCATATACTAGCCAAAATGTCACTGACGCCAGACAAACGCCACATCTGTGTAGCAGACACACAAGGGAAAGTAATGATTGCCGAAACAGACCGAATGGAAAACTGCAAAACAATAGATTTAGGATTCGGCTACCCTATACAAATCAACCACATTTTGTACGATGAAGACGACAACATCTGGCTTTCGACTCTCACGTATGGCATCATACGCTACAATGTAAAGACCGGCCAAACCAGCCGCATGACTTACCACAATAAATATACAGCTAACCAGCTATCACATACCGATGCATTCAGCGTGATACGCTTGGAAAAGAATCGTTATTTAGCTGCCACATGGAACGGATACACACTCATCAGTCTGAATAAAAAGAATCCAGACGAGATGACTGGACAGGTTTTCAACAACACCACCTCTTATATATTTCGCGACATCGAGACACGAATGATCACAGCCTACTACGACCCTCAAGGCATCCTATGGATAGGAACAGATGGTGGCGGAGCCATCTGGTCGGACCTACGGGAGCAGTTTTACAAACGTTATTATCAAGACAGACATAATGAAATCTGTTCCATCGTAGGAGATGACGAAGGTTACGTATGGCTCACAACCTTCCATCGAAGCATCCTTCGCAGCCGTACCCCCTACCATGCTGATGAAGAATTGGACTTCATACCGATAGGAACCCCTGAAACTCAAAAACGAAACACCGTACTGAGTAGTACCAAAGACAAAGAAGGAAACCTATGGTTTGGCAATGCAGACGGCACATTAACCCGATATGATACACGAAAGAAAACTTTTCAAATCATAGAATTGGCTGACAGTTCAAATTTGCCCAACCAAGCCTCTGTCTGGAGCCTACTGACCGACAGCAATGGGCAAATATGGATTGGAACGCAAAGTGGCTTATTTGTGATCGATCCTATTTCTATTTCAAGCAGAAAAATTACTTTCATTAATAATAAAGGTGAAAAGATTCCTCCTCTCTACATTCGTGCACTAGCTGAGACTCCCGATCATAGTCTATGGTTAGGCACTACTTCCGGACTCTACCGATACAAAGGAGAAGGAAACATTCTTGACGCCGGATATGAAAACAAAACCGACATGACAGACTATTCAATCCGTTCATTACTGGCTGCCCAAGATAGCATGCTGTACATTGGCTATATGAATAGATTTGCAGTCCTGTCACCATATGAAAATCGCATTATACAAACTTTCACTACCCAAGACGGTCTTTGTAACGACTTCGTGGGTTGTATTACCGAAGACGGGAATGGAAATATTTGGATAGGCTCCAACTCGGGCATCTCACGATATAATAGCCATCAACGATTGTTTCATAACTATTATGTATCGGGAAGTAACCGTTCGGCCCTATATTGGAAGAATACTTTATTTTGGGGTAACAATAAAAACCTGACTTATTTCAAACCAGAGAATAGCGATCGTTTCGAACAATCCAAACGGGTACTGATAACAGGACTGGAAGTCAATAGTCAACCAATAGAAATCAATCAAGTTGTCAATGGACAGCATATCTTGCCATGTGGTATCTCCTATTTATCAGATATCCGTCTCAATTATAAGAACCGGGACTTCTCTCTTACCTTCAGTAACCTTTCCTATTCTGACGAACGGGAAACATACGCCTACCGACTGTATCCCTACCAACAAGAATGGATCTATACCACAGGAGAAGAAAAAGTTTCCTATACCAACCTGAAACACGGTAACTACACCTTTGAAATCAAAAACATACATCCAGACAACACAGCGAACCAAACAACTGCCCTTCATATCAGCATTGGACCTCATTGGAGTAACAGTGCCTGGTTTCGTCTCTGTGTATTCATAGCAATAACACTATCCATACTATTCATCTTCAAACGAATCCGATTGAGAGCAAAACGTCTGGAACACGAAATGCAACTGGAGCATGAAGTATTTACAGCCAAAGTAGAACGTGACAAAGAAAAACAACTGCGCATGGAACGCGAACGGTTCTTCACAGAAATTGCCCATGAACTACGGACACCACTTACCTTAATTCTGGCCCCACTGCAAGAACTACAGCATATCGAAGGACTATCCCCAAGAATACAAAGACAATTGAAAACAGCCTTTGACAATAGTAAGTCGTTACATGCCCTTATGGACCAACTACTTTTCGTACAAAAGGTAGAAGCTGACATGGTAAAGCTCAAAGTGGCAAAAACGGATATCAATCAATTAGTGGACAACCTGTGTGAGCCGTTTAAATCAACCGCTGAAAGAGACCACTATCAATTTCATATCCATCTTCTGCCCGAACCACTTATGCTATGGATCGATGCAGAAAAAATGGCATCCGCTCTACTAAATCTACTATCCAACGCCTTCAAATACACCTTACCAGAAGGAACAATAGAACTAACGGTAGGAAGAACCGTCATAGACGGACATCCTTTCTGCAACGTCACCATCAGCGATACAGGAGCAGGCATACCTCAAGAAGTAAAAGAACACTTGTTCGAACCTTTTACGACAGGAGTAAATACCCCCATACACTCTACACAAACTGGAATCGGTATGCGTATTGTAAAAAACATTGTCGATTTACACCACGGATATATCCGAACTGCCGATCGTCCTGGCCACGGCACCATCATCAGCCTCTACATTCCCGAAGGAAACACTCACTTCGACACAACCAACGAGAAAGTAAGCCTCTATAAACCGGCTAAACAACCACAACCTGCCACCACAGGTAGCATATCGGATACAGCCGACCACAATCACGAAACAGGAAAAAGGCTGCTTATCATCGAAGACAATGCTGATATCCGCCAATACATCGGCAGTCTGTTCGAAGGAGAGTTTGCCATTGAAGAAGCAGGCAATGGCGAAGAAGGCATCCGCGCTGCCCACGAACAAACACCAGACCTCATTATCTGCGATATCATGATGCCTGTCAAAGACGGTTTGGAATGCTGTCGCGAACTAAAAGAATCACCAAAAACCGCCTCTATCCCCATCTTGATGCTCACCGCCAAGTCTGAGGACTCGGACGTCATACAAGCATTGGGCATCGGAGCAGATGACTATATGATGAAACCCTTCAACCCTGAGATGCTGAAGTCAAGAGTACACAACTTGATACGCCAACGTGAAAGGCTAAAACGGTTGTACGCAGGTACTCTGAGACTGAAAACAGAAGAAAGAAAAGATGAAAAAGAAGAAGCAGAAGACTACTTTATCCAGCAGGTAATACAGATAATAGAAGCCAACCTGGCAGACGAGAACTTCAACGTGAAAATGCTGGCTGACCAACTTCACATGAGTCAACCGACCCTTTATCGAAAAATCAAGCAACGGAGCGAACTGGCTGCCATTGACATGATCCGTAGTGTACGAATGAGCAAAGCGGCTTCGCTCATCTTGGAGAACCGATATAGCATGCAGGAGATAGCTGAGATGGTGGGCTATAATGACACACGCACTTTACGAAAACATTTTGCGGCACAATTCGGCGTATCTCCCTCCAAATACTGCGAACAGAATGCCGAAGAATAAGGAGGGAGTCAGCCGGATCAGCCTATGTAATTGCTGTAACGTTGTAAGAAACGACGGAAAGCATTCCATCGCATCAGCCCCTGCTCAAAGACAAAGATACCCAGCAGAGCACAACCGATACCCAGCGATACGTCGATGATGTAATGATGGCCTGAATAAACAGCTGTCCACCAAATACCAACCATAATGAAGGCAAAGAGGGCTATGAGCCAACGACGGCAACGAGCCATGACGGCATAGGCTAAAGCCACAACCATGTAAGCAGCATGGAGCGAAGGAACGGCTGCGAAAACATTGGCATTACGTCCATAGATGCCTTCGAAAACGGCAATACCCAAAAGTTCGTCAAATCGGCCAAGGCCAGCGACATTGCCTGGCGTGGAAAGTACTGGTTCAAAACCATAGTTCATGGCATACCAGGGCGGAGCAGCCGGGTGAATATAGTATCCGACAAAACCTATCAGATTGACCAGCAGGAAAACCATTGAGAAACGCAAGTACATGCTGCGCTGTCCTTTGAAATAGAGCCACAGGCCGAAAGCAATAGGGACGGGCACCCAACAGAGATAGAAAATGCCGGCCATAAAATCGGCCACACTACAATGGTGTTGAGCAAAGAACTCACAAGGAATCAGCGTCTGTCCGCCCACTGTAATGCCAAACAGGCTTTTCTCAGCCTCATAAAGTCCCTGCACATCGATAGGGTTTACCTCGTAATTGGGCCATACTCGCATCCAATCATAAGATATAGCGAAAACAATAAAAGGAAGCAAAGCTACCGCCAACTTGCGGGTATAGCTTCCTGAAAAGAACAATAACAGAAAAAGTCCTGCCATCAGAAAATGCTCAGGACGAATTCCTACAAATATCCCTGTCAACAATAAGAAAAGGGAGGTTATCACAAGAACCGACAAGGTTTCCCTTGCCGGAGGCAGAATTGATGATTTCATCCGATTATTTCTTCAACAGTTTACGACAATGGTTGATGCGAACAAATGCTGTCCAGTTTGCCAACACGGCAATAATGGCCAGAGGAGCTATCAAGATGTACACGCTATCGAATGCTGTGCAATCTTGAAAAACGCCGCAAAAGATGGCACCCAAGGCTGTCAGCACCACACGCTCGGGACGCTGCATCAGGCCCACCTTGCACTCCAAGTCCAAGCCTTCGGCACGGGCACGTACATAGCTCACCATGAGCGAACCGATGATGGCCACCCCCGTAATGATGCTTCCCCAGAAATACCCCTGAAGGAGCAGAAAGTAAAGGATGCCGAAAAGGGTGAACAACTCGCTATAACGGTCGAGCACAGAGTCGTAGAGCGCGCCGAACGTGGAAGACATATTTCCCACACGTGCCACACGCCCGTCCATCATGTCGAACAACCCGGCAAACAATACGATACCACCTGCCCATCCGGCACAGGTCAACGCCTTATCGCCACCGGCAAAACTTGCATACACAAATACGACAGCTGCCACGATATTCAGCACCAGGCCCGTAGTAGTAATAAAATTGGGAGTAATCCCCACCTTAATCATGCCATGCACAACAGGATTGATAATCTTGTAAATCAACTGTTGCAAATAGTCTCTATAGTTCATATACAGAATAAATAATTAATAATATCCCAAGCATTGACGTTCAGCGGTCTTTTCTGAAAAAGCGTCTGAGGTCAAGATTACGGTAAACAAATGTCCGTTGCATGCTGTAATTCCAAAAGAAGGCTACAGCTACGGCTACAAATATCTTCGATACAATGAATGCATTGTCTGAACAATAGTCAGGCAAACGATCCATCCATCCCATCCCTGTGACCCACTCGGTCAGCGCAAAAGTACCCCACGTATTAAGCATGATACTCATGCCCCAGACAAACAGATACTTTACAGCCACATAGACCTTCTTACATCCGACGGCATGGAATACCCAGCCATAATTGATTATACAATTCGTAATACCTCCCACCACAGAGCCGATGAAAGTGGCATACAGGTAGAAAAGACCTCCAAACTTTACCAGCGAGATGGTCACCAAGAAGTCGACGGCACTTGCCAGCCAAGCCGACAACTGCGCCTTGCAAAACATCCACACTTCCCTGCGTCGATGCCTGCGCCCTCCTCCGTCTACCATCAACCGATTATCCATCTGGCCACAATCAATACGATAAAACCATAGACGCCCGACAGGATGTCGTCCATCATTACTCCCCACCCTCCAGGCAACTTCTCCATCCTGCGAATGCCCAAAGGCTTGAGGATATCAAAGAAGCGGAAGAGCACAAAAGCCGCCAGGCCATACCACACGTGTCCGGTAGGTGCCGCCAGCAGGCTGATCCACACGCCCACCATCTCGTCGACCACCACCCGCGAAGGGTCTTCGCCCCAAGCAGGTTCCAGGCGGTCGGCTGCCCAAACGCCGGCCAAGGTAAAGACCAGTATCAAGGCCACCGTAATCCACAACAACGCCACTCCTGACAGGAGGAACGACAGAAGGTACCACACCAAAGCAGCCAGTAACGCACCGGCCGTACCAGGCGCCACAGGCGAAAAGCCTGAGCCGAACCCCGTGCCTATCAGCATCGGAAGGAAAGGAGGTCTGTCCATAGTCTTATCTATCGTTTCACACAAAAGAGGGTGTACTCCTCTGAATTGCCTGTAATCTTCGGCGTACACCCTCTCTTTCTTTTATTATGTTATACAATCATTCTTTACATTGATCCATCTTTTAGTCAAGATAGTCAGGTTCTTTCTCGCCCACCATACCGCGGATGGTCTGCTTCACCATGCGCCATTGCTGGAAGAGGTCGTGCACAGGCTGGTGTTCGAAGTCGTGCATCGGACTCTTGCAGAAGAACGAAAGCCACGTCTGGATGCCACACATGCCTGCACGCAGAGCCAGGTCGCTGAAGAGCACCAGGTCGAGCGCGATAGGTGCGGCCAAAATGGAATCGCGGCACAAGAAGTTGACCTTGATTTCCATCGGATAACCCATCCAGCCGAAAATGTCGATGTTGTCCCAAGCCTCCTTGTTGTCCTTGCGGGGCGGATAGTAATTGATACGCACCTTGTGATAGACATTGCCATAGAGGTCGGGGAACTTCTCAGGCTCGAAGATGTTGTCGATAACCGACAACTTGCTCACCTCCTTCGTCTTGAAGTTCTCGGGCTGGTCGAGCACCTCGCCATCGCGGTTGCCCAAAATGTTGGTAGAGAACCATCCGCTCACACCCAGCATACGCGTCTTGAACATCGGCGCCAGCACGGTCTTCATCAGCGTCTGTCCGCTCTTGAAATCCTTGCCTGCGATGGGTACATTCATCTTCTTGGAGAACTCCCACATGGCAGGTGTGTCCACGCAGAGGTTGGGAGCACCCATCACGAAAGGAGCGCCCTCGGCAATGGCCGCATAAGCATAGCACATGCTTGGCGAAATCACTTCCGTATTGTTCTCCTTCATAGCCTTCTCCAGCGCCTCCAGCGACATGTGTTCGTCAGAGAGGGGCACGAAGATTTCCGTACTTGCCGCCCACAATACCACGATGCGCTCGCAACCATTGACGGCCTTGAACTCGCGGATGTCCTGACGCAGCTGCTCCACCATATCCCAGCGAGTGGCTGCCGACTTGATATGCGTACCGTTCAGGCGTTTAGCAAAGTTATGGTCGAAAGCAGCCGTCATCGGACGGATAGCCTTCAGTTCGTCTTTTACCAAATTCAGGTCTTTTTCCTTCAACACTTCGGCGTACATGGCTGCCTCGTAAGCATCGTCGGCAAAGATATCCCAACCGCCGAAAACAATGTCATTCAGATCGGTCAGAGGCACGATATCTTTAATCAGATGCTCCTTGCCGTCCTGCATTTTCATTGTGGCCATCTGGGTTATCGAACCGATCGCCTTTGCCAGTCCCTTACGGGCTGCCAATACACCTGTAATCATAGTGGTGGCCACAGCGCCTCCCACTCCAACAACCAGTACGCCAAGGCGTCCTGTTGCTGGTTTAATCATTTCTCTCATGCCATTATTTTTATTTAGAGTTTAAAAAATTGCTCAAAGTTAGGAGATTTTACTGATTTATAACTATCCAAAATCTCTCTTTTAATGGTCTATTAGCAAGATTTAAGCAAAAAACTGACATAAAGTAAGCTTTTTCGTGTTCCCAAGAAGCTTTTTTCGATTCATACCTCCTCCATAATCAATCCATAGGAAAGCAATGCTTTAACCAAAGGAAAACGGGGCTTTAACCTAAAGAAAGCAGTGCTTTACCGATCCCATCACAATGACTTTCAAGACAGGTTATCGTTTTTGTTCTTCTTTGGAAGAGACCGGCTGCTTCGGCTCGATGCGAGTAGAGTCGGCATACATGCGGAGAACCTCCAATGTACGCGCCCGTCGCTTGCGGGCACGAATGTTCCAAGCCCCCTTGTCGGGCATCAGGCTATAGCCCGAAGGACGGCTGATGGCCTGCCAGCCGAGGACTGACTGATTGGCTATACGCCCCATCACGACATAGCGAAGGCCGGTAGCTTCTATCTGCTCGACCGTCTCGCGAGGGCCGGCATCGAGTGGCGATTTGGCCCAATTGGAGTAAATGGTTCTCGTCTTCAGTTCGTAGAAGGGATCGTTGCGCCAGGTATTCTTGTCGACTTTTATCTTGCGTTGCCTCACAGGGTCCCAGTTATAAGGTGTGTTGGCCGTATATGGGAAGAGGGTCAACTTCACCTTGCGTGGACGGATGCCCTGCACGGCAGGCAAGGTTTCGTCCACCTCGAGCCAGGGCTTCGACTCGACGGTCTTAGGACTTCCCCAAGGGGTTTCGTCCACCTCCTTCAGGATGTCCAGATTGAGGATAATCTCCCCGTCGGATTGGAGCAGCTGCTGGAGGCGAAGAGAGTCGGCTTTCGTCCAGTCTTGCGCATAGAGGGGGAGAGCTGCCAGCCAAAGCAGCCCATATAGGTACCAAAAACGTTTCACAATGCAATCGGATAGTTAGTACGTAAATGAGTTTACCACCACATGTAGCCACTACCGCAGAGGGGCTCGTCGTAGCAGGGATCTACCGTCCACATGGTACGCGGATACTTGCGGCTCTCCCACCAGCGACGATATCGGGCGGCGGCGTCGAGCACTTCTTCGTCGGAGAGGAAGTAGATGCCTTCGTAGTTGTCCGCATCGATATGCACCATCTTGCACCCCATCGAGGCGTTATGCCCCAGGCGGATGGTTTCTACCGTCCAAAGGATGCATTCGCCCAAGCGAAGCCTGCCAGCTGCTGAATAAGAAGCCGTGGCCAAAGGGAAGGAAGAGATGAGCGTCAGGTCGTCGGCATACTTCAGGAGGCGGCCGATGTCCTCGCGTGTAAATTTGGGCACCTTGCCCAAGGCATCATCTCCATCGGGGTGATATTTGCCCGACCGAAGCTGGTCGACAAAAAGGTCGACATCGGGATTTTCAGCATCGAAAGTTTCGGCATGGCACGCAGTGAATGTCAGTGCCAACGTCAACAGGCAGCCTGCAAGGAGGCTGTATAACAGGGATTTTAAAGTGGTAGTCATAGTCGTTGAGCTTTATCGGTTAATAAGTCATGCGAACGCCGCACAAAAGATTGAAATTGGCAGGTCGCTCTGTCCGCAGGGTGCGGGTGGAAGAATCCGTATCGAAATGACAGGTCAGCATCGGCTCGGCAAAAAGGGCGAAGCGGTCGTTCAATTTATAGCGTACGCCTACCCCTGCCAAAGCAGCCAGTTGCAAGGGCTCGGCTCCGAAGCTGTTGTTTTCGGCTCCAGCCACACATTTTTCTACGCTTCCGCCAGCCATGGCATAAAGGTCGACTTTGTCATTGCCTGCCAGGTTTACGTTCAATCTCACGGGGATGGAGAGCGTATGATAAGTGTGACTGCCTTCTGGCAAAGCCACGTCGTGCAGACGATTGTATTGCAACCCTGCTTCCAGCGAAAGACGCTTGCCTAACTGGCGCTCTACGCTGACGCCTGTCGTCAAAGGCATTCTGAAATCGCCATCGGGCAAAGAACTGCCCACGTAGGCTTTCAAAGCCCAGTTGCGCGACTTCAAGACAGACTTGGCTACGGATTTTTCTTCTACCTGAGGTGACGAAGTGCTCTCTTGTGCCGGCATGTCTTCGGCCGACGAAGCAGCATGATAGCCATTGCCTCCCATACCTGCATGGTAGCTGCCCGACTTGTTCCGCCCTGCATGGTCATACACCTGCTGGGTGACGCGGATGGAAACACGTACAGACATCGTCTGTTCGCCCTCCTCCTCGGCCCCCGAAGCAGCCAACACAGGTTGCATCTGTCCTGCAGAAGGAGTTGTAGGAGTCGCCTCTTTCACACTAGGCAAGATTTCTTCCAAACGGTCGCCGTCCAGACTTGCGCCAGGCACGAGTGCCGCCACTTGCGTAAAGGCTTCTTCCATCTCCTCCTTTGGAGAGAAGAACCAGAAAGCAGCCGACGCCATGCCCAGTACCAACACGACCGACGCAGCGGCTGCTATCCTATAAAAAGAGGGGGACAAGATCCGACGCTTGCTTTCGGCAATGCCTGAAGCGGGCAAATCGCGCTCCAATGCTTCCCAAAAGCCATCGTTGACAGGCATCTCCGCCCTGCCCAACTTCTGACGGAACAATCCGACTATTTCTTCATTATTTCCTTTCATGTTCTGTATACTCTTTTATTCTCTTTGCTAACAAACTCTTGGCCCTGTGAAGTTGCGAGGTGGAAGAGTGTTCCTTGATGTGAAGCAGGCGGGCTATCTCCTTATGCGACTTTTCCTCGAACACATACAAGTTGAAGACCGTTCGGCATCCGTCGGGCAATTCGGCCACAAACTGCATCAATATCTCTTCAGACAACTGGCTTCCACTTTCCGCCGCCTCCGCTTCATCCACTACGTCAGGCAAATGATCATCACTGACTATCAACTGATTAAAGCGTTGCTTGCGACGCAAATAGTCGATGGATTGTGTCATCATCACGCGCGTCATCCACGTAGCCAGCGAACATTCGCCACGAAAGGTGAAATTGGAAAAGATCTTGATGAAAGCGTCGTGCAACACATCGTGGGCTTCATCGATATCGCCCACATAACGATAGCACACGGCCAGCATCTGGCGGGAATAAAGGGTGTACAACTCTTTCCGAGCAGCATTATCACCTGCCCGACACCCTTCAACCAGCTCTATTTCACAATCCAATACCAATACCTTAACGTCACGGACGCTTCCTCGCGTCTTTTGTCTGTTAGACGCGGCATCTATCCAAATGCTGCAATCCAAAATTCAAAAAGAAGTTAAAAAGAGGAAGATTTACCTCTCTATACACATGAACAGAAAAGAAAAGCCTTTCATAAACCGCCCTGCAATCAGACAATCTATGAAAGGCAAATCCTGTTATCTAAACAATATGGAAAATCAACAAGCCTTGAAACTCATGTCGAGTCCCTTCACAGAGTGAGTCAGGGCACCGACAGAGATGAAGTCCACGCCACACTCGGCATAATCGCGCAGGGTGTCGAACGTGATACCACCCGACGATTCCGTCTCGTAGCGACCACCCACCATCTCGACGGCCTTGCGAGTCATCTCAGGCGTAAAGTTGTCGAACATGATACGATCCACGCCGCCCAAGTCGAGCACCTGCTGGAGTTCATCGAAGTTGCGCACTTCGATTTCTATCTTCAGGTCCTTGCCCTTGGCCTTGCAATATTCCTTGGCACGGGTGATGGCTTTGTCGATGCCGCCTGCAAAATCCACATGATTATCCTTGAGCAGAATCATGTCGAAAAGACCGATGCGATGGTTCACACCTCCACCTATCTTGACGGCCATCTTCTCGAGGATGCGCATGCCAGGAGTAGTCTTACGAGTGTCGAGCACGCGGGTGTGCGTACCCTTGAGGCGTTCCTGATACTTGTGGGTCATGGTGGCAATGCCGCTCATGCGTTGCATGATGTTCAGCATCAAGCGCTCCGTCTGGAGGAGTGACTGCACCTTGCCTTCCACAATCATGGCCACGTCGCCAGGTTTCACCTCAGCGCCATCGTTGATGTAGACGGTCACTTTCATCGTTGGGTCGAAGCGGCGGAACACTTCCTTGGCCACTTCGATGCCAGCCAAGATACCTGCTTCCTTGATCAGCAACTTCGACTTGCCCATCGCCGTCTCAGGGATGCACGAAAGGGTGGTATGGTCGCCATCGCCTATGTCTTCTGCAAAAGCCAGGTCGATGAGCCTGTCTATCAGTTCTTGTTCCTTATTCATTTGTCTTATCAATTCTTATTTGGTGTATAATGTAATTGCTATTCACTTTTCTGAGGAAACAATTCACGCGATACGTTCCTCTGCCCGTCTGCATTGTGCCGACAAGGAAGCCTGACTCATTTCGCTTGCCTTGATGCCTGACATCAAAACGACTCACCTTGTTCTTGGCAAAAAAATCCGTCAGGATATCTGAGGCCATTTCTTTATCGGCATGGGTTGTCTTGCTCAAGATAACCAACTCTACCTTATCGCCCATATAGCGGGTCAGGCCCTTGGGACTTCCTTTTTGAAAGGCTGTCAACACTTCGGCAGGGATTTCCTGCGCCATCAGTGCAGCCACCCCTGTCCATAAGCAGAACAACCAAAAGAGTACCTGTTTCTTCATATCACAAGTGTTTACCCACGCAAAGGTAGAAAATTATTGTAAAAAAACGCAAGAAAAGTCGTACTTTTGTGCACAAAACCAACCCCAAAGACGTATGAAAACCATTCTGCTTGTTGTAGGAAAAACCGTTGAGCCCCATTTCATTACGGCCATTGCCGACTACGTGCAACGCACGAAACGCTACCTGTCGTTCGACATGGAAGTGATCCCCGAGCTGAAGAATACCAAAAGTCTGAGCGAAGAAGTGCAAAAGGAAAAGGAAGGCGAACTGATCTTGAAAGCACTCCAGCCGGGCGATGTCGTAGTGCTCCTTGACGAGGGAGGAAAAGAAATGCGCTCCATGGAGTTTGCCGACTACATGAAGCGCAAGATGAATACGGTAAACAAGCGGCTGGTCTTCATCATCGGAGGGCCGTATGGCTTCGCGCCGAAAGTCTACGAGGCAGCACACGAGAAGATGTCGCTCTCACGCATGACTTTTTCCCATCAGATGGTGCGCCTCATCTTCGTAGAGCAGCTCTATCGCGCCATGTCCATCCTGAACGGAAGCCCTTACCATCATGAATAATTGAGAATTGAAAATTCATAATGGAGAATTATTTCCCAACTGGGTCATTTTCCATTCTCAATTCTCCATTTTCAATTAACTTACGATCTCGATACCTGGAATCCTTTGTCCGACAGAGACATCTCGACGAAGCGGGCACGCGGATTGGGTGCCTCGCGGGTCAATGTCTCGCGGATGCGGAGGGCGGCCTGCGGGTCTTTGGCCACCATGTAGAGGTAACCTCCCCCACCCGCGCCAGGCAACTTACAGCCCAGCGTATAGTCCTTGATCTTATTGATAATCTCTTCTACGGCGGGCGGATTGGTACCGCTGTCCAAAGCCTTGTTTTGCGTCCATGTCTTGCCCACCAGCTTGCCGAAGGCCTCGAAGTCGTTGCGCTGGATGGCTTCGGCCATATCGAGCGCATGAACTTTCATCTCGGCCAGCAGGGAAAGATGAGGTCCTGAATTGAGGAACATCGAACGGACAATCTCTGCCAAAATGCCTTTGGCCGTGCGAGTGATACCTGTATAGTAGAGCAGGTGGCAGGCGCGATATTCGGGTTGTACAAACAAGTGGTCGGGCAACCAACGCACGAGGGGTTGCTGAACGAAGCCAGGCTCCGTCTGCAAGAGCTTGATACCTTGAAGCACACCTCCATACTGGTCTTGCCAGCCACCTCCCGTAGTGAGCAACTGCTCGAGGGCGAGGGTGCGGCGGCACACCTCGTTCTTGTCCCACGACAGGCCGCAGAAATCGCTCAGCGACCCCAAGACGGTGGACGCCAAGATGGAGCTAGTGCCCAACCCTGACCCCGCAGGGATGGCCGAGAGCAGGGTGATTTCAATGCCCGTTCCAAAGGCCTGAAGCTGTTCGGCCAGTGTCTCGTAAGCCACTTCGGAGAATTTGGGCGAGAAGCCCGCCAGCACCAACGCCGCCTTGGGGATGGAGAAGGGCGAACCTATCTTGCAATAGTCGTGCAGTTCTTCGTAGGTACGGATGACCTCCATAGCACCCATGTCGATGGAGCGGAGGATGATGTGGAAGTCCTTGCAGGGTTTGACATAGACCTGCAGGGGCGGCTGGCCGTTAAGCTCGACGGCAATGTTCACCACATGTCCGCCCGCCAGGAGCGAATAGGGAGGCGTGTCGGTCCATCCGCCCGCCATGTCGACACGCACAGGGCTTCGTCCCCACACAATCTGGTCGCTATAGACGTTGAGCATGGGGCGGCTCTTGTGTTCGTAGAGGTCGGCCAGCAGGCCTTCGCGGAGCAGGCCGAAGGCAGCCTGTTCGTCGGCCTTGTAGTCGGCGCCGCCCAGTTTGTCTACCTGCGCACGAAGCATGCGGTTGTGGATGCGTTGCATCAGTGGGGCATCGTCGGGCAGCGGAGCTGGCTTCGGCAAGTCGAGGCGATGGTATTCGCGCGCGGCGTCGGCCAGGTCGAGCTGGTAGAAGACGCTCTTCTCATAGTTCGTGGCCAACAGTTCCCAGTTCTTCTTGGCGAAGGCTTCGCGTTGGGCATAGAGGCGGCGCAGGTCGGCACGGGCGGAAATCTCGTCGGCCGAGAGGCGTTCGGACGCCAGCCACTTCTGACGAACCTCCCACGAGGTGGGGTTAGTGGTCATCCAGGCAACCATCTGCCCCATCGTCTCCACATCGTACACTACAGGGAAGAGGGCAGCAGCCTGAAGATCGTCGTGACGGCCTGGGAAGTCGTCCAAAGTAAGTTCGCGGCACTCCATCCAAAAGCTGAAGGAGTTGTTCAGGTAACGGGTATTCTCATCGTCCAAAGCCCCCTTGAAAGCATTGTCGAAGCCATAGGGGCGAACCGCCCATCCTCCACCCTGCAAGGGCACGATGTCAACGCAATAGCCATCGAACAACACCAGCTCCCACTGGTTGCGGGGCACGCCCGTGATGATATGTCGCGCGCCAAGCTCCCACGAAGCGGGCACACAACTGTTTTCTATCCACACGTTTTCGTTAGCCTCGGAGAACTTGATGCCCACTTCTGCGTTTTGGGTGAAGATGGAGGCATTGGGTTTCACCTTGCGGTGCATGATCTGACGCTGGTCGGACACCTTGCTTTGCAGGGCGAGGGTGCTCGAAAGCAGCTCGCGGCTGGTGCCGTAGTGATAGAACTCGCCACCAGGCAGGGGCAAGATGGCCACCGACAGGGCGTTCAGCTCGTCGTCGGCAATGCGCGGATGGGCACCCAGCGCCCGACCGAAGTCGGAGTAGAGGTCGTAGTAGCGCAGGTCGGACCAGGGCACGGCAGGGTCTGTCGGCCCTTCGGCCTTGAGCGAACGCTTCTTGAGCAACTCGACGGCACGGTCGCTCAAAAGCCAGATGCCGATGTCCATCAGGAAGAGATGGGTTTGCGCCAGATCTTCGAGCTCGGCCAGCGAAGGTTTCTGAAGCATGAAGTCGAGCACTTCGGGCTCCTTGCGGCTGGAGACGAACACGCCGTGATGGGTGGCCAGCACAGGGTCTACCCACAGGCCGTAGCACACGACGTCGGCCTCAGGAATGTCCTGCAAGGGCTTCTCGGCACGGATGTAGACGTCGCCGCTGGCTATAAGGGTACGGAGTGACTCGGGGGCACGCTCCATGATCTTTTCGTACAAGGGCAGCTGCAGGGAGAGCAGGTTCTGACCCAACCGCTGGCCGCGCGCCCAGCGGAACACGGGCAGGGGCGTCAGTATCTTGCCCGACGGGGCATAGGACGGCAGGCGTCGGCTTTGTCCGCCGGCATGGAGGAGGATGCGCTTCTCGGCTCGTGCCTCGGCGGAGCGATTCTGCTCCCACTGGCGCAGGAGCCAGGTGGTACCACCACCCGAACCCAGCTTCATGCCGACAGGGTCGGACGTACAAAACCATTCGTTCGTGTCTACACGTTCCAGTTCGGAGAAGGCCTCCACCAGGTTGGGGGGCAATGACAACAGCTTTTGCATATCGTTCTTTTTTGTTGTATCCAATCATTATTGGCTACAAAAATAAACAATTCTGAAGAAAAAACCTTCCCAAAAGGCAAGTTCTTCCTTCAAAACTCATCGCGGGTTACGAAGATGAAGCTGTCTCAGCACCCCTCGCCTACAGCCTCGGCCAGCAACGGCGGCAGGTCGAAGTGGGCCGCCTTGATGCGCCCGATCAGCTCCTTGCCCGCAGGGGTCAGCACGAAGTACATCTGACGCTTGTCCTCGCGCCCCACCTGACGCACAATCAGTTCCTTGCCCTCGACGGAGCGGATGACTTTCGACGCGTTGGAGGCCGAAAGCCCCAAAGCCTCGGCCACCTCGCTGGAGCTCAGCTTGCCCCGCGACAGGAGCGTACAGAGCAGCATGCCTTCGTTGAGCGACAGGCCATAGGCCTGCTCAAACTGGGCCTCGAACTCGCCGATGGCCCGATAGATGTCGCGTATCTTACACAAAACTTCCATATAAATAAATGAAGAATGAAGAATGAAGAATGAGGAATGAGGAATGAAGAATAAGGGGCAAACTGGCCACACGGAAATTCTTCATTCTTCGTTCTTCATTCTTCATTCCAATTAGATGAACAGGTTCACATTCGCCTGGTCGGCACGCTCCATGTAGGTGGCCACGCCGCCCACGGTCACTTCGTCCAGCAGCTCCTCGCGGGCGATGCCCATCATGTCCATCGACATCTGGCAGGCGATGAACTCCACGCCCTGTGCCAGCGCCTGCGCACGGAGGCTCTCCAGCGAATCCACACCCTTGCGCTTCATCAGGTAGCGCATCATGCGGCTGCCCATGCCCAGCATGTTCATCTGCGAGAGCTTCAGCTTCAGCGAACTGGAGGGCAGCATCCAGCCGAACATGCGGCCGAAGATGTCTTTCTGCACGGCGGGTTTATTCACTTTTTTCAACACATTTAATCCCCAGAAGGTAAAGAATATGGACACATTCTGACCCGTGGCGGCCGCTCCGTTGGCCAGAACGAAGGTGGCAAGCGCCTTGTCCAGGTCGTCACTGAAAAGGATCAGCGTCTTTCCGCGACCACTTTTTCCGCCATTTTCGGCCTCACAAACGCCATTTCCTTTCTCCAAAAGCACGGTATAGCGGCCTTTCGACTCCGATTTTTCAATCAACCGGTTGCCCGTCGTGTGGCACCAGGCCGAGGCGTCGCGGGCAAAACCGGCATCGGTAGCCACCACTTCCACGCGCTGGCCGGGCACGGCGGCGTCCATCGCCTCCTTGACCTTCATGATGGGGCCGGGGCATTGCAGGCCGCAAGCGTTGATGCGCACCACGGGGCGGTCGCACACGCACGACGCATTTTCAGCCTCTCTGTGCGACGCGGACGGCTCGCGGGTACAAGAACACGCCTCGGTAGGCAAAACGGGCGCTACGGCCGCAGAATAGGTCTTGTAGCCGCCAATCAGGTTGCGCACGTTGGTGTAGCCGCGCCCCATCAGGATGCGTTGCGCCAGATAGCCGCGCAAGCCCACGGCGCAGAACACCACGACGGGACGGTCCGCCGGCACTTCGGACAGGCGCTGGCGCAGGTTGTCGAGGGGAATGTTCACGGCGCCAGGGATGGTGCCGAAGGCAAATTCCTCGGGCGTGCGGGTGTCGATGAGCACAAAGTCGTCTTTCTGCGCCGCCAGCTCGCGCCAGGTGATGGCGGGCATGGCTCCGCTCAGCAGGTTGGAGGCCACATAGCCGGCGATGGCGATGGGGTCCTTGGCCGACGAGAAGGGCGGCGCGTAGGCGTGTTCGGTCTCCACGAGGTCGTACACCGTTCCGCCGTGCTTGATGAGCTGGGCAATCTGGTCGATGCGCTTGTCCACGCCCTCGTAACCCACGCACTGGGCGCCATAGAGGCGGCCCGTCTTGGGGTCGAAGGTCAGCTTCAGCGTCAGGGGCAGGGCGTCGGGATAGTAGCCGGCGTGCGAGCCGGAGTGGGTCACGGAGCTCAGGTAGTCCATGCCCAGCTGTTTCAGGCGCTTGGCGGCCAGGCCGGTGGAGGCCACGGTGAGGTCGAACACCTTGGCGATGGAGGTGCCGATGGCGCCCTCGTAGGCGGTGACGTTGCCCAGGGCCATGTTGTCGGCCACGATGCGTCCCTGTCGGTTGGCAGGGCCGGCCAGGTAGTTCAGCCAGGGCTTGCCCGTCAGCGGGTGCGGGAACTCGATGGCATCACCCACGGCATAGATGTCGGGGGCAGAGGTTTGCAGGTACTCGTCCACCCAGATGCCGCCCGTCTCGCCCAGCTTCAGGCCCGCCTCCTTGGCCAGAGCCGTGGCGGGACGCACGCCGATGGAGAGCAGCACGAGGTCGGCCTGCAGGCTCTTGCCGCTCTTCAGGAAGACGGTGAGGCCCTCGTCGGTGCGGCGGAAGCTGGTGACGCCCTCCTCCAGGTAGAGGCCCACGCCCTTCTCCACGAGGTGCTGGTGCACGGGGGCGGCCATGGAGTAGTCGATGGGGGCCATCACCTGATTGCCCATCTCGACCACCGAGACGGCCACACCGGCGTGGTGCAGGTTTTCGGCCATCTCCAGCCCGATGAAGCCCGCGCCCACCACGACGGCACGGCGCACGCGCTTCTCCGCCAGGTAGGCTTTGATGCGGTCGGTGTCGTCCACATTGCGCAGGGTGAAGATGCCCTCCTCGCCGATGCCCTCGAGGGGCGGACGCACGGGCGTGGCGCCGGGCGAGAGGAGCAGCTTGTCGTAGGTCTCCTCGTAGGTGGTGCCGTCGGCACGGCGCACGGTCACGGCCTTGCGGGCGGGGTCGATGGCCACGGCCTCGTTCTCCACACGCACGTCGATGCGGAAGCGCTGCCCGAACGACTGGGGCGTCTGCACCAGCAGCTTGGCGCGGTCCTCGATGACGCCGCCGATGTAGTACGGCAGGCCGCAGTTGGCGTACGAGATGTAGGCTCCCTTCTCCAGCAGAATGATGTCTGCCGCTTCGTCCACTCTTCTCAGTCGGGCGGCGGCGGTTGCTCCGCCTGCCACGCCCCCAATAATCAGGTATTTCATAACGTTTCTTGTTGTTGGGTTTTCGTTGTTGTTTTCGGTTTCACGCCGCAAAGAAAAGCATAATTTCCGAGAAAACATAATTTCCAGTGGAAAATTTATCAGAAAAGATATTATTTTCTTTTGGAAAGCATTGTTTTACGGGGAGGAAAGCACCGTTTTGCGGGCTGGGAAGCGATGTTTTGCAGAGAGGGGAGCCATATCCCCGCCGGTGCGCGGTGGGCGGCGACGACGTATCTACCTGCCCAAGGATGTGGCTGTCGGTGCAGGGAAGATGGCTGCATGAAGTCGATGCGAGAGAACTCTGCCTGTCGCCAATTTCAAGGGGACTGTCCAATTACAAATTACGAATTACAGATTACAGTTAGCAAATTTCAATTTAAAAAAAGTGCGTGCAAAATTTTATATTATATATATAATATATATATTATATATATAATATAACTGTATAACTCTCTCTCCCAAATATTCAGTTTCGCTAACTGTAATCTGTAATTCGTAATAGCGATTTCTTAAGCAAGGGCAGGCAATGACAATAAAATAATATTACACAATAACAGAACTATTACGCATAAATCATTACAAAACAAGAGGAGTCTGTCCATCGTTACCACCCCAGCTTCTCCAGCCCTGCATCCTGATACCATTTCATAGAATGGTAGGCCGCATCGCGCTGAGTGCTGCTGCCGGGGATGTAATGAGTGATGCCGTTGGCACCCTCCATGGAGAACATGCCGACAAACTGGGAGTAGTTCTTGGGTGTGGTGCTCCAGTAGGCAATGGCGGCGTCGAAGGCCTGCGTCCACGTGGCATACGAGGCATCGTCGAGCACCTGCTCCATGAGTTGCTTCAGGTCGAAGTAACCCACGTAGTCGCGCCCCCCCCCCTTGTGGTCGTAGTCGAAGACTTCTTCCTTCAAGGCAGCTATGTCCACCACCTCTTCGGGCAGGAGCTGGGCGGTGAGCGCAGCCAGCGATTCGAGGGCATCGGTGCGCATCACGCAGATGGACACTCCTCCCGTCCAAGGCCCATCCACCGTAGGAGTTTTTCCAGTATAAATTCCTTCATAAAAAGCAAAATAGGAATTAGACATCCGTATCGCCGCCTGATCAGCCACCATCATCGGAACAAGCACTTGATAAGGAGCACCAGGACCAGGGGTTTCCGTAGGCGAACCGACATAGTAGTCGGTAAAGCTACGCAACTCGTAGGCCACTTCGACAGAGGCCATGAAGCAGGCATCGAACATAAGGAAATCAAGATGGGGTACCGACTGAAGAATTGTCACCAGTTCGGAGATGTTCATGCGATGGTCACCGTCTCCCTTATCCTGCCCCACCCAACGGGTTGAAGCCTGACCGTAGGGGATCCACCCGTCGGCATGCGACCAGTAAATCAAGCCGTAGCCTTCGGCCAGAAAGTCCGGATTGGAAAATACGTCGGCAAAGACTTCGCGTGTCTCGTCCACTCCCACAGAGTTGCGGTCGTCGTAGGTGCGCACCACGTCTTCCACCACCTGTCCGTTCTGCTTCTTCAGTTCCACGAGGCGGGGCGAGCTACCCGTGTCGATGTAGACGAGCAAATGGAGCATGCCGTCGGACACCTGAGCCATACCTTCTTTCATTTCCGCCAAATCTTCTTGGGCATAAGAAGCAAGACCATTATTGTCTGCAACAATATAAACTAAAACCGTCCGCTTGTAGGGCGTTGTTTGGGGCTCATCGTCTTTGTGACAGGACGTCAGCAGAAGGGAAAGCAAAAGAAGGGGGAACAGGAACCAATGTTTCATCGCAGGATACTCCATTAATTTATTTCAGAAAATCACATCCGTATACACGCTCACGCTTATTCTTCAGGCTTCTTGAACTGAAACTCCGAAGCCTCGATCGGCCGCAAGGTCTGCTTGCTCTTCAGGTAGCCCGACTTCACTTTCGAAGCCTCTTTCTCGAGCTTCTTCTTGTTGTCGGAGAAATAGATGATGCACGTATAGTTGAGCTTGTTCATGTTATACTCCAGATGGTTCTTCAGCTGGTAGGAATACAAGTCGCGCTGGGGCAGGAAGCCATGCTCGTTAAGGTAAACGCTGTCCAGCAACTGGATGTCGGTGTAATAGACCAGCGTATCGGTGAACGAAGCTGCCACACCAAAAACATACACGGGTTTCTCCTTGTCTTTTTTCATCGTAAAGGCGGAACATACCAGGAAGGTCAGAGCCACCGCCATAATCAGTCGAATGTATTTCATACGTCTTTCTATTTTCAAAATTTCCAAATTATCACTTTATAGGGGACAAAGGTAACAAAAAAAACGGCAGAGCTGCACGCCACTGCCGTTTTTTGAATTCTTTTTGTTTGTCGGAAACCGATATTCCCACTCATCCCAAGTAGGACTTGAGCAATTTGCTACGATTACTTTGTCTTAATCTTCTGATAGCTTTTTCCTTGATCTGGCGCACACGCTCACGGGTCAGTCCGAATTTGTCGCCGATTTCTTCCAGGGTCATTTCCTGTTGTCCGATGCCAAAGAACATCTGTATGATCTCCTTTTCGCGCTCGGTCAGCGTAGAAAGTGCTCTATCAATTTCCCTCGCAAGAGACTCGTTCACCAACGAGCGGTCAGCCATAGGCGAATCGTCATTCACCAAAACATCCAGCAGGCTGTTGTCCTCTCCCTCGATAAAAGGCGCGTCGACCGATATGTGGCGGCCGGATACCTTCAGCGTGTCGGAGATTTTGTCAACAGGGATTTCCAGCTCATCGGCCAGCTCTTCGGGCGACGGACGGCGCTCGTTCTCCTGCTCGAACTTGGAGAAGGCTTTGCTGATCTTGTTCAGCGAGCCTACCTGATTGAGCGGCAGACGCACGATACGCGACTGTTCGGCCAGGGCTTGCAGAATGGACTGGCGTATCCACCACACCGCGTAGCTGATGAACTTGAAACCACGTGTCTCATCGAACTTTTCGGCTGCTTTGATCAGACCCAGGTTGCCTTCGTTGATCAAGTCGGGCAAACTCAAGCCTTGGTTCTGATACTGTTTTGCGACAGATACGACGAAACGCAGATTGGCACGTGTCAGTTTCTCCAGTGCAACACGGTCACCCTTGCGGATGCGCTGAGCGAGTTCCACTTCTTCTTCAACAGTAATGAGGTCCTCACGCCCGATTTCCTGCAAGTACTTGTCCAGAGAAGCGCTCTCTCGGTTAGTGATACTTTTGGTAATTTTTAGTTGTCTCATTCTTCTATACACATATTGGGTTGACAAAGTTACGACAAAAAATCGGATTAGCACCAATCTTTTGCCATCTTTTTGTCAGGTTCAACAAAAAAAGTCAGAGGAACGCCTTTCGGGCTCCTTACAAAAGGTAACAAAAAGAGTGCCGACAAGTTCTTTGCCGGCACCACTTACAAGATAAATTAAACATACTTCAACCTTCTTACCTTATCAACTGTCTAACCTATCCTATATCTATATCTAATACCTAAATCTTATTCCTGACTCAAATCTACTGCATAGCTGGCGCGCTTGCCCGAGGGGAACATACCCGTGATGAAGAGCACTTGTTCGGGCGTCTGCGTAGCAGCCTTCAGTACGTCCTCCAGATCCTCGACGGTCTTCATCGGCTGGCCGTTGACCTTCAGGATGATGAAGCCCTTGCGGATGCCTGCATCGCCCATCTTGCCACCACTTACGCCTGTCACTTCAAGACCATAACCCAGGTTGAGCTGGCGGCGCAGGTCGGTGTCGATCGGCTTGAAGGCAGCACCCAAGATTTCCATACCGGCATTCTTGACTACCTTCGTATTACCCTGAGCGTTCTTCAGCGTGATGGTCACTTCCTTTTCCTTCTTGTCGCGAACGATGGTCAGTTGTACCTTGTCGCCCGGACGGTGCTTGGACAGAGCCTCTTGCAGGTCGGTGAACTTGTGCAGCTTCTTGCCGTCCAGCTTGATGATGACATCGTTTTCCTTCAGGATGCCGGCAGCCGAACCGCCTTCTATGACTTGAGCCACAAGGATACCTTCCTTCACGCCCAGCTCTTCCATGCGTTTCTCCATCTCCTTCACCACTTCGTCGTTCATCTGCAGGTCGGTCGTAAAGTCACCACCCTTGATGCCCAGCAAAGCACGCTGAACGGTACCATATTGCTTCAGGTCGGAAATGACCTTCGTCATCAGGTTGGTAGGGATGGCAAAGCCATAGCCCGAATAGGCACCCGTAGGCGAATAAAGCATGGCGTTGATACCTACCAGCTCGCCGGCGGCATTCACCAAGGCACCACCACTGTTACCCGAGTTGATGGCGGCATCGGTCTGAATGAACGACTGGATGCTGGCAGCCTGTCCGTTGGCAGCCGTCGTACCGATGGAACGAGCCTTGGCGCTCACGATACCTGCCGTAACGGTAGAATTCAGGTTGAAGGGGTTACCCACGGCCAAAACCCATTCGCCCACCTTCAGGTTGTCCGAATTGCCCACAGGGATGGTGGGGAAATCGTCGCCTTCGATCTTCAGCAGAGCCAGGTCGGTGTCGGGGTCGGTACCGATGACACGTCCCTTCAATTCGCGCTCGTCATTGAGCTTGACAGTGATTTCGTCAGCACCCTCGACTACGTGGTTGTTCGTCACGATATATCCGTCCTTCGAAATGATGACACCCGAACCGAAGCCCACACGCGGCTGTGTCTGGATCTGACGCTGCTGGCCACGGCCGTCGCCAAAGAAGAAATCAAAAATATCGGGTTGCGTCTGGATGGTGCGCGTCTTGCTCAACTCGGTAGCGCGGATGTGCACTACGGCATGTACTGAACTTTCGGCGGCTTGGGTCAGGTCGACGGGCTGCGCATTGATCGCGCTCAGACCTGCCAACCTTACATTATTTGGATTTTGCTGGAAAAGCTCGCTGAACGTGGCGTTTTCCATCTGCTGCTTGGCCATTAACTTGTAGGCAGTAAATCCACCTATCGCGGAACTCAGAAGTACACCAGCGGTGACTCCCATTACCATTTTTGCTGTCCGTTTCATAAATCTTATCTCTTTAAAATGTTAATATTCGACTTTGTTTTAACTTTATGACGTTAAAATAACGACAAAAACTATTCAGTTATTCACCCTGTCAGTCTTTTTTGTCCTCTTTTAACAAAGCCGTTTTTGAGCTTAACAGCGGTTAACGACAGAGGCTGCCAAATTAGCATTTATGCACGTTTCCTGCCACTTTAACACTTTGAGGCTTAGAGCGTAAAAATATGTTTCCGCTTCTAAAGAGATGCTTCACAGGTCGAAAAAAGGAAACGTCGAACGGAATACGAGGTCAATAGTTCAGGTACTCGATATCCATCTGATAGTCCCACTCAGTGAAGTACAGGTTACCACCTGCCCACTCCACTTCGCCACGCTGGAAGTCCACCGTCTCGCTCCGCGGATATTTCTTTTCGGGCACGAGCGGCATGCCATAGTCTTGGTTCACCACCATGCGCCACGAGTCGATGCCGCCCAGATAGAAATAGGGCTTTCCTGCCTTCTCCGCATACGGAGCCAGGCCGAACGACTGATCGACAGGCACCCAGCCGATACCCTCGAAGTAGACTTCTGCCCAGTCGTGCAGGTTCCATGCGCGGGGTTGCATCATGAAGCCGCTCTGGAAGTGGGCAGGGATGCCCGCAATGCGACACAGAGTAACGAAGAGCAACGTCACCTGGCCGCAATCGCCATGGCGGTTGTCGAGCACATATTCAGGGATGTTGTCGATGGTAGAATACTCGCGCGCAGAGGCCCAAGGGAAGTGATCGTTCACCCAGCGGAAGATGCGACAGGCCTTCAAATAGGGATTGTCCTCGCCCTCTGTCAAATTGTCAGCCAACTGGCGCAGGCGGGGCGAGAAGACAATGTGGCGGTCGCGCTCGAACGTATAGCGTCGGTAGAGCTCCGTCGTGGTGTCGTAGGGCAGGACGTCGGAGGGACGAATGTCGTGCCACTCGCCATAAGAGGTGTATTCGAACGTTTCCGAGAAGACAGTGGGCTCTCCGCTCACCGCCCGCTTCTCCATGTAGAGGGTGCTATGCGTCGTGCCTTCAGAAGTCAGCGTGTACGAAGGCTCGCTGGTGGCTATCAGCTTCACGTCCTGCTGGCGGGGAATGTCCGTGCGTGGATAGGGCAGCCAGCAACGCACTACTTCGCCCGCTGGGACGGCATTAGTGTCGACGGTCAGCGTATAGGTGACGCGCATGCGCTTGGGAGCCGCCAGGCACGAGTCGCCCCGTCCGTCGGTAGCGGCCAAGATTTCGGGCAGGTTCTCAGCATTCGCGCGGTCGCTGGTGCTCACCTGTTCGCCTTCCTTGGCCAGCTTCACCTCACGACACAGGGAGTCGATGCGGAAAAGGTTGGGACCCGCATTGCGGAAGTAGCGCTTCTCGCCATCGAGCATCATGCACTCCAACGCGCCCGACTCCTCCCATTGGCGCATCTGCTCGTCGGTCACGTCGGGCAGGTAGCGGCGGATGTAATCTTTCACTTGCGCCTCCGTCAGGCAGAAATCAGTCAGGAGGCGTTGGTGCAGGTCGGCCTCCCACGAGTAGGAAGCATCGGACGCCTTACGGTTGCAAGCCGAAAAGGCCAGCAGAAACAGGACAAGATAAAGCAGGTTCTTCATACATTTAATGGAAAATGGAGAATTGAAAATGGAAAATGAACACACGCACACGGCTATTCTTCATTTTCAATTCTCAATTATCAATTATTAATTATTAATCACTACCCCAATGCCAGGCAAGTCGGGCAAGGTAATCTTCCCCTTGACCACCTCCATGCCTCGGAAACGGTCGTTGGCTATGAGCAGGTTGCCGTCGAGGTCGGCAAAATCGACCGCGGGCGAGAGTTGGGCAGCCGCCGAGCAGGCGCACGAAGTCTCCGTCATGCACCCCACCATCACCTTCATGTCCAACGCACGTGCCAGGTTGAGCATCTTCCACGCCTCGCGCATGCCCGTACACTTCATCAGTTTGATGTTGATGCCCGTATAGGCTCCCTTCAGCGCAGGTACATCCTTCAGGCGCTGGACGCCCTCGTCGGCAAAAATGGGCAGAGGACTCTGCTGGGTAATCCAGGCGATGTCGTCTATCCGCGCCTTAGGCATGGGCTGCTCCACCATGACGATGCCCTGCTCCTTGAGCCAGTGTATCTCGTCGAGGGCATGCTGGCGGTCGGTCCACCCCTGGTTGGCGTCGACGGCAATAGGCAGGGACGTGACCGAACGGATGGTCTCGATCATTTCCTTGTCGTTGTTGCCTCCGAGCTTCACCTTGAGGATGTTGAAACGGTCGGCGCACTCCTTTGTCTTTTCGCGCACCACGTCGGGCGTATCGATGCCGATAGTAAAGGTGGTCGACGGAGCCTTATCTTTGTCCAGCCCCCATATTTTGTACCAGGGCGCCTGCAAGAGTTTACCCACAAGGTCGTGCAGAGCGATGTCTACGGCCGCCTTAGCCGCCGCGTCACTCTCCGAAAGGCTGTCGATGTAAGCCAGGATATCCTCCATCTGGAAGGGGTCGGAGAACCGACCGATCGTGTCCTGCACTTTCTTCAGGAAGGCCATCACACTATCCAACGTGCCCAGCTCCTTCTGGAGGTAGGGGGGCATGGAGGCCTCGCCATAGCCGATGACGCCGTCGTACTCCAACTCCACCTGCACGTCGGGCGTCGTGCTGCGCGAGTAGGTGGCCACAGTAAAGACGTGGCGAAGCTTCAGTTCGTAGGGGAAGAAGCGCAACTTCATCTGCGTCCCTGCGCCACTCTTTCTGTTCAGATTGAACCATGCACCCCGCTTCTTTTCAGCGGCCAGCGCTTCGTTCATCACCATGCCTGAACCCAATGCGGCAAAGGCCGCCGTCTTCAGGAAATCTCTTCTATTTTGCATCGTAGTATCTTCTTATTTTATATCGTTTTTAGTCTATTTTCAATACAGCCCTTACGTCCTCAAGAAAGCAATGCTTTGCGGAGGAGAAAACAGTGCTTTACGGAGGGGAAAGCAATGCTTTCCTGCTCACCACCGATAGTAGGGGTTCTCGTCCGTCGTGTTCAGTCCCTTCTCCTTATTAATAGATGGAAGCACGCGCGCGGCGAAGAGCAGGCGCCCCAAGTTGTATTCGTCGAACCGTTCGTCCTGCGGGTCGAAGCTGCTGATGCGCACATCGCCCTGCGAGTGGATGAAGCGGCGGTCGCCGATGTAGATGCCCACATGCACCACCCGCTCCTTGCGTTCGGCCGTGGCCTTGCGTCCGAAGAACACGAGGTCGCCCGGCTGGAGGTTGGAGAAGTCGGGGGCGATGTCGATATGCTGCCCCACGTAGGCCTGTTGGGAGGCGTCGCGGGGGATGATGATGTCGTGCATGAAGAGCACTGTGCGCACGAAGCCGCTACAATCCACGCCTTTCGACGAGGTGCCTGCCCAAAGATAGGGCACCCCCATCAGCGTGTGGGCCGTGCGGATGATGCTGGCGGCATCCTGCTTCAGGCTCTTGCGCCATTCCTTTTCGGGCAGGGCGGCGGACTTCTCCACATAGCCCTGTCGGCCGTCGGGATAGGACACGCGATAGAAGCCACCCTTTGTACCTTCCAGCTTCAGGCGGTTGCCCGCCACAATGTCGGACACCGTTTGTGAGCGACGGTCAGGCCGGGAGTAGACGAAGGCGTAGTGCGACGTGACCACGACCTTTTCTGCCCGATTCCAAGCCGTCAGTTCCTCGCGGGTGACGGGCAGGACACTGACACGATGCGTCCAGGCGATGTAGTCGTCGGGCGTCTGAATGCGATACCATCCGTCGCGCTCAAGTACGCGCACGGGCATGCCTAGCAGGGCTTGCGTCATCATCTCCGACGAATAGTCGGGCTGTACGCGCAAGCTGGCCACGGAGAGGTTGATAATGCCATAAGTCTTTCCCTCAAGCGCCGCCTCGTCGGGCAGCACCTTCAGGCAGTCCATCACCTCGTAGCCGGCCTTCGACAGGGCCTCCACCAGTTCGGCTTTGGCAGAAGGCGAAGTAGTCTCGCCACGAAGCATCACGCGCTTGCCGTCAAACGTATAGTCTGTCTTGAAGAGGGCGACACGCCCGTCGGGAGCATATTTTTGTTTAAGGCTGTCGGTCAGGGCAACAACCTCGGGCGGAATGTCCCCGTTTGCGGCATAGGTCCTTGCGGATGGCAAGGAGCAGAAGAGCAAAAGAGCAAGAATAAGATAGTTTTTGTTCATGAAATGTCTGTTTATGGGTGATTAATACGAGCAAATCTACGAATTATTTCCATAAATTCTGTGTTTTTGATGCGAAAATCGTACCTTTGCCACCATAAAGCAGTTGGCCGGTCTGCCGCCTGCACCTTGGGTGTGCATGAGGAAAGTCCGGGCAACACAGAGCGTCCCACTTCCTAACAGAAAGCTGTCCGCGAGGGTAGAGTAACGCAGAAGAAAACAACCGCCCTTCTTCTCTCAGAAGGAGGGTAAGGGTGAGAAGGCGGGGTAAGAGCCCACCAGTCTTGTGGCGACACAAGGGCTGTGCGTCTTGGGAGTTGTAAGGTCATGTAAACCGGCGCAAGGAGAGTTGCTCGCTCGATGCCGGAGGGTAGACCGCTAAAGCGCGTATGGTGACATACGGCTCAGATAAATGGCAGACACCTTGTCCCCCTCGGACAAGGCACAGAACCCGGCTTACAGGCCAACTGCTTTTCTTTTTATTATATATGTATCTTTGCCATGAACCAAAAAATCGCAAGACTCTGGAAGTTCCTCACCGATGACATCTGGCGCATCACGGAGGACGAGGTGAACAAGACCACCTTCTCCGTCTATACCGTCATCAAGACTATCTACCTCTGTGTCAACCGATTTACCAAGGACCGACTGGCCAACAAGGCCGCTGCCCTGACCTATAGCACGCTGTTTGCCCTCATTCCCATCCTGGCCGTGGTCTTCGCCATCGCGCGCGGATTCGGCTTCGACAACGTGATAGAGCACGAAATTGCTACAGGCTTCGGCGGCCTGAACGAGACGAGCAGCGCCATCCTGAACATCGTCAACACCTACCTGTCGCAAACGAAGAACGGCATCTTCATCGGCGTGGGTCTCATCATGTTGCTCTGGTCGGTGCTCAACCTGATCAACAACATGGAAATCACCTTCAACCGCATCTGGCAGGTGCAGAAGGCACGAAGCGTCTATCGGCGCATCACGGACTATTTCTCCATGCTGCTCCTGATACCTATCCTATTGGTGCTCTCGGGCGGTCTTTCCATCTTCATGAGCACCATGCTGAAGAACATGGAAGACTTCACCCTGCTGGCCCCTTTGGGCAAGTTTCTGGTGCGTCTCATCCCCTATGTACTGACGTGGTGCATGTTCACAGGGCTCTACATCTTCATGCCCAACACGAAGGTGAAGTTCAAGCACGCGCTCATATCGGGCATCCTGGCAGGTACCGCCTATCAGGCCTTTCAGTTCCTCTACATCAGCAGCCAGTTGTGGGTGTCGCGCTACAATGCTATCTATGGTAGCTTCGCCGCCCTGCCCCTGCTCCTTCTCTGGCTTCAGATCTCGTGGACCATCTGCCTCTTTGGCGTCCAGCTGACCTATGCAGGGCAGAACATCAACAGCTTCAGCTTCGACAAGGATACGCGCAACATCAGCCGACGCTACCACGACTTCGTGGCCGTGCTGATGATGTCGCTCATCGCCAAGCGCTTTGCCCGCGGCGAAAAGCCCTATACGGCCGAAGAGATTTCGGAGGAATGTCAGATCCCCATCCGCCTGACCCGACGCATCTTTGAAGAGCTTCAAGACGTGAAGCTGGTGCACGAAGTGGCTACCGACGAGAAGAGCGAATCGCTCTCCTACCAGCCCTCGATGGACATCAACCGCCTGAACGTAGCCGTCCTGCTCGACCGCCTCGACTCGCATGGCTCCGAGGACTTCAAGATAGACAAGGAACACGCCTACAACGACCAGTGGACGACACTGATGAAAACACGTGAAGAATATTACAGAAATGCGGGCGAAGTGTTGCTGAAAGATTTATAATCCCGACACGAGAGGTATGGACATAAAAAAAGGGCTCCGCTGAGCCCAACCTTTGTTAACCTTAAATCTAATACTATGAAAAACACACTGCAAAGGTACGCACTTTTCAGCAACTTGCAAATAATCCAACTAAAAAAGCATGTTTAATAACATATTTTAGCAAATCTGCGGACTTATTAAACAAAAAAGGGCGTCGCAGGGGTACATTCCACCAGCAGATGTCCTCACACAGTGCTTCATGAAGGCGTGACACAGTGCTTCCTCACCTCCTCACAAAGCACTGCATGAGACCCTCAGGAAGCACTTCCTGAAAGGCTGACGCAGTGCTTCGTCAGAAAGGGTGCAAGTATAGCCTCGCACGCCACGATTCTTAATAGTGATTATACGATACGACTTTTTCCAGATCCTTGCGCGACTTCTTGCGCTTGGGCTTGGCCGCATAGCCTACGACCACATCGAGCAACAGGCGCTTGCCCGCAGGAATGCCCACCAGCTGCTTCATCTCCTTCTCGTCGAACCAACCCACGATGCACGAGCCGAGGCCTTCGCTCTCGGCGGCAAGCGTGATGTGAGCAGCGGCGATGCCGATGTCTATCAGGGGAAAATACTTGTCCTTGATCTTCGCGCCAAGGAAGGAAGTGAAGTTCATCGACTCCTCGACAATGAGGATATGAACAGGCGCCTCCTTGGCAAACTGGTTCATACCCAGCCCTGCAGCAGCCTTCCCCACCCTTCGCGCGAGTTCGGGGTCGTCCACCACCACAAACTTCCACGGTTGGGCGTTGCAGGCCGAAGGAGCCAAGCAGGCCGCCCGGAGGATGCGCTCCAACTTTTCGCGCTCCACAGGCCGGTGCTCGTAAGCGCGATCACTCTGGCGGCTGGCCGCCAATTGCAGAAAATCCATTGCTATCTCTCCATCTATAAGTTTATGACAATATGTTGAAGACTTAAGAAGGCTGTTTCAAATACGGGCCTCACTTCAGCAATCCGTCCAGATAGGTATAGAATTCAGGATCCTCACCTACAACTACTTTCAGGATAATACCTTCGGGACTGATGACTATCTTCGTCGGATAGCCGCGGACAGCATACAAGACAGAAACATCGGGATCGCCCTCGTTGCGGACATGCAACCAAGGCATGTCATGCTCTTCTACCGCCTTGCGCCATTTCTCCTCTGTATCACGACAGTCGATGCCCACAAACTCGACCTTGGCCTTGTGCTTGGCATAGGCCTTCTTCATATCGGGCACACCCTTGATACACCAGCCACACCAACTGCCCCAAAAATCAAGTACTACATACTTGCCTCGAAGCGACGAAAGAGTAAAGTCATTACCCTTGAGATCCTTCAGCGTAAAATCGGGAGCCGCATTGCCTTCTTTCACCCGTTCAGCAGCAGCACGACGGGCCATTTCCTTGTCATACCCATCCTTTACCTGACGATACAACGGTGCCATCACACCCGTACGTACAGGCTCGGCCACCACATCAAGCATCTCGCCAATCTTCTCAACAGACAAGTCGCGTGACAGAGCATAGACAGCCACAGCCTGGTCGGCATGGCTGCGGATGAAGTCACAACGCAGGTCCTGCATACGGTTCAGAAATTCTCGTGAAGGGGCATAAGCCCGTCGGATGCTGTCGGCAGGAATGCCATCAACCTCCATCTGCATACATACTTTGCTAAGCGAATCGAGCTTCGTGATGCAAGGGCGGAGCTGTTCATTCAGTTCATTGCAGGCTTCGTAAAAAGCATCACCACTCAGACGATAATCATCCAGCGTACCGCTTACCGTAACAGGACGGCCGGGCAAAAGTACCAGTCCCAAAGCTTTCATACTAACAGCACCATTACCCGAGGGCTTGGCATAGATATAGACTTGCTTCAGCACGCTGTCGCCCACATTAAAGGCAAACTGCCCATTCAGCATAGGCACTGTGTCTAGCCGTGCCTCGCCACCGTCTACCGACCGATGGTTGACCAACAACGTATCACTCTCAATGCCATTCAGCGTACCGCTGATTTCCATTTTAGCCGCAGGGCTGCAGGCTGTCAACAGACTTGGTCCTAAGAGCATCCAGCACAGATTCTTCATTTTTTATATGATATGATTTATGACTGATACTGAATCATACGGCTGATGTACTTGCCGATGATGTCAAACTCCAAGTTCACTACCGAGCCCACCTGAATGGCGTGGAAGTTGGTATGCTCAAAGGTATAGGGAATGATGGCTACCTGGAAGGTATCGTCCGTGGGATTGCACACCGTCAGGCTGACTCCGTTGACTGTAACCGAACCCTTGTCCACAGTGATGTAGCCGCGTCGGGCCATTTCCTTGTCGAACGCATAGCGGAAGGTGAAATAATAGCTGCCTTCGGCATCCTTCACGTCGATGCAAGTAGCCGTCTGATCGACATGCCCCTGCACGATGTGTCCGTCCAGACGTCCGTTCATCATCATGCTGCGCTCCACGTTCACCTCGTCGCCCACCTTCAGCAAGCCCAGGTTGGAGCGGTCGAGCGTCTCCTTCATGGCAGTGACGGTATAAGTATCGTCGGTCAGTGCCACGACGGTCAGGCAGACGCCGTTGTGGGCCACACTTTGGTCAATCTTCAATTCGCCCACGAAGGAGCAACGGAAAGTGAAATGCACATTCTCCTGTTCTTTTACCACGTTTACCAGCGTGGCACACTCTTCTACAATTCCAGAAAACATAAATCTCTTTCTTTTTAAGGGTTACGACATGGCATCTTTTGACAGAAAGAGGAACCAACAGCCGCCCTCTCCACAGATGCTTCTGCAAAAATAATGAAAGGTGAGCGCAGTACCAAACTAAAAGCCTGCTTTTAAGTGAAGACGCTGTCGAAGTGCATCCTATTTTATCTAAAAACAAAGAGAACTTACAAGAAAAAGGTAGGACTTGGAAGCATAATCTAATCCAGAAGGCTTATCTTTGCCACTGCTAAATAAAAAACGACATGAAACAAAAAGAAATTCCCATACTGCTGCTCACGGGATACCTGGGCAGTGGCAAAACCACCTTGGTGAACCGCATCCTGGCCAACAAGCGAGGCATCCGCTTCGCTGTCATCGTAAACGACATCGGCGAGGTGAACATCGATGCCGACCTCATCCAGAAAGGCGGCGTAGTGGCTCAGAAAGACGACAGCCTCGTAGCCCTGCAAAACGGCTGCATCTGTTGCACCCTAAAAGCCGACCTCATTGAGCAAGTCTATGAACTGATGTGCACCGAACGTTTCGACTACATCGTCATCGAAGCCAGCGGTATCTGCGAGCCCGAACCCATCGCACAGACACTCTGTTCCATCCCTCGCCTGGGCGATGCCTATACTCGCCACGGCATCTGCCGCCTGGACTGCCTGGTCAGCGTAGTCGACGCCCTGCGCCTGCAAAGCGAGTTTGCCTGTGGCGATAGCCTGACGCGCAAGGGACTGGACGAGGAAGACATTGAAAACCTCATCATCCAGCAGATAGAGTTCTGCAACATCATCCTGTTGAACAAAGTAGCCGAAGTGAAGCCAGAAGAATTGGGACGCATCAAGAAAATCATCCGCACCCTGCAACCTTCAGCCGAAATCATCGAATGCAACTACGCCGACGTACCATTGGAGAAGCTGCTCGACACACATCTGTTCGACTTCGAACGTGCCGCCACCTCAGCCGGCTGGATCCGCGAAATAGAACGTGCCGCCACGGAGGAAGAGGAGCGCGAAGCACATGCCCACGGCAGCCACCACCACGAGCATGAAGAAGAGCACCATCACGAGGAACACGAGCACGAAGAAGAAGAACATCATCACCATCACCACCACGACCACGAAGGCGGAGAAGTGGAAGAATACGGCATCGGCACGTTTGTGTACTACCGCCGTCCCGCCTTCGACATCCACAAGCTGGATCACTTCATCGCCACCCGCTGGCCGAAGAACATTATCCGCGCCAAGGGTGTGTGCTACTTCAGCCACAACCGCGACATGTCCTACCTCTTCGAGCAGGCAGGCGTGCAGAAGCAGCTCACCGAGGCAGGACAGTGGTATGCCACCGCGCCCGAAGAAGACCTCATCGAGCTGATGAAACAAGAGCCTGGCTTGCTTCGCGACTGGGACGAAAAGTACGGCGACCGCATGCAAAAGATTGTCTTCATTGGCCAACACCTTGACAAGGAACAGTTGGCGCATGACTTGGACGAGTGCTTGGAGTAATCCGGCACATTCCATATCAAACAGGCCAAACATAAAAAGCCCTCAACTGCCGGACAAGGTCGTTGAGGGCTTTCATTTATCACAAAGATGCGAGGTCAAGGCTTCGTGGCCGGCGGCTCGCAAATATAAGTCGACACGATGGTAGGAGTACCTGAAGCGGTAAGATCCCATATCTTGACTGCTTCCCAGACAGAGCCGTCAGAAGCGGTAAGATTGTCAACACCGGTAACCAAGACCTCATAATTTGCACCCCCAGCATCCACACAATGATCGGAAGAGAACGAACCGCCACCTACCAGACTAATACCGGTTACCCCATCGGGCAAAATTGCGTAGCACGAAGTGACATGTCCACCAGTATATCCAGCAATACTTCCTCTATTATTTACTGTACCCAATAATGATACATGCGTAGAATAACATCCATAGACATTTGACGAACTGTTGTTATTATATCCCACAATACCGCCCATCGCTTCTGATATAAGTTTTTCAGTACCTATTGTAGAATAAGCCGAATAGCTGGCCACTACATCGCCTCGAGTGTTATAACCTACCACACCACCCAGGCGGGAACTTGGTTGGGATGAGTTGTGGGTTACCGTCACCCTGTTGGCAATACATTGCGCCACAATGCCGAAGCTGTTTTCACCGGCAATGCCTCCAGCCCAATATCCCGAAATGGTAGCACCATCTACGGCACACTTCAGCAGTCGACCGCTGGTGCTGACGCTGCCTTCTTGGGAAGAGATCCCTACAATGCCTCCGGCACGAGTGCTTGATCCTGTTGTCGTTATGTGGCTGTTGCCCGACACACTGCAATACTCTGTTTTTCCATAGTTGGCACCTGCGATGCCTCCGGCGGCATGAGTGGCACTGACCTCAACATCAAGCGCATTGCATCCGTTCACCTGCACACTGTTGTTTCCTACGATGGCTCCGGCATAGTGTCCCGTCACTTGGGAGCTACGCACGTTGCAGCTTTCTATCTTACCCATGCTGGATCCGGCTATCACGCCTGCATAGGCACCTCCGCTGTTGGCGGTCACTTGGGCGTTGGCAAACTTCACATCATGCACCGTGCCTCCCGCGGCCAGTCCACCGAAGAAACCCACATTGCTTGCGTCGCTTTCTACCACAAGGTTGTAGATAAATTTTCCATTGCCGTTGAAGTCTCCGGCGTAGCCTGTGCCGGTGTTCTTGTCGCTACCTACGGGGATCCACTCTACGCCTGTCAAGTCTATGTCTTTTTCCAGTATGACGCTTTTGTTCAATACATCGGCATTTGAAGCCCAAACTTTCAGACCATCGGCGTTGTAGATATGATACGTGCCGTCTATCACTTCATATCCTTGAGCCGGTTCGAAGTTATCAGGTTGCATCGTTCCCAAATTCAGTATGCGGCTAGCTGTAAGTGTGGCAGATTGAGTGCCTTCTTTCTTCCATACGTTCCCTTTATCATCATAGAGGCTGAGGGTCAGTCCTTTGTTTAGTGTGGCTGGTGCGGTTACGAAATAGTAGGTTTTTCCTGCAATTAAGTTTCCTTTTAAAGCAATTTCTATTCCAGCCCATTCGGGGTCAACATTCGTTATCGGATTCTCTTGTGAAGCATCGATAGTCAGTGTCCCTGCCAACGCCTCACCGTTGTTTCCGCAAAGTGTTGCCTTGGTTATGGTAGTGGTGATACTTCCGTCAAGCGTAAATTTCACCAAAGCACATACATTTTTGAAACAAAGGTTGTTCGTGGCGTCGGCCGTGGCTACGGACGGATTCAGGCCTTGTGCGAAACTGCCTGCTCGTGCCATCTGTTCGGCTGGCAGAGTGGTGGTGATGGTGGTGCCTTTTATTTGTGCATTCGTATCATACGGGTAGAGAGCATAATAGGTACCCTCGGCAGGGATTGCCTCGCCTGTGAAGGTGACGCTCGGACCACTTTGGGTGGTGGAGAATTGGTTGTTGGCTCCTGTGGGGTCGAACAGCGAGATGGTGTCATTCGCTTCCCAATGCACGGCATTTTCGGTAGTGAGCTCGGTGCGTGTGGAGGCGTCGGTGTTGGCGTAGAACTCCATTGGCACTTTGCCTGAGGGTTGTGTGTTGTCTGCCAGTTCGTCCTCGGAGCAGGCGGATACCATGGCGGTCAAGACCGCCAAATAGAGTATAGCTTTGATTTGTTTCATGACTGATAAGTTGGTTGGTTTGATTGTTGGATGTCAATTACCATCCGTAAGGATACTTGTCTTCTTCAAAACCTTGGTGTGTGCCGCTGGTGCAGATTACTTCTTGTGCGTCTACCTCGATGACTGTACAAAGGGGGGCTTCATAGATTTCTTTTGTCGTTTCCATACTTAATTCTATTAAAAATATTTTCCATAGTTCCAGCCATTACAAACCTTGAAGAATAGCCGATAGCTAAGGTAGCAATAATAACAATACAAAGAACATTTTTCTCGTTCAAAAACCTATTATTTTTTCACTTTGCTCAAAAAAAGGAAATACATTCCTCAATCAGACAGAAAATTCCTGCTCTTGTGATTTGCCTCTGCTCTCGTCTTTCCGTATCTTTGCCGCTAAAATTCAATAAAGAAACCACAAGATGACACAAAAATACCACCTGCTTGTCCTCGACCTGGACGGCACCCTGACCAACTCGAAGAAAGAGATTTCTCCACGCAACCTGCAGACCCTGCTCCGCCTCCAGCAGAGCGGCGTCCGCCTGGTACTGGCCTCAGGCCGCCCCACGTATGGCATCGCTCCCCTGGCCGACGCTCTACACATGAAAGAATACGGTGGTTTCATCCTCTCCTACAACGGAGGCGAAATTATCGAATGGGGCACAGGCCGTCTGCTCTACAAGAACCTCTTGCCCGACGATGTGCTGCCCATACTCTATACAGCCTCTGTGCGTAACGAACAGGCCATCCTGACCTACGACAACGAATACATCCTGACCGAAAGCCCCGACGACGAATATGTCCGCAAGGAAGCCTTTCTGAACAAGATGAAGATACGTGCCGTAGACGATTTTCTGGCAGCAGCTCCCCTCCCCTTGCCCAAATGCCTCATCGTGGGCGATCCCGACCGACTGATACGAACCGAAGCCGAACTCTCCCTCCGCCTGCAGGGACAAATCAGCGTCTACCGCTCGGAGCCTTACTTCCTGGAGCTGGTGCCGATGGGAATCGATAAAGCCCAATCCTTGTCCGTGCTATTGGACAAACTGGGCCTCACGCGTGAAGCGATGGTAGCCATGGGCGACGGTTACAATGACCTTAGCATGATTAAATTCGCAGGCATGGGGGTTGCCATGGCCAATGCCCAGGAGCCAGTGAAGCAGGCTGCTGACTACATTACCCTGAGTAATGATGAAGATGGAGTAGCCGTGGCGGTAGAGAGACTATTCGACCTATAACAGTCCCTTCCTAAAGTCCCAACCTATTCCGTTTTATAAAACATTGCTTTCTGCATGGTAAAGCATTGCTTTTCGCTCGACAAAACAATGCTTTCCATTCAGCAAAAACATTACTTGTTTTTGGGGAGCATAATTAAGGCAAGTAAACGAAGCCCAAAATTTACTTCTGCATCAGCCGTTCGTACACGCGAGGATGAAGGAAATAGCGTACATCCTTCCCTGCCTCGATAGACTCTCGGATAAAGGTAGAGCTGATTTCGAGTACAGGCGAATCGACCAGACGCACGCGAGGAGGCAGAGAAGACACGTAGACGGGATAGCCTGAACGGGGATAAATCAAAATGGGATTCTCGGCCAGCAGGCGTTCGAACTGATACCAGCGGGAGAAGGAATGCCAGTTGTCCGATCCGATAATCAGGTGAAACGTGTGTTGCGGATAGACTTCCTTCAGGCGGTCGAACGTATGGATGGTATAGGAAGGTTGGGACAAATGGAATTCGAAATCGGAAGCACGAAACTTGGGATATCCCTCTACGGCCAGTTGCACCAACTCCAGCCGTAAGGCATCGGGCAGCAAGTCCTGCCCCACCTTGAAAGGATTGCGGGGAGTCACCAGAAACCACAATTCATCCAGCCCGCCAAACTCGCAGAGGTAATTGGCCAAGGCCAAATGGCCGACATGGATAGGGTTGAACGAACCGCTAAAGATACCAATATCCATAAGCATATCAGATTTTCTTTCCCTTCAGCCGAAGGAAAGCAAGGGTGCCGTTTGCGATGGACACTATGCCAACAAGCCCCATGCCTATAGCTACAGTGTATTCTTCGTGCTGTATATTGGCAATTAGCAACCATACGGCACATACCAGCAAGATGATGTTGACAATCAACAATCCCTTGTTCATCTTGCGCGAGAAGTTCTTGCCGCTATAATCTTTCGTCATGCCTTCAAGAATTGGGTAATTACCTCCAACGCCTCGGCCTTGGCTGTCTCCAAGTCGTCGTTCACAATAATCTTGTCGAACTTCGGGGCAAAAGACATTTCGTAGGCAGCCTTGGCCACACGATCCTCGATGACTTCGGGCGTATCAGTACCTCGCCCCACCAGGCGCTTGCGCAGCTCTTCGACCGAAGGCGGCTGGATAAAAACAGACAGGGCACGGTCGCCATAAAACTTCTTGATATTGCATCCGCCTACGACATCGACGTCGAACACCACATTTTGCCCAGCAGCCAACTGCTTTTCGACCTGTGCCTTCAACGTACCATAGAAGCGGTCATGGTAGACTTCTTCGTACTCCAGAAACTCACCCTCAGCAATACGACGGCGGAATTCTTCGGGCGAGAGGAAGAAATACTCTACGCCATCGCGCTCCGTGCCACGCGGCGGACGGCTGGTGGCCGAAATGGAAAAAGCCAGGTTCAGGTTCTGCGTCAGCAGATAGTTGATGATAGTCGATTTGCCCGAACCTGAAGGGGCGGAAAAAATAATCAATTTACCCATACTTAAAAATCGCTTACATTACATTCAGTACCTGTTCCTTGATCTGCTCCAACTCATCCTTCATCTGAACCACAATCTTCTGCATCTCCGCATGGTTGGACTTGCTGCCCAAGGTATTGATTTCACGCCCCATCTCCTGTGCGATGAAGCCCAACTTCTTACCCTGTCCGCTACCTGTCTCCAGCGTGCTGATGAAATATTTCAAGTGATTGCTGAGGCGTTGCTTCTCTTCGTTGATATCCAGCTTCTCAATGTAATAGATGAGTTCCTGCTCCAAACGGTTCTTGTCGTAATCCACGCTGATCGTCTTCTCGAGCGCATCGACAATGCGGTCCTTTATTTTTCCGACACGTTCCTTTTCGTAAGGCTCCACTGTTTCGAGCAGATGGGCGATGTTGGCTATTTTCTCACGGAATTTCTTTTCGAGTGCTGCCCCTTCCTGCTTGCGGAAGTCCACCAGATGGTTCAGTGCCTCTTCGACGGCCGCATGAGCCACCTGCCACTCCTCTTCGCTCAGTTCCTGTGTCTCGGTCTTGGTCATCACATCAGGCAGACGAAGCAGAGTACCAAACCAGTCTTCAGGCTCAGGAATATCTGTAGCAGAAGAGATTTCCTTGATACGATGATAGTAGGCAGCCACCAGTTCCTGATTGATGGGAGTAGCCAGTTGCTCGGCATCCTTTTTCTCCACCCAAAGGCTGAAATCCACCTTGCCACGCTCCAGCACGCGGGCTATTTCGTTGCGGATTTCCATCTCCTTCTCTCTGTAAGCGGGAGCAATTCGTGCCGACAGATCCATCGCCTTGCTGTTAAGCGATTTTATCTCAACATTTATCTTTTTATCGGGCAATTCGACAATAGCCTTGCCATATCCCGTCATCGACTGTATCATAATGCTTCTTAAGTTTTGTGCAAAATTACACGATTATTTTTAATTACTGAAAATAATCACGTAAATTTGTCAGCTGATTAAAAAGATGAATAGTAACTATGTCATGTATCCTGCATATTGAAACATCCACTTCCGCCTGTTCGGTAGCCGTGAGCGAAGACGGGCAGGTAGTGTTCAAAAAGGAAGACTTGAACGGCCCTTCACATGCCGTATCATTGGGAGTTTTTGTAGACGAAGCATTGTCTTTCGCCGATAGCCATGCCATGCCGTTGGATGCGGTAGCCGTCAGTTGCGGGCCGGGGTCCTATACAGGCCTACGCATCGGAGTATCCATGGCAAAAGGCATCTGCTACGGACGTAACCTGAAACTCATCGGCCTGCCTACGCTGAAAGTACAGTGCGTGCCGGTATTGCTCTATCACGACGAGCTTCCCGACGATGCCCTACTGTGCCCCATGATAGATGCCCGCCGCATGGAAGTCTATGCTGCCGTCTACGACCGCGCCTTGAAACCCGTACGCGACATTGCTGCCGACATTGTGGACGAAAACTCATACCGCGAATTCCTCGACCAGCACCCTGTCTATTTCTTCGGAGACGGAGCAGCCAAGTGCAAGGAAAAAATTACGCACCCCAATGCTCACTTTATCGACGGCATCCGCCCGCTGGCCAGTATGATGTTTCCCCTGGCCGAGAAAGCCATCGCTGAAGAGAATTTCGAAGACGTAGCCTACTTCGAACCCTTCTACCTGAAGGAATTCGTAGCTGGCAAACCAAAAAATCTGCTGAACGGATAATTAGCCGTTTCACTATAAACTGATAATTTACTGAATATATGCAATATAACACCCAACAGAAACGGATGCCTCTGCCTGAATATGGTCGCAGCATCCAGAACATGGTAGACCACGCACTGACCATCGAAGACCGTGCCGAACGCCAACGTTGTGCCAATACCATCATCAACATCATGGGAGGAATGTTTCCTCACCTGCGCGACGTACCCGACTTTAAGCACAAGTTATGGGATCACTTGGCTATCATGTCCGACTTCAAGCTGGACATCGACTATCCGTTTGAGGTAATCCCCAAAAACAACCTCGATGCCAAACCTGAGCCTGTGCCTTATCCCTGCACAAAAATCCGTTACCGCCACTATGGCCGCACACTGGAAGTGCTGATCCAAAAGGCATGCGAATTTCCTGAAGGGGATGAAAAGCAAAATCTGGTAGCCCTCATCTGCAACCACATGAAGAAGGACTACATGACGTGGAACAAAGACACGGTAGACGACCGCAAAATAGCAGACGATTTGTATGAACTGTCGGGCGGGAAATTACAGATGACAGATGAAATTCTGAAGCTGATGGCCGAACGAATTGACTTATACTATCGTCCGACCAAGGCCAATACCCCCAATAACAATAACAACCGAAATAACAAGAAAAAGAAATATTGAATTCTGCCCCATTAGCGGACTTCACAAACAGATCCAACAAACCGACTATCATGGCATCATTCATCATCGAAGGAGGACACAGGCTGGCAGGTGACATCCATCCGCAAGGAGCCAAGAATGAAGTATTGCAAATCATCTGCGCCACCCTGCTCACAGCAGAGAAGGTGACCGTGCACAATGTACCCAACATTCTGGACGTAAACAACCTGATTCAGCTGATGCGCGACATGGGGGTAGAAGTGTCTAAAACAGGAATTGACACCTATACCTTCCAAGCGGCACGGATAGATACTGCCTACCTGGAAAGCGAAGAGTTCCTGAAGAAATGCTCCAGCCTGCGTGGTTCGGTAATGTTGGTAGGCCCCATGGTGGCACGCTTCGGCAAGGCTATCATCTCCAAACCAGGAGGTGACAAGATAGGGCGTCGAAGACTTGACACTCACTTCATTGGCATTCAGAATTTGGGAGCCGACTTCAGATATAATGAAGAGGCCGGCACGTTCGAAATAACTGCTGACCGCCTGAAAGGCACCTACATGCTACTGGACGAAGCATCTGTTACAGGTACGGCCAATATCGTCATGACCGCCGTGCTGGCCGAAGGCAAGACAACCATTTACAACGCGGCCTGCGAACCTTACGTACAACAACTCTGCCGTATGCTGAACCGCATGGGTGCTAAAATAACAGGTATCGCCTCGAACCTGCTTACGATTGAAGGGGTAAAGGAATTGCACGGTACAGAGCACACCATCCTGCCTGACATGATCGAAGTGGGTAGTTTCATCGGCATGGCCGCAATGACAGCCAGCGAACTGACCATCAAGAACGTCTCCTACGAAAACCTGGGTATTATTCCCCAGTGCTTCCGCCGCTTGGGCATCCACTTAGAGCAGCAAGGAGACGACATCTACGTCCCTGCACAAGAGACGTACGAGATAGAGTCGTTCATCGACGGCTCCATCATGACCATTGCCGACGCTCCCTGGCCAGGACTAACCCCCGACCTGCTGAGTGTGATGCTCGTAGTAGCTACTCAAGCTAAGGGAAGTGTACTCATCCACCAGAAGATGTTCGAAAGCCGCCTGTTCTTCGTAGACAAGCTGATAGACATGGGAGCACAGATCATCCTCTGCGACCCGCACCGCGCTGTAGTCATCGGCCATAACCGTGGTTTCCGCCTACACGGCGGCAACATGACCTCACCCGACATTCGTGCCGGTATCGCCCTGCTCATTGCAGCCATGAGCGCCGACGGTATCAGCCGCATCCACAACATCGAACAAATAGACCGCGGTTATCAGGACATTGAAGGGCGTCTGAATGCTATCGGAGCAAGAATCACGAGAATCTGATCATATGATTAAACGAGAAGAAGTATATAAGATAGGTATATTCAACAAGCCACATGGTATCCATGGCGAACTGCAGTTCACTTTCACCGACGACATTTTCGATCGGGTGGAGGCAGAATACATCATTTGTCTGCTGGACGGCATCTTCGTACCTTTCTTTATCGAAGAATACCGCTTCCGTTCAGATTCCACCGCCTTGATGAAACTCGAGGGAGTGGACACTGCAGAGCGTGCCCGTATGTTTACCAACGTCGAAGTCTGGTTTCCTGTAAAACATGCAGAAAGTGCTGACAACGATGAACTGACATGGAATTATTTCATCGGGTTTCGTATGGAAGAAATCCACCACGGTAACTTAGGGGAAGTGACAGATGTAGATACTTCTACCATCAACACCCTGTTTGTCGTTGACCATAACAGCGAAGAACTATTGATTCCTGCTCAAGAAGAGTTCATTACCGATATCGACCGAAAGCATAAAGTGATTACTGTCGACCTTCCCGTCGGCCTGATAGACCTTGATAAAGCAGAAGAAGAATAACCTATACACATAAAGAAGACATGCCGACCCCTAAGAAAAGAAGAAAAAGTAAAGCTTTCTGGAACAACATCAAGTTCAAGTACAAGCTGACCATCGTCAACGAGAATACGTTGGAAGAGGTGGTAGGCTTGCATGTGTCCAAGCTGAACGGCATCTCTGTACTCCTGTCCGTATTGACTGTTCTATTTCTGATAGCCTCACTGATCGTAGCTTTCACTCCACTGCGTAATTATCTGCCCGGCTATATGAACAGTGAAATCCGCGCACAAGTAGTAGACAATGCTTTGCGTGTAGACTCGCTCCAACAATTGGTAGAACGGCAGAACCTGTACATCATGAATATACAGGACATCTTCCGCGGCGACGTTAAGGCAGATACCATTCAGTCCATCGACTCATTGACAACCCTGCGTCAGGATTCACTCATGGAACGAACCAAACGGGAAGAAGAGTTTCGCAAACAATACGAAGAGAAAGAAAAATACAATCTGACAACCATAACTGCCATGTCGGCAGATGGACTAAATTTCCATTGTCCCACCAGAGGAATCGTATCATCCTCCTTTAATGCTGAACAGAAGCACTACGGTACAGATATTGCCGCTAATCCAGGCGAAAGCGTATTGGCCACTCTGGATGGCACCGTTATTCTGAGTACCTATACCGCTGAAACGGGATATGTGATACAGGTACAACACAGACAAGATTTCGTATCCACCTACAAACACTGCGGATCGCTGCTCAAAAAAGAGGGCGACACGGTAAAAGGTGGAGAAGCAATCGCACTGGTTGGCAATACAGGACAGCTGAGTACTGGCCCACATCTGCATTTTGAATTGTGGCATCGGGGCCGTGCCATCAACCCTGAAATTTATATTGTATTCTAAATAAACGATATATCATGAAAAAGCTGATAGCCATACTTGGTTCCACTGGTTCAATCGGAACACAGGCGTTGCAAGTGATTGAGGAGCATCCCGACAAGTACGAAGCTTATGTACTGACAGCCAACAACCGAGTGGAAGAACTCATCGCTCAGGCACGTAAATTCAAGCCCGAAGCAGTAGTAATAGCCAATGAAGCAAAATACCAACAACTGAAGGATGCCTTGGCCGACCTGCCAGTTAAAGTATATGCTGGCGAGGAAGCACTTTGCCAAATAGTACAGGAGAAACCGATAGACATCGTACTGACAGCAATGGTAGGATATGCAGGACTGCGCCCCACGATAAATGCCATCCGTGCACGCAAGGCTATTGCCTTGGCTAATAAGGAAACGTTAGTGGTAGCAGGAGAACTCATCAATCAACTGGCACGCGTAAACCGCACCCCCATCCTGCCAGTCGACTCGGAACATTCTGCCATCTTCCAATGCCTGGCCGGAGAAGCGGGCAACGCTATTGAAAAAGTAATACTTACGGCTTCCGGAGGTCCTTTCCGCACGTTTAGTCACGAACAACTGAAGACGGTAACCAAAGAACAGGCACTTCGCCACCCCAATTGGGACATGGGGGCCAAAATCACGATCGACTCGGCTTCGATGATGAACAAAGGATTTGAAGTAATAGAGGCCAAGTGGCTTTTCGGCGTACGGCCGGACCAAATAGAAGTAGTAGTCCATCCGCAATCGGTCATACACAGCATGGTACAGTTCGAAGACGGTGCAGTGAAGGCACAGCTTGGCATGCCGGACATGCGCCTGCCCATCCAGTATGCCTTCTCCTACCCCGACCGCTTGCATGCTTCGTTTCCTAGGCTGGACTTCACAAAATGTACAGAGCTCACTTTCGAACAGCCAGATACTACGCGTTTCCGCAACCTAGCACTGGCCTACGAAGCCCTGCACCGTGGAGGAAATATACCCTGCATCGTCAATGCTGCCAACGAAGTCTGTGTGGCTGCTTTCCTACACGACCGCATCTCGTTCCTCAGTATGAGCGACGTAATTGAAAAGACCATGGAGCGCGTAGCTTTCATCCAGCAACCTACCTACGAAGATTATGTTGCAACAGACACCGAAGCGCGCTGTGTAGCAGAAAGCTTGATAAACAAATAATTGAATTTTAATAATCGATAATTTATATTGAATAAATAATGGAAACATTTTTGATTCGTACCCTACAGCTTGTCATGAGCCTTTCGTTGCTCGTCGTCATCCACGAAATGGGGCACTTCCTCTTTGCCCGCCTCTTCAAGACGCGGGTCGAAAAGTTCTGCCTCTTCTTCGATCCCTGGTTCACACTGTTCAAGTTCAAACCCAAGAACAGCGAAACGGAATATGGAATCGGCTGGCTACCGCTGGGCGGATACGTTAAGATTGCTGGCATGATAGACGAGTCGATGGATACCGAACAGATGAAACAACCCATGCAGCCATGGGAGTTTCGCGCCAAGCCCGCATGGCAACGACTGCTCATCATGGTGGGCGGCGTACTGTTCAATTTCCTGCTCGCCCTGTTCATCTACTCCATGATTCTCTTCGCTTGGGGCGACTCTTACATCCCCGTGCAGAAGGTACCACTTGGCATGGACTTCAATGAAACCATGCATCAGGCAGGATTCCGCGACGGCGACGTGCTGATTTCAGCCGACGGCGTACCTTTCGAGCGCATGGGCAGCGACTTGCTGACGGCCATTGTCGACGCCCGCCAAGTGACGGTGCTGCGCGACGGCCAAGAGGCTTCAGTTTACATTCCCGATAACTTGATGGACCGCCTGCTGGCAGACAGTACTCGCTTTGCCGATTTCCGCTACCCATTTGTAATCGACAGCATCGTTGCCGGACGCCCCGCCGCACTGGCCGGACTGCAACCGGGCGATAGCATCACGCAGCTGGACGGACGCAACATCGCCTACTTCGACTTCAAGGAAGAGATGCTGAAACGTAAGGCTGACGGACAGGCCTCGCACGACATCTGCCTGACCTACGTGCGAAGCGGCGTGACCGATACCCTGACGCTGACCACCGATTCGCTCTACGAAATAGGCATCACGGCCGACATGCGTACCGCCCACCTGCTACCCGTGGTGAAGAAGGAATACACCTTCTTCTCCTCCTTCCCCGCCGGCGTCATGCTGGGTGTGAACACACTGAAGGGCTACGTGGGACAAATGAAATACCTCTTCTCCAAGGAGGGCGCCAAGCAGCTGGGTGGCTTCGGCACCATCGGCAGCATCTTCCCCGCTACGTGGGACTGGCACCAGTTCTGGTACATGACAGCTTTCCTCTCCATCATTTTGGCCTTCATGAACATTCTGCCTATTCCTGCCCTGGACGGCGGCCACGTGCTGTTCCTCATCTACGAGATTGTGGCACGCCGCAAACCCAGCGACAAGTTCATGGAACGTGCGCAGATGGTGGGCATGTTCCTACTTTTCGCCCTACTTCTTTGGGCGAACCTGAACGATGTACTGAGATTCATTTTCTGACCTGTTAATAAACAGGCGGATTCCCCCTCCCCCTTCTGCGGGCGACTCGGACCTGCACGGACTGACTGCATCAGCGTTTCGTGCCTGTCCGAGCCGCCCGCGCTTTTTTTCGCGTTCCAGTTTCAGGAAAACGCCATCTTAGTGAGATAAAGCTTTCCAGCTTCGGGAAAGTGCTATCTCAGTGAGATGAAGCTTTCCAGTTTTGGGAAAGTGCCATCTCAGCAAGATGAAGCTTTCCAGCTTCGGGAAAATGTCATCTTGGCAAGATGAAGCTTTCCAGCTTTGGGAAAGTGCTATCTCAGCGAGATGAAGCTTTCCAGCTTTGGGAAAGTGCTATCTCAGCGAGATGAAGCTTTCCAGCATCTGAAAAATATCATCGCAGCGTCAGCAAGCTTTCGCAAACCGCGAAAGCTTGCTTTTTCGAACGGAAAATCTTACCTTAGCACGCCGATACAGCGACAACGAAAAAAAGACAAGCCTGTACCAAACTAAAATCAAACGATATGAGAAAAACAACTGCTACCCTGGCCGCCGCCCTGCTGTGCGGAGCGACGGCTCTCCAGGCCCAGTCGTGGAAGGCCTATGAACGGACGACCTTGCAGGACGAGGCCTACGCCCGACACGATTGTGTCAACCTGCTGGACAGCACCAGTGTCACGGTACAACCCAGCGGACAAGGTTCGTTCGCCGTGTGCCGCACCGTCAAGGTGCAGACACCTGCCGGCGCCCTGCGCCAGCGCGTACTGAAGTACGACTACGACCCGCTGACGGCTGCCGCCCGCTTCCGTCGGGTCACCGTCCACCATGCCGACGGTACGAAGACCGAAGTGGATGTATCGAAAACTCTGGACTATGCCGCACCCGCCCGTGCCATCTACTGGGGTGCCCGTCAGATTATGATCGAGCTGGGGCAGCTGAAGCCCGGCGACGTCATTGACTACGAAATAGACAAGAAGGGATTCACCTATGCCCTGCTGGCCGACATGCCTCAGGACGGAGACGACTCACGCTTCATCCCGCCCATGCGCGGCCAGTTCTACGACATCGTGCCCTTCTGGAGCAGTGACCCGACGGTACGCAAGGTCTACCGTGTCAGTCTGCCTGCCGAGAAGGACATGCAGTTCCAGTTCTACCAAGGCAGCTGCGCCTCGTCCCTGCGCTACGAAGACGGACGCAAAGTCTACACCTTCGCCTCGGACGGCCTGATGCCTTTCCGCCGCGAGCCGAACATGGTGGACTTCTACGACGCCGCGCCCAAACTGATGATGTCCACCACTGCCGACTGGCGTGAGAAGTCGCGCTGGTTCCATGGCGTCAACGAAGACTACGGCAGCTTCACCGCCATCCCCGAAGCCCAACGCAAGGTGGACGAACTGATACGCGGCAAGAAGACCGACCTGGAGAAAATAGCCGTACTGACCCACTGGGTAGCCGACAACATCCGCTACGCCGGCATCACCATGGGCAAGGGCGAAGGCTTCACCCTGCACAACCTGAAGATGAACTACACTGACCGTTGTGGTGTGTGCAAGGACATCGCAGGTACGCTCATCGCCTTCCTGCGCATGGCGGGCTTTGAAGCCTATCCGGCCATGACGATGGCAGGCAGCCGCGTGGAGACCATCCCTGCCGACCACTTCAACCACTGCGTGGCCGTGGTACGACTGAAGGACGGCACGCTGATGCCTCTCGACCCCACGTGGGTGCCCTTCTGCCGCGAGCTGTGGAGCAGTGCCGAACAGCAACAGAACTACCTGCCCGGCACGCCCGAAGGCACCGACCTCTGCCTGACACCCGTCTCCGCTCCCGAGAACCACTACGTCCGCATCCACACCGACAACCGCCTCTCCGCCGACGGTACCCTGCGAGGCAGTTTCACCATCGAAGCCGAAGGGCAGAGCGACAGCAATATCCGCCGCATCTTCACCACCGGCTTCCAAAGCGAATGGCAGAACACGATGGAACGCCAGCTGCTGAACGTATCACCCAAGGCACGCCTCCTCAGCGTGGACTACGGACGCAACCCGAAGGACTATCAGAAGGCACCCATCCGCATCACCTTCCGCTACGAGATACCCGACTATGCCCTGGCGGGCGACGGAGGCGAACTGGTCTTCAAGCCCTTCGTGCTGAACAACCTCTACACGCAAGTGATGTCCTACCTGCGCATCGACACCAGTCTGGAGACACGCCAATACGGTTTCAAGGACGGCTGTTCGCGTCTGGTGGAACTGGACGAAACGCTCCGTCTGCCCTCGGGCTACCAACTGGCAGGAGAACCACGTCAGGATAGCCTCAGCGGACAGGCAGCCGACTTCGACGGCTTCATCGCCCAAGAAGGCAACCGCCTGACCGTGAAGACCCGCCTCGCCCTGAAGAAGCGCGTCTATGAGGCAGCCGACTGGAACAGCTTCCGCCAGGCCGTCAACACCGCCAAGAGCTATGGCCAGTATCTCGTCGTAAAGAAATGAACCGATTCGTCGAACACTCAAAACTGAATTGAAGAAAAATGAAAACAATCCATCTATACATAGGTGTGCTTGCCCTGCTCCTGTCCATGACCCTCACCGCACAGGCCGCACCCGAGGCACGTTTCGGCAAGCTGTCGAAGACCTACACTCTGCATGCCGACGGCAGTCAGGAACTCCGCGTGCAGAAAGAACTGACCCTCTACACCCACGCCGCCATGAACAGCCTCTACGGCGAAACATTCATCGTCTACGATCCGCAATACCAGCAGCTCGAAATACACGATTCTTATACGCGTCAGAAGGACGGCACCATCGTCCGTACTCCCGACAACGCCTTTGTCGAAGTGTTGCCCTCCGCAGCCACCAATGCCCCTGCCTATAACGGACTGAAGGAAATGGTCGTAGTACATACCGGCCTGGAACTGGGCGCCACCATCTGCCTAGACTACTCCATCAAGAGTCGTGCCGGCTACCTGCCCGAACTGGACATCTGTTGTCCTATAAAAGAGCTGTCGCCCATCGACGAATTCACTTTACGCATCGAAGTACCTGAAGGAAAGACGCTACACTACGAACTGTTGAACGCTTCCGCCCGTCCGACTGAAACGAACAAGGACGGCATGAAATCCATCACCTGGAAGTTGAAGAACGTAAAACCGCGTCCCTATTCCTATCCCTCGTTACGTAGTAGTCTGGGCACAGTGCAGCAAGTAGCTTCCGGCATGATGCCCGTCATTGTGGCCTCTACCTGGGCCAGCTATGCCGACGCACTGAAGTCTCTTGCCCGGCAATTCGTCCCCGGCGACCGCACCGTCATCGAAGCCAAGCTGACCGAACTAAAGCAAGCCGCCCAAAAAGACAGCAGCGACCTGCGCAGCGCCATCGCCACCTACATGGACGGCCTCTGTCGTTCCGCCCAATGCAAAGTGTCGCTCGGAGAAGCGGGCTACCGCCTGCGTCCGGCCTCGGAAGTCATCCGTAGTGCTTACGGTACACAGGCCGAACTGGTCAACCTGGATGTCGCCCTGCAACAGGCTGACGGTCTGAAAGCCGAAGTAGCTGTCTGTGCTCTCCGCCCCTCGGTGGCAGACAACTGTGGACTGGGAAGTATCGTATCGGTTGTGGCAAAATCGGATGTCACTCCGAAAGGCGTAGCAGTGCAAGGAACAGACGAAGCCTGGCTACAAAACTACATGACAGTGACCGACCTGAAAACACAGCCCCTGAAGCTGACTGTACACGGAACTCAAGGCCTAAAGAAAGAATTATTGGAAGTAAAGGACGCCAATTCGCAGGCACTGCCTGACGAATGGAAAGTAGTTCGTTTGAACTCGGTATTGGCCGCCCTGCCGCTCTATGCCTATGCCGCCAACACCACCATCCGTGAGAACATCCTGCTTCCGCAGACCGTGGACGTGACCAGCGAAACGCTGGTCAAACTGCCCGAAGGTACTACCTGGAGTCCGAAGGCCGACAAGGTAGTGGCCAACAAGTGTGGCAAAGTATCGTTCACTTACCACCCCAGTACAGATGGAATAACCGTCACCCGCAGCCTCAGCATCACGCAACAGTTGCTCACACCTGAAGTCTACCGTGACTTCTACGCCCTGATGGCTGAATGGCGCGATACCAACAACCATACATTGCTGTTAAAACCGGCGAAGTAAGATGAAAATAAAACGAGGGCGCATCCAACAGGACGCGCCCTCGCCGTTTATTATATATAGGTCAGGGATTATACCAAATGAGAGATCCATTCCTCGCGCTCGCCCGGCAACAGGTCGATAACGGGAATTTCGATCATTGTATAACAGCCCGGCTGCTGACGCATGGCCGCACGTGCCACACAAACCAATACCTGAGCTGTCAGGGCCGGATTGTTAATGTGCATGTTGAACTCAAACAACTGGTTCTGCGTCTTGCCTGAAACACCCTTGCGAGTCAGATTCACACCGTGTCCCATATCAAGCAGTGCATCCACACTGGGCACCAGCTTCACGTGTGTTTCGTCGTTCACGAAGTAAGGATCGGCCTTGATGGCAGCAGCCACCTTGTCGAAGTCATAACCCTCATTTAATTCGATATACACCATACGACGATGAATGCCCGTACCGGTAGGAATCGTCATGGACAAAGCAGCCTTCACACCTTCGATGGCTTTCACGGCTACCGTGTGTCCCATACTCATGCCCGGACCGAAATTGGTGTACGTGATGCCCTTCGGGGCGATAGCCTCCAGCAGTGTACGCACTACAGAGTCACTTCCCGGATCCCAACCGGCCGAAATGATAGAAACGGTGTTGTGAGCCTTGGCCTCGGCATCCAGCGTACGGCGCAGGCCGGCAATACCCGTATGGATATCGAAGCTGTCCACGGTATGGATGCCCAGTGCCAGAATCTCCTTGGCATACTTCTCCACACTGCGGGTCGGCGTACAGAGGATGGCTACATCCACACTTTCCAGTTCCTTGATATCTTTTACCACAGGATAGTCATTCAGTTCGGCTGGACGGTTCTCGGCGCCTGCACGACGCACTACACCGGCAATTTCAAAATCAGGCGCAGCCTGCAAAGCTTGAAGCACATAGTGCCCGATATTGCCATAACCAACGATGGCAGCTCTTACTTTTTTCATACTTTTATCGAATTTAATTATCAGTTTTCTGTTTTGCGGGTACAAAAGTAGTCATTATTCTTTAAACTTGAACATAAAACAGTTCATTCTTCCATTTCCTTTTTTCTTTATTAAGACTATTTTATAGCCAAGAGATATTTTGTACATTTGCACCAGACATAAAACAAGACAAGTAAAGCATTTGTTCGAGCAGACCACAAAACACTGTTCTGGAACAGCTACAACGAAACTTTTTGATATGATAGAATACATCCGAGGCGAACTGGCCGAACTCACTCCGGCAGCCGCCATCATCGACTGCAATGGTGTGGGCTACCTGGCCAGTATCTCACTCAACACTTATTCGGCCATTCAGGGCAAGAAGTCCTGCAAGCTCTACGTCTACGAAGCCATCCGCGAAGACGCCTACCAGCTTTACGGCTTTGCCGACAAACAGGAGCGCGAACTTTTCCTACTGCTCATCTCAGTGTCAGGCATCGGCGGAAACACCGCCCGCATGATACTCTCGGCTCTGTCGCCTGCCGAACTCATCAACATCATCAGTACGGAGAACGCCAACCTGCTGAAGACAGTAAAAGGTATCGGCCTGAAAACTGCCCAGCGCATCATCGTGGACCTGAAGGACAAGATGAAGACCGGTTCTGTAGCCGCAGCAATGGGTGTCGAGCCGGGACTTCCGCTCGCCACTACTGCCAGCAACGAGGTGATGGACGAAGCCGTAGCTGCCCTTACCATGCTGGGCTTTGCACAGGCTGCTTCGCAGAAGGTGGTACTGGGCATCCTGAAAGAAACGCCTGATGCTCCGGTGGAACAAGTGATCAAACTGGCTTTAAAAAGACTTTAAAACGCTATTTCATCCATGAAAACAACCACTTCTACTATCTATATGAAACGCTGGTTGGAGGCCAACGGACGTACCCGAACGCTACCCGGAGACTCATGGTATCTGAATTTCACCAACGAAATGCTCCCCCTAATTGCAGCTTCCCCCTTGTTTGCCAACAAGACTGCTGACAAGATAACTAAAACGGTTTTGGACATAACCCTTTACTTCCAGGATGCCATTGCTCAAACCGGAGGCTGGAAAGCATTCACCACCCGTTACGGCACGTTGTACGGACAACCGTTACCGTTCTACCCCTGTACAAGCTATATTGATGACGAAATCAATTGGGATGATGTCTGTTTCCTCCTGTGGAAAAACCTGTCTGATGTTCATCCTTCTTTTTATTTCCAGAACCCTTCCGAAGAGTCATTGCTACCCCTGACTCGACAACTCTATGACCGGATGGACTCCCTTTTCGAAGAAGCCCCCATCAACGAGATTCCCTCTCCGGAAACATGGGTCATGGACCTCAACCTGCTGGAAATACCTTTCGCTCCCCTGCCCGAAGTCACTCCCGACAGTCGATTGACCAAGGATGTGGAACGCTGCCTGCAATACAGCCAAGGAAATCCCCTGCTCTATTTTGCAACTTACGAAGAACTACGCGTCTTCCTCGTCGGTACACTGGAGTGGGAAGATCATCCCGATGGCATACTGGCTGACCTGAAAGCTGAAAAGGACTTTGTAGTCTATGCCAACACCAAAGGCATGCTACTGGCTCCCGGCGTAGCTGCCTGTTTCCGTGATTCCCACAATCCAGCCTATGATGCACAGACTGCCACAGCCGAAGGTTACGAGTTGTTCTGCCTGCCCGGCCGTTGTCCATTCGATCTGTTGAAGTATGGCATGCGCCACAACCTCCTGCCCGACGCGACCCTTCCTTTTGACGGAGGACGGGAAGTACTGCAGCAGAATTGGGACTTCATCACCCGTTACTTCTTGGGAAAATATTACGAAGGAGACTAAAAAAACAAAATACCAAGACACAGCAAACATAGCCCAATGACAAACATCATAGAAAAAATGAAAGCCGCTTATCCGGTGTCCGATGAAAGCATCCGGCTGTTGAAAGAACAACTGACCCTCTGCCACTTTCCCAAAAAATACCGGCTGGTAGAAGCAGACAAATACTGCAAGGCTGCCTACTTCATTGAAAAAGGCATGACACGCTCTTTCTGGCTGGTCAACGGCGAAGAAATAACAACATCTTTTTCGTGTGAAGGAGGCATTGTCTTCAGCATGGACGAACTATATTACGGAAAACTCAGCGAAGAGTATGTGGAAACATTGGAAGAAGTAACCGCCTACCGGATATCGCTTACCAGCCTGCTCCACCTGTTCCAGACCAACATCGAACTGGCCAACTGGGGACGTGTAATCCATCAGGATGAATACCGGAGGCTGCACCGTTCCCACAAGGAACGGCTCACACTGGCAGCAAAGGAACGGTATGAGGCTTTTCAGGAACAGTTTCCCCAAGTATGCCAAAGGGCACAGTTGGGCTATATCGCTTCCTACTTAGGAATAACCCTTCCCACACTCAGCCGCATCCGAAAGAACAGAAAAACATCCCAATAAGCTCATTTTTTGTTACAGGACAATTTTTTCCATAGTGAACCGGCGTAACTTTGCGCCATCATTAACCGGACAAAAGGTCCTAAACAACAAAAAATGCCATGACAAAAGTTTCTTCCGCCGCTTTCAGCGACACCAAGCCCCATTATGAGCTACTCGACGGGCTGAGAGGAGTAGCCGCCCTGCTGGTCGTGTTCTACCACATATTCGAGGGTCTGTCCTTTGCTGCCGGAGGTACCCTCATTACCGTCATTAACCACGGCTATTTGGCCGTAGACTTCTTCTTCATCCTATCCGGTTTCGTCATCGGCTATGCTTACGACGACCGCTTGGGCAAAAGCATGAGTCTGGGCAACTTCTTCAAGCGCCGCCTGATTCGACTCCACCCGATGATTGTAATGGGAGCTATGCTGGGTGTGGTATTCTATCTGTTGCAAGGCTCGGTGCAATGGGACGGCACCCATATCAGTCTTTCACTGGTAATGCTTGCCCTGCTCTGTGCCATGTTCTTCATTCCCGCCGCCCCGGGAGCCAGCTACGACATACGCGGCAACGGCGAGATGTTTCCGCTGAACGGTCCGAGCTGGTCGCTCTTCTTCGAATACATCGGTAATATCCTCTATGCACTCTTCATCCATCGCCTGAGCAACAAGATGCTGGCCTTGCTGACCGTCCTGTCGGGAGTAGGTTTGGCTTGGTTCGCCCTGTTCGACGTGGTGGGATACGGTATGATCGGTGTAGGATGGACACTGGATGGCGCCAACTTCCTGGGTGGACTGCTGCGCATGCTCTTCCCCTTCACACTGGGTATGTTGCTTTCGCGCCACTTCAAGCCCGTCAAAATCAAGGGGGCCTTCTGGATTTGTACAGCCGTGTTGCTCGTACTGTTCTGCGTTCCTTATATAGAAGGTAAAGAGGGCATCTGCCTGAACGGTCTGTACGAAGTGTTCTGCATCTTCCTCGTGTTCCCGCTGCTGGTGTGGCTGGCCGCTTCCGGAAAGACGACGGACAAACATTCCACCCGGATATGCCGGTTTGCAGGCGACATCTCCTATCCGCTCTATGCCGTCCACTACCCCGTGATGTACCTGTTCTACTCGTGGCTGATCGAACACAAATACTATACGTTCGGCGAAGTGTGGCCCACGGCTCTCACCGTCTATGCAGGCAGCATCCTGCTGGCTTGGCTCTGCCTGAAACTTTATGATGAGCCTGTGCGCCGGTGGTTGAGCAAAAAGTGAGCTTCCACAACCACTCACCTACCTACTTGCCTGATTATGTTCATTTTAGGTAGATGCGTGGCAGGCTATTGGTAAACATTACGCGGACAATTAAATAAATAGGCTGCCTTTAAAGGCAGCCTATTTATTTAATAATGTACAGAAAGTTTATACAAGCACTTATCACGCATCTACCTAAAACACTCAAAATCAACAGAGTAAGTAAATAGGACATAAATACAAAACTTCGATACCTACAAACCACTCTGACGCAGTACTTTCTCAGAGTGTCATGCAGTGCTTCCTCAGAGTGTAAGGAAGCACTGTATGAGAGGGTAACGAAGCACTGCATCAGCAGCTCACGAAGCACTGCATGACACCCCCAAACAACTGCCCGTCAAAGCTCGATGATTTCTTCGGGAGCGGTAGTCAGCTTCTCCAAGCCTTCGGCCGTCACTACCCAAGAGTTCTCGATACCCAGCGGGCCGACTCCCGGCAATACGATTTTCGGCTCCAACGCAAAGACCATGCCTGGCTCCAATTCCTGCCGGATACGGGGAGCTATCACAGGAGCTTCATTGATTTCCAGACCTATACCATGCCCGATAAACTTTGCCTTCTGTCCTACTCCCATGAAATAGTCAGCAAAACCAGCTTTTGTCACCATCTCAATGGCCTTGTTGTACAAGTCCTCGCAGATGACTCCCGGCTTGGCCATAGACGATACGGCTTCCTGTATCTCCAGACAGGTCTGATGGGCCGCATAAGCCTGTTCGCTCAGCTTGCCAACAGAGTATACACGGCTCATGTCGCACATGTATCCATAAAAGTTGCCGCCCATATCCACAATGAAACTCTGTCCGGGCTGTATCAGTGTACCGTTGGGGCCACCGGGAAGCGAAGGATCCAGTCCGGCCCCTCCCAATGCAAAATCATAAGGAGAAGGAGTAGCGGCATTGTCGCCCGCCAGCAGACTACCCATGAATATCTCCATACTCTGACCAAACACACGGAAAATGCCGAGACAACCTTCCAAACGCATCAGCCGTTCGATCTCTATGGAAAGCTGAAGGTCGGTCATACCAGGCCGGTAGACCGACGGAATCTGTTCGTAGGCTTTGGCATGAGCTACGCCCGAGCGACGGAAAAATTCAATCTCCATCTCGGTCTTTGTAGCACGTGCCTGACGTATCAGCGAAGAGCCGCAGGAAACAACCTCAGTTTCGGGAAAGCAGGCTGCCAAGCGGTTGTATTCCCTGAAAGACAGTTCGTCCCCTTCCAGCATCAATTTCTGAGGTAACGGCAAGCCACACTCCTTAATCAAGTCAGGCAACTGTTCGGGTTTACGGATAGACATCACGTGTTCTCCCTCTATGGTATTGGGACGCTTCACGAACAAACGCGCAAAATCGTTCAACGGCAAGTACAAATAACCGCTGACCACGCGACCATATGTATAAATCAAATTGACATTGCAAGCAATAAGGGCAGCATCGATCCCCTGTTGAGCCATCAAAATGCGTATTTTATCACGTCTTTGTTTCAATTCTGGAAATAACATTTTCTTAGCTGTTTATGGTTTCTGCTTGCAAAGATAGTAATTTTAAGGAATAAGCATCACGCATCAAAAAGTAAGTTAACCTTTCATACGGACAGATAGTCCGAAAATACCTACGAATAGGTATATTTCACTTCCTGACTAAAAACACTCTGCCCCGTACCTTCACAGGCACGGGGCAGCATAAACCACAAATACAAATACAACTAAACAAAGTTTCTCTCTTATATTATACCTTGACCCATCATGGCATGAGCAACTTTCATGAAGCCGGCGATATTCGCACCCTTCACATAGTTGATGTAACCATCAGGTTCTGTTCCGTATTTCACGCACTGTTCATGGATGCCGTGCATGATGGCATGCAACTTCTCGTCCACTTCAGCAGCGCTCCAGCTTAAGTGCATGGCATTCTGTGACATTTCCAGTCCGCTGGTAGCCACACCACCTGCATTCACTGCCTTGCCCGGTGCGTACATCATCTTATGCTCAATGAAGAGGTCAATAGCTTCCGGCGTACATCCCATATTTGAGATTTCACCTACACACATCACGTTATTGGCAATCAGGTGACGAGCATCTTCGCCATTCAGTTCGTTCTGGGTAGCACACGGCAGTGCGATGTCTACCTTCACTTCCCAAGGACGTTTGCCAGCCACGAACGTTGCACCCGGGAACTGTTCAGCATACGGTGCTACGATATCATTGCCCGATGCACGGAGCTCCAACATATAGTCGATCTTTTCACCGCTGATACCGTCGGGATCGTAGATGTAACCGTCCGGACCGGAGATAGTCACCACTTTGGCACCTAATTCAGTAGCTTTGGTAGCGGCACCCCATGCCACGTTTCCGAAGCCAGAAATAGCCACTGTCTTACCCTTGATGTCGATACCCTTGGTTTGCAACATCTGGTTTACGAAATACAAGCCGCCGAAGCCTGTAGCCTCAGGACGAATCAGCGAACCGCCGAATTCTAATCCTTTACCGGTAAAGGTACCTGTAAACTCACGGGTCAGTTTCTTGTACATACCGAACATATAGCCCACTTCGCGGCCGCCTACACCGATATCACCCGCAGGAACATCCATATCGGGACCAACATGACGCCACAACTCCAACATAAAGGCCTGGCAGAAACGCATGATTTCAGCGTCGCTCTTACCGCGTGGAGAGAAGTCCGAACCACCCTTACCACCACCCATAGGCAGTGTCGTCAGGGCATTCTTGAACGTTTGCTCAAATCCCAGGAACTTCAGGATAGACAAGTTGACCGAAGCATGGAAACGGATACCGCCTTTGTACGGGCCAATGGCATTGTTGAACTGCACGCGATAACCCAAGTTGGTCTGCACTTCACCTTTGTCGTCCACCCAAGTGACACGGAACGTGAAGATACGATCGGGTTCCACCAGACGTTCAATAATCTTTGCCTTTTCGAATTCAGGATGCTGATTGTAGATATCTTCGATAGAAAGAAGCACTTCCTTTACGGCTTGAAGATACTCAGATTCACCGGGATGCTTTGCCTCCAAAGAGGCCATGATACGTTCAATATTCATAATATTACGTTTTAAAAAGGTTCTATCAATGGTTCACTCGCTGCCAGCTGAACAAATTGTCAACTAACAACACTGCAAATATAGCTATTCTTTTCAAACATCCTAAATTTTAAGACGAAAAAATAAGCAAATAATAATAAAATGTCATTTAAGGAGAAAATCAGGAGAAGATTCTGAAAAGAAAGTGATGGTCATGCATTAAAATTCCGAAATTATTCATACTTTTGCACCTATGACTTTTTAATCCAATTTACATTTAACCAGTTAATTAAGACATGAAGACCAAACTTAGCTATCTTTTGACTGTTTTCTTTTGCCTGATATTGGCAAGTTGCAGTACTGATGAACCAGCATTCACCTTGTCACAGAATACTTTCGACAACATCCCTCCCGAAGGGAAAAACCTGTCGCTCCAGATTCAGACTTCCGGTGAATGGACAGCCACCAGCCTCAATAAAGATTGGTGTAGCGTAACGCCTGCTACAGGAACCGGTAACGGCACAATTTCAATTGAAGTATCAGGCAATATTTCCAAAGACCGTACCGGAACAATCGTCATTTATTGCAACGGTACCCAAACCAATATCAACATTAATCAAAAAGCATTGCCTGAAGGTGAGGAACTGACCTATCGGATTCCTGTCATTTTCCATGTATTATATAAGGATAAAAACGACCAACACCAATACATCAGTGACGACCGAATCAAGCAAGTATTGAACAAAGTGAACCAATACTACAAAGGCAAAACGGTCGCAACCGGCGGTGATGCCGGCCAGGATATCAATCTGGAGTTCTATTTGCCCGAAAATGATGAAGCAGGCAATCAGCTCGAAACACCTGGAATTGAATATATCGCCTGGGACGAAATGCCCATCGATTGTGAGGCCTTCATGGAAAGTAAGAATTCCAAGATTCTAAACATGTTATGGGACATGAACAAGTACATCAACATCATGTTATACAACTTTGCTGAAGTAGAAGGTGGCACTATATTGGGTATCTCTCACCTTCCTTTATCTACCCAAGGTAAAAACTACCTGGAAGGACTACAGGCTGTCGATTACACCCACATGGAAAATTCCCATTTGGGATATCCGCATTGCGTATCCATCAATACCCTATACTTCGATCAGGACACCCAGAGCAATTCCTATAACTCGGCTGATGCCAACGTTACTTTGGCACATGAATTAGGACATTACCTCGGATTACACCATGCTTTCAATGAAAGCTCGGAGGATATAAATGCCGATTCTGATTACTGCCTGGACACGCCTCCCTACAACCGTTCCCTCTATGAACAGAGCGTTATGATACCAGCCTACCAAGCCTGGCAAGCAAGCAACTTCGACATGACCGCCCTGCAACCCGGCTTCCTGCGTACCAACAGCCTTAATCCGGAACAGACTTTTACCTCCTACAACCTGATGGACTATGAAATCAGCCATTCCGACCGTTTCACGCTTAACCAAAGAGAGCGCATGCGCCATGTATTGGAATACAGTCCGCTGATTCCCGGCCCCAAACGGACGGCAAGCACCCGTAGCGTGGCCCCGCAAGGCGTGTTGGACATACCTATTATATATAAAGTATGCTACATGCATTGATACGGACAACAAATACAAAGGAGAGGATGTAACTACGGCTACATCCTCTTTTTTTTAACCATATTTGCATATCCCAAGAAAAAGCCCGATTTTTGTCCTACTAATTTTGGAAAAACATGCTCAGCAAACTGAAACTCAATCTGCTTTATCTGAAGGATACGCAGTTCGCCAACCTGATGACCCGCCGTATCTTCAACGTACTTCTGATAGCCAACCCCTACGATGCCTTCATGCTTGAAGACGACGGCCGCATCGACGAAAAGATATTCAACGAGTACACCTCGCTGTCTCTGCGCTATCCGCCGCGCTTCACGCAAGTCAGTACCTGCGACGAGGCATTGGCACAGCTGAAAAACATGACCTACGATCTCATCATCTGCATGCCGGGTACGGGCGACAACGAGGGCTTCGACGTGGCACGCACCATCAAAGCGGCCTGGCCAAGCATTCCGATGGTCATCCTGACCCCTTTCAGCCACGGCATTACCAAGCGCATCGCCAACGAAGACCTCAGCGCTTTCGAATATGTATTCTGCTGGCTGGGCAATACCGACCTGCTCGTGTCCATCATCAAGCTGATCGAAGACAAGATGAACCTCGACCATGACGTCAAGGAGGTAGGCGTACAAGCCATCCTATTGGTAGAAGACAGCATCCGGTTTTATTCCTCCCTGCTACCCAACCTCTACAAGTTTGTGCTGAAGCAAAGCCAGGAGTTCAGTACTGAAGCACTGAACGCCCACCAACGTACCCTGCGTATGCGTGGACGGCCCAAAATCGTACTGGCCCGAAATTACGAAGAAGCCATCTCCATCTATAATAAATATAAGAATAATATTCTCGGTGTGGTGACTGACGTCCGCTTTCCGCGTACCGAACGTGGCGAAAAAGACGGTATGGCCGGCATACGCCTCTGCGCCGCCATACGCGAGCAAGACCCGTTTGTGCCACTCATCATCCAGTCGTCCGAAACGGAAAACATGACCTACGCCTCCAAGTACGGTGCCACCTTCATCGACAAGAATTCCAAAAAAATGGACGTCGACCTGCGCCGCATCGTATCCGACAACTTCGGCTTCGGCGACTTCATCTTCCGTAACCCCGATACCATGGAAGAGATCGCCCGCGTAAAGAACCTGAAGGAACTGCAAAATATCCTGTTCGCCGTGCCCTCAGAATCATTCTTCTATCACATCAGCCGCAACCACATCAGCCGCTGGCTTTACTCGCGTGCCATGTTCCCCATCGCCGAATTCCTGAAACCCATCACCTGGAATACCTTGCAGGACGTGGATGCCCACCGCCAGATCATCTTCGAAGCCATTGTCAAGTACCGCAAGATGAAGAACCAAGGCGTGGTGGCCGTCTTCAAGCGCGACCGCTTCGACCGCTACTCCAACTTTGCCCGTATCGGTGAAGGTTCGCTGGGAGGCAAAGGCCGCGGCCTGGCTTTCATCGACAATCTGGTAAAGCGCCATCCCGAGTTCGAAGAGTTCGACAACGCCCGTGTAGCCATTCCCAAGACCGTCGTGCTCTGTACCGACGTGTTCGACGAGTTCATGGAGACCAATAACCTCTACCAAGTAGCCCTGTCGGATGCGGACGACAACACCATCCTGCGCTATTTCCTCAAGGCCAAGCTGCCCGACCGCCTGGTCGAGGACTTCTTCACCTTCTTCGACGTGGTGAAGTCGCCCATCGCCATCCGTTCGTCGTCGCTGCTCGAAGACTCTCACTACCAGCCCTTTGCCGGCATTTACAATACGTACATGATTCCCTACCTGGACGACAAGTACGAGATGCTCCGCATGCTGAGCGACGCGATCAAGGGTGTTTACGCCTCCGTCTACTTCCGAGACTCCAAAGCCTACATGCAGGCCACGAGCAACGTCATCGACCAGGAGAAGATGGCCGTCATCCTACAGGAAGTGGTGGGCAACCAGTACGGTCCCCGCTTCTATCCCAGCATGTCGGGCGTGGCCCGTTCGCTCAACTACTATCCCCTGGGGGACGAGAAGGCCGAAGAAGGTATCGTCAATCTGGCACTCGGATTGGGTAAGTATATCGTGGACGGCGGCCTGACACTCCGTTTCTCGCCTTATCACCCCACCAAGGTATTGCAGACCAGCGAGATGGAGATAGCTCTTCGCGAGACACAGACCCGCTTCTATGCCCTCGACCTGAGCAACTGTGGCCACGACTTCTCTATTGACGACGGGTTCAACCTGCTGAAGCTTCACGTCAAGGAAGCCGAGAAAGACGGTGCACTCAACTACATCGCCTCGACCTACGACCCCTACGATCAGATTATCCGCGACGGTCTGTATCCGGGCGGACGCAAGGTCATCACTTTTGCCAACATCCTGCAGCACGACGTCTTCCCCCTGCCGCGCCTCCTGCAACTGGCCCTGAAATATGGGCAGGAAGAGATGCGCCGCCCCGTGGAAATCGAGTTTGCCGCCACACTGAGCCGCGAAAAAGACAAGACTGGCACCTTCTACCTGCTTCAGATACGTCCCATTGTGGACAACAACGCCGTGCTCGACGAAGACCTCACCGCCATCCCCGACGACCGTCTGCTGCTCCGCTCCAACAACTCGCTGGGCCACGGCATCATGAACGACCTCTATGATATCGTCTATGTGAAGACAGATCACTACAGTGCCTCGAACAACCAGAAAATAGCTTGGGAAATCGAGAAACTCAACCAGCAGTTCCTCGACGAGGGACGCAACTACGTACTGGTAGGTCCCGGCCGCTGGGGAAGCAGCGACACGTGGCTGGGCATCCCCGTGAAGTGGCCCCACATCAGTGCAGCCCGCGTCATTGTGGAAGCCGGCCTGACCAACTATCGCGTAGATCCCAGCCAGGGTACACACTTCTTCCAGAACCTGACATCGTTCGGCGTGGGCTATTTCACCATCAATGCCTACATGAACGACGGAATCTACAACCAGGACTTCCTCAACGCCCAGCCCGCCCTGCACGAAACAGAATTCCTGCGTCACGTCCGCTTCGAACGGCCCATGACCGTCAAAATGGACGGCAAGAAGAAACAAGGTGTCGTGCTGATGCCGGAAATCTGAGCATCTTCCCGGTGAAGTTTCACCGTAAAATCCTAAGAAGCAGCATCTTATTGTGAAATCAAATCCTCGTGAAAGAATATATCTTTCACGAGGGTGAAATTTCCGGTTTCACCGGAAGTTCTACATCTACAGCCGATTGTATGCCGTGTGAAGGATTGAAAGCATATTCAGCATCATCGGTTAATTCCAATATCACGCTCTACCGGCAAGCCATTACGAGCAACACACAAACCGTGTTCAACATGATGGAAACAAACATCCACTTAACGGACATAACTATGGACTTGGCGAGCGTAACTATGAACTTGACGGACGTAACTATGGACTTGGCAGTCGCCACTTTCCAAGTACAATCTTAAAAAAGCAACACTAAAAGTCGTTTATACCTTTTTTTTGTTCCATAATTCTTAAAAAAAGAACCTTTCTTCCTTAAAAAATGACCTTGTGAGCCTCACAGATTATCTGTTACTTTGCACCCGAAAAATTGTGAGGTTTCGGGGGCGAATGCTATTCCTCTTCAAATCTCCTACCTCCTTGATGTTCAATGATACATAAAACAAAGTTAGTATATAAAAACATGAATGCAATGAAAAAATTATTGGGAGGCCTCCTGTCATGCATCCTCGGAGGATGGCTGCTGACGGCCTGTACCTCGGATGACGACCTCCAGCAAATCCCCGAAGGAAAAGGATATGTAAAACTGGCGCTGAACACGAATACCGGGTTCCAGACCAAGGCGGTGGATGAGTCCTACTACAGTAAAAAAGAAAATTACACGGTAACCATCACAAAAAGCGGAGAAAGCGTTCCCGTGCAACAATGGAAATACAACGAGATTCCTGAATTCACAGAACTGGCAAACGGCACTTACACCATGTCTGCCATTTGCGGTGACAGCACAAAGGCTGTTTACACAGACGACCTTTGCGTTTTAGGATACAAATCGTTCACCGTGAAAAACGATTCGGTGAATGTAGAAGTAGCCTGTAAGCCCAATTCTGCCCGTGTAAATATAGTATTCGATGAAAAGATGGACGAATATTTCTCTGAATACGAAGTGAGAATCAAAACAGCCGCACAAAACGGTTCCGTTTATCCCTGGGAAAAAGAGACAACAGGCCCTGTCTATTTCAAGGTAAAACAGAACGAGTCTGTCGCAATGACGATCAAACTGACGCCGAAGAGTGGTATCGGTGCTGAAACATCCATCGAAAAATCCTATACGCTGAGTCCCGCAGACGCCATGAAGATGACCCTCACACCTGTAGTCGGTTCGGGTAACCTGACCATCACCATCGAAATAGATGAGACCGTCATTGAGCATCCAGTGGACATCGAAGTTCCCTCCGACTGGGTATAAGCAAACTTATCACAGAACATCCTAAATAAGTAATCAAAAAGATGAAAGCAATCAATAAATGGGCGTTGGCCGTGGCCATGCTGGCTGGATTGGCGTCATGCGAAATGAAAAATGAAATTCTGGGAAAAGACCCGATGACGGGCGACACCGGAACCCTGAACTTATACGTAGAAACTGGTAAGACAACCAAGGGAACCACCGACCAGGTAGACCAGTTCCCCGTAACCATTACCGGTACAGACGTAGAATATACCAAGAAATTCGATAGCTATGCCGAACTGAAACAAGCCGGTGATGTTACGCTTCCCGTAGGTACATACACCATCGAAGCCTGTTCACCGGGAGAATTCAAAAGCGAAATGAGCGAACCGTTCTATGGCGGAAAGTTAGAAAACGTAAAGATTGTGAAAGGCCAGACAGCCGAAACCTCAGTGGTTTGTACGATGCAGAACGTCAAAATATCGATTAGCTTTACCGAAGAGTTCCTGGCTACGTACCAAGACTGGACCATTAACGTGACAGACAAAAACGGACACATCAAAACCTATACGAAAGCCGCAGACGGTGAAACTCCTGCTCCTGTCTATTGGAAAATGGACGAAAGCGTGGAAACCATCTACATCAATGGAACAGCCAAAACGAACGGAGGTGAAGATGTTACTATTTCAGGCACAGCCAAGAAATCCAACTTACCGGAATATGAAGAAGGCGACAACACCTCTTTCGTAGGAGGCGACGAACTGAAAATCGAATTCAGCCCTGTAAAGGTAGAAGGTTCTACACCAGGGATTCTGGAAGAAGGTATTCAGATAACCATCACCATGTTTAACTCCGAAAAGAACGAAAACGTAGAGATTCCAGTTGACCCGGGTACGGATGGTGGTGATACGGAAGAGCCCGGAACGGGAGAAGATGGCGGCGATGAAGGCGGAGAAGAAGGAGACGGAGGCGGAGAAACTGCCGCAGGGCCGACCATTTCGTTCCCGCAATCGACATATACGCTGCCTGATGATGCTGAAAAGAATGCAGATGCAACAATTACCGCTGAAGCGGGACTGAAAAGCGTCAAAGTAGAAATTATCGCAGGAAACGATGTTTTCGGTGTTGCCATTAATACCATGTTCAAAGGGGAAAATCCATTTGAGCTAATCGGGAATGAGGAGCTCAGCGCAGTGTTTGCAAGTATGCATATTCAGCTTCCAAAAGCCAATGACACGGAATATAATTTCCCTGTAGGAAATTTTTTCCCTACACTATCCGACTCTGCATTCGGACCTACGACAACATCCGAAGGACATGTGTTTAACATCACAGTGACAGACCAAAACGGCAAGACTGCATCCGGCAAATTAAATGTAATTGTAACTGAATAAAAAGATGAAAAAGCTATATACGATTCTAACAGCCTGTCTTCTCCTTGCTTCCCTTGGCTCGTGCCAAAACGAGGCAACGGAGCAGGAAGCTGTCGGCTACCTGATGCTGCAAGTGGGCACGGACAAAACGACCCTTACCAAGGCAGAAGACACTTACAACCCCAAACAGATTGCCGTCAAGATTGTAAACTCCGCAGGCAAAACGGTAAAAGAGACGGATGACTGCACTACTTGGACTGAAGCCATTGAACTGCCCGTAGGCACCTACACCATTGAAGCTTCTTCCGCCGGATTCGACGGGAAGACGGCAGGATGGGACAAACCCTACTACGCCGCCAAGGAAACCGTAGACATCAAGATGAACACCAATACCAGCAAGGAGATTGTCTGCAAGCTGGCTAATGTATTGGTGACCGTGGAGTTCAGCGACGACTTCAGAGCCGCTTTCCAGAGCGCCGTGGTCGGCGTGTCGGACAAAAGCAACAGCGACAACAAGGTGACTTTCGAGATGCGCCAATCCAGCGAAACAGGCAAGGCTTATTTTCCTGTGACAGACTTGATAGCCAACCTGACTGTATCCAACTACAAAGGTGAATTGCACAGCAAGAAAGATACCATCACCGGCATCAAAGCCCAGGAGAATGTCATCCTGCGCTATCGCATCGCATCCAGCGGTTCGTCGAACATCGGCGTTACCGTAGACGACGCTACGAAAACTTATACCTATACCATCGGCGTGCCTGTGACTGCCACCAACACCCTCATAGCCTCGGCCAATGCCTGGAGCAGCTTTGCCTACCTCACCGGCGAAGTCCCCTCGTTTGCCGACGTCTTCGACCAAAGTAAATTGGAGTTCCAATACAAGACAGCCGATGCCGCCGAATGGACTAAAGTTGCAACCGAGATGACCGTAGAGGAAAAGGACAAGAAATTCGCTACCCGTCTTACCGGCCTGACGCCCGCCACGGCCTACCAATGCCGCCTCTACTACAACGACGGAAGCGAGGAGGGCATCACGAGCGAGGCGGTGGACTTTACCACGGAAACGCCCATAGAATTATATAACGGGAATTTTGATAATTGGTGGCGTCAAGAAGAAAAAGACAGTTCTCCTTGGTATGCTATAAGTAGTAATGATGCTACATCCTTTGATAATAGTGAAAGCCATTATCTGTTTTCTTTCTGGGATTCCGGCAATGGAGGAACGGTTACTTTGAGTAAAAACCCAACCTCGCCCGAATCGAGCGAAGTACACACCGCAGGCGGAAAATCTGCCAAATTAGCATCGCAGTATGTAGGAGTAAAGTTCTTAAATATGGGCAAGTTCGCCGCCGGAAATGTTTTCACCGGACACTTCTGTAGTGCAAACATGAACACCTATCAAGCTAAAATCAACTTTGGACAGCCGTTCTCGTCAAGGCCAACTCAGCTGACCGGATGGTTCAAGTACAACCGAGGTACTGAAATTGACGAAGGTTCTGGTAGCTACAAGACCATCTTAGAAGCTGCTGGCGGCGACCTCTGCAGCATTTATATTGCCTTGACGGACAATGCAGGCTTCAACTACGACGGCAAGAACTTCGCCTACCAGATTGACGGCGATTTGAACGGCGACGACCCAGCAAACTTCAAGTATAAGAATGCCATCGACTTCTCCGAAGCCAACAAGGACATCATTGCATACGGTTCAATAACTGACGAAGAAGCCAAAGGAACCGGAGCCTGGCAACAGTTCACCATCGACCTGCAATATCGCGACCTGACCCGCACGCCGAAGTACATTATCGTCGTAGCCTCGGCCAGCAAGTACGGTGATTATTTCACAGGAAGTACAAATAGTGTCATGTACGTTGACGACCTTGAACTGATTTACGGCGAGCCCGTCACCGATGCGGATAATACAAAATAAATCCGTATATTTGCCCTAACCTTTTGGAGGCCTCCGAAACCGCTTTCTGAAAACGGAAAATGCTTTCGGGACCCTCCGAAGCCATTTCCTGAAAACGGGAAACGCTTTCGGGACCCTCCGAAGCCATTTCCTGAAAACGGAAAACGCTTTTGGGACCCTCCGAAACCATTTCCCGAAACCGGAAAACGCTTTTGGAGGCCTCCGAAAGGGAAACACAAGTATCAACCCGCTAAAAACAGAGAAGACATGGGTACATTCAATCTCATTTCATCGTCCTCAATGGACCGCTACAACAAAGCCGAACGCCTGAACCTCCTCACCAACTTCATGGCCCTCATGCCCGGCGCCAACCCCGCCGGCGGTGACGGAGAAGAAAGCGGCGGCGAAGGCGGATCGCCCCTCACAAACACCCAGGCGCCCGCTGCGACAGGCGTGCCCGCCCTCGGCATCTCGCAGGAGCAGATAGACCGCATGAACGAACTCATCGGCCAGATGAGCGAACAGACCATGCAGGCCACCTCGTCCGCCGAAACACCCGAAATGCAGCAGCTCGAGGCCAACCGCGACGTGGCCGCCAACTACATTGTCCGCCGCATCGCCGACTACAACCGCCTCCCCCTCGCCGCCGAACGCGAAGCCGCCCGGAGCCTGGAACCCGTCGTCCGCCCCTACGCCGGACTGGCCGACCTGCCCGCCGGACAGGAAACGGTCGTCATCCGCGGCCTCCTCTACGACCTGCGCAAGCCACAGCTGGCCGAGACGGTCGCCGCCCTCGCCCTGACACCCTATCTCGACGAACTGGAACGCCTGAACGAAGAATATGCCCGCCTCAGCGCGGAACGCGACAAGGCACGCTCCGCCCGCACCGGCACGCCGGATGCAAAGGCACTGGCCGCCGAAGCGCAGGACCTGCTGGACGACATGTGCGCCCTGGCCAACGCCAGCAGCCTCCTGAACCCGTCGGAAGAAGCGACGACCTTCATCCGCGAGGCCAACTACCTCTTCGCGCAGGCACGCACCGCCTACAAGCAACGCTCCAAAGGTACGGCCAAGAACAAACAAGAAGAAGAAAACGAAAGCCAAACCGAAGGACAGGAATAAGCCACACACTCCAAAAAGGAACAAACAATTCTCTCTCAATGAAGAAAAAAACAATTCTGCTAATGTTGCTGGCGGTCGTGACGACCGCCAACGCATGGGCCCAGCGAGGAAAACGGGCCATCGAACGAATAGACCGCGACGTACAGACACGCGTATTCATCCCCAAAGGTACATGGATGGCAGGAGGAACTGTCTCCTACTCCGAGCACGAACAGGACAACCTGAACTTCCTTGTCATCAAGGACGTCGAAGGAAACGGCTACGACTTCAGCGTCAGCCCCTACGTAGGCTACTTCTTCCGTAACAACATGGCTGCAGGTATCCGTTTCGCTTATAACCGCGACTATCTCGACCTGGGTAACCTGGATATTGATTTAGGAGATCTGACGCTCTCTTTCAACGACCTTTACTATCTGGAACACAAGTACGAAGTGTCCGGTTTCTTCCGTTCCTACATTCCCGTGGGTCGCAGCAAGGTGTTCGGCCTCTTCAACGAAATGCGCCTCACCTACGGCTACGGCGAAGGAAAGAACTCTACCGGCTCGGGCACCGAGTATGACGGAACTTATCAGACGGTGCAGAACTTCCAGATCGGCTTTGCTCCGGGACTGACGGCCTTCATCACCAACTGGGCGGCAGCCGAAGTATCGGTCGGCGTGATGGGCTTCGACTTCAAGTGGACCGACCAGAAGACCAACCAGGTGGAAACGGGCAAACGCCGCGTCTCCTCCGGCAACTTCAAGATAAACCTCTTCTCCATCAACCTCGGAATGACTTTCTACCTCTGACGATATGAAACGAATGATTCAACAATACCTGACCCGCATACTTGGCATACTGGCACTGACGGCCGGCATCCTCACATCCTGCGCTATCGAAAATGACATTCCCTACCCCATCATAGAAGCCTCCATCGAGTCGATGACCGTAGAAGGCCAACGGGGAGCGGATCAGAACACCTTTACTGCCGCCACCATCAACAAGTCGGCACGCACGGTAACCTTCTACGTGAACGACGGTGTGGACATCTCCCGCCTGCAAATCCTCAGCCTGAAAACGACTACAGGAGCAGAACTTGTGGTGGATGATCCCAATGTATGCGAAGACTACTCGAAATTCCCCACGTCCGGATTTGCTTCGCTGGATAGCATCCCGGTGTCTTCCAACACACGCATGAACTTCTCGCAGCCGGTCACCTTCACCCTGCGCACCTATCAGGACTATCAGTGGAAGGTGACGGTAAACCAGATCATCCAGCGGGACATCGACGTGGAGAACATGAGAAGCTATGTCATCGATGCCGATACGCGTACCGTCATCATCTATGTAGATCCAGCCACAGACCTCACAAACTTGAATGTAAAAAAGATGAATCTGGGCGGCGAATATGGACGCGTGACACCTGACCCAACCCTTCAGAAAGACTATTCGAAACCATCGACCTTTAACGTCAGCTGCTCGTGGGAAGAATATTCTTATGAATGGACTGTCTATGTCTACCCGGACAGCAACGAAAGCGGTAGCGGTTCGACTGAAGCCTTCGCAATGACTACCCGCGCCACGGTGACAGGCAATGTGCAAAGCGGTAAGACCCCAACGGTAGAATACCGTAAAGAGAGTGAGACATCGTGGAGCACTGTTCCCCCGGCTAATGTCAGCACATCGGGAAACACCTTCAGCGCCACACTGACAGGACTGAGTGCCTCGACTACCTATAAATACCGTATCAGTGTAGACGGCTCGGCTGGCAGCGAACAGACGTTCACCACCGCAGCGGCTACCCCGCTGGAGAACGGTGCAATGGAGGAATGGTCGCAGGACGGCAAGCAGTGGAACCCCTGGTCGGCAGGTAATGATGCTTTTTGGGGTACAGGGAATCCCGGAGCAGCTGCCTTTATCGGCAACCTGACCACTCCAACAGACGAAAGCGTGAAGGGACAAGCAGCCCTGTTGGAAACCAAAAACGCCATCATCAAACTAGGAGCAGGTAATATCTTCACAGGAGACTTCGCCCTGGACGGTCTGAATGGTCTGCTACATTTCGGACGTCCGTTCAGTGCCTTTCCTACTTCCCTGCGACTGAACTACAAATACACCTCGGCCACTATCGACATGATAGGCGACAACGTGGGCGACCTGGCCTCCCTGAAAGGGCAACCTGACATGTTCCATATTTACATCGCCTTATCTGACAGGTCGGAACCCTATGAAATACGCAATGATCCGAAGAACCGCCAATTGTTCAACCCCGAAGACGACGGCATCATCGCCTATGGTGAATATAGTTCCAGCGAAACAGTTACTACTTACAAGCAACTGGAAATTCCTCTGGAATACCGCGCAACAAACCGCACTCCGAAGTATATCATCGTCGTAGCTTCCTCAAGCAAATACGGCGACTACTACATCGGCGGTGTGGGCAGCAAGCTCTGGCTGGACGAAATGGAATTGGTTTATGAATAATGGAAAGATAAGATACATATGAAAAAGATGATACGACAAATCATGGCATTGGCCACCCTCTGCTGGGTCATGGCAAGCTGCTCCGATGATACTTTTAATCAGGAATACGGAGAGGGCATGGGCTATTTGCACCTGACGTTAGGAAAGGTGGATGTAGAACTTTCCTCAACCACTAAGGCCGATGCAGGTTCGCTCCCCGATGACCTTATACCGACAACCTCGGATTTCATGATCGATATTAAACAAGGCAGCATTTCCGCCGAGGGCTTCCCCAAGAAATACAGCGAACTGACAGGAGGAGTCGAATTAAAGGCAGGAGGTTATACGGTTACAGCTTATTACGGCGAGAACGGGCTGATACAGGCTACGCCTTACTTTTCCGGTACATCTACAGTTGAGATTTATCCCGGAAAGTCAGCTGAGACAACCATCAACGCTGTTTTGGCGAACGCGATGCTTGTCCCTGCCGTCAGTGAGAGTTTACAAAACCATTATTCCGACTGGACGCTGACGGTCAAGTCAGGAGATGTGTCCATGACATTGGCGGATAAAGACAAGCCGGACGGTTATCTGTTTGCAAAAGCAGAACAACCGGTGAACGCCGTGTTCGAAGGGACAAACCTGTTGGAGAAAGAGACCTCTCATGAGTGGACGGTTATCTCCTCGGCTGCAGCACAGACGAAATATGTGATCCAGTGTGATCCGGATTTGTCGATATTCTCCAATATCCAATTAACAGCGACCGCTACGCATACTTATGCGGAAGGTACTTTGACTGGAACAGATGTTGCACTGAATCTTGCCGCCAATGGTGCTCCTTTAGAGTTGGTGGATGACTGGGATATTCAACTGTTATATAATGGAGAAACTATCCGAACTTATTCGAGCCGACCACAGAGTAATGCAATTATGGCCGTGACGGATGGCTGGCCGTATGTACCACAAGGCAGTACATTATTTGCTTATATCCACTTACAAACAGGGGAAACAGTTGAGTTGACATCTGCAGTCTTGGAAGAGATTCCCCAACCTGAGTTTACGGCAACCGTATCGGGAAGTACCAGTTATTCGGTTTATTTGGATCCCAATCAAGGTGCCGAAGTAGCCAACACAAAGGATGGCTCCAGTATTTTTGATATAAACGCTACGGCAACTATCGCACCTGAAATTTCAGGCAACCCCAATTACTCTGATATCCTGAAAGTGATTTATACGACGGATAGCGGACAAAGTTCCGAAGAATTACCATTTGGAACAGCCTCGGAACTCAATTCTCTCGCATGGCAAAAGCATGCGTTAACGGCTACCGTTTCTTTTGATGGGGTTGAGAAAACTTCATCTCCCGTAGAATGTGATGTTACGGGATTGCCGTATGTACCTTCAGCAATGGTTGAGGCTGATTGGGATTTTGCAAGCTGGAATTGTAAATATGAGAATGGTATAATCCAGTTAGGAGGTGTTAGTGGAAGTGGAGAATGCACAGCAACATCAAAAATGGCATTTTATATACCGGAAAATATAGGGATTAAGATCGATACAAATGTAACTATACGAGCTTCTCATATAATATGGTGGCAAAACACAACATTTACCGTAAATGTAAATGGTACGACAATCATATCTCAGTATAGTGATAATCAAGATAACAATAATAGTGGGAAAAATTATACATTATCCGGAACTGGTTCTTTTTCTTCGGGAGCATGTGAGGTGAAATTAAATAGTGATTATTCAGCTACAGGCCCTTGGTCCAAAGTTTATACTTTACATATATTATATAACTAATTAAGACTATGCATAAACAAATCCTATACATCCTCTCCCTGATGGGACTGTTATCGTTCGCCGCCTGTACGAACGAGGAGAATCTGTTAGTCCCCAAAGAGACAGGCGAGATCCGTTTCTCCGTGGTGGATACGACCGAGGTGGAGATCACGACCAAAGCAACGTTCAAATTTGATGTAAATGAATTTAACGTTAGCCTGAGCCGTGGTAATGAATCGATTTTTTCCAATCGGAAATATAAGGACATAGCGGGAAGCGTCATGGCCTGTTCCGTCAGTCCAGATTATGTACTGACAGCGGAAAGCTGCACCGAAGCCGAAGCGGAAAGCGCGAACCAAGGTTGGGGCCAAGCCCGTGCAACAGGAAAAGAGTCATTCGCCGTCGCCGCCAACGAATCAAAGACCGTAACGGTCAGCTGCGGCCTGGCAAACTCGTTGGTCAGTGTAGACTTTAGCGATTACATAACAAGCATGTACACAAGCTATTCTATCGAGCTTCACGCGACCGACGCGACCAGCCGCACCTTTACGTTCGACAAAAGCAACTATACCTTTAAAACTGCCTATTTTAATGTAAGTGAATCTAAACGAGAACTGGCATACACGGTTACTTTACCTTCTTTTGAGAAGCCTCATACCGGAACATTGACTTTGGAACCTTCCAAAAGCTATAAGCTTTCGGTGAAAGTAAAGGGCGAAGGTACAAACGCCACTGTCACGCTTAACGTTACAGCAGACGGAACTTTGTTAGAGGAAATAACTCTGACGGAGAAAATCAATCCCTATCAGTAACCCGTTCTCAATAAACCAACACTATTCACCCAACTCAAAACGATCGTCAATCCATAACAACCCTTATGCGCCCCAACTCCCCCAAAGCCTGGCTTCTGGCCGCACGCCCCAAGACGCTGACGGCCGCCCTTATCCCCGTGATATTGGGCAGTGCACTGGCCTTTGCCGACCGGCAATTCCAGACAGGGGAAGCGGTGCTATGCCTGCTGTTCGCCTGCCTGATGCAGGTGGCAGCCAACTTTATCAACGACCTGTTCGACTTTCGGAAAGGCAGCGACCGAAGTGACCGCCTTGGTCCCCAACGGGCTTGTGCTGAGGGATGGATTACACCGCATGCCATGACAATTGGCATCGGTATCGTGTTGGCACTGGCCTGCGCATGCGGACTCGGCGTATTGTACTTCGCCTGGGGAAACCTGCCGCACGGCGGATGGGAACTGATAGGGCTGGGAGTATTGTGTCTGCTGTTCGCTTTCCTCTATACCACCGTGCTCTCTTACCGGGGCTGGGGCGACGTGCTGGTGCTGGTGTTCTTCGGCTTCGTGCCCGTGGGCGGCACCTACTATGTACAGACGGGGCAGGTGAACTGGGACGTGTGCCTGCTGTCGCTCGTTTCGGGACTGGTCATCGATACATTGCTGATGGTGAACAACTACCGCGACCGCGAACAAGACCGGATCAGCGGGAAACAGACATTAGTCGTGAGGTACGGAGAACGGTTCGGAGCAGGCATGTATCTGGGACTGGGACTGGCAGCCGTCGCCATCTGTGCCGGCCTGGTCTTCACCGGACGGCTCACGTGGCTGGAATTTATCTGGGCACCGTGCATCTACCTCTACCTGCACACCCTGACGTGGCGTAAGATGATAGAGATTAAGGAAGGCAAAGAACTGAACCGCATATTGGGCGAAACTTCACGCAACATGCTGTTCATGGGAGTGCTGCTCTGCGCGGCACTGGCCTCCTGACTTTTCAGCCTAATTTTCCCTCATCAATTTGTTAATGAAGTCCGCAAAAATGATAAAACATGTTATAAAACACGCCTTTTTTCTTGCATTATTTGCAGATTTCCAGAAAACCCGTACCTTTGCAATGTGTTTTTCATAGTATTAGATTTAAGGTTAACAAAGGTTGGGCTCAGCGGAGCCCTTTTTTTATGCCCACATCTTTCTATCCGGCCAGTTCCACAACTTCCAAATCCTTGAAAACACCATTCTCGACAACAAAGCGCACCAACGTACGCACTTTGTGGAAGCCATATTTGCCTGCCGCACCGGGATTGATGTGGAGCAGGTCGAGTGTTTTGTCATACTTCACCTTCAAGATATGCGAATGCCCGCTGACAAACAGTTTGGGCGGACGCGTCAGGATGCTACCAGCAATCGAAGGATCGTACTTGCCGGGATAACCGCCAATGTGCTTCATCAGCACTTCGGCTCCTTCTATCCGAAAACGGAGAGTCTGCGGATAGAGCCGGCGGATATCCTGACCGTCAATGTTGCCATACACCGCCCGAAAGGGACGGAAAGCAGCTAAACGTTCGGCCACTTCGAGTGAACCGATGTCGCCCGCATGCCAGATTTCATCGCACGGTTCGAAATATTGCAGGTATTTCTCGTCCCAATAGCCGTGTGTATCAGATAACAAACCTATTTTTATCATCTTTTCATTTGTTTTTGTCTGCAAAGTAAGTACATTTGTGATACATTCGCAAAAGAAGAAAACGTTATTCGACACCGTGCCGACGTTTCTTCCGCGCCCTAAATCTACAAATTATGGAATACCAATTCTTCAAACGAGATATCAGTTGGCTATCCTTCAACTACCGCGTCCTGCTCGAGGCGGACGACGACTCACTGCCGCTGTACGAACGCATTAACTTTATCTCCATCTATTCGTCGAACCTTGAAGAATTCTACAAGATACGTGTAGCCGACCACAAGGCCATTGCTACCGGCAAAACACCTGAAGACGACGAAAGCGTACAATCTGCCATCGAACTGGTGGATGAAATCAACCGGGAAGTGAACCGACAACTGGAAGACCGTATCCGCATCTACGAGACCAAAATACTGCCTGCCCTGCGCAAACATCACATCATCTTCTACCAAAGCCGACAGGTAGAAGATTTTCATCAGGAGTTTGTCAGCCGCTTCTTCCGCGAAGAGATTTTCCCTTATCTGGCTCCCGTACCGGTGACCAAAGACCGGATTATCTCCTTCCTGCGCGACAACCGCCTCTACCTGGCAGTGCGCCTCTACCGAAAAGAAGTGCCGGATGCAAAGCCGGAGTACTTCGTAATGAAGCTGCCCTACAGCAAGGTACCCCGCTTCATCGAACTGCCGAAAAAGGGTAAAGACTACTACCTGATGTTCATCGAAGACATCATCAAAGCCAATCTGACGACTATCTTCCCAGGCTATCGGGTGGACAGCAGCTATTGCATCAAGATTTCGCGCGACGCGGATATCCTGATAGACGATGCCGCAAGCAGCAACGAAATCATCGAACAACTGAAGACGAAAGTCAAAAAACGAAAGACTGGCGCTGTGTGTCGCTTCGTCTACGATCGTGCCATGCCAGCCGATTTCCTGGAATTTCTGGTAGACGCTTACCGGATAGACCGTAACGAACTGGTGCCGGGCGACAAACACCTCAACCTGGAGGACCTCCGCCACTTGCCCAACCCGAACCCGAATCTGAAGCCTATCCAGAAGCCGCAACCCATGAAACTGAATTGCCTGAACGAACGGGAATCGGTATTCGACTACGTTGAGCAACGGGACTTATTGCTGCACTACCCCTACCATTCGTTTGAACACTTCATCCACTTCCTCTACGAAGCTGTCCATGAACCGACGGTAAAGGAGATTATGGTGACACAATACCGTGTAGCTGAAAATTCCGCCGTCATCAATACCCTGATTGCAGCGGCGCAAAACGGAAAGAAAGTCACTGTTTTCGTAGAACTGAAAGCCCGTTTTGATGAAGAGAACAATCTGGCTACGGCAGCCATGATGGAAAAGGCGGGTATCCGCATCATCTACAGCATACCTAAACTGAAGGTGCATGCCAAAGTGGCACTCATACTACGCAAAGATCCGGCAGGCCATAAACTCACCAGCTACGCCTATATCAGTACCGGAAACTTCAACGAAAAGACCGCCACACTCTATGCTGATTGCGGGCTATTCACCTGCAATGCGGTCATCGTGAACGACTTGTACAATCTTTTCCGTACCCTGCAAGGCAAGCGGAAAGCCCCTGTCTTCCATCGTCTGCTCGTGGCACGCTTCAACCTCATCCCCGAACTGAACCGACTGATTGACCAGGAAATAACCTTAGCCAAAGCCGGAAAGGGAGGACGTATTATCCTGAAGATGAATGCACTACAGGATCCGGTGATGATAAGCCGCCTGTACGAAGCATCGGAAGCCGGCGTAAAGATAGACCTCATCGTGAGAGGCATCTGCTGCCTCATTCCCGGACAAGCATACAGCCGGCACATCTGCGTGACGCGCATTGTAGATACGTTTCTGGAACATGCACGCATCTGGTACTTCGGTAACGGCGGAAAGCCACAGCTCTTCCTCGGTTCGCCCGACTGGATGCGCCGTAACCTTTACCGACGGATTGAAGCAGTGGTTCCAGTCCTCGACCCTGCTCTTCGGCAGGAGCTGACAGACATGTTGGAAATACAGCTGGCAGACAAACGCAAAGCCTGCTTCGTAGATGCCCAACAACACAACTGCTGGAAATCCACACATCCACAAAAAGAGAAAGTCCGTTCGCAATACACCTTCTATGAGTATCTGAAACAGAAAGAGGAACGGATCGCCAAATAAAAGCGTATCGACTTATTACGATTTCAGGCACGGATTACGCGGATTTTCACAGGTTTGCCGATTTCTCCTACTGTGTATTCCGTGTAATCCGTGCCTGAAGAATTTTCCAGCCTCTATTCCTCCAACGGACAGAGTTGAATGGCCGTTCCGCCGCTACGTGCTTGCCAGATGGAGAGTGTGTCCGCATTTGTCACTTCACGCTCTTCTATTTCAATGGCCGTGGGATTCGTTTCATAATCGGCTTCCGAAGCATCCCGATAGATAACAGCCTTATATTTCCGATTTGCATCGAGGAAGGAAAGACTAATCGAGGCCTTACGTGCTTCGTCACCCGTGATACTTCCTACATACCAACATCCCTCTCCCTTATCGCGACGAGCAATGGTGACATAGCTGCCGATACATGCTTCGGGCACCACGGTCTTGCTCCAGTCTGTGGGACAGGAAGTGATGAAACGGAAAGGTTTCGGGTTGGCTTCATAGTTTTCAATCTCATCCGAGGCCATTTGTAAGGGTGAATAAAGCACTACAAAGAGTGCCAACTGTTTGGCCAGCGTCGTATGTACACGGGTCTGGGGCATCACGTCATTGACAAAACGGAAAGTAACAGGTGTGAAATCCATTGGTCCTGCCAATCCACGGGTGAAAGGCAAAACGGTAGTATGAGAAGGAGGATTGCCTCCATCGGCATCCCAAGCATCCCACTCTTGTCCACGTACTCCTTCTTGAGTCATCAGGTTAGGATAGGTACGCTGCAATCCAGTAGGTATTACCGGTTCATGGTTATCAATGCAAATGTGATGACGGGCAGCAGCCTCGATTACCTTACGATAGTGGAGCACCCCGAACTGGCTACTATGACGTTCCTTACCATCGAGCAAATCACCTACATAACCAGTCTTTACCTGGTGTACGCCATATTTTTCATAGAAAGCAAAACCGTCTTCCATCTGCTTCTCATAATTTTCGATGTGACCACCCGTCTCGTGATGACCGATCAAAGCGACTCCTTTGCTACGTCCATAATCCGTAATACGACGGATGTCGAAATCATCATAAGCCTTAGTGAAACTGAAATTCCAGGTAGCCCAGTCTTCATTCCATCCTTCTACCAGCACACCGCCAATGTTATGGGCAGCCGCAAAGTCGATATGGCGCATTGTATTTTCGGTGGTAGCTCCATGCTGCGGACCGGCATGCCAGGTGTTGTGTTTCATGTGATAGGCCCACCAGATACCAATGTAACGCATAGGTTTTATCCACGATGTATCTTCTATACGACAAGGTTCGTTCAGATTCAGCATGAGACGGGAAAGTAACAAATCACCGGCCGACCTGGCCACAATCATGGTGCGCCAAGGAGACACACGTGTATCAGTGACACGTACCTTCTCGCCTGTACTCCAAGGAGTAAGAGCAGCACGCAACGTCACCTTTCCTGTGTTCTCCGTCTGTTCGACCGGCTTCAGGTTCATGGCAGCATAATCTGTCAGATTGGCCTCATGAATAGCCAGATACAAGCTGTCACCTGCTTCAATCGTAACCGGTGTGCTCACCCATCCCATCTGACTGATAGGCTTTTTCTCGAACAGGGCTTCATAAAAACGTACCCCTTCTACAGGGATACTCCAGGCATCATAATCAGCAGGGAAAACAAATTCGGTCATTTCATCATCGATAAGAAAATTCTGTAACTGCTCCTGACGCGGGAATTCATACCGAAAACCTATGCCATCATCGAAAAGACGGAACACAATGTTTAATTCACGACCCAAAGAAGCTTTCTCCTTCAGGAAAACCTTCAGCTCATTGTAATGATTGGAAATCTCGGATTCCTCTCCCCAAACTGGTTTCCACACTTCCTGATGCGATTCGCGTTTGACATCCACCAAAGCAAAACCCGAAACCAAACTAGGAGCATTCTTCAGAACGAGTCCCAAACGAGAAGGTAACAAAACATCTTTACCAGCTCGCTTTAAACAGTAAATAGGAGTACCTTCTTCATCCAACGTAAATTCCAAGGAAAGTTGTCCATCAGGAGAAGTCAACATTGTCTGAGGCGACTGACAGGAAAACATACACAGCCCTAAACACCAGACAAACAGAATCTGTAACAGTTTTGTCCATTTCATAGTTCTTACTACTTAAAATTAACGCAATTTCGATATAAGTAAAACAAGTATCAATCTGCTTACACAAATATGGCAGAAAAAACGCTCTGCAGCATCCGACCATCATATTTGAACGCTAAAGTTAAAGAGATTTATTTTACAAGCGAACATCTTCTGCCTATTTTTTGCACCACCACAAAGAAAATTCCCTTGTAGAAGTCCGTTAGAACTTTGCGTATATAAACTTCTTCTGCCGCAGTTTTGTAACATGATTGTAATATGTATGACAATTGCCTGTAACACAAACATACGTTCTTTGCAAACAGAAATAAAATACAATACATTTTTATATGGAAACTATCTATTTAGGAATCGTTCTCTTCCTGTTCATCCTCGCAATTTTCGATCTTGTGGTGGGCGTAAGCAACGATGCCGTCAACTTCTTGAACTCTGCTATCGGAGCCAAGGCGGCATCTTTCAAGACTATCATCTTCATTGCAGGCGTAGGAGTCTTCATCGGTGCGGCACTCAGCAACGGTATGATGGACATAGCCCGACACGGCATCTATCAACCGCAACACTTCTACTTCGCGGAGATCATGTGTATTCTACTGGCCGTCATGTTGACGGACGTCGTCCTATTAGACGTATTCAACACGATGGGTATGCCAACCTCGACTACCGTTTCAATGGTATTCGAGCTGCTGGGAGGTACTTTTGCATTATCACTTATCAAGGTTTACAGCAGCGAAGGAACTTTGGGATTAGGCGATCTGATCAATACAGATAAAGCCCTTTCCGTCATCATGGCCATCTTCGTGTCGGTAGCCATTGCGTTTTTCTTCGGTATGCTGGTACAATGGTTGGCACGTATCATCTTTACGTTCAACTACAAGAAGCATATGAAGTACAGCATCGGCATTTTCGGAGGTATAGCCGCTACGAGCATCATTTACTTCATGCTGATACAGGGATTGAAGGACAGCTCGTTCATGACTCCCGAATATAAACATTGGGTACAGGTGCACACGTGGGAACTGGTGGTTGCCTTTTTCGTGTTCTTCACCGTCCTGATGCAGGTGCTCCACATCTGCAAGGTGAACGTTTTTAAGGTTGTTGTGCTGATGGGTACGTTTGCTTTGGCATTGGCTTTTGCGGGAAATGACCTGGTGAATTTCATCGGTGTGCCTTTGGCCGGTTATTCTTCGTTCCTGGATTACACGGCCAACGGACAAGCCGCAGGTCCCAACGGTTTCCTGATGACTTCTTTACTTGGTTCCGCACAAACCCCTTGGTATTTCCTGTTAGGTTCGGGTGCAGTCATGGTCATTGCCTTAGCTACTTCGAAGAAAGCCCACAACGTCATCAAGACTTCCGTAGACTTGTCCCGCCAAGACGAGGGTGAAGAGAACTTCGGTAGTACGCCAATCGCCCGCACACTGGTACGTTTCAGCATGACACTTGCCACCGGCATCTCAAAAATAACTCCCGAAAGCACCAAACGCTGGATTGATATCCGTTTCCGCAAGGACGAAGCTATCATAGCCGACGGAGCCGCCTTCGACATGGTGCGCGCTTCTGTCAATCTGGTGCTAGCTGGACTACTCATCGCGTTGGGTACTTCACTGAAATTGCCCCTATCTACTACCTATGTAACCTTCATGGTAGCCATGGGTAGCTCATTAGCTGACCGTGCTTGGGGACGTGACTCTGCCGTTTTCCGTATTACGGGCGTGTTAAGTGTCATTGGCGGATGGTTCATTACCGCAGGAGCCGCTTTCACCTTCTGCTTCTTCGTGACCTTATTCATCCATTATGGCGGCACAGTAGCTATTATCCTGCTGATAGGTGTGGCCGTATTCCTGCTAATAAGAAGCCAGGTAATGTTCAAAAAGCGCAAGGCTAAAGAGAAAAAAGACGAAACCTTAAAACAACTATTGAGCAGTTCCGATAACGCTGAAATCCTGCGCCTGTTGCAGACGCATACCCGTGAGGAGCTTGGCAAGATATTGGCGTTTACCGAAGAGAACTTCGAGCGCATCTCCACTTCTTTCCTACATGAAAATCTGCGCGGCCTGCGCCGCTCCATGGGCTCGGTGAAGTTTGAGAAACAGCTCATCAAGCAAATGAAACGAACAGGTACACTGGCCATGAGCCATCTGGACAATAACACCATCTTGGAGAAAGGGCTCTACTATTATCAGGGAAATGACTTCGCCAGTGAACTGGTATACAGTGTAGGCCGCTTGTGCGAACCTTGTCTGGAGCATGTGGACAACAACTTTAAACCGCTGGATGCTATCCAAAAAGGCGAGTTCGCTGATGTTACGGAAGGCATCACCTACCTTCTGCAAGTATGCCGCAGCCGCATCGAAAATAATAATTACGATGACATGGATACAGATATCCGTAAAGCTAATGAGCTGAACGGCCAACTGGCTCATCTGAAACGCGAGGAGTTGCAACGCATCCAGAGTCATACAGGCAGTATTAAAGTCAGCATGGTCTACCTGACCATGGTACAAGAAGCCCAAAACGTTGTAACTTATGCCAGCAACTTGCTGAAGGTAAGCCGGAAGTTCCAGGCAGAAGAATAAAGGAAACAGTTTCCTTTCCTTAACGAGAGGAAATATCTAAACAGAGCGGAGGATCCGAATACGCATTGACGTTTCGAGATCCTTCGCTCTGTTTTTATATCCTGGAGATTTCAGTATTTACCCTGATCATATTCAGACTGTAAAAACATATCAAAGTAAGAGTTAAGCCCTTGCAAGCATAAACTAAGCGAACAAAACAGAAAGACGGAACAAGCTCTAATACCACAACCGTAAACACCTACATTAGCGACGTAAAGTGGCACTTGAGCCGCGTAAAGAGGGACTTTAGCAGTCTAAAGAGCAACTTTAGAAATGCAACAAAAATATCCTGGATTATGATACAAAAAAAGAGCGCACATCAAAGATGCACGCTCTCGCAATTTTTATAGAAAGTTTTATCAAGCTTCTTCTGCAACTACTTCGAAAGGAATTTCTACAGAAACTTCTTTGTGCAGTTTAACAACTGCTTTGTAGTGACCAACTTCCTTCACAGCGTCTTTTACAACGATGATCTTACGATCAATATTGTGACCCAATTTTGCCAACTCATCAGCAATCTGAATGCTTCCTACAGAACCGAAAATAGTACCTGTAGAGCTTACCTTTGTGGCAATAGTCAGAGAAACGCCTTCCAGCTTTGCAGCCAATTCTTCGGCATCTTTTTTAATTTTCTCCAACTTGTGAGCACGCTGCTTCAGTTCTTCCGCCAACATCTTTTTTGCAGACGGAGAAGCGATAACGGCCTTACCGGTAGGGATGAGGTAGTTGCGACCATAACCGGACTTTACAGTCACGATGTCGTTCTTATAACCCAAGTTTATTACGTCTTCTTTCAATATAATTTCCATACTATCTCCTCCTTATTATTTCATCATGTCAGTTACATAAGGCAGCAATGCCAAGTGACGGGCTCTCTTAACAGCTTGAGCCACACGACGCTGATACTTCAAAGAAGTACCTGTAATGCGGCGGGGAAGAATTTTACCCTGTTCGTTCAGGAATTTCTTCAGGAACTCAGGATCTTTGTAATCAATGTACTTGATACCGCTCTTTTTGAAACGGCAATATTTCTTCTTCTTAACGTCTACTGAAGGCGGAGTTAAATATCTGATTTCTGATTGAACTTGTTGTGCCATGATTAATCCTCCTTTTTAGTTGATTTTACACTTCTTCTTTTTGCGGCGTATTCGGCGGCATACTTGTCTTGCTTGAAAGTCAAGAAGCGGATTACGCGTTCGTCACGACGGAAGTTAACTTCCAGTTTCTCGATGACAGAGGGGGCTGCATCGAACTCAATCAGCTGATAGAAACCTGTAGACTTCTTCTGGATAGGATAAGCCAGTTTCTTCAGTCCCCAGTTCTCTTCATTTACAATCGCAGCACCTTCAGCAGTAAGGATGCCTTTGAATTTCTCTACCGCTTCCTTCATCTGAACGTCAGACAAAACGGGAGTTAAAATGAAAACGGTTTCGTAATGATTCATACTCGTTTGATTAAATAAATTTAGTTGATTTAAAAATTGCGGTGCAAAGGTAGGCATTTTATTTTGAACTACAAACATTTAATATTTTTTTATTCGTCAATGTAGGATTTATCAGGCAAGAAAACTACCTTTGCAAGGTTGTTTAAACAATATTTCATGATAGAACAGTTCAATTTTGACATGAGGCTGATTTTTGCCATCCTGAACGGAAAGGTATCGGCAGCCATCAACCGGAAACTCTCACGTAACTTCCGACAAAACGGAATGGAAATCACACCCGAACAATGGACCGTACTCATCTTTTTGTGGGAAAAAGACGGAGTGACGCAACAGGAACTGTGCAACGCCACCTTTAAGGACAAGCCTAGTATGACCCGACTGATAGACAACATGGAACGACAGCATCTGGTAGTGCGCATATCGGACAAGAAAGATCGCCGCACCAATCAGATACATTTAACCAAAGACGGAAGAGAACTGGAAACCAAAGCGCGTCGCGTAGCCAATCAAACCTTGAAAGAAGCCCTGAAAGGAGTAAAGCTGGAAGAACTGAGCGTAGGACAAGAATTACTAAAAAAGATCTTCTTCAATATCAAAGACTGAAAGGGGCGGTTTACAGCCCTTCAAACATCACAGAAAAGGGGAAAAAACAAATGAAATTGGACCATTAACAGTTTTTTTGCACAAATAATTTCGCTTGTTAAAGAATTATGCTTTTCTTTGTGACTGAATTGCATGAATATAATAATCTATTAAAAATACACACAAATGAAAGGCTTATTGAAAAACTTGGGATTGATATTAATCCTGGTGGGAGCAATCATTCTGGTAGCATGCTCCTTCACTGGTAATGTTAACAACAATTCTATCTTGGGAGGTGCAGCAGCCGTTATCGTTATCGGTTTGATTACCTACATCGCCATCAACAAGAGAATTGCCGATTAATTCAAAATTCAGACAAAAAATATAAAAGGACGATTGCTTAGCAATCGTCCTTTTATATTTTATATCTATTCTGTCGCTTACTCCAAAGGACAAGCGACAGAATAGTAACTCTAAAATAAAGAAATCAATTTTCCGGTTCGGGAGTAATCAGCTTGTAGCCCTTGCCATGAATATTTATGATTTCAATAGAATCATCTTCTTTCAGATGCTTGCGCAGCTTCGTTATGTACACGTCCATACTGCGGGCATTGAAATAATTGTCATCAATCCAAATCGTCTTCAAAGCAAAGTCGCGCTGAAGGATCTCATTAGCATGTGCACAGAGCAAGCCTAACAGTTCAGACTCCTTCGTCGTCAACTTCGTCTGCTTTTCAGCCGTAGAAAGGATTTGTTTCTGAGTATCGAACGTAAACTTACCGATCTTATAAATGTTACTTTCTTTGTTTTTCTTACCCCGTACACGACGCAATATCGCCTCGATTCTGAAAGTAAGCTCTTCCATACTGAAAGGTTTGGTAATATAATCGTCGGCACCAATCTTGAAACCTTCCAGAATATCATCCTTCAATGTCTTTGCCGTTAAGAATATAATGGGGATTTCAGCATTGGCCGCACGCACTTCTTGCGCCAGTGTAAAACCATCCTTCTTCGGCATCATAACATCGAATACACATAAGTCATATTTATTTTTCAAAAAGGCTTTATACCCGGCCTCTCCATCGGGAAACAGGTCGGCAGCATAGCCCTTGGCCTGCAAGTATTCTCTCAGCAACATACCGAGATTTTCATCATCCTCGCACAATAAAATTCGCAATTTCTCGTCCATATCAATCAGTTTTTAATAAAGGTAATGCAATAATAAATTTAGTTCCCACGTTAAGTTCGCTTTCAGCCCGAATGGTTCCCTTATGGTCCATAATTATTTTTTTCACATAAGCCAACCC